>ERZ1026860.352-NODE-352-length-33568-cov-110.951183_pt1 | contig 33568 bp, 49 predicted proteins | sample MGYA00380160_ERZ1026860 | MGnify/ENA primary metagenome ERZ1026860 (study PRJEB33269, sample SAMEA4719796) | human gut metagenome | biome: human-associated habitat; feature: organic feature; material: feces | place: Cameroon | collected 2013-10 ... | reverse complement strand
GGCCTGTCACGCCGGAGGTCGAGGGTTCGAGTCCCTTCCGCACCGCAGAAGCAGAGGATATTGAAAAACAAGCGATTACGCAGTTTTCAATATCCTCTTTTCCTTTATCAAAACTATATTTTCACCCAAAAATAGGGGCTAAAGTGTGACATTTTGCGACAAAATAGGACGTGAATCGGGACTAATTCGAGACTAACAACCAAAATCAACAGCAATGGCAAAGATCTCATTCTACCTCAAAAAGACAAAGGCGGGCGACGAGGCACCGCTGTATCTGAAAGTGTCCCACGACTACAAAAGCGCGCTTATCCTGATCACCAGAATAAAGATAGGCGATTGGGACGCGGACCGCCAAATTTATCTCGGACGGAACTTCGGACTTCGCTCCAGGCTGGATGGTGTCCTCGCACAATCGGAGGACACATTGGTCTCCCTACGCTTTTCCGGCGAACTGGCCGGAATGACGGCTGGCGACATCGCCGCGCGGATAAAATTCGCAGTGTTCAACGAAAAGCCGAAACAGCGGCGCGGCGAATTCCTCCCTGAACTGGAGGCATACCGCGACGGCTGCGACAAGGCGGGCACACGTGAGGTGTACGACCGCACCGTCAAGGCTCTCGCCGCTTTTGACGGCGATCTTGCCGTCCGCACGTTCAAGGACATCGACCGCGCCTATCTGGAGCGGTTTGAAAAATTCTGCAGACGCACGATGTCAACCAACACCATCTCTATAATCATGCGCAATATCCGCACGGTATTTAACCGCGCGATAGATGACGGAAAGACTGAGCTCTATCCGTTCAGGTCGTACAAAATCAAATCGGAAGAGACACGGAAGAGGGCGCTGACCGCTCAGCAGCTCGCCTGGATAGTCAATATGGAGCCAGGGCTCGGGCAGGAAGAGGCCCGCGACATATTTCTTCTCTCATTCTACCTGATAGGAATCAACCTTGCAGACCTGCTTTCCGCCAAAAGGTCGGCGGTGAAAAACGGCTACCTCAACTATCGGCGCGCCAAGACCGGACGGATCTATTCCATCAAAATCGAGCCGGAAGCCGCAGCAATCCTTGCGAAATACCAAGGCACCGCCCATCTCGTCAATATGCTTGAGCGCTATACGGACGAGAAATCGTATAGGGCACACCTCAACAAGCGGCTGAAATCATTTGGCAGACCGATAGGGGAGCGAGGCAAGATTATCGGGCGCGGCCCCTATGAGGATCTGTCCAGCTATTGGGCGCGGCACACGTGGGCGACCATCGCCTACGAGATAGGCATCCCCGTTGACACCATCGGTCAGGCCTTGGGGCATTCTGACCGGTCACACCGCGTCACTTTCGTGTACATCAAGGAAGACCAGAGTAAGGTGGACGAGGCGAACAGGCGTGTGATCGATTATGTAAGGAAAATAGCGGGCCAGTAGCCCGCTATTCAAACCGTTCCTATTCAAAATTTGCCGCATCAATCTCATCGGCGTGCGCCTGTAGACGTTTGGCGATGTCCCTGAAAGCCTCCGCAAGTTGATGAAACTCTTCTTTTTTGAAAGACATTGATTTGTTTTGCACCCAGCAACCGTTTAGACGTTGCGAGAGCCAACTTTGCGACCTGCCGAAATATTGCTTTGCCAACTGTGACTTGTTAATAATATCCTCCAATTCACTAAACGCCGTTGCCGTTGCATCCGGCTTGTACTCTATGCACTTTTTACGGCGTTCTTCATATTCGGCAGGATTTAAAATTTCCCTTTTGCCCAAATACATAATTTGTTGTAAATTTACCCCCGCTTTCACGGGGGCTTTTTGGTTAAACTTCGTCCCTGAGGGCATTAAGCAGGCCCTCAATCTGCTTAACGATTGATTGATTAGCCGGAGTTTCGACAAGCGCCAGCAATCTGAAAATCTGGCTAATCAATCTCTCTTTATAACTCATTTCATTTTCACACCTCCTTTATTTTGTTGATACAAAGATACATAATAATTTCATTATATGCAAGTATTTTATGATTATTTATTAATAAAAAAACTACACGTGAACCACACGTGTAGTTTTTAACTCACATCTTTGCAACCATCTCGTCCACGCACCTGCCTAACGAGAACCCCTCGACCTTCAGCTCGTCGATGCGCCTTCTGGTCTCTGGCTTGATCTTGATCGTGTACGGGACTTTCGGGGCGGCTCCTGTCGGCTTGCGACCCGCGCCTTCTCTCTTGCCGCCTCTCATAACAGACTTCTGTGATTTTCGACCAGCCAGTCCGCCATCAGCCTCATCACGTGCGCCAGCTGCGCCGGGTCTTCGAGCGAGCCGACAAGCTCATCAGGCCAGGCCACGCTCTGCGTGTCGTTGAACTTACCCTCAACCCACGTCACCGACACGCCGGTTGCGCTGTCGATACAGTGCCAGGCGTTCTCAACGCCCGGCACTTGCGATATTACATACTTCATAATTAAATAATAGTTACGTCTTTCTCTCTTATAAAGAGTGAGCCGGATGGCTTCCATTCGCAACGCTCGTTGCGCCTTGTAGACCACGATACCTCAACCATAAGGTTGGCATCGATAGTTAAGCGATAACTAATCTCGTAAGTGTGTTCAGGAACAAATCCGAGGATAGCCTCGGCATCCTTCTCTGAAATAATGGCAGACCAGCCATTATTCCTACCGGAGCAAGAGATCATGGCGGCCAATTCGACCTCCACACCATAAATGGTCACGTTCATCGCCAAAGAATTCTCCTCCTCTAGCGCTTTCTTTACTGCAGCCCTTTCTTCATAAGAAGAGCCTGTCAAGTGTGCGGCCTTATCGTCCACACGTGCGAATTTGCTGGAAAGTGAACCATTTACCAATGTGTTGATTTGTGTTTTCATATCTCTTAGTGTTTTTTGTTTATGCAAATATACAAAAAATATTTGAATTAAGTACACTTTTTCAAAAAAAAAGACAAGAAAAATGCCGACGACATCAGGACGAGGTCGCCAGCAATCAAAAGCATTGTTTACCAGATCAGCAGTCCGGACAGCCGCCGAACTTCGGTATAGGCCTGTATCCCGGCATCACTGGTGCCGGTCTTGGCTCCTTTCTGTTCCCCTTTGGGGGCTCCTTTCCGCTATCCTTTTCCATAGCCTGTCATAGATTTCAGCGAGCTTGTAGAAGGCAAGTCCGAGCCAGTCGCAGAGGTAGGCAAGCGGCAGGGCGGCAAGCGCCGACTGCAAGGCGGGGACACCGCTCAGGATCATAACCACAAGCACCGTCCAGAATACCGAGCACCGCTGGCACGCCGCCACCTCCGAGACCACCTCCACAACTTTCCCCACAAGCCCGAGGTGATGGGCAAGGGCGGTGATGACCGCCACCGCCAAAGCCGTGATCATCCACCCCATACCGTCAGGCCACCGTGAGCGTCAGAGGGGTCTCCGACACGAACGTCCTACCGCACGACTGGCATCCGGTCACGGACACGGCGTTGACCGTGTTCCCGGCCGCCACCGTGACCGATGTCGGAGCCGTGGCGGACGCGAAAGGGATCGTGAACGTCTGCGACACCGTCTCCGTCCTTGAGCAGCATCCGTCCGTGCCGCAAGGGTTGTAGCAGATGCACCCCTGCACCCTCACCACGGCCACGTACTGGCCCGTGCCTACCTGCGAGAACCCCACGAGCGAGAACGCCGGGGCGAACACCGGGGTATTCGAGGCGCACACCGGACGGCAGAGCCGCTTCGTGATGTTCGCCATCACATAGTACGGAGATGCGGCCGACCCGGCCGCGAGCGTGGCTGTTATCCTCGCCACGTTGCTGTTTTTGCAATTAGACATGACTCTCGTTGTTTTGTTTACGCTTCCTGTTCCTGTCCGTCAACCCCTTCTTCCGCCGTTCCGTCCCCGCAAGCGGAAGCGCATTGCTCCGGGAACTCGACAGGCGCTAGGTTGAGCGCGTCAAGTCTGGCAAGAACGACACCGAGGTTCTCCGAGAGGACAACCACGTTGTCGTTGACCGCCTTGATCGCGTACATCATCTGCTCGAAGATGTTCTTCGGCTGTTGCTGCTGCTCGTTCATCGCTTCAGAAAATCAGTGACAAGGAAGCCCCCGCCGAACCGCCTCAGCGCGTCCGAGAGTTTTGAGGCCGTGACCAGGACACCCTTGCGGTACTGCCCGTCCACGAATCCGTGGAGATCCTTTTCAAGGGATCTCGCCTCGTCCTCGCTCTCCGCGTAGACGTAGAACTGAACCTTCACCGGCTTCATCACGCGTCAGGTATCGGAGGTGCCGCGGGTATTGAGGACGCGGTCTGGGCCGCGCCTCCTCCCTTCAGCGACCTTATGATCTGATACCCCTTCATTATGTCCTCGCCGTGGCTCTGGATCCACCCGAATACCTCGTCGGCTCCGTTCCTGATCCTCTCGAAGGCGGAGGGTTCCACCGGATCGAAGTCCGGCAGCTCCATCCCGTCGGAGATGAACCCGTAGAGTTCCTGGGCCTCCCTTATGTCATTGCCGCACGCGGCGAGACACGAGAGTTTGAGCGACATCTTTGATGTGGTCCTGAGCTTCGTCATATCGACAGTTCTCTTTCTGAAAAGGTCCGGCATAAGGCTTCTCCCGTCAGGTCAGACTATCCGTTGCAGGTGTCGCAGCCGCAAGGCTGAGGCGCGCTGTACCGGGCCACCTTCAGGAAACTGTCGGTGCCGATCGCGCTGTTCAGCCCGTTGCTTTTGAGAGCCGCCGCAAGTGCCACGGCATCAGCCACCGCGCTTGACGTTGACTGCGCCTGAGGGGTGGCCTGAACGTCCACATACTGCCTGACGGTCGGGGCGTTGGTGTTCTGCCAGCTTTCGCGAGAGGCCCTCTCGGCGAGAAGCACGCTGGTCAGGTTGGCCACGGCCGCGGCGTTCGCGTTGACGCTAGCCTGCGCGCCCTCGGATCTGGCCTTGCTGGCCTGATTGACACCCCAGATTCCGGCGATGGCGAGGAGAAGCGCTCCGCCGCCGAGGCCGGCCGCGAGGCCGATGCCGGTGGCCGCCATTCCGCGTCCCTGGTGCTTGCATCCCTCTTCCCTTCGGTCGAGGAGATAAGGTAAAAGATTGTCGTCCATGATCAAAATGGATTATAGGTTTTCCCGCCTCTTGAAGCCTTCGGCGGCATTGGCGCGGTCTTCTGACCGCTTCCGCAAACCTACCCTTTTTGCCTCCGTTAATTAAGAAAGCAGTTCCTTTCCCGTTCCCTTAATTTTCCCCGTTCGTTCCGTTTCCGTTCCGCATCGCCTCGACGCGTCTCCGGCACATCTCCAGCCCCGGCGAGTTGTCCACCCTCGACCGGAACGAGCCTATCATCTTGCGGACCGCGCGGCCGCTTATGTGCAGCCTCTCGGCTATCATCCCCGGATAGTAGCCGCTCCTCCTGAGCGTCACCACGAGCAGGTGCCTCGCGTCCACGATCTCCTCGCTCTTGGACTTCGACATTATGTCGCGCTCCGAAATCCCCGTGACCTCGCACACGTCACGCAGGGCGCTGGCGAATATCTCTGACTTTATCATATTCTAAAAGGTTTTAAATTAGCGTGTATGTGAACATGCCGCGGCGAACATTGTCCACCGCGGCCGGATGGCCTCTTTGGCCTCTATTACACGCTAAAGCCGGAGATAGAACCCGCCTGTCACGCCGAGTCCGGCGTTCACTTTGCCGGAAGGTGCCACGAGGACGGAAGGCCCGACTGCCACTCCGAAGCCCCACCGCCTGGGAGCCGTGGCGTAGCCCTTGGTGATGATCTTGGTCAGCGGATAGACCTTGACATACTCTAATTCGACACGGAATCCGCTTACCCCGATGTCGTAGTTGTCGCCATGGTAGCGGCTGAACACTATCGGCACCTCGACCTCCACCGTGTCGTGGATCACGACCGTGTCCGAAGGCTGAGCCACCGCGAGCCTCACCGTGTCCACCCTGACCGTCCTCACCTCCGTCACAACCGGTCTGTAATCGATGATCGTGTCGCAGATGGTCAGTGTGTCCACCCGTTCCAGAAGAGGCCGCGTGACGCTGCGCCTGCCGCCGAGGAAGCCAAGCACCAAGGCCAGCAGCAGCGCGGCCACGAACAGTGCGGTCGTTTTCGGTCGTTTCCGGTCGTTTTCGGTCATCGCCATAATTCTCTAATTAAAAGTCCCCCGCGCCTCCCGGCGGGGAGGACTGATTGAACAAAAAATTTAACACTAAGAGTAACACCGCCCCGATTGACGGCCGGGGCGCGGCCTTGTGGCTATTCCCATTTTGGAAAATGTGAAAGTGGCTCTTCCCAAAATGGAAAATGCTGAAATCATCTTGTACTACAACTTGTAGTATAGGACTTATAACGCCAATCTCTTTGCGCCCGGACCATTTTCCTGACGCCAAGAAAATGGTCATAAATCGGCTATAATCCGGCTATAATCCGGCTATAATCCGGCTATAATCACCGCCTGACCCCTCCCAGTTTGTCGGCATTCCTCTCCGTGTAGAACGAATAGTAATCCACCTCTTGCAGCCTCCTGAACGTGGAGTGCGCCCACGCCCACAGCAGGGACGGGAGGCCTATGACTACAAGATAGAGCCAGCCAAGGCGCAAGGACTGCCTCGTGTGGCCATACTCGTGGCTTATGGCGTCACGGACGTAGGAGGAGCTGTTGTAGCGGTACTTCCACGGCAGGATGATGAACCGCCCGAGGCTGATGCCGCCTCTCATCCTCTCCGAATAAAGGATGCGGACATCGCCGTAGGGTACCTCCATACAGTGACATCCCACGCTGTAAACCTGGAAGAGGATGAACCCCAGAAGGCACTGCGGGAGTTCCCACAGAAGCCTCAGAAAATTGATGATCTCTTTCATAACTCAATATATTTGCGTCAAACGTCAATTAGTTGTCATATTTCTACAACTTACAGAGCCTTGTACTCCGCCGTGGCGTCGAAGCACGGGCACGCCTTCCTGGCGAAGTCCCTGTGCCCCCTGATCTCCGCGTTCGGGTATCTCGCCTTCAAATCCTTCAGGAGCTTCGTGAGCGCCTCCCTCTGCGCCAGCGTCCTCGTGTCCTTCGCCTTGCCGGACTTGTCGAGGCCGCCAACGTAGCACACGCCCACACTGTCCGCGTTGCGCCCCTGGCAGTGCGCCCCGATCTCGCTCTCAGGACGGCCCGCGTGCACAGTGCCATCAAGGTAGACGACATAATGGTAGCCTATCGTCCGGAAGCCCCGCGCCTTGTGCCACCTCGTTATCTCCTCGTTCGTCACCCACCTGCCCTCCGGTGTGGCGGTGCAGTGCACTATGATGTAGTTAATCTTCCTTGCCATCGACCTTGACCTCCTCTTTGTTTTCGGATTCCTCCGCTTTGTCTATCGTTATCGCCCCCTCGATGTTCGCTCCCGTCCTCGCCTCGACCACGGCCTCAATGACCTTCGCCGCGTCAACCTTGACCCCCGCCTTGTGCCCGAACTTCCAGAAGTACCAGTTCTGCGCTATGCTTATGAGCTCCACGCCTATGACGACAAGCATCAGCCCCGTCTCGATGAACGTGTAGCCCGTGGCCACGGCCAATGACGATGCCAGCACCACCCAGCAGAAGTACTCCACGGCCTTGCCTATCGTGCGCCTTATGGCGCGGCTTATCCTGATGCGGTCGCCCTTGCGCTTGGCGGCCCTGATGCCGAACACGAGGTCGATCAGGATGACCACGGCGGCGATGACGAGGTAGGGTAGCATCCTCTCGAACGACTGCTGGAAAAACAACAACAATGTGGCCGATATGCCCGTGCCGACCACGACACTCCCCGCGGAAGCCTCGTCCGAGAGGATATGGGCGTTGAATCCGTCCATCACGCTATGTCTGTCTTTTTATCTCGATCACGAGCGGCAGGTGGTCGGACATCATGAATCCGTCGTTGATCACCCCGCACGAGACCACGGAGAGGCCGAAGGCCGCGCAGTGGTCCAGGCTTCCGGGCGACCCCGTGAAGTTGTGCCTGAACGTGATGTCGCCGATGTCCTCGACCTCCTTTCCGAGCCTCTCCGCGACCGTCGCCGGGGAATGGTTGAAGTCGCCGGCCATCAGGCACGGCTGCCTCTCCGCCTCCCTCCGGAGCCTCTCCCACACCTTCCCCATGCACTTTCGCCACGTGCCGTGGATGTTGATGACGCGCACGCCTTCCACCTCCGCAGCGTTGTGGTGGATCGCGAACCACAGCGGACGCGCCTTGATCCCCCTGCGGACATAGATGTGGTGGGACGCGGAAAGGCCGACGCGGCGGTAGCCTTTCGGAATCCAGAGGTTCGTCGGGAACGACAGCTCCTGGAGGCAGAGGACGTCCGGAGCCTCGTCAGCGATGAACCTCCTTATCCTTTCCATCCGCTTGCGCCAGTGGCGCGGCGAGCTTCTGTCCGTGTCCCTTGTCCAGACGCGGCAGTTGAGAGAGATGATCTTCATAGCCGTCCCTCCGTCGCCTCGGCCGAAACCGCGTCCTCGTCCTCCGGAACCTCCGCGTCAAGCGCGGTCACCCCGGCCTCGGCCTCGTTGATCTCTACTCGCCACGCCCTCCTCCGCGAGAGGACGGCGGCGTACTCCTCCTTCGTGGCCGCCCCCTCGGCGATCTTGGCCGCCACGTAGTCCGTCTCCTTCAACTTCGCCTCCCTGTCCCTGACGAGGGAGTGCAGGACATTCCTTCTGTCCTCTATTTCCTGTCTTGTCATGATGTCTGTGCTTATCCTTGTTAAGTTTGATGTGATATTTCCTCTTCAATATGTCATTATGCCTATATCCGTCGTTCGCCTCGAAACATCTGCGGTCGTCGTTGTAGTGGCAGTATCCCTCCCATTTCGGGCTGACCTCATCGACCAGGTCTCTGATGACGCCATAGGCGTTCTTGCGCTTAAAGCTCCCCAGATAGCTGTTGACGCTGTCAAGGAAATGGCCGAGCATTGACTGATATGCAAGCCTGTTCCATTTCCGGATGGCGGCCTTGCAGTTCCTCACGGCCCTGTCGCTCGCATAGATTCTGCCGAACTTGATCTTCGCCCCGAGGAACGTCAGCCCCTTGCTGTAATGCTGCTGATACCTCTTGCGCGGGTGCATCCTGTAACCGTATTCGTCGAGCAGCATCCGCTCGCTCATCGCCACGTGGGCGAGTCCCGCCTCCTTGTTCTCCACAACCCAGACCATGTCATCCACGAACCGGGCGTACGCCAGCCCGCAGGTCTCCGCCTGGAAGCGGTCGAATTCGGCCAATGCGTAGTTCTTCTCCACCTGCCAGTACTGGTTGCCGAGGCACGCTCCCCGGGTCGGGTCGCCATTGAAGACCACACTCTTACCATCCACTATGATGTCATCCCACTTGTATCTCGGAGACTTCAGACGAGCGTGCTCCTGCGGATAGGCGTAGTTGACGCGCATCAGGATGTAGAGCAGGTCGTCACGCTCCTCCCCGTCCGGGAACCCCGACTCGATCAGACGCCGGTACGCGCCGTACGATCTGTCAAGCTCCGTGGACGGAAAGAACGCCCGGATGTCACGCTTTATCACATAGCAGTCCCTGGTGTAGTTCCGCGACACCCTCCTGATGTCGTCGCGCACCTTCCCGATCGCCCTGTCGCATCCGTAGCCAACGCGGTTGTTGAACGTGCTGCCCGTCAGTCCCTCCTCGACGAGCGGGCGCACCCTCAGATCGAAGTGGTGCTGCAATATCTTAAGCTGCATCAAACACGCTATGACTTCCCTGTCCCTCGGGTCGGGATTGACGAACGCGTATAAAAAGGAAACAAGGGTGCGGTCGTTGAAATCCCCAAGCAGCCGCGCGAGGTCTCTCTCCCAGTGCAGCTCGAAATGCACGCTGTCGGGACTCCTGCGCTTGTTGGCGCGGCATTCCAGATAGTCGTCTATGAGTGTTCTCAAAACCATGTTCCTTCAATCATAATTCACGAGGGGAGCCGCCACGTTCCTGTTGTTCAGGTTGTTGCCGTTCGCGTAACCGTTGTTGCCGTTCGCGATCCACCCGTTGTTCGGGTTGTACCGGGAGCAACTCCAGACGCTGGAGCTCCGAGACCCATGCCTTGCTCTTACCTGCCGCGAGCGCGGAAGGAGGGTCTCCTTTATGATTCCAGAGACTGCCGGATCATCACTATATGCCGGTCATGCCCTTGTTTCCGCTCTTCGTTATCGATTTCCTCCACCGCGTCACGCCCTCGTCCAGCCTCGCCAGGCTCTCCATGATCCTCACCTTGATCTGGTCGGGGGTCTCGCCGGACCTCGCGTCCCTGACGCTTATGATGTTCCTGCCGCCTATCAGCCTGACCGTCCACATAAAGACCGCCATGTTGGCGCAGAGCCTCTTCAGATGGATCCGCCTGTCCTCCTCGAAGTCGTAGGCGAGCATGAACTCCTTGATGACGTCCTGTATCTGCGCGACCGCGCGGTTCCCGTAACGGATGCGGTCAACCTTGGTCATCATCATCTCCGCCCTTACAAGCAGGTCGTACAGCTCCACCGCGTCGATGATTATCTGTGGCTGCTCCTTCTCGCCCGGCAGCAGGGCCGGCTCGTAGTATTCCGATCTTGGCATAACACGATGTTGTTTTTTTTATTTTTACGGGCAGTCGCGGGGACGCTCCCGCCCAAGACTAAGCCTAAGCCACGCCGGCGGCGGTGACTTTCAAAAGCACGAGGGGAGCCGCCACGTACCTGTTGATCAGGTTGCTGCCGCTCGCGCAACCGTTGATGCCGTTCGCGATCCACCCGCTGATCGGGCCGTACCGGGAGCAACTCCAGACGCTGGAGTTGTTTCCCAGCGCCGGAGCCCCTATGGCCTCGAGAGCGGCGTTCACCGGGTCGGCGTCGCGGCCGTCCGTCGTAGGGTACTTGAGTTGCCCGACAATGCCGAACACCCTGTCGATGTCCGGGAGCACCCATTCGCCCTGCCTCAAAAGGTCGTGGTCATAGCCGAGTTCTGCGGCCATTCTCGCGGCGGGGCTCGCGTACTTCTCCACGCCGGCCTGCCCCTTGTATGTCAGGCCGGCAAGATAGTAGGTGTTCCGCCTCTCCGTGCCGTACCTGGTCTCGTCATAGATTCCATACTCGGACGGTCTGACCGGAAGAAAGCTCTTCATGAACTTCAACCAGCCCTCCTCGCCCTCTCCGTATATGCCTCGGAGATACGCGCAGTGGTCGCTCTGGTACTGTGACGTGCCGAGATAGCCGGGCAGGCATATCGGATAAGGGATCTTCGTCGTAGTCACGTCCGACGCTGGGTTGTAGGTCGTGTCGGAGTTGTCGCCGCGGAAATACGCCAGCGCCCTCGGCCAGTTCGTTATCGTACCCTCGCCGCTCCTTCTTCCGTTCCTTCGGAGCATCCGCGTCGTGGCGGCCCACTCCGGCGCGGAGGCGTTGGCGAGCGCGAATCCGTCTTTCGCCGTGTTCGAGGCCTGGCGGTAGTGGGTGTAGGAGTAGTGTAGGGTGACGTTCCCGTTCCCGTCGGCCTCGGCCACCCAGTCCTGAGCCGTGAACGGCTCGTTCATCCTGAAGTAGGTATTGAGCTGCGAGGCGAGCGCCTCGGCGCTGTCCGCATTGTAGCCGACGGTGTAGTCGTGGACTGCCGCCCAGTTGTCGGAGGCCTCCCACACGCTCAATGTCCCCGTCCTGTCGGTTCCGTCAAGGGTGTGGCCGGAGAGCCTGACGAACCACCGCCCCAGCATCTGAGCAGTGGCGAACGTCTTGCTCATCACCGCGACCTCGCCGCGGAAGTCCTGGTGATCCACGCCGATGACGACCACACCGACTACCTCGCTTCCTTCCGACAGTCCGTCGGCCTTGAACGTGCCGGGCGCGGCGAAGCGCAGCGCGTGCGAGCCGTCCAGCACGGCGATGCTGCCGGTCGTGGCCGACCTCAGCCCGACCACCACGTTCCGGCCGTCATACCGGCACTCGTTGCCCTCTCCTATGAGGGAGACCTGGCTCTCTGCCGCCCCTTTCCCTGTGTCGGCCTTGTAGGCCGCCTCGTTCTCGTAATACTTTATCATGGTTTACTTACTTTTTTAAGCCTGTTTCCAATCGCTGACCGAATAGCATCCCGCGGCGTAGTAAAGGCCACCGGACGCGGCGTCTATGTTGACGTAGAGCTGCCCCGCGAAGGCCGGCACCCCGTCCCACGGGAGTCCGTCCGGGAGGTTGACCGGGACATTGGTCTCGGCCGGGACCCCGTGTCCGCGCATCACGGCGGGATAGCGGCACTTCGTCAGCTCCTTGACGTCGAGCGTCCCGGCGGTGGCGTCGCCCAGGAGGCCGCGGCTCCCCTCCAGCGCGTCCAGACGGGCGGCGAGGCTCACCATGGCCTCAGCCACGACACGGTTGTCGAGCTGCGCCGAGGCCTTCTGGTAATAGGCTTCGAGGCTCTGGTGCTCCGTAAGGAAGCCCTTGTCGTTCTCCAGCTCCGAGACCTTCGTGGGGGCCGGTGTCTTGATGTCCCCGGCGCCGAGGACGGGCTCGCCGTTGATGGTCTTGATGTTGGTGCCGGAAACAAGCAATTGCTGAAGTCCCCAGTAAGAGGTATTCACCTCCATATAATGCCCATCATTGACCATATCTCTGTCAGAGATAACACACTGGATTCCGCCGCGGTAAGAGGTGTAAAGCAAAAAGACCATATCTGAATAGTTGTCAGAATGGGTGTCATGGATGCCAATAACGGAGGATTTTTGTCCTTTGTATAGAGCATGTAACGGTCGTCCGCTTTTTATCACTCTATCCAATTCTCCATACTGCTCATACGTGACCTCCGAGCCGTTGGCCAGCCGGAAGATCCACGAGCAGTCGTAAGGCTCGACATCCGACTTGTCCGCCTTCTTCTCCACCTTGCCGTCAAGCGCCTCGGTGACGGTCTGCAAGTCCTCAGCCGCCTTCTCCTTCGTCTGAAACCTGCCGTCCGCCTCCTCCTTCGTGTACGCGCCTCCAGACGGCATCAGCCCAAGGCCCTCCGCCGTCTTGTCGCCCTCAAGCGTGTGGCCGTTGACGGACGGGCGGTTCTCAAGGAGGTTGTAGTCGGACACGCCGGAGCCGCTGCCTATCCTGACGATGCGGGTCTTCACGTCCACCGTGACGTTCAGCCCCTCGCCCGTGTCGCCCTCCGCGGACGATTCCGTTGTCGCCTCGCCGCTGGTGGCGACGATGCCGATGAGGTTGCGCTCGAACGCCCTGCCATTTCCCTCCGAGTCCTTGAAGGTGACCTCAACGCCGTACACGCCCACGCCCAGCGATCCGGCGGGGAACAGGGCCGAGACCTTGGAGCCAGCGACCGCCGTGTCCTTGCCCTGGACCTTGCTGAAGGTGCCCACAAGCCTCAGGGACACATCGGAGGCATCCGACAAGTCCAAAGGCTTATAAACACCGCTGTCCTTGTCGTACACCGACAGCAGGGCCTCGACCGTCAGGTCGTTGCCCGCCACCACGCGGACGGTGGGGAATGATCCACAAAAACAAGATTTATCCATATACTTCTTTTAAATTAAATTCACTATCTTTGTTGCGATCGACTACCCAAAGGGTGGAAGATTGTCGGCGATAACCCAAAGGGTGGAAGCCTTGCCCGGTCAGCCATAGGCTGCTTGGGCTTTTTTTTATCCGGGAACCCCGAAGAAAAGTCGGTCGCGGTTCTTTTGCCCGGCCACGCTTGTGCCGAACACCGCATCAAGCGTGGAGACCCTCGAATATAAATATCTCGGTACACCTCCGATCTCCTGCGTTGTGGGGGATAACGCCTTTGAAGAGTCCAACAGGGCCGTGAATGCCGGATTGACGCACCTTACAGCTATTCCAAACCGCAGATATCCGGAGCCGCCCACGAAGCCTCTTGTCGCTCTCTTGACCGCCGCCCACTGCTCATAGGTCCGCCCGAACAATTGCGATGAGGTATATTGACTGTCATAACAGAACCTTTTGACTATGAAATCACGTATAGTGTCCAAATAGAACGAAGCCAAACCGCCGGCTCCTGATTCAGTCAGGGCCGCGCTGTGCCCCGTCACCGCACGGCTGCCGAGTGCCACGGCCCAGCCTTTCTTGTGCTTATAGAATTTCTGCAAATTAAACTCGGCAACCTTCCTTGAATTTTTACGCCGGTACACCATTAGGACCGCCTCATAGCCCGATGCGGATGTAAGCAAAGGATGCCAGATGCGCAGATAATCAATATCTCTTTGTTCGGAGTCAGCACCCCAGACAATAACAAGCTTCGGTGCAGTTTGCAACCTCGCCAAATTATCCAAAGTCTCCGCGGCTTTGGGAATGCCAAATTTAAAGACAAATTTCTTCTTTGTGTCCGGCCCGCTTGCCGTGACAGTGGCTGTCGGCGTGGTTCCATCCACCGCCTCCGCTGTGGCCTCCGGGGTGTCGAATCCGGCCGCCGCTCCCGGAGCGCCAGAGCCGCCCGAACCTCCTGAGCCGGAAGAGGAACCGCCCGAACCTCCTGAACTCTGGCCGTATACGTTTGACGTTATCAATTCCGTGTATGACAGACTCACAGCCGGAAGGCTGAGCATCGAGAGGTCGATCTCGCCGGTGATAAGATTGAAGGAATACTGCTCAACGATATAGTCAAGATTATCGGCCGTTGTGTGCGTCGTCCTTGTAAATTCAGGAAGCCGCCAAGCTGCTGCTGTCTTGAACATCACGATGCCGGATAGCCTCAACCGTGGTGTAGCCACGGACAAGGCATTGTCGATGGCCATAAAGGCGTTGAAGTCCTGCGCGGTGGTGATGGCCGCGGATGTGAACTTCTTCTCCTGAATCGCGTTCAGGCGCGCCTGCGCCATATCCGCCCCGAACTGGAGGGTCACCTCGTCGCCTGCAGACCTTGCGGAATTGTCAAGAACCACGCGTGTGGACAACCCGTCGGGGAAATCGCTTACCGAGAGCCTGACATCGGCCAGCCTTGCGTTAGCTTCCCAGACGGTGGAACCGTCGCCTTCGCGGACACATCTCGCACTGAAACTCCCTTGCGATGGAACGAACGCCGATGACCCCACCTTCTCCGGAATTATAAAAGTATAGGTATATTCCGCGAATTCCGTTGACAATTCCTGCCCTATCGGATAATCATTACCCGGATAAGTGACCGAATAGCCACCGCTTTCATTGTAATAGATCGTTACGCTTCCATTATTTATGGCTAAGCCCCATTTCAGCAATGTCTTTCCAACAAAAAAGCCCGAGTTCTTGGCCCTGAACGTCAAGGTGTATCGCCTTCCAGCCGCCAGTTTGGTGAAAAGCACACCGGCGATACTGTCAATCCGCTCCGGCTGTTCCGTCAACGCCCAGTATGGTCTTGTCGTCAAATCCGCGGTCGCACCATACTCCGAAGTTCCCCACGTCGGAGTATCTCGCACGGTTTTGACGTTAGTTCTGTCGAAGGCCTTTGCTACATTGGCCGCGTGTATCTCTTCGCTCACCGTCAACTCCTTGCGCGCCGGCACAATCTCCACTGATAGGTTGCCAGACGGGAACATCTTACCGGATCCGGCCAATGAACTCAAACCGATATAGCTTATCCCGCTGTAATTGCTAACATCTGTCTCGCGCAAAATCACCCAGCTAAGGGTCCCAGCGTCAAGTCTGATATACGCGTGCAGGCTTTCCAGAAGGCCGTCAAGGACATCGTAATAGGTATTTCCGGCCATAGCGTCCACGTTCACCGTCAGATTGATCAAGCTCTCGCCATCTCCGGACAACGAGCTTACGGCCGTTATATTCGTTATGCCCTGATTTGTTTTATCGAGCAGCAAAAGAAGCAACTCCCTGACCGTCTTGCTTCCCTGCTCTTCAAAATCGAAGTTTTTCAGCTCAGACAAATTGTCCGATGCCGTAAGCGTCACGTCATAAGGGGTGTTCACCCACGGCGCAGAATACAGTTCCGGCGTTATAAAGCCCCGCCAGACCCTTGACGCTCCGAACTTGACCTCCACCCTGTACAGAGTGGGGTCGGAAGTGTACAGATCGGCAAACTCATCCTCGAGAAGACACTCCGCCGCCCATTCCAGGGATGAACCAAGGATATGACCGGACCTCTCACGCTTCAGGACGGCGGAGCCGCCCACGGCGCGGCTGGAGACGGCCCCGGTGTAGTCCTTCTTCGCCACGGAGATCGTGACCTCCGGACCGTTGGCCGCCTCAAAAACAAACCTGTATAATTCCCCGTAAGCCATAATCAAGTCGTATATCGTTTCCGGTTCGCCTCATTGTTCAGCACGGCAACCAGCTTCGAGCCATCCGCCTGGAGCGTGCCGGTCACGTGCAGTGTCATCTCTCTCTCCCAGCTCCGGTCGCCGGAGTTGTTATTGGAATATCCCGAACTTGCCACGGAGCTCGCCACGTAGGACGTTCCGGTAGCGCTGTTTACCGCCGCCTGGAGTCCGGCCTTGGCGGCTGCTCCCACCGCAATGAGGGCGGCACCGGCGGCTATGGCCGTGTAGGGGTTGGTGAGCATCGACTTGAACGCCTCGGAGGCAAGACCGGCGGACACCATTATCTCACCCATCTTGATCGCGGCCTCGGCAAGAGGCGAAAGAAGTGCGTTCATCATACCGGCCCCGCTCATCTCGTCAAGCCCTGCCACGCAGTTTGCCAGATATTGGAAAGAGTCTGATATTCCGCCGACGATGGCCTCGTTCAGCGCCTTGTTGGCGTCATCCGTGGCCTTGATCATCTCGTCGAGGAAGTTGTAATACCCCTTGAAGCTCTCCGAGAGCTTTGACGGGTCGATTTTTGAAAGAAGCCCGTCCACGGCTGATGTGTCGAACTGCGTGAACTGCTTGAGCCCTTTCAAAGCGGATTCATCCATATTTATGCCGCCCATTAGCCCCACGCCATTATCAGCCTTTCCGGTCAGACTTCCAGGCAGAGCCTTGAGCGGCGCGAATATGTTGTCGGAGGCCATCTTGTCACGCATCTCCATCGCCTTCTCCATCTCCGCGTTGAACTTTGCGATCTCGGTCATTCCGAACTCAACCGCCTTGTTTATACCATCCCGCCATTTCTGTCCGGTGGCGGCAACGCTCTGCTGGATGGTGTTCTGGAGGCTGACCATCCGCCTCAGCTTCTGGTTGCATTCCCTTTGCAGATCATTGACGGCTGCATAGGCATTTCGCTGCCTGTCCATATCCTCAACGGAGCTGCTCGCAAGGTCGTTCTGAGCCTTGATGTTGTCGGCGACTTTCTTCTGCATCTCCACCTGCTCGGCGGTCGTGCTTTTCTGAAGGGCTATCGCCTTTGTGACGGCATCCTGCCGCTCCTTCGTGGACTTGGACGTGTCGGATGCGACAAGCATAAGATCCGCGACATCGGCAAGGTTCTTCTTCCACTCGATCGACTTGTCCTTCATCGCCTCCGTCGTGTTGAAGATCTCCTTCGCATAGACCGCGGCCTTGTCAGCAACCTTGGTTGCCGCTACCGTCGCCGTCGTGACGCTCGCGACATTAGCTATCAGCCCACGGGTGCCGGCCTCGATAAGTCCGGACAAAGCCGCAGCACCGAAGCCCTTCGTCATCGTCCAATACTTCGAGATCTTATCCTGATAACCGGCATATACTTTCCCGAGCCCCGTGGCATCGCTCACCGATTGCGTATATGTCCCTTTCCAGGCATCCGTCTGCAAGGTCTGCGCGGTCCCCTCAACCGTATTGCGGTAACGCTCCGCCTCGTCATTAAGTATTTTAAAGGATGCGATCAGCCCCGTAAGGCCGATTCCTGCGATGGCGCCTGCGGCCACGCCAGCGCCCAGCGCTATCTTTTGGAAGGCCGTCTCGCCCTGAGCCGAAAAGCCTTTCATAAGCACCGCCACGTTCTTGAGTTTTGAGCCTACCTCCGTTATGGCGCCGATAGGAATGCCCAATGAGTTCTCCACTTCGGCGGACATCTGTCCGACTGTCTTCGAGAAGTCCTGGGTAGACTTCTTGGCCGCGGCCATCTCCTTCTTGAATCCGGAGGTGTCCGCGCCTACGTGCACCTGCATCTTCTTACTTGCCATATCACCAACCTTGCTTTTTGACAATATTCAACAAGCGGTCAATCGACCGCTCCTTTTGTTCCGTGGACATCTCCGGCGCTTTCGCCTCCTTCGCGTCCCACGGCATCGGCCAGAAGTCAGCGGGTTCCCTTATCTGATCCTTTCTTCTAAGCTGGACGTTGAAGATCCTCAACGCAGCGCCTCTTGCCAGTTCTCCCAGGTGCCTTGCGTTAGCCTCCTCACGGTGGCCGTAAGCCCTCATCGCCTCCCAGAACTCACCTACCGGCATATCATAGAACTCCACGCGCGACATCCCCAGAAGGCCGAAAGCCCAGCCCCGCGCGTCCGCGATGGTGACGCTAACGCGCGGGGCCGTGTCATCTACTCTTTTTTTTTGTCGTCCTCCTGACCCGACACGCCCGGGGACAACTCCTTGAAAATGGCCGCAACCGCCTCGGGGACCTCTGTCAGAGAGTTCGGAGCCGCCCCGACATCCTCCGGGGTGATCCTCTCATCGCTTCCGCTCTTGCGCAGCCCCTCGTTGACACAGGCCGCCACCAGCGCGGTGCAGTCCGATGCCGACAGCCGCGCTATGTCCATAAGCCCGTCTATAGTGTCGCGGCCCACATATCTCAGATAAGCCGCCACGGCGTTGAAGTTCGCCTCGGCCGGAAGAGTCCGCCCGTTAATTCTAACCTCAACCATAACTAGGAATCTTTTGTCATCGCTCCGGACACCTTGAAGTTCATCGTCCAGCTCGCGGTGTCCTCGGAGTTCGAACTCTCGGTGTAACCTGTGCAAACGCAGTTGCCAGAATAGGACGCGCCACCAGCGCAAGTATAGACGAAGGGGATAATCGCTGACGAGCCGGTCTTCAAGGCCAGCTCTATCATATCGTCACGGGTCAGTTTGGAGGTCGTCCCGGTTGTGGAAACCTCGACGAGTCCCTGAGCCGCGAACGTCACCTCCTGACCGATCACCATAGACTGCTTGTTGCCCTGGTCGTCCTTGGTGATGCTCTCCTTGGTCGTAGGAGTAATGGTCAAATCATCCTGAGTGCGCCCGGCCAAAGTCTTGTTGTTCAGCTTGAACGCTATGTTGTAACCTTCTACCATAATATTGAAAAATTCTAATTGTATTGCGTTATCAGGAACCGGACCTCGCTGCGCCATATCCCCTCCACGCAAGTGTCGGAGCGGGACGCAGTGAACGTCCTGAAGGTTCCGTCATTCATCGCCGCCAGCACGGCGGCCTCCACCTTATCGGCCAGCGGCCTCGTGTCCGCGAACCTCTTGCCATAGACTCTGACCGGAAGGTTGGAGACGATCTTGTAGACCCCGTCCTTGGTGCGGAAATAGTCCGGAGAATGCTCATACACGGCGTAAGGATAAACGTCGGTCTCGGCCTCGTAAAGTGAGATCGGAACCACAGCCTTCACCGCCGCCACTAAAGTTCTTCCTATCCTGTCATCCATATCACACATCGTAACCCTGTTTTCTCAAAGACTGCTCAAATTCCTGATAGAACAAAGACTCCCAACCCTCCACGGAACTCTCAAAGAAGCGATGATACGGCTGCCCGATGTCGTTCCGCCTGCGTCTGCCCTTCGGAGTGTTTTTGCCTCTGATCTTGTTGTCAAAGTGGTGAGACGGGTCACGCCTCGTCAACGTTCCGTAATTCTTCCAATAAGCCTTGAACCAGTCGTCAATCGGCGCCCCGGCCTGAGCCCCTTCCTGCTCGTGACGGTTAAACATTCCCATATTTGCCCAGATATCGCCGCTCCTTGCGACCTTGGCGTTGGATCTTATGAGTTTTTTCCAGCGCGATGGGATGTTCCTCTTTATTTGCGCCGCCACCTTGCGACCGGCCGCCGCCATAGCCTTCCTGCCAGACTTCTGGAGCTCCTTCGGCGCGTCGTCAAACATACGGAGGACATCCTCAACCCCTTCGATGTAAATAGTAGCCATAGTTCTATTCGATTGACCTTACAGTTAATTTGCACACAGGCGAAAGCCGCGATACAGGATCTATCCCGGCGATGGAGTAAGGAACACCGCCAACGATGACGCGCCACCTTGTCGTCAGCTCCGGCACCTTCCACAAGGTCAGAGTCAACGCCTGACCCTGCTCCAGGTTGCCGTTGTCTATAACCTCGTCGATGTCGCGCTCCACCTTTGCGAACACCTCACGCACGCACCGCCAGTTGTAGATCTTCTCACCGTTGTCCCCGGTGGTGATCTCGCAGCACTGCAGCCGTACCCTCGTGTCAAAATCGCCTATGCCCCAATTCTCCATAACCTACAGCTCATAGTTGCGGTAAGGCCGCAGAAGCGCGGCGGAAGCCTTGGGGAGCGTCTCCACACTGTCCAGTGGATTGCTGAAAAGCGATGACGCTATCAGAAGTATTGCGTTCATCAGGTCATCCGGGACCTGCTCCATTCCGGAAGTCCAGACGATCTCCACCTCATCACCAGTCACGGACGGGCCGAAGCGGACGACAGACGAGGACCTCAACGCGGTCCAGCCTTCTGAAAGAGGAATCCCGTCCACCGCCACGGAATCCACCGCCAAAAGCGGGGAATCCAGGCGGATTTCGGGCGAAAAAGGGAATATGTCGCTGAAGCGGGACTTGAAGACGACACGCCCGATCTGGTGCTCGGCGGAGCGTACGGCCGCGCAAAGCTTCTGCCGCAACTCATCGTCCAGATCGCAGGAAGTCAGTCTCAGATGGCTTTTGAGCCTTCCGAGACCCTCCCAGAGCATATCATCATCAAAATCCCGCCTCATATCTTTTATCTTTTAGTCGGTCGTTATGTCCTTAATTGCGGCAAAGCTCTTAGGCTCGACAACCTTGACATCGTTCCAGGCGTTCAACACGATTTTAACCTCACCGGTGTCTGCCCCGGTATAAGGATCAACAACGATGTCCACACCGCCCCACTGGCCGATATAGAGGTCCTGGAAGTTACCGAAGATGAGTGCGGAGCACTTGGTGGCGGCCGTTCCCTTGGTAAGGTCGGACGGCACGAGGTTCGTCCAGTCGAAAGGATAGCCGTTCAGAGTCTTCGGAGCCTCGTTGGACAGAAGGAAGCGCGCTGTTCCTGTCGCCATCTCCGTAACTTTCAAAGCTCCGTTGACCTTGGCGTTAGAAAGATACGCCATGCTGCCACGGTTAGCATTCTTAGAATTAACCTCAGTCTCCAAGGCTACGATGTGCTTCCAGTCGATGGCGCCTCCGTTCGTTCCCATAGCCACGCTTCCGATGCCGGTGGTGTTCAGGATGCCCGTAGGTTGCCCGTCACTGCCCGTGCCGGCGATGGCGGCTTTCTCCAAAAGAACAGCGTGAGCGGTGGTGATCTTGTCGAGCAGGTCTTTCTCCACGTCAAAAGACGTCTGCCTCAGCAAGTCCTTGGTCAGAGCCACCGCCACGGAAGATCTGTGCGGTTTCATCGACATCTTCGTGTAGGATGTCTTCTTCGTGTCGGTCTTGGCAGCCTCACCTTCCCACGACGCCTGGATTGCCGATGAGCTGATAGCCGTGAACGTACCCACAAGATCAGTCAACACGGTAGCGCCCAGATTGGCCACCACCAGCTTTTCCTTAAGGATGTCAAGATAGCGTCTCTCCACCTCCTCGGTAAGATTGCCGCCGTCCGCGGCAGTCGTATAGTTCTGACCACTGGCGGCACGGAGATACGCGGACGGAATGACGTGTCCACGCTTTTCCAGACCTAAACGCGCATATTCCGCCGCACCCATCTCGTCAACCTCTTTCTCCAGACCGTCAAGATTGCGGTCAATAATGCCGTTAATGTAACGTACCAACGAGAATGGTCTTCCGGCCACCCTCTGCTTTCTGTCAAGCTCCCTGTCGGCAGCCCGCTGCGCGGCGGCCTCGATGGCCTCCGCCTGCTCAAGTTCGAGCATCAAAGCCTTGAGTTCATCGACCCCCTTCTTCAGAGCATCGGCGTTCTCAGGGCTGTTCTGGATGCCCTTGACCTCCGCCACCTTGGACGCGAGATCCCTTCTGATTTCCGCTATTTTTCTCATAATCGTAAATATGTTAAAGCAGAGCTGCCTCCGCTATCGTTAATAATCTTGTCGCCTCCATTTCAAGGGCCTTGGAGCCATCATCCACCGGCTCCGGCGTTGCCTGCCTACGAAGTTCGGCCATCTCCTCATCCCTTGCCTCGATCGACTTCTTCAAGGCATTCGGATTAGCAGGAATGTTTACCACCGACACCTCAAGAAGCTCCTGACCGGCATAGTAATAAGTCGGGTTCTTTCCATCAAGCGCCTCCTCGCCCTTGCCCCAGCTTCCTTTACCCATAGGTAAAAAGCCGACCGAAACCGCCTTCAGACTGCCAAACAAAAGCTTGTTATAAATCTTGTCGGCAAGCTCGTTGATCTCCTTAGGCTCAAAGTCCACATCGACATACAACTTTCCGTCCTTGGTGTAAGCCCTGCCCTTGCCGATCACGTTATCAGGATTCTCTATGTCGTCCCATCCGCCATAGACCTTGTGCTGATAGCCTATGATGCCATTCTTGTTGAACCGGTCAAGCGACCAGCCCTCCTGATTAAGCACAGTTCCGTGCGAATCCCGCGTGGAATCCGACGCGACGAACGTGATCCGCCTGGACTCCTTATTTTTAGCCTCAACCACGGCATCTCCCGCCGTCCTGAATAAAATCTTATCCATTGTCCTTTGTGTTTTCGTCATTTTCCTTTCCCACCACGCCTGAATTAAGCGGATAAAGCATATCATCCAGGCCGTCCTTATGCTGCAAGCCCTCCAATTCCCTGACCTCATTCCTCGACATATATCCGTCAAGAATTGCGTTATGGTAGTAGCTTGACCGCGCCTGTGTGTCGCCTCGCAACAGGCCGCCAAGACCGAACTCCACATCATACCGCCCGACCTCGTCGGCAAAGAACATCTTGGTCCTCAACTCCACCTCCAGCCTCTTGATAATCGGCCGCAGGGTATATTCGACAAACTGGATTGTCTGATGCTCGATGTTGCTGAACGTGGCGTGCGAAAGCTCCGCTATCATATGCGGCGGAATGTTCAGGATGCGCGCCACGTCCTGGATGGAAAGTGTCTCGCTCTGGATGAGCTGAGCGGCCACCGGATTGACCGAAAGCTGCTTGTATTTGATGCCATATTCCAGCAACGGCGTGCCGAAATTGCCATTCGATGCGGCCTTGAAATGCTCGATGAACTTGTTGTAAGCGTCATCGCCAAGGTTGCCGTCCGTCTCCAACACCGCCCTGATGTTGCCTTTCCGCGTGTAGAACTCGCTTCCGAATTTCTCCGTGGCCAAATTCTTACCTAAAGCAATGGCGTTATAGATGACCGGATTGACACCCGTAAGCCCGTCAAGCGTTAAAAGCATAAAGTGCAGCATATCATCGCCGCTGTAAGTGCCGTTGAGCCACGAGAGCCCCGGATCGGGAATGATGACACGATACCACCTCCGGCCTTCCGAAAGCGTGGCCGTGACGTTGGACGGGTGCACCTGATGGATGGACACAGGACGACCATCCACGCCTCTGCGGATGACGGCATATGCGTTGCCCCAACCCTCCAGCCAAGTGGTCATACAGTTCCAGAAGTCGAAAGTGTTGGTATAGTCATTCGGCTTGACAGCGACAAGCCTGTAGGCCGGATGGTCATCGGCCGAAGCCAGTCCCTTATCTGTCTTTTGCCGCACAGAACGCGGCAATGACGCGATATTCTCGGATATGAGCCTGATTCCGGCATAAAACGCCGTTATCTTCATCGCCGTGGAGTTGCAGACCGGAAGGCCATAGTCCACGGGCGGCGGCGTTATGATACTGCCGGACGGGGCGACGGTCATTGACCGCCTCCTCGCTCCCTTGAATATGTTGCCAAATATCGACATCGTCCGCAAGATAGCAAGCGGACGGGGTTAAAATGTGGAAAATTCTACCAAAGTGAAGCCTACCTGCGATATTCCCTTGAATGCCTGAAGGTGTCATACGACACGAACCGCGGCTCCCCGAACTCGGCTACGAACAGGCCGTTCAGGAAATCGAACACCTCGCGCCTCGAAGTAGTCTGCTTTATCGCCCGGCGGCGGCGCAATTCCGCCCAGAACTCCCTGGCAAACCCGTCCCTTGTGACCATCCGCCAGACCCTCTCGTCAATCTCTCTCATATCACCCTCAAATCATGATTGGAATATATTATCTTGCTTTCCTGCCCCGCTGTCTCGTTCAGCCACCCGCCAATAGCGTCCACGGAAGCGACAACCCCGTCTATCTTGTTCCTCGACCTCGCCTTGTCAAGTTTGATGTTGGCGTTCGGGTCGCGGTAAACCACCACGTTACGGAACATCCAGCGGATTATCGGATCGCCAAGAAAATCAAGCTCGTGACGCAGCACCGCTGATTCCAGCCACTTCGTGGGAACCGACATATATCGGATGTTCTGCTGGTACTCCATCAGGCGGTCGCAATAGCGCCCGAACTTCGGGAGTATGTTCCAGATCGCCCACGGGTCATAGGCGATTTTCTTCACTTCGTATTGATCCATCCATGAGATCAGGGTCTGAATATACCAGTCCTCGTCCAGCGTCTTGCCCGGTGTCACCACAAGCCAGCCCTTATCCCTCCACTGCCTGTAGTCCACGCGGTCGGACATCTCCGCAACCTTGGACTCCGGAACGCAGAAAAGATATCGGAAGGCCTTGAACCTCGGAAACCAGAAGGCCGCGGCCGTGATGTCGTTCTTGGACGCCAAGTCAAGGCCGACATAACACTCCTGCTCCAGGAGGACGGACGGGTCAAGCCCCCTGCCATTGGCCGCCACATCATCATCGCTTATCCATACCTCCGGAGCGTCTACCCACATATTCAAGTTCTTGGTGCAGAACGCTGCAAGTGTGGAGCCTCCCTTCTTTTTCGCCTCCTGGAACTCATTCTCCATATATTCGGGGTAAAGCGACACGCCGTAATTCGGGTTGACCTTTCGCCAGACCTCCGGGTCATCCCACCGGTCTCCCTCATCCGGCTCAAAGAGCATGATGAAGTGGTTATCCTTTGTCTGAATCCCGGACATCACGTCCCTGAGGAACTCCAGATCGCGGAAATACGGATAGCTGGTGTCCATGCCGGCCGTGGAGATGGAGAACACAAGCGGCTGCCGCCTTGATCCGATGCCGGTCTTGATGACATCATAGATCTCGTTCGTCTTCCAGGCGTGCCGCTCGTCGCAGATGGCGGCCTGCGGGTTAAGGCCATCCTTGTTCTTCGTGTCCTTAGTCAAAGGCCTGAAAGAGGAGGCGGTCTGCGCCCTCACGATGCTCCCGCGATACACGTCCGCAAGTTCGGACAGCCCGCTGTGATGGAGCAGCTCCTTGGCCGTGTCGAAGCATATCTTGGCCTGATCCTTGTCAACAGCGGCGGAGTACACCTCGGCAGCCGGCTCCCCGTCAAAGAGCAGCATATACAGGGCAATGATGGCTGCGAATGTCGTCTTGCCGTTTTTGCGCGGGACATAGACATCGGCATAATGATAACGCCTGCGCTTTGACGCCACGCGATACCATCCGAACACATTTGCCGCCACGAAGAGCTGCCAGTCCTCCAGCCTTATCGCCTTCCCTGCGAACTCGCCCTTGAAATGCTTCAAGGCCTGGGCGAAACGGACGAAACGCAGGAATTTTGCCTCGTCAAAGTATAAATCTGCCCTGCCCTTGTCATTCTCATAGCGCTTACAGGCGGCACGCACCATCCGGCAAGACGGCACCGCACCGGATAGAATGTCCGCCGCATACTTATCCACCCTTGCCAGATACTTACTGCTCATCCGGGCCGCCTCCCTCCATTATCAGGTTGATGATCTTCGCGGACGGATCCTCGCCCTCGACCCTCGCTTTTATCCTCTGACGGTCAACGGGTGAAAGCCCGAAGTTCGACCCTATTTTTGCCACGTGGTTGAAGAAGCGGTCCATCTGCCTGACAGACGGGTTCTCGACCGTCCCGCAGACATTGCCGGCCTCGTCACGCTTTACCGTATACATCCCGTTCTTCTCGACATCCTCGGCGGCAATCATATACATATCAAACTCCTTGGCAAACATAACCAGCTCCGGAAGATAGGCCTGCTCCAGGATACCCAAGGGTATGAGTTGGCGGCAGACGGAAAGATAGATCTTCCTTTGCCGCTCCGTCAGAAGCCTGTACGACATAGTGCCGCACGCCGCCTGGATGCTGCCGACCTTCTTCCCCTCAAGATCGCCGTCATTCTTGCGCCTGCAGGCCTGATAAGTACCCTTTAACTTAGCGAGTTGCGCGGGCTGTTTTTTACGTCCGCTTCCAGTTCCGCCCATATCTATTTGAGTTTTTGCACATTACAATTCCTTGGCCGATTTTCAGCACTCGCGTCTCCGAAACTGGAGTGGTGGTCTTGGAAAGAATCGGCGGAGAGATTCGAAGCCCCCTCCCCCTCTCGAAGCGTGGCGGCCGCCACGCCGGATGCCTCCGCCACACGCCCGCCAAGGCCATTCACGTGCGTTCTACGCCATTCTGATATAATAACTTTATCTCTATTACCTTTAGCGATATTACAATCAGCACAGAGGCTCTGAAGGTTGCTCTCATCGAAGAAGTCACGGCACACAGGGAACGGAACGATATGGTCAACGACCTCCGCCGCCTTCAGCCGTCCGTTCCTTGCGCATTCGGCGCAAAGCGGGTGCGACTGCCTGAAAGCCCTGCTCAGACGCGTCCATCTAAACGTGTGATATAGATCATCAGACCTCTCACGGTGATAGCCACCGACTTCCAACTTCTTTCGTTCCTTGGAATCCCACGCCAACGCTGTCATCTGTCCTCCTTTTCAAAAGTTATAATCTTATCGAAGTAATCTTTATAAAACTCATACAGGCCGCGATCTATCGAAAGGCTCGCCTGCTCAGTCCTCGGATTTGTATCAAAATTCGCAGAAGTCTGCAAGCCGAAAGCGAACCTGTCTCCGACACCGGCTATGATCTTGGAATGGTTCCTGAATATGGCAATGCGGCCACGGTCGGGGTTGGCGGCATACCAATCGTGCAGCTGGTTCCACACGGCCCCGTAACTTCCCTTGAAAATCTCGCCGACATACAGATCCATATTTCCGATGCTTCTATTCTCCAGCCACGTGATGATCTGAAAAGCGTCACCTGCCGACATACACCAAGTGGAAAGAATGCAATGCGACAACCGCTGCGACCTCAACAAAGCCTTAAGGTAAGACATCCCGTCAATGTCACCAGCCGTCAGGAAGTTGTAGCAGTGTCCAGCCTTGAAGTCGAAAGTACCGAACAGATCCAGAAGCTTGACCTCGGAGTAGGCGCGCCGGTAAAGATATTCCGGAGCGAACTCATACATGGCCGCTCGCTCCCGCCGCTTGGGCCGCTCGTCCTCAACCTCGACGCGCTCCACCTTGCGGACGCTCCAATCATTAGAGCGACTGAACAAACTATCCTTCTTTTGTTTATCGTCAATCATTTCAATAATTTCGTTACACCCCAGAAATCCTCGTTAAACTCCTCCGGATGCTGCGGATAATACGGTCCGCGAGCCACCGGACCGATGTGTATCCTCTTCTGTTTCTTTCGATCCAGTCTTCCCCGCTCCGAGATCATCCTGTTGCATTCCCGGCAACATGAGCAGTAGCCGCTTGGCGCCCTGCTGTTCTTATTAAAGTCAGAAAGAGGCAGCAACCGCATGCAACATGTACACAGATGGAACCTCAACGGCAAGCCGGAAGGCTTGGAATCCTTACAGACCGCGCTCCGCACCTTAAGATTGTTTCCCGTATCGCAGACGGCCTTCCCGTCAGTGCCCTCAACAATATGGGCACACGTTATACAGCAGGTCCCCATCTCCCGAACACAAGCATCGCGGCATCCCTGGAATGTTCGGTCGTCCGTCCGGTGTAGCCGGTAACGGCGGCGAACCCCTCGCCCGTCCACTTCGTCGCTCCCCTCAACGGTGCAACCATCTGAAAGGGTATCTTCATTCTTGTCAGAAAGTCCTCCCAGATCTTGGCGTCACGCTTTACCGAACCGGCACCAAGGCGGCGCGCCATCTCCTTTCGCACGTCGTGCGTGTCCGGCACCCATTTACGCAACCTCGCGTCCTCAACGACAACGCGGATGTCCTGATATTCCGCCACAAGACCAAGCACACGGAATATCGCCTCGTCTATCGTTACAGTGTTCAGCGAAAGCAGCTCCCTCTTCTTGGAGTCCCACACGGCTATCCCGGTGTTGACCCCAGTATCAATTCCCACCCAAATCATAACCTACCAGTTGTCCTCATCGTTTTTCTTTTCTTCCTTCTTCTGGTTGATCTGCCACGGCTGGAGCGAACCGATGAACGGCAGGTTGCGGACCTGCGTCTCGCTCATCCGCTCGAAATGCTCCTTCGAGACCTGCGGCTTGATATAGTGGCTTGAATTGAAATTCTGGCTTGCGCTCTCATAGGCGGTCGCCAGAAGCTGGACGTGGGCCAACGGCTTTGAAGTCATCGCACCGAGGCTATGGTCAAACTTCTTATATTCATCGACAACGGTACCGCGCTCATTGTCGATAGGGATGACAACACAACGGCGTGTTGCCGTGTCTCCCTTGATATCCATAATCTTTGCTCCTGGAATCCTGTCCAGCTCGATCTTGATGCTAAAATTTCCCATATTCTACCTTTTGACAATAATTTCAAATAAAAATCGGTCTCCGCCCTTAGGGGCGATTCGACCAAAAGAAAGTCATTCCCCGTCCTCCTTCTCCTTGAACGCATCGGACGGCTCGATGTAGAGTTTCTTCTCGACATACCGCAGCCGTGTCCACAGGTTGCGCACCTGCTTCGACTTCTGCTGGAACTCCAGGCGGTCAACCGAGAGGCGGTCGTCCGTGTCCTTGCACAGCCATTCGATGCGGTCCCACATCCTGTCTATCTCCTTCTCTAGCTTGGAGAGCCTCCTGTCCATCGCCATGAGCTTCCCATAAAAGACCCACAGCATGGCATAAGCGCACACAAGCGCGACCGGAATCATCAAAAATTTCATATCCTATCCGTTTTTTTTGTTCAAAGAAATCCTTCTGACGGCTTCCCTCTCGGCTTCGCTCAGCTCCCAGACGATGATCTTCTCCGCGGCCTTCTTCTCCGCGGCCTTCTTCTCCGCGGCCTTCTTCTCCGCGGCCTTCTTCTCGGAAATCAGCCACCCGTTGCCGAAAATGCTCTTACCGACCGCCCTCTGAGACGCGAGCGCGGACAGTTTCGATGGCGACACCTCGTCCCTCATCACCTTGAACTCCACCCCGTGCGTGGACAGGTAGCCGAGCATCGAGGAAGTGAGCACCTCCGGAGGGTACTCGTAGCGCGGCAAGGACACCGAACCATTGTTTTTCGCCTTCTCCTGCGCCTCCTTTATCCTCTTCCTAAGGTCGGGCGCGGACATCGCGAACACGTCCCCGAAGAGGTTCGAGATGAATCCTGTGTTGACCTTCGCGCCATTGGCATACTCTACCGCGCAGGCGCAAGGGATGTAGGTCGGAGAAGAAGAAGAAAAGAGCGTCAGCTGCGGCCCGAACAGGAAGAAGCGGATGCCGTGCGATTGATAAAACCGCAATATCCCCGCAAGGATGCTGAACGGCGGGTTGTCCACCACCACGTCATCCTCCTTGTAGTCATAGGCCTCGTAGTCGCCGCCCGGCCAGAACGGGCGCACGATGTTGCGGCCTTCAAGGTCAACCTTCTCCCGGAGCCATCCAAGGACGGCATCGTATACCTCGGCGGGCGTGTAGCAGTCGTCCGTGGTCAGCCTGGACTTGAACTTCTCCGTGAACACGCCGTAATCGTCCTTGCCGACCTGCCCCTGAATATACTTCCTCTTCTGGCGGATCTCCTCGCCGAATAAATCCAGTTGCTTTATCAAATTATCCATAACCTACCTCATTTTGAAGAACCTCATCAGCGCCTCCGCGTCGGGGAGTACCATCGACGCGTGTCTCATGACGCGCCGAATATCCGCCTCTCCCTCTCCAGATCCGCGTCGTCCAGGCGGCGCATCCGTATGTCCCAGTCCGCGCCCCTCGCCGCCAGAAGGTCGGTGAGCTTGTCGCGGGCCTCCTCCTCGGTGCGGAACCAGAAGCATTCGACGCGCTGCCCGCGCTCCGCGCTCACGAAATATCTCTTTACTTCCATATCAATGTCTTTTTTTTATTAATAAATCTTTCTGTAGTTCATGAATCCGCGCCTTGTATAACGGCGCTTATCATATGTCTTCGCGAGGGCGGACCGCTGGGCGTCCGTGAACCTGGGGACATCGCGCTCGGCGAACTCCCGGGCGTCACCCTGGCTCGCGAAGGCGCGCAGGGGTGTCCACTGTCCGTAGCCTGTCCCGTCGGTGCGGTACACCGACACCTCGTAGGCGCCGTCATCAAGTATCCCGATGCTCGTCCTCATAGCTCCAGCCCGTATTCCCTGGCAACCTGCCCGATGACATCGCCGCCATAGTCGTTCCTCGTCTGCTCAAAGAACGTCCGCAGCGTGATGCCGTCCGTGGGCTTGTAGCCGTGCGCCTCGCACCACCGCCGCCTTCCGAACTCGCATGAGCCTGTAAGGATATGATGCCACTCGAACAGGTCGTGATAGACCTCATCCAGTGCCGGGTGAACCTTGACGAACTCCGCTATCCTCTCGTCCAGCGGCCTGTTCTCACACCACTTGGCCTCGACAGCCTCGACAGCGGCGTGCAGCGTGTCGCCGTGGGCGAAGAAGTTGCCTCGCTTGGCTATCCAGCAGTCCTTCAACGTCAGATCCTTGCCGAGAACCGCGCCTTTGGCAATGCCTCCCTTGACGGCATAGATCAGTGTCGGGACGTTGTCGATGTCATAGACCTTGCGGCCGTTGAAATCCTTGATGCCGGTTACGTAACCGGAACCGTCACCGGAACCGGAACCGGAACCGGAACCGGAACCGGAACCGTAACCGTAACCGGAACCGTAACCGTAACCGGAACCGGAACCGGAACCGGAACCGTAACCGTCACCGTCACCGTCACCGTAACCGGAACCGGAACCGTAACCGGAACCGGAACCGGAACCGTAACCGGAACCGTAACCGGAACCGTAACCGTCACTTACGGCAAGGAACCGCTCGATATCCTTTTCTATCGCTTCCATTCCGCCTTCGCCTCGATGTTAGCTATTGCCTTGTCAGAGCAAGGGATGATCTGGACAGCATTGGCCACGACCAGATCAGGCACGGCCACCGTGATCTTGCTGCTGTCATTGCATCCGTCCTGCGACAGCTGCTCCACGGCGGCTGCGCCGTCCCAGTACCACACCTTGCGGGCGTTGGCGATGCGGACGTTCAGCCCGTTTGCATCACTGCTCACCTCTTTGACCTCGCCGAAGAAGACCCCGGCGCCATAGCATCTCACGATGCACTTTTTTCCGATGTAATTTTCCATCATTTTTTAATCATTAAAAGTTAAACAATCAGTATAAACTTGGCCCGGAGCGCGGACTCGAACCGCCTTCATGTCAAAATCATCTGCTTTGTGTTTTGGTATAGCTTACGTATTCCCGCCGCCCCGTGACGGCATTCTCTCCGGGCTGTTCGCGCGTCACCGCGCTACTTGGGTTGGAAGGTAACTCCTGGGCTACCTTGGCCTTGCCTGCGAGGCTTTTTCATTGGGGCGCGGGAGGGGATCGAACCCCCTTGGCTAATGCCAAATCCGTACTCCGCGCCCTTGCTGTGGCTTTCCCTGGACCTCAGGCTTAAAGTCTGCCAAGACCTTGAGTGTGGCTCCCCGGAACGGACTCGAACCGTCCTGCCGTCCTACGCTTCCGGATGAAAGAAAAGTAAGGCGCCTTCATCCATCGCCGCCGGTGCATCCTATCCGGCGCTTCGGGGAGTTACCTCGGGCGGGCGTCACCGCTGGCCGTCGGAGTTTAACCACATAAATAACACTAAAACTAATAACCTATGAGCCGCGATAAGACCCGCGCGGCACGGGTTTTATTTCTTCGTTCGCCCCGTCATTCCCATTCCTCCGCCATTTCCTTGACCTCTCGCGGACTTTCAGCCGCAAAACAAGGGTTTTATTACCCCAAGTCGCAAAACACCGTCAAAACGCCTTATTTCGCTTCGTTATCCTCAACCGGACGGATCCACCAGTCGTTCAGAGTCCGGCCGACCTCAATCCGCTTCGAGTCCCTCAACGCCGCCAGCCTGAAAAGAAGCTCGTTCTCCGGCATCCCCTGACGGTGCGCCCATCCCCTCAATTCCAGAAGCGTGACGTGGCAAGGGAACGCGTCCCTCGACCTCAACGCGGCCACCCGCCGCCTGATCTCCTCAAGAACCATCTCCACGGACACCTACCCTCATGTCGTCACCCACCAGCTCGATGTAGTTGCACATCTGGTGCAGCCTCGACCAGACACGGTCGCCATACGCCTTGCGGATGGAGGCATAGTTGAAATTGCTCGTTATAATCGTGAGCCGCCCGGGCGTGTCGCCCCTCAACTCCAAAAACTCCCTCATCACCTCGTGGCGGTTGCCCATGTACAAAGTCTCCCGCGGCTCCGAGCCCAAGTCCTGTATGCTCACCACCTTCATCGAATGGAAGAACGACAGTGTGCCCTGCTGGGCGTAATGGTCGCAGATCATAGCCGCCGTGCTGTCGGTCCACCTCAGCAGGCTTGAATCGCCGCCATAGCTGAACCTCGCGGAAAGCTGCCCGGCCATAAGGCGCGCCACGTTCACGGCAGTGGTCTTCCCGCTCCCCGGATTCCCCGCCAAAAAGAGCCCCTTGCACGGGTCGCCGTCGACCTCCTTTCCCGTGTCGGGGTCCACAGCCTTGAACGGAAGGTTGGCCGCCCACGCGGAAAGCGCCGAATACGCCTTTGCCCTCCCGTCCGTGACACGGAAGCCGGGGACCATCGCCCTCGCTATCCCCTCGAACAGCCACCACGCCTCCTCCTGACCAAGGCCGGACAGGCTCCGCTGCATCTTGGGAAAGTTCCCCGCGGCCCGCAGGTCTGCCACTATCTTGTCGATATAGTCCTTCGTTATCATCGCTTCTGGAATTATAGTCTTTGAATATCTCTGAATATGTCCTTGCCGCTCTTCCCCTCTAAAAGTCGCCCCGGTTCTTCCAGTCGGACGTGGCGTCCATGAACTTGCTCTCGCCGCCGGCGGCGGTCTTGGCGGCCGCCCTTGAAGCGTCATCCTCAACCCATCTCCTCGCCTTCGCGTACAGGCTGAAGTACGGGTCGCCCTCGGCCCTCACCTTCTCGCTGCCCGGACGGTGGGCGCACCAGTGGTCGAGGAAGCGCGCCTTCTGCTCCTCCGACATCAGCAGCCCCGTGTCCGTCCTTATGTTCAGGGCCGCCCTCTCCAGGGCCGCCGACATCATCATCCTCTTGGCCTCCGCTATCCTGTCGGGGTCGAAGCCCAGCTGCGAGCGGACCACCGACGACACGTGCAGGAAGCCGCCGTCCTCTTTCGCTCCGGAGGGTACCGGGGGGCTGGGGGGCTGGGG
>ERZ1026860.350-NODE-350-length-33750-cov-54.583974_pt1 | contig 33750 bp, 21 predicted proteins | sample MGYA00380160_ERZ1026860 | MGnify/ENA primary metagenome ERZ1026860 (study PRJEB33269, sample SAMEA4719796) | human gut metagenome | biome: human-associated habitat; feature: organic feature; material: feces | place: Cameroon | collected 2013-10 ... | reverse complement strand
CACCGTGGCCGCCGGAACGGAATGTGTCCCATTCCAAGTCAGAAGGGTTTATCTCGATGTTGATGGTGTCATCGACCAACGGATAGACGAAAACAGACGAGAATGTGGTCTGGCGCTTGCCCTGGGCGTTGAACGGGGAAAGACGCACGAGTCTGTGCACGCCGTTCTCGGCTTTGAGATAGCCGTAGGCGTAGTCGCCCTCGACCTGGATGTTCGCCAACTGCTACCCGAACACCCTTGACACCACCGTGCATTTCGGCAAGGACGATGACGGCAACTTCAAGACATTCGTTTACACCGGCGACATCCACGCGATGTGGCTCCGTGACTCCGGAGCGCAGGTCTGGCCATACATCCAGCTGGCCAATCAGGATGAGCGTCTTAAGAATATGCTCGCCGGCGTGATCAACTGCCAGTTCTCGCTGATCTGCCTGAATCCGTATGCCAACGCCTTCAACGAAGGCCCTACCGGCAGCGAGTGGGAGTCCGACCTCACGGATATGAATCCTTACGACCACGAGCGCAAATGGGAGATCGACTCACACTGCTACCCGATCCGTCTGGCCTACCAGTACTGGAAGGTGACCGGCGACGATTCCGTGTTCGGCGAGACATGGCTCAAGTCCATCCAGGCCACTCTCAAGACCTTCAAGGAGCAGCAGCGCAAGGATGGCCCGGGACCTTACAGGTTCGCCAGAAAGACCGACCGCCAGTTCGACACCAAGTCCAACGACGGCCGCGGCAACCCTGTCAAGCCTGTAGGCCTTATCGCCTCAGCTTTCCGTCCGTCCGACGACGCCACAATCTTCGAGTTCCTCGTTCCTTCCAACTTCTTCGCTGTCACCTCTTTGCGCAAGGCCGCCGAGATCCTCACGGATGTTAATCACAACAAGAAACTCGCTAAGGAATGCCTCGACCTCGCCGTCGAAGTGGAGAAGGCTCTTTATGAATATGCCGTCGTGGATCACCCTAAGTACGGCAAGATCTTCGCCTTCGAGGTGGACGGTTTCGGCAACCAGCTGATGATGGACGACGCCAATGTGCCGAGCCTTCTTGCGATGGCCTATCTCGGTGACATTGACATCAACGATCCTATCTACCAGAACACCCGCAGGTTCGTTTGGAGCGAGGACAACCCGTATTTCTTCAAAGGTAAGGCCGGCGAGGGAATCGGCGGTCCGCACATCGGCTACGACTACATCTGGCCTATGAGCATAATGATGAAGGCCTTCACGTCCCAGGACGACAAGGAGATCAAGTGGTGCGTCGAGACCCTGATGAAGACCGATGCCGGCACAGGATTTATGCACGAGTTCTTCTATAAGGATGATGCGAGCAAGTTCACCCGCGCCTGGTTCGCCTGGCAGAACACCCTCTTCGGCGAGCTCATCATCCACCTCACCGACACCGGCAAACTCGACCTCCTCAACTCCATCAAGGTCAAGTAAAAGGATCCATCCGGCTCACTGACCTCACCCGTGACGGGATCAATTCAAAGCGATATCGTCCGCGTCACAGTGAAATATAACCACAACGGGAGCATTCTGACAATAGAATGCTCCCGTTGTTTATTTATTCCCTAACAGCGGCATCGGACCATCAACCAGGACCGGCGGGGCAAGCGGAATGAATGTCCGTTCGTCGAAGTCGCGGAGTTCCTCACGGTAATATGCCTGTGATGTGTTCGAGCGGTTGACGGCATCGTAGGCCACGAAAGTATCACAATCACCCAGATTTGAAAAACATCGAGCACCTGGAGTGGCACGTACCTGATAACAAATAAAGGGAACTATATAGCAGTTGACTAATATGGCGTGCAGTCAGTCACCCAACAATTAGATACGAGCAGACGACACCAGCATTTGTGAATATGGCCGCAAACAAAACCGCCCTGAGTAGAGCGGGAGGCCTGTGGATATGCCGCCTATGCTTTCCGGATCCATAGGTGGCATACGGCCCTGCCTCACAATGGCGTGGAAGCATAATCGTATGCCGCCGTTTTGCAAAATGGCAACACGTACCTTCAAGATCTGCGAGACATATAGCGTGGCTCCAAGGCCCTGCAGACTATTCTATGATATGCCCATAACACTCAGGTGTGCGAATATATTCACACCTGGAATAGCAATTCGCTGGCTGTCAGGTCAATGGCGTTTCAGGTGCGGGAAACCACGCGCACCTTGAAGTCCGGAACACCGATAGAACGTGTCGGGGTTGCCGACTCTCAGGTGTGCGAATATGCGCGCACCTGAAACTCCAATTTGTTGTTTATCAAGTGGGAGCTGTTTTAGGTGCGCGTAGTTCTGCATACACACGGAAGAGCGATCCCCTGTTGTTTTTACGGGATAGAAAATGTGCGTGAGAATGCCTTTCTGTGTACAGAATATACTGGGACGCATCTTTGGTACAGGAAACGCACTTCTGGTGTACCAACGAACTAAGAGGCAGCGGCAATATTCAAGATCGGCGTCGGGTGCGGAAATCCACTTTTTCAACCAAAGCATAAGCCAGGAATCTTCTGTCATACCTTGTCTTATTGTATGGCTAAGATGGTGATCAAACTCCTGACATACAAGTCATTGTGCGGGAATGCCAACTAACCGTGACTGTTTAAACATCAGTGCTATAAGCCAAATGTTAGTCAACTCCTATATAGTTCCCTTTCTAATTGTGATACCCATAGATGATATTCGCCTTCGCTTATGGAACCGGCCTTAACCAAAGGAAATAAAGTGAAATAGGAAAACTGACAATTATTTACTACTTTTGTTTCTATGTCATTAACACATTAGATATGGGCAATTTCATAGATAAAGGTAGCGATGGCTTTTCATCGGTTCTCAACAGTAATTTTGTAGATAAGAGTCTGCTGATCGAGGAGGTCAATGCTGTGATGTTGACCGAGAACCGATACTTGTGTGTCACTCGTGCGCGCCGTTTTGGAAAGTCTGTCGCGGTGAAGATGTTGAATGCGTATTACGATCGTTCTTGTGACTCAAGGCCTTTGTTTGAAGGATTAAAGATAAGCTCAAAGCCGGATTTTGAGAAGCATCTGAACCATTTCCCAGTACTGTATTTAGATATGACTGATTTCGTGACGAAGTATGGTGATGACGTCAATCTGGTGAAAAGGATAAAGCAAGACGTTTGTGAAGAATTGTTGAGTGTGTACGAAGGTGTCTCGATGGGGGCGAACGATGATTTGATGGATCTTCTGGTAAGTATCGTTGACCATACGGGAGAGAAGTTCGTTTGCCTTATCGATGAGTGGGATGCGCTTTGCAGGGAGGGGTATGAAGAGTTGGTGGATGAGTATGTCGTTTTTTTGAGACGCCTGTTCAAAGGCAGCAAGACGGAATATGTATTTGCTTGCGCATATATGACGGGGATCCTTCCGATCAAACGCTACAACACCCAGTCTGCGCTGAATAATTTTGATGAATACACTATGTTGAGTCCTGCGCAACTGGCTCCGTATTTTGGATTTACTGAGGGGGAAGTTCGTGACCTTTGTGAGAAAGCGGGAATGGATGCAGATCTGATGAAACGCTGGTACGACGGTTATGAATTGGGTTCAGAAAAGGCAATGTATAATCCATTCGCTGTTATGAGAGCACTGAAGCGTAAGTCCTTTTCAAGTTATTGGGCAAGCACAAATGCCTTTGAGAGTCTTAGGATGTACATCACTATGAATTTCGATGGGCTGAAAGATGACATAGTCTCAGCTCTCAATGATATTCCGGTGAAAGTTAATTCTTTGCGGTTCAGCAACGATATGCACAAGGTGGATTGCAAGGATGATGTACTGACTCTGTTGTGCCATTTGGGCTATCTGTCTTTTAATGACGAGACAAAGTGCGCGTGTATCCCGAACTACGAGATTCGCCAGGAGTTTGAGGCCGCAATCGCTGATACTGGTTGGACTGAAGTGACTGACGCTCTGGAACAATCCGATTATTTGCTCTCTTGTGTACTGAAAGGTGAAGCCGAAATAGTTGCATCATCTGTCGATAAGATTCACGAGCAGAGCACCAGTATTCTTCAGTACAATGATGAGAACTCTCTGGCTTGCGTCCTTTCGTTAGCTTTCTATACGTCAAGGTCACGTTATCAGATGATTCGCGAACTGCCAGCCGGGAGGGGCTTTGCGGATCTCGTGCTCGTACCACATCGCAATCAGGATGCTCCTGCGATTGTTCTCGAATTGAAGTGGGATGCAGATGCCCGCTCTGCCATCAGTCAGATTAAACGTCAGAACTACGGAACTGCCCTCAAGTCGTATTTCGGCGAAGTGATCTTGGTGGGCATCAACTATGACAGGAACACAAAGAAGCATAGCTGCATCATTGAGAAGACCACCAAAGACAGTGCTGACTTGAAAGCCTAAATTGAATATCAAGGGTAAGACGACATCTTCTGGTTTTCAAATCAGGATCAGAACATTGTGCTTTATCGGTCATATTCAATTAGTTGAATGCCACGGTTTCATTAACGGGGCAGAGCGGTCATCAGGCTTTGGACTTCTTTGTGCAACAGTACTGGGAGAGGACGATGCCGAGGACGGCGATGGCTACTCCGGCCCATTGGAGGAGGGAGAGGTGCTCGCGGCCGATGACTTCGGCTACGAGGGCGGTGGCCACACACATCATCGCAAGGAAGACGCTGGACTTGCCTACGCCTAACTTCTTGATTGTCATTGCCCAGAGGGAGAAAGCAAGGCTGGAGCAGAGGACAGCGAGGCAGAGGATCGGCTCAAGGACCTCCCAAGAGACAAGTTTCGCGTCGAAATTCTCGATGCCTTTTGTCAGGAAGAATGGCAGGAAGTACACGGTTCCGATCAGGAACTGGTACATCACGATAACCTGAGGCTTGTAGCCGTCGGCGAGAAGTTTTGTCAATGAGGCGTGGCCGACCTCTGAGAAGACTGCGATCATAAGGAGAACGACTCCGAGGATGAAATTCTGCGGAACTCCTTCATCTCCACCTTGTTTGAGAAGAACCAGACAGATGCCGGCCAGGGTCACTGCTATTCCGAAACCGTTCAGTATTGAGATTCGCTCTTTGAAGAACAGGGCTCCGGCTCCTACGGAGAAGATCGGAACGGAGGCGATGATCATCGCGCTGATGGTCGGCGAGCCGGTCTCCTTGATGCCATAGGTCTCGCAGAAGAAATAGATAAGCGGCTCAAACAGAGCGAGCAGCAAAAATTTCCAGATATCCTTGCGGGCTATCAGACAGAAGTTCTTTGTGAGGATGTTGAAGAGAAGAAGTATAATCCCGGCGACAAAAATCCTTAAGGGGACGAAATATGAAATAGGAACTCCAAGGGCGATCAGTCGGTCGCTCCAGATGTAGGACATTCCCCAAAGCACAATGGCCAATACGGACAGCAGATAGACTACCGCCTTGTTGTCACATATACTTCTTGTCACGCTCATAATATAATACGGAATATGAGTAGCCTGTTAGTTATACTTACATTTCCACAAAGATAATCAATTTTCCCTTTTGAAAAGAAATAATATTCAAATATTCACTAACATTTTAACAGCATATTATTACTCCTTTGACACTCACTCGTGTTCAGTGGAATGTCTCCACGAACCCTCCGCGCTTCGCGCTCCGTCCCTCCCAGCCGGAGGCTGGGCCCCTCCCGCTTATAGCCGCGGGTGGCTAAGGTTCGTGGCGGCATTTCACTGAACTATACGGAGCTTCGATGCTTCGACTGGCTCAGAGACCAAAAGAGAAACATTCAACGGTAGAATGGTTTACTTTCCGGTCAACAACCTGAGCGAGATGCGTTTGCGGTCGAGATCGACATCGAGGACGCTGACGGTGACTTTTTGGTGGAGTTTCACTTTCTGGCCACGCATCTGGGAGACGTGGATTAGGCCGTTCTCGTGGATGCCAATGTCAACAAAGGCTCCGAAAGCGGTCACGTTCGTGACGATTCCAGGCAGTTCCATACCCGGCTTCAGGTCATCTATCTCGTGGATGTCCTCGGCGAAACTGAACTCCTGGGCACTCTGGCGAGGGTCACGGCCAGGTTTTGCCAATTCCTTAAGAATATCATTAATCGTAGGAAGACCGAACTCACCCTCGACGTAGGCCGACGGGTCAATCTTTCCTATCAAGTCCTCATTCCCAACCAGTTCCTTTGTGCTGACACCCAGATCGGATGCCATTCTGTCAACGATATGATAGCACTCCGGGTGCACAGCAGAGTTGTCGAGCGGATTCTCGGCATTCTGGATGCGAAGGAAGCCGGCACACTGCTCGAAAGCCTTCGGACCAAGTTTCGGAACTTTCCGCAGCTGGGTTCTGGACGAGAAGCCCTTGATCGAAGAGCGGTACTCCACGATGTTCGAGGCAAGCGCCGGCCCGATTCCAGAAACATAACTCAGAAGATACGGACTGGCGGTGTTGAGATTCACCCCGACGCTGTTCACGCAGATAACTACGGTGTTGTCCAGTTTCTCACGAAGCAGATTCTGATCCACATCGTGCTGGTACTGCCCCACACCCAATGACTTAGGGTCAATCTTGACCAGTTCGGAAAGTGGATCCATCAGGCGACGGCCGATCGACACCGCACCGCGAACTGTCACATCCTCATCAGGAAATTCCTGTCTGGCCACCTCTGAGGCTGAATATATCGACGCTCCGTCCTCACTGACAGTGAACACTTTGACGTTCTCAGGAATTCCGACGCGTTTGATGAAGTCCTCCGTCTCGCGGGAGGCCGTGCCGTTGCCGATGGCGATGACCTCGATGGCATATTCATCAATCATTGAGGATACGGCCATTATTGACTTGATCTTCTCGCTTTGAGGCGGATGAGGGAATATGATCTCGTGGTGCAGGAGGTTTCCCTGCTCGTCCAGACAGACTATCTTGCAGCCGTTGCGGAAGCCGGGGTCAATCGCCATTGTCCTCTTCTGGCCTACCGGAGCGGAAAGCAGAAGCTGCGTGAGGTTCTCCCCAAACACGTTAATCGACTCGATGTCAGCCTTTTCCTTAGCCTCCTTGACAATCTCGTTGGTCAGCGACGGCTCAAGCAAACGCTTATAGGCATCATCAACGGCCTGACGGATCTGGTCGGCCAGTTTGGAACCAGGATAGCGATGTTCCTGACAGAAATCATAATAGATCTTGTTGCCACATTTCTCCGGATCAGCGTCGAGCCCTACAGACAAAAAGCCCTCATTCTCAGCGCGAAGGATAGCCAGCAGATTGTGCGACGGAATCCTCTGGAGCGGCATCGAGAAATTGAAATAAGTCCTGTACTTCGAAGCCTCGGCGTTGCTTGAGGCCGCCTTTGTGGCCTTGGCCTCAATCCTACGGGTTCTGAATATGTGCCTGAGGTTCTCCCGAACGGTCTGCGACTCGGAAAGCCGCTCGGCGATGATGTCACGGGCTCCGGCGAGAGCTTCCTCGATGGAACCAACCTTGTCTCCGACATATTTCCGGGCCTCGACCTCCGGATCAGCCACCTCAACCTTCCACATCCTGTCGGCCAAAGGCTCCAGACCTTTCTCTTTCGCCATTGTGGCACGGGTTCTCCTCTTAGGCCTGTACGGCAGATAAAGATCCTCCAACTCACTGGACACCACGCAGTTCTCTATCTTGGAACGAAGTTCGTCAGTCAATTTGCCCTGATCTGAAATCGTGGACAGAATGCCCTCTTTCCTCTTCTCCATCTCGGTGAACACATCGTTCCAGTGCTTGATCTCGGCGACGGCAACATCGTCCAGCCCTCCGGTCTTCTCCTTCCTGTAACGGCTGATGAACGGAATCGTGTTGCCCTCCTCGAAAAGATGTACGCAATTCTCGACCTGCCAATCCTTGACTCCGATGGCACGGGCAATATAATCAATATAGATATTCTTCATATTCAGAGTGTTATCAATTAATCCTGGGAAACGACCTTCAGCTCGTCCCGGTAAGCCGAAAAGATCTTGGACTTGGAGACGAACCCGACGTAGGTTCTGTCACGCCTCACGACCGGAAGGTTCCAAGCCGATGTGACCTCAAACTTCTTCATCACGGAATCCATCTTCTCGTCCTCATAGACATATTCCTCGGCGCTCCGCATAAAGTTGAATACGTGCAGGGTCTCATATTCATCGGTCCTGAACATATCCTTGCGGATGTCCTCCAAAGAGACGAATCCTTGAAAACGGTCCACCGAGTCCAGAACAGGGAATATGTTTCTGGTGGATTCGGAGACGACCTCGACGAGGCGGCCGAGGGTGTCGTCTATCTTCACCGTGGAGAAGTCTGTCTCGATCACGTCGGAGACCTTAAGCAGGGTCAGCACGGCCTGGTCGCTGTCGTGGGTCAGAAGTTCTCCCCTCTGGGCTATACGTTTGGTGTAGATGGAATACTTCTCGACTATTCTGGTCGTTCCGAAAGCGATGGTCGAGGTGAGGATCAAAGGCAGGAACAGGTCGTAACCTCCTGAGATCTCGGCGATAAGGAAGATCGCCGTCATCGGGGCCTGCATCACGCCGGCCATCAGCCCGGCCATCCCGACCAAAACGAAATTCTGTTCAGGGACAATGACAGACGTCCCGTCAAAAAGCATATTGAGTGTTCTCGCCACAACGAATCCCGCGATCGCGCCGACAAACAGGGTCGGGCCGAAAGTTCCGCCCACTCCCCCGCCGGCGTTCGTCAAGGTCATCGAGAACACCTTCAACAAAAGAATCAGCATAAAAAAGACCGGCACTGACCACTGGCTGTGGGCCAGAAACGCCAGCGGAGTCTGCCCGTCAAGCGAGAGTTCCTTCCCGTTAAGCAACACTCCCAGAGACTCATAGCCCTCACCATAAAGCGGAGGGAAAAGGAATATCAGGATTCCCAGCCCGACCGCGCACATAATCCATTTCAGATAGACATTCTCCATCTTGCCGATCCGGTCCTCCAGCTTCAATGTCGTGCGGATGAAATAGATGGAGCAAGCCCCGCAGAAAAGTCCAAGGATGATGTAATAAGGAATATTCTTGAGCACGAACGGGGTCAGGGTGCATTCAAACGGGGTCGAAGAACCAAGAAGAGTATAGGAAACTACTGTGGCAGAGACGGTTGACAGCAGCAGTGGCATCATTGAGGTCATCGAGATGTTGAAAAGCAGAATCTCCAGCACGAAGAGGACTCCGGCCAAAGGAGCCTTGAATATTCCAGCGACAGCTGCGGCGGCTCCGCAGCCCAGGAGCACAGTCATACTCCTGTAGGACAATCCCATATAGCGGGCGAAGTTGGATCCGATGGCGGCTCCGGTATAGACAATCGGGGCCTCCGCTCCGACAGATCCGCCGAATCCGATGGTGACCGAGCTCGCGGCGATGGAAGACCACATATTGTGCGGCTTGATCCTGGACTCGTGTCTGGAGACCGCCTGAAGGGCCTTCGTCACACCGTGGCCGATCCTGTCCTTGATCACAAACTTGCAGAACAGCATCGCCAGCAGCATTCCGATCCCCGGCAGGGCAAGATAGTACAACGCCCCGTCCAGCACTCCTCCGAAAGCGTCACGCAAGCCTTCCTGGATCAACGAGATCAAGGTTTTGAGCAGCACGGCGGCAAGCCCGACCACGATTCCGACGACGAGGCTGAGCACAAGGAGCTGATTCCTTTCCGACAAGCGGGATATGGGGTTCAACTTTGGCATATTCGTACAAAAATAGTTATTTTTGCGATAGAGTAAAACATCTAATATTCACTTGAAATGAAAAAAGTCATCGTGTCGCTGATAAGTGCCCTGCTGGTCGCCCTGCTTGGCGTGATAGGGCTGAACATATTCAAGAACGCCAGTCCGAGGGAAAGGGTGAAGGCTGAGAACGGGAGCAGGATAATCGTGGAGGAACTGAGTTTCTACCACGGCAATGACAAGATTTTCGGGAAGGTCTTCAAACCCGCTGACGAGAAAGGATTTTTCCCCGACTCGCTGGGGCCGAGGCCGGTTGTGATATTCTTCCACGAACCGCTGAAAACCGCTTACCCGGAAGGGTTTGTGAAGGCGTTGGTTCCGGAGGGGCTGATCGGCTACACGACCGCCTTCCACGAGAAGGACAAGGACGTGGAGTTTATGGTGAAGAAGATCAGCAAGGAGAGATTCGCGGACTCGGACAGAATCTATCTGGTCGGTGACTCCTTCGCCTCCGAAGCGGTGGTCAAGGCGGCCTACAAACTGAAAAAGGCGGTCAGCGGACTGATTCTCATCGAGCCGGAGCTCAGCGACAAGACCGCCGGGCTTGTACCGAGACTCGGCTACGATGTTCTGACCATAGATGCGGCAGGGAAAGCGTCAGCAAAGACCGCGGCGATTGATTATCTTGAACTTAGAGGAGCTCTTAAATGAAAAAGACAAGGTTTGGAATAGTCGGGACCGGCCGCATCAGCGACTGGGTTCTTAAAGGAGCAGTGCTGGATCCACGGTTCGAGGCCGCGGCGGTGTGCTCACGCTCACAGGAAAGCGGCAAGAGGTTCGCCGATGCGCACGGCATCGGGAAAGTGTACACAGACATAGACGAGATGGCATCCGACCCAGAGATCGACGCGATCTACATCGGGACTCCCAATGACACGCACCACGACATCGCCATCAAGTGCCTGAGGCACCACAAGCACGTGCTGTGCGAGAAGCCGATGGCCTCCAACGCCCGCGAAGTGAGCGAAATGATCAAAGCCGCAAGAGAGAACGGCGTACTGCTGATGGAGGCGATGATCTCCACGCTGACTCCGAATTTCAGGAACGCCAGACTAAGGCTCAACGAACTGGGGAATGTCCGTCATTTCTTCGCATCGTTCTGCCAATATTCCTCAAAATACGATCTGGTCAAGAGGATTATCGCCGGCGAGGACAGTTCGGCGGTGCCAAGCTCGCTCAATCCGGCCCGCTCGGGTGGGGCGTTGATGGACATAGGAATATACACGGTCTATCCGATGGTCTCGCTTTTCGGCCGGCCGAAAGGAATCAAGGCCAGCGTCACTACCTGCGAGGTGCCGGTAGGAAACGGGCGCTTCGACAGGCTCAGCGACCGGGACCGGGAGTCGGATGCTGAGCCTGCCGAAGCATCCACCCCGAATCAGATGAAACGCATTGACCTGCAAGGCAGTGTGATCTTTGAATATGACGGGATGGACGCCACGGTGATATATTCAAAGATAGCGGACTCGAACCTTCGCACCGAGATTTCCTGCGACGGAGGAATATTGTCGCTGGACCAGATCCACATCACCCGTGAGGCATCGCTGACCAGACGCGGCGCTCCGACATCCGGAAGAGCCTCTGGACCGCAGGCGGAGAACATCTCCGTCCCGGTTGACGCTGACGAGTACCTCTGCGAATTCAAGGAATTCATCGATGTGCTGGAATCAGGCCGCCTTGAATCGTCCGTCAACAGCCTGGAGACATCGCTCGTCACCGCCGAGATCCTCGACGAGATCCGCCGCCAGGCGGGTGTAGTCTTCCCGGCAGATTAAAACCCGATCTTTCTGGTAACTTTCGCGGAGGAGATGTTCTCGTCATCGCAGAACGCCTTGACCTCCTCGAATGTCGGGTCAACTCCGTTCAGGATCGACTGGACAGTCCTTTTCCGGCAGATGTTCTCGATCTGCCCGCCGGAGAGATCGTAGTTCTCCGACAGCGAAAGGGCCTCCTCGGCCGACAGCTCCGGAATCATAGAGGCCCAGATCTTGGCTCTTGCCTCGACCGAAGGTCTTCCGAACCTTATCTTGTAAAGGAACCGCCTCTCGAACGCCTTGTCCAGATTGTCCGTCAGGTTGGTCGTCGCGATAAGGATCCCGTCCAGATTCTCCATTTCCTGAAGAATGATGTTCTGGATGCTGTTCTCCATCTTGTCCACCGCGCTCGTAGCCCCTTCCTTCCGGACTCCGAAGATGGCGTCCGCCTCGTTGAACAGCAGAATCGGAGCCACATCCGAAGCGGACACAAGGCTACGGTAACTGTCGAAAAGCCCCTTGATGTTCTTCTCGCTCTCCCCGACGAAACAATCCTTGATCCTGGAGACATCCACGGACACGATCATCCTTCCGGTCTCCCTCGCAAGCTGGTAAACGGTCTCTGTCTTTCCGGTTCCCGGAGAGCCGTAGAACAGGCAGGTGAATCCGGTGCGCATCCCCTTGTCGCTCAAAGCCTTCTTGACCTGGGCGTACCGTTCTTCGGCCAGAATGCCACGCAAAGTGCCCACCTTGCGGCCCTCCTCTTCCCCGTAGAATAGTTTTTTCTCCTTGATGGTCTTGTAGTCAATCGTGCCCGCCACAGTCGCCTGCGGCTTTCTCACACCTCCGACCTCTCTGAATATCTCCTCCTTGATCGAATCCTTGATCTTGAAGAAATCCTTCGACTTAACTCCGTCCCTGGCCGAATATTCAATCAGGCCCTGAGTCTGAAGGCAAAGTGACTCACGGCTGTAGTCAGCCTTGAGCATATCCAGTCCGTCCTCGTTGTCCTCCCCGAAGCAATCCTCGAAATCGTGCCAGCCCACCATATCGTCATCCTCACTGAAATACCTGTAGCACAACAGATAGAACGCGACACGCTCATCGCGGGGAAGCTTCTTGTCCTCACCGAAGACACCGTATTTCCTCATAGCTGAACCGATGGATGTGTCCGGATTGTCCTGGATCAGGTTGTCCATCTCCGTGGCCATCGCGTTGTACTCGATCTCGTTGTCCTCCCTTAGCTTGACAAGTTTCTTAAAACGCTTGAGGACACCAAGTGTCGTGTACCATTCCGTCCCCGGCCTGACATAGACAGAATCATTTGTGATGGTCTTGATCACATCATCCGGCACACGGATGTTGTTGCGGTCGGCCCTTATCCTTATGAGCCACTTGTCCGACAGGACCTTAAGGTCTTCGGTGTACTGAAGGAACTCCAGATAGCTAAGTCCCATAAACTCAGCCAGATCACTCTGTTCCAGCCTGAAAGTGGAAGACTTCTCCATTATCGCCGAGAACAGGATCACCTGGTCCGTCGTCAAGCCAAGCCTCCTCATAAGGCTGCGAATGTCCGAAGAGGCCGAATTGATCCTGTCCGCCGTCAAAGACAATGTCTCGTTGCCGTCCCTGTCCTCGACCTTAAGGGCGGTGATCACTGAGTTCATCGATTGAATCAAAGTCTTGTGTCTCATAATCCTTGCATCTTTTTCAACGATGCAAAGATATTATGCCACATTGCCAAAATATGGCAGTAACAAAAGAAATATTCAGGAATATAATCGAAAAACCGGCCGGACATTGAAGCCCGGCCGGTCGATAATATCATTCGATACAAGCCTATTCAGAGATTTTGAACACGTCGAACGTTCCGGCGGTGCCATAGACCACTTTTCCGGTGGCCGGGTCAACAGCGGCCGTGTCAGAAAGATAGAACGCCTTCTTGGCAGGATCGTAGTAAGGCTGTGTCAGGCCGGCGCTCTTGTACCAGTCATCGACATAGCTCATCCAAGCGGCACTGCCCTCCTTGTGATTCGGGCCACCGAACATACAGGCGAGCACTCCGCGGTCGGCGATGTTCCACTGGATCTTGTCGCTGCTGCCTGTCGTGCCCATATACTGAAGAGGCACATAGACCTTGTTGGTCTCGGTGTTCCAGTAGAAGATGTAGTCCTGCACATCGTAGCCGGCTCCGGAATCGTGTCCCCAGCAGTCCGGAAGGTAGCACTGGAGAACATTCTTGGCATAGTCGCGGGCGTACATAACCTTGTCCTCCTGCTCTCCCCACCAACCTTCCTCGATGGTGCCTTTACCATATTCATAGTAAGAGGTAGGGTACTCAATCGTGGCGACGGCCTTGCCGTAGCCGAAAAGGGAGGTGTAGTCAGAAATTGACAGGTTCAACTCGTAAGTCTCGTTGAAAGCGAGCTGAGACTTGTCGTAGGTCACGACAAGGTTTCCGACCCTCTCGCCATCCTTGATGGTCACCTGAGAAGGCACAGTGAACACGGAGGATCCCGTGGCTGAGACATTCACGCTGACATCGCCGGATGTGCCGAGACGGACAACCGGAATCTCGATCTCAGGGTTGGAGGTCACATTGAAGGAGAAAGACTCCTGAAAGAAATAGCACTCGGTGCTTGAGCCGGACGTGCCGTCATCATCCTTGCAGGACACCGCCGAGAAAAGGACGGCGAGGGCGGCGAGGGATGCGAATATTGTTTTTACCGATTTCATTGTAAGCTTTATTTGTGTGTTTCTGTGACGGAAACATTTACATTATTCAAACTTTTCAGTGTCGAAGAACTTGTGCCCCTCAACCTCGATTGCCTCGCCATAGTGGCTTGCAATCTCATCGTTGGTGCGAAGCGCGGTCGTGTACACACTGTAAGCCGTGTAAGGATTGTTGAAATCATAGACGGCCCTGTTGCCGTTGAGCTCGGCGTTGTTGAAACCTGGAGTCCAACCCGGATGGATCCTGTTCATATCAATAGCGTGAGCCGCTCTCTCGACGCTCGATCCAGGATACCAGCGATGGCATCCGGTCTCAAGACGCTTGTTGTCGAAGTAGTTGATGCCCTCTCCCCAGAACTCGATGCCTTTCTGGAACATAAGTTCCTCATAGACATCCTTCTTAGTGGTGGCGGCACAGGAATATGAGCTGTTTCGGGTCTTGATCAGGCCTTCAAGAGTAGCCTTGGCTGCGGCCACACCGGTGGTGTTAAGCTCGGCCTCAGCCTTCAGGAAGTACATCTCCTCCACACGCATAATCGGGAAGTCTGTCGCTCCGCCGACCTCGTAGGTGTTGTAGTTACCCTCGTTAGGGCGGAACTTGAGGTTCACGTAGAGCCAAGGCCAAGCCTTGAATCCATAGCTCGTGTTGATGCGTGAGCGTACCCAGGAAGCGGAGTTGCTGAACTGATACTTGCCCGGATCATCACTCCAGTCACCTTGCTCCGTGCTCTTGTTGTTGCCGGCGGTCGCCCACTTGTTGTTGATCAGGTTGCCATTGGCATCCTTCTCGATCAGATAGGCCTCACCTGCTTTCTGGTTCTTGGACTCGTAGAAGAACTCAGGGCCAAGCCAGGACTTCTTGCGCCAGTCGTTGTCGGAAAGCCTGTCGTAGGCGGCGCGGTCAAGGGCTCGTCCGACACGCCATCCATAGACTGAGAATGTGGTCTCCGTGCCCATAATCATAGCATAGACGAAGGACCCGTCAGTGGCGGCAGTCGTGTTGTTCGGATCGATGTGGGTGGCGAGCATCCAGGAATTCTGTGAGTTACGGTTGTTGAAACCGGTCTTAGGATCAGTCCACTGAGCCTCGGTGAGAGGTGTGCAGCCAGACTGGGCGATAGCCTTGTCTGCATATTCACCGGCAAGCTTCCAGTACTCGGCCTTCGAGGTGTACTTGGCGGCGCGCTCGGTGCGGGACGCAAGGTTGGTGTAGGCGCGGGCGAAAAGGCCATAGACAACAGCGAGGTTAGGCTCAACCTTGTCCTTGCGGGTGTAACCGGCAAGATATTTCTCGGCCTCGGCAAGGTCTGAGAGGATCAGGTCATACACCTCGTCCACAGTCGCGCGAGGATTGTTGGAAGCCTCCTGCGTCGTGGTCTTGTCGGTCACGATCGGAACGCCAAGGTTGCTGAGGTCACTCTTGGGATCCACATACGTGTAGCGGGAGTCAAGAGGTTTCTTGTACTCCATAATCTGCACCAGATCCATATAGTACAAAGCCCTGTAGGCATAGCATATTCCGAGATTGACGAGCATCTCGTCCGTGGCGTTGTCAAGATCGATCATTCCGATCACGTCATTGACGGTCTTGATGTAGCCGTAATAGAGGTACGTAGGATAGATACCACGGTTGGAACCGCTGGCGGAAACCGCTCCCTGCGTCCACGCACCCATAGTGTTGAATCCATTGTAGCCCGGACAGACCATCATTGTGGTGGAGTGCTCAAGCTGCACACGCATACTGCCGTATGAGATGGTCTCAATGCCTCCGTCCTCGTTCTTGTAGCCCACCATATTGGTGTAGATGGAATTGACCATACCATCAAGGGCGGAAGCGGACTGACCGATCTGGTCAGAGATCACGGACTCGGTAGGCAATACCTCCTGCATACAGGATGTGAGGCAAACCAATGCCGCCGCTGCCGAAGCTAACGCTATATTGATTTTCATATTGTCTTTGTTATTAGAAAGTTAAGGTGATACCGCCTGACAATGTGCGGATTGGTGAATAAAGCTCGGAATTGGTGTAGCCACCGATCGCGTAACGAGGGTCAAAGCCTCTTCTGGCCGAGATGAAGCCCAGGTTCTCACCTGAGAAATAAACCCTTACGGAAGCCACATTGAACTTCTGGGTAAGCTTGGCCGGAAGCGTGTAGCCAACGTTCACATTCTGGAGGCTGAGGTAGCTCGTGCTGGTGAGGAACCTGTCAGAGCGAGGAGACTGACCGTAGGTGTTGGAATAGCGGAGTGCTGGAATATCGGAATGATTGGTTTCCGTCCAAGCGTTCAGCATATCCTTGTGCCAGGTCGTTCCGGTCTGTCCGCCGGAATGCATAAGAACCTGATAGACATAGTCGTAACCCTTACCTCCAAGCTGGAATGTGGTCTGGACGGAGAAGTCGAAGTTCTTGTACCTGAATGAGGTCGAAAGACCGCCCTGGAACTTAGGCAGAGCATCGCCGCAAAGATATTCAGTGGCGTCGCTCGCATTCTTGGTCGTCTCTCTGGTGACAGCGCCCGTGGCCTCGTCGGTGACATCCTTGTAGAAGAGAGCCTCGCCGGTCTCGGAATCCACTCCTGCGTACTTAGGCAAGTACCAAGTGTAGAGGGAAAGTCCCTCGGCTACGAAATACTTATACTTGGACACAAAGGAAGGGTCATCGTTCACGTAGCCGTTATAGCCTTCAACCTCAGTGGTCTTGATATCGTCAGGCAGGGACAGAACCTTGTTCTTGATGTGTGAGATGTTGAAGTCCACGCCCCAGGTGATGTCCTTCTTCCTGATGATGTCGGCGCTGAGGACAAGCTCAAGACCCGAGTTGCGCATATCACCCATATTCAGACAATAGCTTGTGTAGCCGACTGAAGGAGGGGTGCTGAGGGTGAAGAGCATATCCGTGGTCTTGCGGTAGAAATAGTCAAGGCTACCGCTGACACGGCTGTCAAGAATGCTGAACTCGATACCGGTGTTGATGTTCGTGTTGGTCTCCCAGGTGATGTCCTTGGTTCCCTTCTGAAGCCACTGGTAAGCCACTGAGTTGTTATTGTTCACAATCGAGTAGTTGTCAGCGTAGAGGAAATTGCCGATGTTGTCGTTACCCTGGCTACCGATCGAGGCCTTGAGCTTGAGCTCGTCAACCCAATCCACATCGAAGAAGCTTTCCTTGGATATGATCCAGGCGGCGCCGGCCGACCAGAAGTTACCCCAGCGGTAATCCTTATGGAAGCGAGAGGATGCGTCACGACGGAACGAGAGGGAGCCGTAGTACTTGTTATCATAGCTGTACATTCCACGGAAGAAATATCCCTCGTTGTTGTAAGCGTTTGAATATGAGTACGGATCGCCGTTCTTGTTCAGCACCTGGGCAAGCTCGGTGGCACCATCGATACCAAAGTTGTAGCCAGACGCTCCAAGATATTCATAAAGGTAATTGTAGTACTCGTGGCCGAGCATCACGCTGATGTCGTGAGTGTTGTTTATCACCTTATGATAGTTGAGGAGCTGCTGGGCGTTGTAGGAGAACGTGCGGGAAGACGACTTCGACAGGTAACCGTTGTTGGAGCCTGACGTGTACTTATCAGTGTAAGGATCTTCCGTGTAGAGGCCTCTGCGGTCGTAGTCGTAGGCGTTGCCGTTGATTGTGAGAGTGAGGTCCGGGAAGAGCTTGATGTCGGCGTAACCGCTTGCGATGAAGGAGTTTCCGGTGGTCTTTGAGACACGGTACTTGTTGGCGAAGATCGCGTTGCCGCCGGTACCTCCCGCGCGGCTGAGGTCGCCGAGCTGGCTGTTGGCGAAGTCATAGACCTGACGGCCGGTGTTGTCCGTCATAATGTTGCCGTTGGCGTCACGGATATAGACCGGATAGATAGGTGCCTGGCACTTGATGATGCTCCAGATGGTGCCGGTGCCGATCGTGCCTTCGGAGGTTTGGGAATATTCATACTTGGTGTAGTTGAAGTTTCCTCCGATCTTGAGCCACTTCTTCGCTTGATAGTCAGCCTTCAGGCGGGCGGTCAAACGGGTCTGCGAAGATCCTTCCTGAATACCTTCCTGATCGAGGTAGCCGAGTGATCCATAGATATTTATCTTGTCCACGCGGCCGGAAGCGCTGAGGTTGTACTCCTGACGGAATCCGGACTGAAGTCCTTCCTTCTCCCAGTCATCGGCCTGGATCCAGTAGGTCTTGCCGTTGAAATTGTGGAACGCGCCCTCGACAGCGTCAGGGTTCATCCTGCCACCCGCAAGGATGAAGTCCTGTCCGGTCGGCACGGTGTACGGCACATAGCCTGGACCGATACCGGAATCGAAAAGACCGGCGTTGGCCTTCCTGTGAGCGGACTCGGCGGTAGCGCCCTCTTCCTTGATGTAGGTGTTGTAGAGCATATTATAATATGTCTCGAAGAACTCCTGGGCATTGGTGGTCTTGTAGTTCCTGAGTCCCTTCTGGTTCACTCCCCACTTGGCGTCGAAAGTGATCTTCGCGTCGGAGGAAGTCGCGCGCTTGGTCGTGATCATAATCACACCGTTGGCTCCACGGGCTCCGTAGAGGGCGTTGGAGGCGGCGTCCTTCAGGACGGTCATCGTCTCGATGTCATTGGTGTTGATAAGGCTGAGGTCTCCGTCGAACGGCATACCATCGACAACGATAAGAGGCTCGGTGCCGGAGGAGATGGAGCTGACACCACGGATCGTGATGCTTGGTGACGAACCCAACTGTGAAGAAGAGTTGTTGATCTGAAGACCGGCGACACGCCCGGCAAGGGCCGAAGCGGCGTTGGTCACCTGCACCTTGGCAAGTTCCTCAGACTTCATCGTCCCGGCCGAACCTGTAAAGGCTTCCTTTTTCATCTGGCCGAAAGCGACGACCACGACATCGTTGAGGAGTTCTGAGTTTTCATCAAGAATGATGATAAGCTGGGTCCTGCCCTCAATGTTCACGACCTTCGTCGTGTAGCCGATACAGGAAACTTGGAGAGATGCGGTCGCGGGCACGTTCAAGGAGAACGAACCGTCAATGTCACTTACCGTGCCATTGGTGGTGTTTCCGACTTGGACGACACCTGCACCGATGAGGGGCTGATTGGAAGAATCGACAACCACGCCCTTGACTGTTGTCTGTGCCAACGCATTGACTGCGAACAGCAACGAGACGAGCAAGAAAAAGACTTTCTTCATCTGGTGATTAGAGTTGAGTTAAACAATGTGTATAATTAATGTTATTAATACGTTTTTAAGCTGCAAAGATAACAATTGTAATCAAAAAGTCGCCAAAGTCGGCTGAGAAATCTAACTAAAAAAACGTAAGGGAACGCTTTCTGACAAGGTTATTGGGTTGTTAAACACATTGTTTAGCAAAAGCGTCCGCCTATTGTCCAGCCAGTGGATTATTCAGACGACTCAGGAAGGTTCTCCTCGATAAGTGAATGGATTTTCTCCCCGACATCCGTGTTCCGGCAGCCGGACAGCCGGGCCTTTTCCATCCCTGGAATCCGGTGGAGCACACAGACTCCGCCGTCAGAATCATCAATATAGGTAAGGAGCTCGGAAAAGCCGTCCTCGTCACCATAGAACACGAAGCCCTCATCCGGAGCCAAGAACCCGAACAGGAGTCCGATCAAGGGATCCTGATCAAATACTCTTGTGTTCTCGTACAGATTGAAAGCCTTGGCCTGAAACGTGTACCTGTTCTGTGAATATCTCACCTCGCCACGCCCGTCAGAGTTGAAACAGACCCGCGACGCACGCGCCACACTGTCGCCATACTCCATCCTTTCCGCGTCATAAGCCTGCCACCATTTGAACTCCATTGAATATTCATACCCTTTCGCCCCGTCATAAATGCCTGTCATTGAATATATCGGAGTCCAATTTCCATCCTTTGACAGGAATATGTTCTCTCCGGAATCCGAGCGCGGGATCGCCACATCATTGCTTTCATTGCCGATGAAGAAGAAATATTCATTGGTGCTTTTCTGCTCATAGGTTGCCCACAGTCCGTGCTTGACCCCGGGACGGTACTCCCTCCACTCCAGACCGTCACGGACGAAGTAACCGCCTTGGTAGCAATATATTTCCCTGGCGCTGTCAGACATATATTCATAAATCTCCTTGGTGTTGTAGATTGGCTGCCATTCCTCCCCTGGCTTGGCGTAATAGAACTTGTTGACTGCCGATTTAGGCACGCTGACGACACATAGCGAATTCTGAATATTATAGAAATTCGCCTCTTCGTTGTACTGTTCGTAGGTTGCCCAGACACCCTCGCTCACATCAGGCCGGTATTCCTCCCAAGAGTTGCCGTTCTTGATGAAATAGCCTCCGTCATAGGTGTACAGGCCAGTTGTCTGAGCAAAGGTACCGATTGCTGAAAAGAGGCTTAGGGCACAGGTGATGATGACGCGTTGTAACTTCATATTCATAATTATTTTGTTGTGGGATAATCGTTTCGAGGGTTGGATAATTTGTGTGCCACGGTTGGCGAGTTGTGTGCCACGGTTGGTGAGTTGTGTGCCACGTTTGGCGAGCTTGTCGAACCACAGCGGCCGGTTGTCATTGTCCTCCCAGTCTTTCAAAAAAGATCAGCACATCCTCCCAGGTCTTGAACGCGTCGGAACCGAAATGAATCATCGTGCCCATAAAGTCCTTGCCGCCGTTGGTCTCGGGCTCCGCATCGATCAGATAGTCAGCAAGAAGAAGGTTCTTGTGCTCCGTGATCGTCACTCGGTTCCAGACAGGGACTCCAAGGTTGGCTTCGCACCAGTTCACGACCTTCTGGCAGAGTTCAGGAGTGTTGTACGGAACCCCGGCCACAATATTGACATCATAGTTGGCCGCAAGCGTCGCTACAGCCTTGGCGAATCCGCTCGAATGGTTGATGATCCTGTCACTCAGAGAGATGAAAAGAACAGGTTTCTGAACGTTCCGCTGTCGGTCGTCAATCCATTGAACCACAGGAAGAACGGAATGTAGGATAGCGTTGTCATTGAGGTAATGCTCGCCGTCAAACCTTATCGCCTGAGGATAATGCTCACAGAACAAGTCGAAAGTGTGGACAAGAGTGTCGTGGATTCCGTAAAGTCCGAAGACCTTGTCCTGATCCTCGGCCGCCCTCTCGAAACAATGAGAGCTGACTTCCCGGAAATGCTCCAGAAGGGTTTTCGTGACAAGGAACGATGTCTCTCCGTCACTGCGAGGGTTATGATATTCCTGCCTTCCCAAACCATTGTTTTTCAGCAGTGTGTCCGCCAATTGAAAAGCGGGGTTCACAAGGATTCTGTCCACTCCGTAGAGCATCTCGGCGTACATCGCCCCCATCGAGGTTCCGATGACGAGGTCCGGCTTTTCGGACTCCAGCATATTCCTTAACAGGTCCATCGCCTCGAACGGCTCCACAGGCAGGTCAGGAGCGATGACTGTCGCCTGAGGCATCAGCAGCCTGAGCGTCTTGACGCTTCCGTTCTGGCCGCTGGACGCGAATCCGTGCACATAAAGTATCTTCTTTCCGGACATCAGCGCCGGACGGGCATATTCATAAAGTTCCATAACAACTCAATTCTCGTAGAAAATTACCACAAAAAGCACAAAAACATCTCTCGTTCGAAAGTCATCTTGAATTCACTTTCATTCACGTTACCCCTTCCCTAAATCCCTTCCCTCGGGGAAGGGGATGTGCTTCGCACACCCCATAGGGCCTTTCACGTTACCCCTACCCTAAATCCCTCCCCTCGGGGGAGGGACTTGCTTTCATCGCAAGCGATGAAGAGTTATCTGCAAAAATAACAATTTTCATATTCAAATGATTGAGAGAACGCTTGAAATTCCTGATTGAAATGGCTATCTTTGAGAGATTGATATTTTTAAATGACACTAACTATGACAGATCTTAAGAAAATAGTTGAGCTTTTCGCCATCGAGGGCGAGGTCAAGGAGATAAAACCGTTGGGCAACGGGTTGATCAACGACACGTACAAGGTTGTCACTGAGGGCGATGCGCCAGACTACGTGCTTCAGAGGATCAACAATGCGATCTTCACGGACGTGGATCTGCTCCAGAGCAACATCGAGGCCGTGACCAGGCATATTCGTAAGAAACTGGAAGCGGGAGGAGCGGAGGACATCGACCGCAAGGTACTGAGGTTCATTCCGTTGAAGTCTGAGGGAGAGAAGGTTGAAGTGCTGATGAGCGAGAAGCCGAAGACCTATTGTCTGGAAGACGGGAAGTATTGGAGGGTTTCGGTGTTCATCGACAACGCCTACACCTACGAGACTGTCAATCCGGAATATTCCGAATATGCCGGCGAGGCTTTCGGTAACTTCGAGGCGATGCTCGCCGACATCCCAGACACGCTCGGGGAGACGATTCCGGACTTCCACAACATGGAGCTGAGGCTGAGGCAGTTGGTCGATGCTGTCAGGGAAGACAAGGCCGGCCGCCTGCACGCCGATGACAAGACAGAGGGTCAGGAACTTCACAATATCCTGGAGGACATCGACAAGTACGGAATCCAGATGTGCAAGGCAGAGCAGCTTCACCGTGAGGGCAAACTGCCTAAACGAATCTGCCACTGCGACACGAAGGTCAACAACATGATGTTCGACAAGGACGGCAAGATCCTGTGTGTCATCGACTTGGACACAGTAATGCCAAGCTACGTGTTCTCGGACTTCGGAGATTTCCTCCGCACGGCCGCCAACCCTGTGGCCGAAGACTCCCCTGAACTGGAGAAGGTCGATTTCGATATGGAGATATTCAAGGCCTTCGCAAGAGGCTACCTTAAAGGCACGAAGCCGTTCCTCACCCCGATCGAGAGGGAGAACCTGCCGTACGCCGCCTGCCTGTTCCCGTTTATGCAGGCCGTCCGCTTCTTCGCCGACTACATAAACGGCGACACCTACTATAAGATCAAGTACCCGGAGCACAACCTTGTCCGCACCCGCAACCAGATGAAGCTCTTCCATTCGGCCCTGAGCAAGGTACCTCAGATGACATCATTCATTGAATCAATAAAATAAGACATAATTATGAAACGCAGGGATTTTCTTAGGACCGCGGGGCTGGCGACTGCCGGGAGCGGACTACTCATCGGAACAGGGGGACTTATCACCGGATGCGCCGGCAAGGAGAGCGGCGGTAATATTCCTAAGCCATACAAAGTTGGCGGCACGGCAAGGATGAAGCTGAGTTTCGAGCCGTATGAGCTCAAGCTGCGGCACACGTTCACCGTGGCGTCATATTCAAGAACCACCACGCCGGATGTGCAGGTGAAGATTGAATATGACGGGTTCACCGGATATGGCGAGGCTTCGATGCCGCCGTACCTCGGACAGACAGTGGAGAGTGTCTGCAACTTCCTGAGCAAGGTCAACCTGGAGCAGTTCAGCGACCCGTTCCAGATCGATGACATCCTGACTTATGTGGATGGGATCAACGAGGGCGACACCGCCGCGAAGGCAGCCGTGGACATCGCTCTGCACGACCTTGTGGGACAGTTGATGGGACAGCCGTGGTACAGAATCTGGGGCCTCAATGCGGCGAAGGCTCCTAACACTACCTTCACGATCGGAATCGACACCGCTGAGGTGGTGCGCGAGAAGACCAAGGAATGCGCAGAGCAGTTCAATATTCTTAAGGTCAAGGTCGGGCTCGACAACGACAAGGAGATGATCGAGACGATCCGTGAGATCACCGACCTGCCTCTCGCGGTGGATGCCAACCAAGGCTGGAAAGACAAGGAAAAGGCATTGGAGATGATCTACTGGCTTAAGGATCACGGGGTTGTGATGGTGGAGCAGCCTATGCCGAAGGAGATGCTGGACGAGAACGCCTGGCTGACCGAGCGCAGCCCGCTCCCGACTTTCGCTGATGAGGCCATCCAGCGTCTCGCTGATGTCCAGAGGGTTAAGGGAGCCTACACCGGAATCAACATCAAGCTGATGAAGTGCACCGGAATGCGCGAGGCCTGGAAGATGCTGAACTACGCCCGCACCGAAGGGATGAAGGTTATGGTCGGCTGTATGACCGAGACCTCCTGCGCAGTGACCGCCGCCGCCCAGCTCTCCCCTGCCGTGGATTTCGCCGACCTTGACGGCAACCTCCTCATCGCCAACGACCGTTTCGAAGGAATGACCGTCGTTGACGGCAAGATCACCCTCCCGGACCGCCCGGGACTCGGGCTCAAACTGCTGTAAAAGATGGCAATGAAAAGAAAAGAGATCGTCCTGTGGACGCTGGTGGCGGTAGCGCTGGCAGCGAACATCTGGCTGCCGAGGCAGATGAGGTACAAATATTCGTGGGACAAGGACTTGGCGCAAAGGCTTGCGACGGAGTTCTGCGCCACGCGGGAGGATGTGAAGGAATATATTCAGAAATACATTCCTGATGTCACTGACGAGCAGATCGACAAGTGGACCGCTTCCGGAGAGTTGGAGGCGATGCAGATCGGGAAGCGCACGATGTACTTCACGGCGGCGGCACGCAACCTGTTCAGGATCAACCCGGAATTGGCGGCCATAAAGGCTGCGGCTGACTCGAAGGACGAGGATCTGTCAAAGAGCGGGACCTCGCTGACCGGCCACGAAGCCATTGACGCGGTGACGATTCCTCAGATCAAGAGGCAGGTTCTGGAGAACCTCGCAGCCGGAAAGGAGAATCCTTACTTCGCCCTGCCGAAGAGAATGAAAGTGACGTTCACACTGACCGTCCACGCCAACACTTTGCGCCCGGGACAGACTATCCGCTGCTGGCTGCCGCTTCCTCGTCAGGATGTGGCCCGCCAGACCGACTTCAAATTCATCGAGGCCGGAGCCAACGGCATCGCATATCCAGTGGAGCGGCTCACATTCTCAGAGCCTTTGCATCCGCACAGCAGCGTCTATATGGAGGCCAAGACCGTCAAGAACAAACCGACAGTCTTCCACGAGGTCTTTGAATATACCTCCAGCGGCGAATGGCATCCTATCGAGCCGTCCAAAGTGCTGGACTACAATGTCTCAGACCCAGAATATAAGGAATATACCGCCGAACGGGAGCAGCACGTGATCTTCACCGACAAGCTGAAGGCAGCGGCCGACTCTGTCACTTCAGGAATCGACAACCCTTACCTTCAGGCCAAGGCGATCTACACCTGGATCGACAAGACATTCCCGTGGGCATCGGCCAGAGACTATTCCACAATCGAGAATATTCCTGAATATGTCTTGACGAACCACCACGGCGACTGCGGCCAAGTGACGCTGCTGTTCATCACGATGTGCCGCTACAAAGGGATTCCGGCCAGATGGCAGAGCGGTCTGATGATGCACCCGGGCGCGGGCAACCTCCACGACTGGGGCGAGGTCTATTTCGAGGGTTACGGCTGGGTTCCGGTTGACCAGAGTTTCGGAATAACCTCCTACGGCGGCGATTTCTTCCTCGGCGGCATCGAGCCCTACCGGATGGTGATCAATTCCGATTTCGGCGGCAATCTCGATCCTGAGAAGAAATATCCTCGCAGCGACACCGTTGATTTCCAACGCGGTGAGGTCGAATGGGACAAAGGCAACCTCTACTTCACGCAGTGGGACTACGACTTCAAGATCGAATATCTGGACTAAGGTATAATCTAAGTATAAAAGTGCCAGCCTTGGACGGGCTGGCATTTTTCATATTCAACATCAATCTTTGAAGGTCTGACTACATTCCCGCCACAATTCTCTCCAGCCGCTCGTTAACCTTCGTCTTCAGTTCCGGCGACGAACTGATGTCCATTTCATCAAAAAAGCCGAGATAGAAACTGCACGCGGCTTCCAGAGAGAGGCTGTTGAAGAGAGTCGTCCTAACCCGCCAGCCGCCATTTTCCATTCGTTGAATGTTGGCGGCCACTGATGGGTACTGCTCGACAAACTGGTTCTTGGCCCTTGTGGTCTTCAGCACGATGTCAAAAGGAATGCTCTCGTTCCCGGAGAATCCGAAGATGTCAAGGTCAAAAGTCTTGTGCGACTTCTCGTACTTCCAGCACTCATCAAGAACCGTGACGGCATCGGCTCGCTTCAGTAGGAACACCTTGTTTTTCCTGTCCTTAGGGTCGAACGCCCAAACGGCGTCACATCGTTTGCTGTCCGTAAAGGCGAACGCCTCGACCTTCCGGTCCTTTTCAGGAGTGTTGCTGCTTGACGAATCATATCCGACAAGGCACACTGTGTGCCCAGAGTTGACAGCCCGCCTGACCGCGTCTATCTTGTCGGCCATCCCGTTCCTCAAAAGATACTTCCTGTTTCTAATCTCGTCCTCAATGGTAGGGTTCATCACCTTGCTCTCGGAGCCGGACCTGTAATAGGCGACTCCGTTAAGGTACACAACCCCCTCCCTGGCCGGCTGCACACAAAGATCCAGGACTTTTCCGCCGCAGCATATCGTAGGAGTGACATTCTGGTACGTGTCAGGGAAGCGGTCACGGATCTTCCCCATCACGATGACCCGCATATATTCATCCTCGACATCCCCGGCGGCCTTTATCTCGCCTTTCATTATGAGTTCGTCCACATCCTGCCTGAAGCCGTTAACAAAACGGCGTTTCTCATCAGTCCCGATGTACAGATGGCTTTCCCCTTGTTCCGCGTAACGGTTCATAAACGCGCAGATGGTCTTCATACATTTGAAACTCTGCGAGGTCTCGTTGAAAAGTCCTGTCTCGTTGTCGAAAACCCAAGACATCTTATGCTCAATGTTCTCACCCTCAGGCTTAAACGGAAAGCGCTCCTCGTCATCGGGCTCAGGCGCGATCGAGTCGGAAACCCCGAGAACCGTGCAGATCTCCCTGTGGAGATCAACGCGAAGCCGCTCCAATGACGGAGTTCCCATCAACCGATTGGCCGCCTGGACCAATTTGGCCACGGTCGCCATAGAAGTTCCCGGCAATTTCTTGATCGTGTCGTCAATGACAGCCGACTCTTCGGTTTTCCCGTATTGGGCGAGGATGGCCGTCATAACGCCCATAGTCATAATTCTTTCACCGGAAATGTTCCTCTTGTCAAGAGGGGTGACCGAGCCGAAGTCCTTCCCCGCGAAAGCGATCAGGCAATCGAGATAGTCAAGACTGGCCACGTAGTAGCCAAAGTCAGCATCATCACCAAGAATGAAGGACATCATCATACAAGCCTTCAGCATCTCCTGACGGTTCGCGGACCCACTCACGGCGAATTCCGACCTCAACGCCTCTATCCTGTGAAGTTCCGTCAAAAGATCGGAAGGAATCCTCTTGACCTCAGGCTTTTTAGGCACCGGTGTTATGATCTGCTTGTTCAAATAAAGAAGCGAATGGATGAAACTGTCCCTTGCGGCGATCTCGTTGACCCTTTGGTCCTCGGGAGCGTCCTCCGCCACCTCTGCGATCAGAAAATCATACTTGTCGTCATAGTCCACGACATCAAGACACTTCTGCGTGTAACGCGGATAAGTCTCGTTCTCCGTCGTCCGGACAAGGAAACCCTCCCTCGTGAGCCAAGTGTTCGGGACCTCGCCGCTGTGCTGGAACAACAGCACTCCGATGGTACTGTCAAACGCAAAGCCGTCCTCCTGCTCCGCCCAGTAGTGATTGTAGATGAACTCTATGATGGTGCCGTCAATGCTGAAGCATTTCTGCCTCTCCATATATTCCACATTTATGACATCACCGATCTTCATATTCCTCGCGAAATCAGTTATGTACAGGCCTCTGACATTCGTGGCGCCGCCGGTGATCCTTATAGGCCACCGAACCTTCTCATAGGACGGATCGATACTTTCCGCCAAAATCGTGTCGTAGGTCACACTCTTCACGCGCACAGAGAGGATATCTCCATCGGCATAGGACTTAAGGAACACCTTTTCCTCATCGTCCTTCACATCAGCGCAATCATCCAGAAACCGGTCTTTGTCAAACGCATAGGCCTTCCCAGGCGTTTTCCCCTGCATAACACGCACCTGCCCGCCTTCAATGGACACCACTGGGCGAAGCGCGATCTCCTTCATATTCACAAAAAGACGGCTTGTCGAATATAACGAGACACCCTCCGGATCGACCTTGACCGTTCCGTGGTTCTGGAACCAGCGCACATCCGCCGACTTCTCCATCGTGGAGTTTTCCATCTTCTTGACGAGATCCGGGACATTGAACCTGATGACATCATCCATATTGTACCCGACTCCTGTGATCGCCGAAGCCTTTACACACCGGAGGGCTATGGCGGAAAGCGCTCCGACCTCTTCCGGGGACAGCACGGCAAGGATGAAGCACAGCAGCGACATCAGACGGATAGTCCCTTCCTTATGGAACATACTTGCGTACAGCACAGCTGCCGCCACGATCTTAGCGTCCTTCTCAATGCCGCCGCGAGGCACTGACCGGACTTCCTGCAACGATCGCGAGACATACTTCGCCCGGATCTCCTCCGCTCTCTGCATCAAAAGAGACGTCGTGGTACAGAAGGACTTGTCCGAACTGATCTCACTCTCCTCCATTTCAAAAGAGTCACGGAGATACTTCAAGACATCGCTGTAGTATTTGTCAATATAGTCCGGTGTCAGCGGGAACCAAGGTAAAGCATTGTCAATCGCCATAGTCAAAGTGTATTATGCATAATTTGCAGGACCGAATCCTTAACTCTACAAAAATACATTTTTTCACGTCATACACCAAAAGCTTCTTGCGGAAAAAGAAGCGCTTCCCCAGCGACAACGCCATCCCGTGAGCGCCAATTTATTATCAATGAATATCCAAGGACTTTGCCCTTAGTTGAAACCGCCCAAAGTAATTCAGCCATTCCCCTGAATATTACGACATTGCACACCACCCTTTGAATATCAGGCAGTGGCAGCCAAGCCATTAGCCGTCAACCAATCAGGCATATTCCCATAGTTGGATTGCACCAAGGGCCGTGAGCCAAACCGCTCATTTACAAAGAGTTTACCACCACGCACTTTTTTTGTTTACCGAACCGGAATTGTGGCATTATAGGGAAAAACAGTAATTATTATGGGAAAGATCAACATTTTAGGCTCAAGATTCCAATCGGGCATATTCAAGTCCACGGGAAAGAAGGTGACAGGGGTGACAGACCGGTACGGATGGAAATTCATCAGGGCTGCCTGGCTGTTCTTAGGAGTATTAGCTGCAGTCAGTCTGTTTATCGACACCAACGAGGCTTGCCAAAGCCTCCTTGATCAGAATCTCGGAATGCATATTCCTACATCATTGCTTATTATTCCTATCTATTTCATAGAGTTAGGGATGACATTCGCATTTTGGGCAAAACTGTCAAAGAGAGGAGCGAGGTTAATGGGGATAGCGGGACTTCTGACATTAGTCCTCATAATTATATACACCTATTCTTACATCAATACACTTGTCCTCCTACTCGCCTCCTGTACAGACTTTTGTGCTCCCCACAAGATCCTCAATGTTTACTTTGATATAATACCTTACCTATTAGCATTTATGACATTCAGCTTGGGTGCTTACATCCAAGGCCGATTCGGGAACAAATTATACTCCGGTAAAACCGTAGCGATATGTCTCGTTATAATTCTGAGTTGTATCGGACTCCGCTTTTTGACAAAATATGGTGATTGGGGAACAATGGGAGTCGGCATTTCCTACAGTGTCACCCTGTTAATCTTGTCCAGAAGCAGGTTGGTCTACAAGGTCTCCAGACCGATCGCAATCAAATCGGCACTATTCATATTTGTAATAGCGACACTGACATATATAGTAGTCACAGACACCACGTACGATGACACAATCTTGAAAGCTCTCGCGTTTATGCTTGCGCCATTCATCGTCATCAATCTCCCGAGAATACTGACAACGTTGATGAAGTGGACGGCGAGATGGATCAAAGAATACTGATCGTTGGTAGGTAACCCATTCTCATTCTCCACGAATCGTCAGCGGTCCAGAATCTTTCCGGCCTTGGCGGAGTACGGGCTTGGAGAAGCGGCTATGGATTCAAGCAGACGGCGGGCTTTTTTGTGGCGGCCTTGCTTCATCAGAGTGACGGCTTCGAGCCAATCTACATCGTAGCGGTGCTGTTGGAGAAGGGCGTGACGGTAACCGGATTCCTCATCTGTCACGGGAGCCTTCAAACCTTCGTCAACCAAGAGTCTGGCCTCGGTCAGAGCGGATGTCGCGGCGGTATATTCATTGGCCGCGATCTGTGAATATGCCAGTGTGAGCAGGCTGTCAATGGTGTTGCCGTCGCGGGAGACAGGGGGCGTCAGTTCGGCGAAACATTCGCTGCCAATGGCCTTGATGAGGCTGGACTGGCGAAGGGAATAACCGGACAGGGTGATGGCTACGGCAGCAGCGGCAGATGATGTCCACGCAATCACCCTACGCAAAGTGTGCCTGCGGTGCAGGCCAGCCTCAACGCCCTCAAGCATATTCCTCAGATGGACAGCCTGGACCGCTTCGGCGATCGTGCGCTGCGCCTCTACCTCTTCCCTAAGCTCATCATTCTCAAGCAACTCCTTTTCGAAAGCCGCCTTGTCAGCTTCCGTCAAAGTGCCGTTGAGATATTCATCTATCCTGTCTTGAATATTCTGGTTCATTTCCATCTTCACTTCGTCTATAAGTTCTTGAACTTGCCAATCATTGTCCTGAGTTTCCGGATGCACTTGAATTTCTGTGACTTGACAGAGTCGGCGCTGCTGTAGCCAAGTTCTTTCGCGATTTCGGCTCCGGAAAGCTTGTACCAGTAGTGAGCTTTGAGAAGCTTGTCGCAAGGTGATTTCAGAGAACTTACCATACGGCAGACAAAGCCGAACAATTCCTCACGGGCAGACGATTCCCCGATGCCTTCCTCAGGAATATCCACTCCCTCCACCGGTTCTTGAATATATTTGCCGGCGGCCCTGTCTTTCGCCATCATCGTATATTTGCCGATGGAGAAAAGGTAGGTTGACAATGTGCTTTCAAGCCTTTGTTCAGTGAGTTTGCCATCCCGCACATTTTGCCAAAGTTTGACGCAAGAATCCTGAAACAACTCCGCGATGTAGGCGTCATCTTTTGAATATGCACGCTTGAAGAAGGCGAAGAAGGCTAGCCTGTGCTTCGCGTAGAACCGAGCGATCACACGGTCGTCATTGTTCCTGAAACCTCTTATGTAGTCAGCGTCGGTCATATTCAGAAAATTGTGTTGGATTCACGAGAGGCTGCTCCCTCTGCATCAATCCCTTGTGGATAACGAACGGTTCTTTCCAGTGCTTCCGCCCACTGTGCCAACACGTCCGAGTAAGGAACCGCCGAAAGGTCAACTTCACTGTTCGCTATTACGTAGGACAGGCAGCCGTAGAACTTCCCGTCCGAAGCCTTGAGCTCATAATTCGTCTGGTAAGACTTGCACGCACCGATGAACAGCCATTCGACCGTATTGCTCCGGCCGGACCTGCGTGCCGCCCCCGAAGGCAAGATGAACTTCTCGTCCGTCCCGCGAAAATATTCATCCTCCCCAAGCCCTCTTGACCCGCTTCCGCTGTGGCAGGCATCCGAAACCAGTGTGATCCTGCCCTTTGCTCCGACTTTCGCCCGCAGCTTCTTAAGGCAGACGTTAATTTCATCGTCAATGATATGATTCTCACCCTCATAGACTCTGGAGACATATTTCTTCCGAGCATCGTAAGGCACCCAAGCCTCGTCAAATCCGTCTTCCTCGTCGCCGTCAAGGTCCGTCACCTGCTGTCCGTGTCCCGAGAAATGAATATACACCACATCGCCCTTTCCCGCCGTCTTGGTCAGCCTCTCCAATGCCGACAAAATCCCCTTCTTCGTCGCCTTCTCATTAGTGATAGTCTCGATGCACTCCGCCTTCACTCCTTGGCCCAGCAGAAACTCCCGGATAATCCTCACATCATTGTCCCCGTGGACGAGCGTCCATTCCGACTCCGCCGGGTACTCCCCTATCCCGACCAACAAGGCACGCCGCTCCCTCGCCGGCAATGTGACGGCGGACAGCAGCATCAGGAATACACAGAATGCTATTCTTAACATTTCACCATTTGCTTACAAAGAGTATTCTCACTTCGGAGCGACTTGTACAAAATTAGTAAATATGTACTGATAATCTAAAAAATCTTCCGGGAATCAACCTTGAGATCAATCAATAATGACAAAGCCGGCCCAATAATACGGGTTTGAATATTTGGATGAGGACTGCATCTGGTGACGCGCGGCTTGAATGGCATCCTGATAGTACCCGGTCTCGCACAGATTCCGGTAGAAAGCGGTCATAAACTCTCGGGTCGCGTCGTCATCCACTTTCCAGAGGCTCATCAGCATAGTGCCGACTCCGGCCCTTTTGAACGCGGCCTGAAGGCCGGTCACACCCTCAGGAGTGACATCTCCGAGCGCGGTCTCGCAAGCCGAAAGAGTCAGAAACTTCGTGCCGCTAAGGTCAAGTTCCGCGATCTCTTCGGATAGTAATATCCCATCCTCAACCTTATCCGAGACCGGCTCTCCAAGCCACGCCTTCTGGCCGCCGGCAAGCACAAGACCGCTCCTGACAAACGGACCGATCCCGCTTCCCTGCAAGAGGAGTGACTCATAATACCAGCTGTCACTCTCACGCCCCTTGTCATAGTAGAACCCGTGAGTGGCAAGGTGCAGAATCATCGGAGACTTACCGGACAAACTCTTGAACGATTCCTCGGTCCCATCCATTCCTTTCATAATTCTGACCGGATGACCATAGGACGAAAGGATTGCCGACACGTCTTCCACCTCCCTTCCGCTGCCCGGAAGAGCTGCCCAACCAGCCCTGTCGATGCCATCCAATCCCCTAAGCGTATGAGTATTTCCCCAATATCGGGCACTACGTTCCAACATTTCCGACTCAGTCATCTCGTACTGCAAGCCACCATACAGGACAGCGTCAAAGTTTTTACCAGGAGTCGAAGCCCTGCACACCTCCCGCGTGGATGACACTCTGCGGACGGAATATTCATCACAAAGCCTCACTTGTCCGTCACTCGCCACTTCCAGATTGAACATATTCAAAAGACCGTCAGGAGAATAGACAATGGAACTCCCTCTGGGAATATTTCGGAGCAAAGGTTGCCAAACCAGACTGAACAAGGTTTTGGATTCATTGCTGTACAGACTCGACTGAGGAGCCTCTAATGCCGACCTGATAGTCGGTGGAGCATCCCAAGCTAACTTGAACGAGAATATTTTCTTTGTATGATCCAGAAGTAGTTCAATATCACTCAACAATCCTTCCGTACGGTAGAGCTCACCGAACTCATCGAAAAACGTCTTCTCCTGCTCCTGCCCCGAAGCCGACAGCGAAGCCACAACCAAAGTGATGAATATGCACAAAAGTTTTCTCATGACAGGCACTTCATTTACTTCACACGTCATCCGCAAAATTAGGTAAAATTTCACCAATTCCGGTTTACCGATCGGGAAATCCGGCATTAATCATATATTCTATAAGTTACACTACTTCTCTATCTTCTGCTAGGATTTTTGATTTATACTCAGATTAATCGAGTAGGAGGAAAACGAAGTAGTTTTCTTCCTACTTTCGTTTTCCGACCT
>ERZ1026860.348-NODE-348-length-33831-cov-5.151528_pt1 | contig 33831 bp, 56 predicted proteins | sample MGYA00380160_ERZ1026860 | MGnify/ENA primary metagenome ERZ1026860 (study PRJEB33269, sample SAMEA4719796) | human gut metagenome | biome: human-associated habitat; feature: organic feature; material: feces | place: Cameroon | collected 2013-10 ... | reverse complement strand
CTTCAACCGGCCGGGGGGAGGGCGCAAGGAACCTCACAGGCGCGGGCTTGGGCTTCCGTGCGCCCAAGCGTCCGCCGATTTCCGCCGTGATCAGCGTTGCCGAAGCGATCTGTTTTTGCTCATTTCCGCCGCAGTCTTGCGGCTGTGGCAACGGTGGCATAGGCTCTGGAGGTTGCTTGCGTCGGTGAACACAGCCCAGTCGCCCTTGTGGTCCCGGATGTGGTCTACGTCCGTGGCCCTCGTCCGGATGCCATGCTGAGCACACTCACGGCACCACGGCTCCCGCAGGAGCTGCTCACTGCGGAGCGTCTTCCAGTCCTGCGTCCTGTACATCCAGCGCCAGGCCTGCGCCTCCTGGCTCCGCTCCTTGGGCTTCGGCTGGTGCTCTGCGCAGTACCCGCCAGGCACCAGCCGATAGCAGCCCGGGTATAAACACGGTCTCAGCGGCTTTGTTGCCACGGGCTATCACCTCCGGGTAAAAACAAAAACGCCAGACCCAACAACGCCCCCTCCGGGGAGTCATTGGCTCTGGCGTTTAACGCTCTGGCCTTCGTCGATATCCAGGATCACCTCGCTGTGGCACGTTCGGCAGTAGATCGGCAGGCCTCTCGCCCTGGTGGCGTCCGTGATCCTCAGCAGTCGGTGGTTGCGCTTGCAGATCGGGCAAGTTAACCATCCGTCCTTTGTGCTCAGTTTATCACCTTTTTGCAGTGTAATCAAGGCTTTTCCCTCACTTTCTTGCGGTTGTCCGTAGATATTCCCTAGGTTTCAAGAGGATACGGTATCTATAGAAGTATAATCTAAACCTTGTTATTAAAATAAAAGCACTATTTCTCCGGCATCAAATAGCGGCTGTAGCCGTATAGCCCACACCCGCCCAGCTGTGGCCGGTCCCGGCCCTGCATGGGCAGCGGTGTGGCGCCCTTGGGCAGCCGCACCATGCCGCTCTTGCAGGTGGTCACCTCCGGAGGCGGAAGGTACTTACTCAGCGCTCGGGAGCAGCCCCACGGGTGGCGTCCCACCTCCGGGACTTCCTTGGTAAAATAGATCGCCAGCCCACGGTAGCCGCCCTCTGACAGCACCCGCGCACGGTCCCAGCGCACATCGTAGGCACTGCCCCACGTACGCCAGAGGTACTGCACCACGGCCGGAGGAAAGTCCTGATCCCGGAGAAACACGTGTATGTGGAGCCGGTGGTCACCGTGGAGGCCCTCCACCCGGTAAACGTAGTAGTCCACCGGCCCGCGCTTCCAGCGCCTGAGCCGCTTTGCGAATGCGTCCCAGATCCGATCCACCCCGGTCCGATCTGGCGGCAGGTGGTCATCGTCAAAGGTCAGCGTGTAAAAAATACCGTCATAGCCAAAGAGTGCCAGCCGGAGTTCCAGCTTGTCAACGGTGGTGCGGCTGATGGCCGGCCCGCACCGGCCCCGCACCGCCCCCGGCCCGTAGCGACGGAGATATCCGTAGTTGTCCGTCACCAGCGCCTTCACCAACGGTCCCGCCCGCTGCCGGACGCATACAAATGGGTCAGCCATCCCCGCCGTCCTTTCTCTCGCCGTAGCTGCAAAAGAACGTCCTTGTGTCCTTATCAAATGGCAAAAACACGATTTTTGTTTTGGGGCAAAATGCGTATATATCTTTTCGGTTCCACACGCACAAATGCTTGCAGTCTTTGCACCGCACCACCGGCACGGCATCCACGGTGGGGGCTTTTTCGATCAAGCCAAGTAAGCCGTTCCAACCAGCACAATACACCGCAGGGACAACATCTCTGCTGCACCGCCCCACGCCCAAATCGTCAACATCAATCAGCCTCACGGTCAGCACCTCCGTCCATCTTCGCCCCGCAATCCTCGCAGTATTTTTTAGTAGGCTTATCCCAACTGCCCTCAGTGGTGAGGACAAAGCCGCACGCAGAGCAACACCACTCGTCCCCGCCAAGATGCTCCCACCGCCCACGCACCACCTGGGCCACGTCGGCGGCGGGCACTTTTTGCAATTTATCAAACAACCGGCTTACCCGCATCACGGGCGCCACGCACGCCTCGCTTACCCATTCATTCGCAGCTTTCACCGCCACTTCTCGCTTAATGTATTCAGCGTGCGTAATATATCCGTCCCTGTCCTCATGGCAGAATTCACACACGTTCATACCAGGCCCTCCAGTTTCAGCTCTTGCACAGTCTGGTGGATACGCTTCGCGCAGGCAGGGCATATTTCCCTCACATCCACTATGTTCGGGTCGCTTGCGCAGTTGATGTCTGTGTTGTTATCCACGATGACTCTATAAGTGTCCTGAATCTTGAATATTTCTTTTCCGCAAAGATCACAAAAACGCTTCGTCATGTTTTTCTCCCTCCTGTTCCATTTTTCAGCATACTCTCCCGGATAACCCGTTTCCGGATTTGCGTCTCCAGCCCCTAAAACAAAAGGCTGATTTATGTCGTTAAGGACACAATCTGTATCATCGTGCATCCAGTATTGCTCAATGATGCGCTTTCCGAAACGATTCACATAGTTCTCCCGGTAAAAGTTCAGTTTACCGCCGCAGAACGGACACGGTTTTAAGTCAGCCATCCTTCATCGCCTCCACATAGCACCAGCTCTGGGGCGGGCGGCGAAGCGTCAAAGCCCCATTGTTGCAGATACCGCCGTTGTTGCTGTACATGGCGCAGGCCTCGCAGTATAAGTCATTAGGGCAAAGCCGCCGAAACGACGTCAGCTCCCGCGGCTGGTCATAGATCAGCAGGCTGGAGATATGCCAGCCGTAGCCGGTTTTCCCGTTGCCGATGTAGTCAGCAAGCTCCTCGTATGTAAGACAAGATCGCTCCATGTGCTCGAAAAGCCAGTTCTGAATGCTACCATTGTCGAAAACATTGATGGAAAATATCTGGTCACAGGTGAACTCGCCAATGACCTTGCCGCCGCCGTAAAACTGTGGCATTGGATAGTCCGTCGCAATGAAGTCCTCGTGCGGATATTTTGGCAGTGTGCAGTAAATATAGCACTTAAACGGCGTTTCCAGCTTCGGCTTGGTCTTCCTGACTTCAATGGTCTTTTCGCCGCTGGCGATCTTCTCCACCCACTTGGGGCGGATGCTCAGCATAACAGCCTTACTCATCCTTCTTCGCCTCCAATGCTTTCTTCGCCTCCTCGCAGGTTAAGAAAATCGTTTTCCCTATGGAACTTTCCACGTATGGGCAGAACGGGGTTGTATCAATGTCCCACCGTTCCTGTATTGCGAGGTATCTCATGTTGCTAACTTTGTGCTCTAAGATTTCTCCGGCGAACACTCTGAATAACGTGTCCCCCACCTTGCACGGACGCACCACCAGCCGCCCGGCCTTGTCAGCCTCCATCAGTGCGACAATGCGCTTAAATGGCACGCCCTTACTGATAGCCTCATCCTCAAAGGTCTTGTAATCGGCACACACCGCCGGGTCCAGTTCCGTGTCCTCGTAGGCTTTCAGCCGCCAGTAAAAATCCATAGCGTGTTCCCGCACGGCTTCCACATCAATCATTGTCCTGCGGGTAGTGTGCTCGTCTACCCGCACATCAGGGATAGTCAATCGTTCCATCACATTCCCTCCTCCGGCACTATCGGCAATGGCATCCACCGGGGCACCTGACCCCGCAGCTTCTCAATTTCCTGCTGGAGCGCCGCGACGTGGGTGCTCTGGTTGGCGATCCGGTCGGCGGCTTCCGCCAGGTCATCGCACAGGGTAATGGGCGTTTCCCACTCATTTGCCTGCGCCCAATCTGCGTGCTCACGTAGCGCATTTACGAGGTTTGTATCTCTCATAGTTCATCCCTACATTTCTTCATTCAGCCAGCTTGCCCACGTCACCATGCGGGTATCATCGGCATTGGATAGTTTTTCCGGGTATTTCAGATCAAGTGAGCAGCCCTTTGCTTCCAGCGCGTCATCAACGGCTTTTTCGATCAGCTCACCCAATCTGGCTGCGTTTTTCGTGTAAAACTCAAAGTTTGTCATTCCTCAAACCCTCCAAGAACTTCCTGCCCCGGCAGAACGCCGTCCTCCATCCACCAGTGGAATACATCTACACCGGAGCGCCAAGAGTATGCCTCCATGCCCCTTTCGATCCGTATTATCAACATTTTGTCAAACGAGCGTATCCATGCCGTCTTGATCTCTGGATAGCGGGCAAATTCCATGATTCTGGTTTTGGATGCCATTGGACAGCCAATGCAGCCAACCCGGCAGAATCCCTCGCAGTACAGCGGATTCATGGGTATTTTTTCTGCGCCGACATAATCCCAAATATCTGCCGTTTGCCAGTCCACAATGGGGTTCACCACCCGCTTCCCCTTGAGTTGGCACGTTTCAAATAATCGGCGATCCTCGTCGTTATCGTTTGATAAGATCAGTTTGCTTTGTGGCTTAGACGTTAATACCTCTAAACCGCCGCGGCGTTTCCTGGCCGTGGATTCCGCCCAGCGAACACCCGTAGCGATAAACCGATTCTTGCCTCCCCCCTCTTTAAGGACGGCGCAACAGTACCTCATCAGGCGTGTGGGCGGCATGAGCTTCTTTTGAATCAGTTTCCACATGGTCATGCGGGAGCCGTCCGGCTGGACGTGCTTGTCCACGTCGCACTTGATGCCCTTGCATTCCAGCAGATAAAACGTATCGTACACATGGCGCACCGTCTCCGGCGCGTCTGCCGTGGTCAGGCTGTGCAATACCTCAAATGGGATGCCGCTGGACCTTGCCAGATGCAGGAGCACGTCGCTGTCCTTCCCGCCGGAGTAGGTGATCACCAACGGTTTCTCAAAAAGCCGCAGGCTCATATCCGATGCCGCTTTCAGCCGCTCGATTGCGGTCTGCTCCAAATTGATCATAGTTCCTCCCTTATGTCTCCGCCCCATTGCTCCGCCATGGCTCTGGCGATGCCGGGGAAGGTCTTTGCGCGGGTTTTCGCTCTATCCGTGGTAAACATGCCTTTGTGCTGTTCCCCATGCTTATGGCTGTAACTGCCGCTCGGACACCATGTTGCTGTCGGTTCAACGATGTTTGTCGGCTCCAACGGCTGGACACCACGTTCCCACAGCAAGGTTTTTTTGCTAAACGGGTGCCCGTATTGATAGGGCTGTATGGATTGGGTTGGCTCTGGATACTCAAAAACTTTACTCGGCGTCGGATTCTCAATCACAACTTTTTCACAATCCGCTGCCCAAATAGCTAAAAACAGTGCTTTGCCGCACAAGCCTTCATAATACCGCTTGATATTGAGCTTGCCGCCCCTATACAAGTGCCGCGCTCCGGCGTTGCTTGTTTTGGTGCAGGGCGGGAAAGCAATAATCATATCCCACCGCCCCACGTCATGGGTCTGTCCGTCCATAGTGGTCACTTGCCCACCCTCGATGGCATTAAGCACATCACCTAAAATGTGCCACTCAGGGTGCCCGCCAGACGGCTCCTGGATGTCACAGGAATATGCCTCATGCCCCAGCGCCCGGAACGCCTTGCAGACTTCCTGCGATTCCTCGCAGGCTATCAATACTTTCATACGCCCTCCAATTCCCCACCGCAGGCGGAATATCCGGCAAGGTCAACGAAGCAATCGCCCGTTGCCCGGTTGCCCTGAATTCGTGCGATTTTCAGCAGCGCCACGGCTCCAACCAACGCTGCCACCAGCATCAGTGCCAGGATAAGCCTGGCCACCGTCCGCATCTGCCGCTTACGGCCTGTATATCGGCTCATGTCTCCGCTCCTTTCCCCGCCACTGGGACAGGCGGCAGCCGCATCCACCAGACCACGGGTTCCTGTGCCTCGATGCCGCACCGCATCATCCAGTGTTGGCCATCCCAGTCAAAAAACCGTTTCACAAGTTTTCCGTCGCCCAGGTTGACGTAGGCGGCAAACTCTCCCGGCTCCGCCGGGTTGGTGCTGCCGGGCATCCATCCGGCGATCATCAGCTGGCCCTCCGGCAGCGTCGGCGGTGTCAACGCATCCGTCAGGCCGTAGAGGTAGTCCGTACTGACGCCGAAGCACAGCGCCAGCTTGGCGATCTTTTCAGATCCGCACATGGATTTGTTCTCGCACGCACTGTATGTTCCGGGGAACTCGTCAATGCTCTGGGCAAATTCCTTCCGGGTCATGCCGGTCTGGATTCGCAGCTCCTTCACCCGCTGGCAAAAGGTCGGTACCATCACCTTGTAGTCCAGGCGAGGATCCGTCACCGCCGGGTTGCGCTTGACCTCCGGCTCAGGCTCCGGCTGTGTCTCCGGCTGTGTCTCCGGCTTGAAATATTGGCATACCGTCTTGCAGGTGTCCCTCTTGTTGCATGAGCGACAGCACCCTGTGCAGTTGTTCAGCGCTCCGTATGTGTAGAACCGGTCATACATCGGTCCGGCGTTGGGGCAAAGGCCGGAGGATTCCGGGCAGTTGTGAGGAAACATGGTCCAGAAAGTATGGAACATCTTCACGTCCCGGATGCTGTAGTAGTGCGATTTGCTCTCAATCGTCCAGTCCAGCAGACGGTACTGCTCCTCAATGTCCATCCGTGCGATCTCTAGGGCCACCGCCTCCGGGATGTCTCCTGCCTCCCACTTTCTGACCATCCCCGGCACTTTCAGCCCCTTCTTGATGACCGCAAGGTTGGCCAGCTTCGTAGCGTTGACCTGTAGGACTGCAGCCACATGATCCCGGATGCGGCCCGGAAGTTGTTCACCGGCCTCCCGGCGCTTGATGTAGGCCGCCGTCAGTTTTTCTGCCTCATCCGCCAGCAGGGCGTTGGACTTCACCCGCTGGCGGTTGGCCTCGATGACCGCCGCCTGCTCCTGCCCCTCCGACATAGGGAGCAGCACCCGGCAAAGCACGGTTGCCCACTGATCCGGGGTTTCCGTCTTCCGCAGGGCCTTAATGGCAGCCATCCGGCTGTGGCCGGAGATCAGGCGATAGGTGCCGTCACCGGCAGGGACCACCGTGGGCGGCTCCAGCAGGCCGTTGGCCCGGATGGAGTCCATCAAGGCCCGCAGTGCTTGATGGTCAGGCGTTGGGTAAAAGTTCCGCGGGTTGTCCCGGATATCATCAACCGGGATCTCCATCATGGTGTCCGATTCGGACCGCACCGGCTTAATGCCGGCAGCAAACTTGGAGATGTCAAAATTTTTGCCCGCCATGCTCACACCTCCTCCATCAACTCCGCCGCCAGCGCCCGGTAGTCCCGGGCGGCGCTGCTGCCGGGGCTGTACTGCCGCAGGGGCAGCAGCGTCAGCGTGCTCTCCGGCACCTTGTCCGTCCGCCGGATCTTGGTCCGGCAGGCCCGCACGCCCATGGCCTCCAGGACCTTTTCCGCCTCCGTCACCACGTCGGAGGTGCGGACCTGGGTCATCAGTGCCCGGACCCGCATGCCCGGCCGGGCAGCGGTCAGCTTGAGGGCCTGGACGGCCACGGCGTGGACACCGTCCAGGGAGAACTTGTCCGCCGTAACAGGGATGATGATCTCATCTGCGGCCAGCATGGCCGCCACGCTGGAGACCGTATACCCAGGGGGGCAGTCAAAAATCATCCAGTCCGTGTCGCCGTCCTCCCGGGCGGCGTCCACAAATCCACGGAGCCGCTCCGGAGCGCTGACTCCGTCCTTGATGGCCTGGAGATCCAGGTCATACAGCCCGGAGGAGCTGGGCAGCAGCTGGAGGTGGTCCGCCAGCGGCACCAGATTGTCGCTCCACACCTGCTCGCACTCTCCCGTCAGCACGTCCGCCGTGGTGGTCACATCCTGCTCCATGCCAAGCAGGAAAAACCCGGTCAGGTTGGCCTGGCCGTCGCAGTCCACCAGCACCACCTCCTGGTGGTAGTTGTTGGTCAGCACGTCGGCCAAATTGATGGCGGTGACGGTCTTGCCGACACCGCCCTTGTTATTCATAATTGCGATTGCCTTCATTTTTTCGTCCTTTCTTTCTTCCGGCCGGGGTCACTTGCCCGGCCGAATATGGAAGCCATGGGGGCAGTGGTCTGGCTCATTTGGCGTCAGCGGGAAATACACCGTCTCCCGCCAGGTCTCGCCTGTAATGGAGCTCCGGAACTCCACCACAAAAAAACGCTTGTCCGGATGTACCTAGATCACCGTGCAGGGCTGGGGGCCGGACGTCCCTAATCCGCTAGTGCCCTCCATAGTGGGCTCCAGCTCTAAAATATCTCCGATGTTCATGCCTTTTTCTCCTCATCCCAGGGTGTTTCCGTGTTGGCCGGGGCCTCCGTCCAATCGGAGCCATCGCCCCAAAAGCTGACTTGCCGGGGCCGCTGCTTGGCCGCCTTGCCGGCGTCGTAAAACTTGCGCATAGTGGAGCTGCCGTCCGGATTGACCAGCAGCGAGAAAGTCTGCTTCGGCCCGTCGAATACCATGTACCACGCCCCACGGGGGCCTTCCTTGTTCTTCGCGATTTTCAGGACCCGGTGCTTGTTCTGATCCAGCTCCGGGCCGTCATCCTTTGGCCTGGGATCAGGGCGGTAGACCATGAAGATCATGTCCGCGTCCTGCTCGAACTGGCCCGACTCTTTCAAGTCACTCATCACCGGTGCCCGCCATCCGGCGGCCTTGTCCGGTCGGCTCAGCTGGGCCAGCTCCACCACCAGCGTCCCGGATTTCTGCGCAAAGGTGTGCAGCTGCCGGGACACCGCAGCCATCTGCTCACTGCGGGGCGCCCGCTGGTCGATCTCCGGCGTCACCAGCTGAATGTAGTCCAGAAAGATCACGTCGAAACCATAGGCCTGGCTGACGCTCTGGATAGTGGTAGCCGTCATGCCGGATGCCTCCACCACCGTCAGGCCCCGCCCCGCCATGTCGGCGGACTTCTCGGCAAACGCCCGCCAGTCATCCTCGGTCAGGCTGCGGGTCTTGATCCGATCGAAGTCGATCTGCACCACGGCAGCCATGAGCCGGTCCCGAATCTTGGCCTTGTCCGTCTCCAAGCTAAAAAAGCCGACCCGGTGCTCCTGGGCCATCCGGTAGGCCATCTGCAAAGCCAGCGCCGTCTTGCCATCGCTAGGGTAGCCGCCGATGATGACCACGTCTCCCGGCTTGGTGTAGGTCCGGCCCTTGAGGAAGTCCAAACCGTAGTCGATGTACACCGGCGCCGGGGCGTCCGGGTCCTGTGCCTTGCAGAAGTCCTCGGTCATCTGCGCCATGGTCCACGATTCAACGCTGGTCCCCTCGCTTAGCTCCCGGGACAGCTTGGCGCACACCGGTCGGCAGTCCTCCACCGTCTGAGCCTCGCTCAGAGCGTCCGCAAACTCATGGATACGGCGGACCGTAGCCTGAGACCGCATAGCGTTGGCGTAGGCCTCCCAGTTGGCAGCGGTGGGCGTGATCTCCACCAGCTCCGCCATGTACCGGGAGTAGTCCGGGCCGATCCTGTCCCGAATGGTCACGGCGTCCGGCGTGATGCCCGCCCGGAACAGCGCCCGGGCTGTCTGGAAGATCAGCCGGTTGGCGGGGTTGTAAAAATCAGCGTCCCGCACCCGGGACAAAAGGGGCCGCACCACATCCGGGTCCACCAGCATAGATCCGATCACCGCCCGCTCCGCGTCCAGCAGGTGATCCATCTTTTCGTCCGTCCTTACGTTTCCCATCCGTTGACCTCCCGGCTCTCACCGCCCCGGTCCGAATCGGACCGCCCCGGCAGCTCGTCCTCCCATCGGCGGCCATTGAGCCATGTGGCGGGATAGGGAATGTACGCGCCGCCGTCTCGTGTCCACTGCTCACAGGCTGCCTGAGCCTTCAAGGCCCGGAGGATAGTCTCCACCAGCGCCCCGTCCGGTTTCAGTTTGGCCCACGCCTTCCGCGCCCGCTGCTTGTCCACATGGCGTGGATAGGCCGACCAGAACAAATCGAAGTGCGCATCTGCGCAGGGGGCTATAGGGGTATTTTTATTATTATCTTTTAAACATTTAAAGGGGGGTGAAATTTTCTTCACCCCTGGGGTGCAAATTTTTTCATGGGTGAAATTTTCTTCACCCCCATGCGCATCGCCCGGAATCGCTGCCAGAGACCGCCCGATGTAGATCCGCCGACCGGTCCGCACCGTGCCGCTCCTGTCCGGAGGAAGGGGGCCGTTATCCGTGTGGATGTGCCCCCGCTCCTGAAGCTCTGCCAGCATGGCCTGTACCGTCCGCTCAGAGATCACCCGCACGGAGCCGTCCTCGTCCACGGCAGTCATGTCCTCGATCAGCGTTGCGTTGGTCGCGTAACAAAAGCCTACCCGGTTGGCCCGCCGCACGATCCGTGCATATAGGATCAGCGACCGGGGCCGAAGCCCCGAATCGTCCAAAACCGGGCCGGGGATCCATGCCCCATAGCCGCAGTCATACCTTGCCATATGTACCCCCATTATCTCTCAATCCAGTCTACGATCCGCAGCGGAATGCGGGCCAAAGTAGCCACGCCCACCACCGTAAAAAACAGCGTCCAGCCAGTCACAGAGAGACACCTCCTCTCCGGGACAAATTGGGGCTTGAAACCCGCTGCGGATCTGTGTTATAATCCAAGTACACACTTGTGGATTTAACCAGTCCACTCCCCTTTGAACGCTTCGAGGCTCCACCCTCGGGGCGTTCTTTTTTTGGCTCCGCTCCGGAATAGATGACTTGATATATTGCTGTCATCGTCTCCCTCAGCTCCTGGACGATGTCGTCAAACTCCGGCCGCTCCTCGTCGTCTATAATGCCATCCTCAGCGATCCGGAGCAGGGCATCCAGCCGCCCGGTGGCGTCGTGGAGCCGGTTGCGCAAGGCAATGCTTGCCAGCGGCAGCGGTCTTGGCGTCACCTCCGGCACCACGCCCAGCGTGTCCGTGGCCTGCGCATGCTCCAACGCCAGCCATGGCAGCCGGTATACCTCCACCATCTTGGACACCACATCGTCCGGCGGTACCCGGCGGCCTCCCTCATATTGTTTCAGACTTTCAGCCGAAAGTCCAAGTATCTCCGCTGCACGTTCCTGGCTCATTCCGGTACTCAGCCGTGCTCTTTTGTAGAGATTCGGACATTTCTGCTCCATTGTTTTCCGCTCCTCTCTGTGTTAATCTAAGCTCAAGCCCCGCATGACCCGGAGGAAGGCCTCCTTTGGGATCTTCACCCGGCTTCCCAGGCACACGGCAGGGAAGGGGAGCAGATCGGGCCGAAGCCGCGCCTGCATCCGGATGGTCTGTGGGTCTGACCCCAGCACCGGGGCCACCTGGGCCGCCGTCAGATACTCCTTGGGGATGCGCTCAATGTCTTGCAGCGTCATACCATTCACGTCCTTTCTTTCCGCACTTGGCTTATGCGCTTTCCGTCCGCTGGACGATCTCCTCAATGGGGACGCCAAAGATCAGCGTCATGCGGAAAACTCTCTCCAGCTCCGGAGTCCGCTGGCCCAGCTCCCACTTGCTCACCGTGGGCACGGTGACGCCCAGCTGATCCGCCAGCGCCTTCTGGGTCATGCCGGCAGCCGTCCGCAGCTCCTTGACTCTGTTAACGATCATAATTGCTCCTTTCCCGCCTTGACGGCGTTGCCCCGGTGTGGTATATTGTCATTGGGGCTATGTCCTCTATGGCTATAATATACTCGGTACTTTCGGTACTGTCAACACCTTCGGGACTATTTTGTTACTTTCGGTACTTTACACAAAGTGCAGGGCGGTGTTTTTGTGTTTTATGATAATTTCATAAGGGCATGTAATTCCGTTGGGAAAACACCGTCTGCTGTTTTGCTTGAACTCGGAATAGGCAAATCAGCTAATACTCGGTGGAAAAACGGCCACGCCCCAACTGATGCCATTTTGCAAAAATTGGCTGATTATTTCAAAGTAACAAAAGAGGAACTCTTAGGCAAAGAGAAACGCCCGCCCCCCGAAGGGGACGAGCGTCCGGAGTGCTGGGACTTGCTCACCCGCGAGGAGCGGGAGAAGGCACGGGAGTATATCGAGATGCTAATAGCTGCGCGAGGTAAGCGTTGACTTGCTCACGCTCCTCCGGCGTCAACTGGCGATAGAGCGCCAGGGTCATGTGGTCGCGGTCCGAATCGGACACAGTGCAGGTGATCTGGTTGCTCATGTATGTATCCTCCCAAACATATATTCAAGGCCCAGCCTTGGGCCTAATCTTACAGTAAGAGGCGATAGTTATGGACCAGAGCAAGAACTCATTTGAGTGGTGGGAGTTTATTCCGCACGTTTTGGCGGCGCTGGCTATCTCATGTTGCGTAATCGTGTTCGCCGCCTCCTTTACGGGGCTGGCGGCGCTGCAATTTAACTGGATGCAGCGGTGTGCGATCGGCGTTGGAGCTGTGGTGCTTGTCATTATACTGCTACGCTGGATCGGACAGGATCAGCAGTCAGCAAGGCTGGCGCAAAGAGCGGTGACGCCCCAAAAAGTGCAGGCGGTAGAAAAAACGGAAGCGCCGTATGAGTTTATGACTTTCCATGTTGCCGGGGTGTCTTTTGATAACGAGGACGGGACAAGTAGACAATCAATTTTAAGAGCGTACCGCTTTAGGGACCCTCCGTTTGATGAGCGTAACAATGTAACAGTAGAGGATACAGGATACGATGGCGAGCCTGCGTACCAGGTCAAGCTAAATGGGACCTGTGTCGGCTGGGTCCCGAAAGATAAGATTGACGAGCTAAACTCAAAATGGGATGAAATTGATAAGATTACCGCATTTGATGTAACTGGCGGCGGGTTTGACCACGACACCGGCGAGCGGCTCCATTACGGTGCAACGATTTCCATTCGTTTTTTACGTAAATAACAAGTGCCCCCGTCGCCTCTGCAACAAGCGGCGGGGGCACTTTGCGTTGTCAGGGCACCGGCAGATGGGGGCTGCCAGAGGTGTGTTTGCCTGAACGCAAGAACACCGTAACAGACACAGCCTTGTATTGGCAAGGCTCAATGATTGGTTTTCGACGCAGTTCGACAAATTTCATTTATATTCTAAAAATTTAGATTTGGTTTGGGAGAGATTGGATGACACTGCAAGACATTTGCAAGGCCAAAGCACAGGCTTTGGGCGTAACATATCAGCAGATATCAGACGGCACAAACATTCCACTGCAAACGATCCGGAATTTTTTCTCACGCTCCTCCAAAGCGCCGTCTATTAACACAGTCGGGCCGATCTGCAAATTTTTGGGCGTCTCACTGGATGAGTACTATGGCATCACCGACCGCATGACGCCAACAGAGGAGACTCTGTCGGCCAAAAATGACACCCTCAAGGCCCATAGGGAGGAGTTGGAGCAGAGGGTTGCGTCCAAGAACAAGACCATCGACCTCCTGGTGCGGGGCATCCGGACGCGCAACCACATCATGCTGTTTATGGGCATAATTATCGCCATTTTGTTGGTCTGGGCAGCCTCCACAGACCTAACCTGCGGAGATATGGGCCTTTTCCGGAGGTGACTATATGATCTGTCGCAAGTGCAAGGCGGACGTGCCGGACGGCCCATATTGCTCCCAGTGCGGAGCCAAGCAAGCCGTCCCCCGGCACAACCCTAAAAGCCGGGGGAACGGTCAAGGAAGCGTCTACCGCCTGCCCAACGGCAAGTATATTGCCCGCAGGGTGCAGTATTACCTGGATGAGGAGGGCCAGCGCCACAAGCGCACCATCTCCCGGACTTTCGCCCGGAAAAAGGACGCCGTGGAGGCCCTCCCACTGCTGGACCCCAGCCGCCGGTCCGCCATCCGGGAGGATAAAAAGCGGAGGACCACCTGGAAGCAGCTCTATGATCTGTGGCTGCCGACCCACCGGGCCGGGCGGGACACCATCGGCAACTACAAGGCCGCCATCAAATACTTCGCACCGCTCTACCATGAGCGGTGCGCTGACATTGACGTGGACGATCTCCAAGACTGCATTGACGACTGTCCCCGGGGCAAGTCCACCCGGCGCAATATGCGCACCACGGCGGGCTTGATCTACAAGTACGGCATCCCCCGGGGGTATTTTCCGGACAAGCTCAACCTGGCGGAGTACCTGACCGTGACAGGGGAGGAGGGGGCAGGCGGCGTGGGCCTGCCCCCTGAATACATGGCTAAGCTGTGGGACAGCTCCGGCAAGGTCCCCGGCGTGGACTATGTCCTGGCCCAGTGTTACTTGGGCTTCCGCCCATCAGAATTTTTGGCCCTGGATGTGTCCGATTATGACCGCACCCGCCGATGTTTTGTTGGCGGCGCCAAAACGTCGGCGGGCATGGACCGCACTGTCACAATCTCACCCAAGATCCAGCCTATCATAGACCGGCAGATCGGGGGGCGTACCTCTGGGCAGGTCTTCTGCGCCGCCGATGGCAAAGTGCAGACCCTCAAGGCATACCGTCAGATGTTTTACAGCATCCTGGACGCCCTGGAGCTGGCAAATCCTACCTTTGACGTCAACGGCCATCAAAAGCACACTTATACGCCCCACAGCTGCCGCCATACCTTCGCCACGCTCCTCAAGCGGGTCCAGGGTGCCGACAAGGACAAGCTGGAGCTCATCGGCCACGCCAGCGACGAGCAGCTGCGTTACTACCAGGACGTGGACCTGGACGATCTGCGAAAAATCACCGACCAAATTTAATGGCAATCTATTGCCCACTTATTGCCCTAAAAATCGCTGGAAGCCTTGCAAACAGGCACATTTTACATGACTGGGGGTCAAGGGGTCGTGAGTTCAAGTCTCGCCACTCGGACCAAAAATCCCGTAACCGCAACGGTTACGGGATTTTTTCTTTTGTCCTAAAGTGGGCAAAAATTGCTAAAAACATAGAGCTATTGCCCATTCATTGCCCACTATTTTACGGCCTTGACGATGCTGTAATAGTAGGCGGAGAGCTTATCTTTAGGTCCCGGGCCGTCCTTGTCAAAGAGGAACGCCTGGGCCAGCTCCGCGAAGAACTCCGCCGTGCTGACGCCGTAGTGGATGGCCACGCTGCCGTAGTCGGAGTACATCATGTTCATGGTGACCCACCAGCACCACGGGGAGATCTTGTCCCACGACAGGCCCATGCTTTCCGCCAGCGCCGTGGTCTGCTCAATGGGCCAATGGGCTCCGGTGGTGCCGTCCTCGTTGGTCATGTGGGCTACCCACTCCTCAGCGTCGGCCTTGGTCATCTCCCGGCCCGTGCAGATAGCCCCCTCTGAGTCCTTGAGCATGTTGAGGCATTCCGCCATCGCCATGATCCCCTGTGCCGCGTTAGGCGTGGCAGGATTCCGCATATACTCCCGGATGCTGTATTCCAGCTTAGGGATATACGCCTTGATCTGCTCATGTAGATTCTCCATGGTTTTCCTCCTCTCCGGCCGTTGGGGCCCTCATGGCCTCCTTGACCTTGTCAATGGTAGCGTTGCCGATCTGGTTGCCAATGCTGCGGCCAGTAGGTGTGGCAGCCATGACGCCCAGCAGCATCCCGATTAACAGCTGCACCATGCCGCACCTCCGTCAGATCCGCTGGACCCGCAGGGCCACGTTGTTGACGGTTGCCTCTACGCCGGACAACACCAGAGTCAGGGCCGCACCGGCAGCGCAGCAGGGCTGCCGCACCAGCGCCGTGAGATCGAGGTTGACCGTGCCGCTGGCCGCGCCGGTCTCGGTGGCGGTGGCGCCGGGGACGGCCACGCCGTCCTTGTAGAGCGTGGCGGTGACAGCTCCGGCCGCCGTGAGGGTGGCGGTGATGGAGGCGTCCACGTCATAGTAGCCGGTCCCGGCGAGGTTGACCGCGTTGCCGTTGAGGGCAATGTCGCAGCCGTACCGCCGGATCAGGCCGCCCAAAGGGATGACGCCGCCAACAGCCACCGCCGTGGGGGTCTGCATGGCAGCGTATAGAGAAGATTTGCAACTCATAATACTCTCCTTTCAAAATTGAAGGGCGGGGCGCTGGCCCCGCCCATTACCCGGCCGAAAGGGCCTGAACTGTTTCCGGTGTGGAAAAAGTTGCTCAGATGTTGCCGTTGCCGTTGCAGCCGCAGGATGCGGGGATGATCTGGCCCGCAGTTGTGGACGCCACGCCGTACAGGTTCGGCTTGGTCAGCATCCGTCCCTCGATGGCATCCAGACGGCGGTTGAAGCCGCAGCAGCAGTCGGAGATCTTCGCCGCCAGAGCGTCGGTCTGCTCCTTGGTGAAGATGCCGTTCTTGAGGTTCTGGTTCTCCATTTTGAGATCATAGATAGTCTCCTGGAGACGCTGCTCATAAATCCGGCTGGCCTGAGAGGTGATGGCCTCCGTGCTGGCGTGGATGGCCATACGGGTGTCATTGCTCTGCTGCTCGATAAGATACTGCGTGCGGGATGTGTCGATAATTCCCTGCTTTTCGACCTCGCAGTTGCTCACCCGGTTGCAGCCCTCCTGCGGGGTATAGGGATTGTTGCCGCGATTCCAGCCCCAGCCGCCGCCGAAATTCCCGCCGAAAATGGCGAAAATCACGATGATGACAAAGAGGACTGCAATCCAGCTCATACCAGTGCTACGATCTTCCATGTGTTCGTGCTCCTTTCGTGTTTTTATTCCAACCGGCTATTTCAGCCGGGGGAATTTGGTGGACCCGCCCGCTTTTCCCTTCTGTGGGGTCTGGGAGCCATTCTGCGCACCGCCGAGTATCTTGTTGGCATCAGAGCGCAGGGCCTCTGGTGTGGTCCCCAGGAGGCCGCACAGGGCCTTTGCCTGCATCGTACGCCCATAGCGGGCATACAGGCTGTTGGCGATATTCGGGTCAATGCCCAGCCGTCTGGCTGTGCTCTGGACGCCCTCCAGCGTGTCAGCCGTCCCGCTGATCGCCTGCTCCGCCTTCTGCACCGCGTTTTGCAGGTCGGCGCTGGGGAACATCTTCGACGCAGCCGCTATGATCTGCTTGAGATCCATTCTCCTTCAGCTCCTTTACCTGGGCCGACAGGCCCTTAATGATCTCGGCCATGTCACTCATGGCCGACTGCATCTCACCCATCAGCTCCTCCTGCGTCTTGGGCGGGGTGATGACGCCCAACTCCACCAGCTTGTCATAGTACTGCTGGGTGGTGCCCTCCAGCTCCGTGTAGGCCGCTGCGGTCTTGCCAATGAGCTGCTGACGGTTGCCAAAATAGTCCACCTGCCAGATGTCCGCCCCGTCGATGGCGCACATCAGGCAGCTGGAGCCCGTGTATCCTGCGATTGCAAATTGCTGATCCATAGCGCACCTCCTTTTTTCTGCCCTCATGATACAAAAAATCCGGACATCCAAACTGCCCGGAAACTGCCTGTATTCTGCCCTCAAACTGCCCGAAAAATATTTGAGATTTTTCGCCTTTCCCCCTTGACTTTACGCCAATATTAGCGTATAGTAAAAGCATAAAGAGGGGGGAAACCCAAGGAGGAAAGAACAATGACGAAGAACACGATGAATGCGATCCAGAAGAAGATCAGCAGCGGTGAGACCCGCTTCCACATCGGCAAATATTATTACGAGTGCGACGTCAACGGCATCATCCGCCGCCGGGAACAGACCGCCAGCTGTCTGCCCACATCTGATTGGGAAAAGGTCACCGACTGGAACCCCGCCACCGGAATGATCGAACAGTAAGGAGGCCCACGATGCGCAAAAAATACGCAGATTGCCAGCGGGCGGACGGAGACTGCACCGCCTGCTCTCTGGTCAACTACGGCCGGGACTGCCGTAACCGTTCCATTACCAAGCTGGAGTGGTCCCGCCGTGTGGCTGGGATGACCCAGGCGGAGCTGGCCAAGCAGTCCGGCGTCAATATTCGTCAGATCCAGCGAGTGGAGCTGGGCGAGGCGGACGCCGGAAACCTGTCCGCTAAAAATATCATTGCCTTGGCAGACGCCCTGGGCGTGGACGTGAGGGCGTTGGTATAATGCGGCTCAAAAAATGCCTAAAATGCGGTAAGCTCTTTAGCACCGCCAAATACGAGCAGGCCCTGTGTGACGATTGCGTTGCTGCGGCCAAGTCCACCACCATCCGCCCCAGGACATGCTGCGAGTGCGGCACGACATTTGACGGCGGCCCGTCCGCTCGGTACTGCCCCAGCTGCCGGGCCCTCCGAAAAAAAGAAAACGCCAAGCGGTACAGGCAAAACGGACCGGCCAGGCGTCTGGGCAGTATTGACCACTGCATTGTATGCGGTAAGGAGTACGTGGTCAAGTCTGGCCTCCAGCATTACTGCCCGGATTGCGCAGAAGAGGCGGTCCGGCAGCTGGACCGCGAGGCGTCGAAAAGGTGGAACGCCGAAAATAATTTTTACGAGCAGCGGTATCAGCAGCCCCGCCGGGGGCAGAAGATATGCGTGATCTGCGGCAAGCCTGTGCCGCCGGGAACAGCGCGCATAACGTGCTCGGATGAGTGTGACAAGCTCCGGGAGAAATATAATCGGGGCAAAATGGACCTAAAGCGCGGCGACCGGAAATCTCCCACAACGGTTGAGCGGCTGGACAAGGAGCTTCCTCCGGCTCCAGTGGAGCTGACGCCGGAGATCATCAAGGAGTTGGAGGCAGACCTGCTGTCTGTTATCAAGCGCTGCCCGGATTGCGGGCAGCTATTTGTCAAAAAAAGCAAAAATGCCAGGTTTTGCCAGGCTTGCGCCCTGCGGCGCAGCAGAGAGACTGTCCGAGCCTACCAGGCGGCATACTACGCCGCCCACAAGGACGAGATGAAGCAGCGCAGCCAGCAAAACAGAGCCAGAAACAAGGAGGCGCTCAAAGTCTATCAGGCCGAGTACTACGCCAAAAACAAGGAGCGCATCAAGGCCCAGCGCAAGGCCAAAAAGGAGCGGGACGTCGCCGAAAAAAAATAAATTTTTTTGCTTTTTCCTCTTGACTTTACGCTATTATTAGCGTATAATTAGAGCATAAAGAGAGGGGCACAAAGCCCAGGAGGAAAAAGACATGACGTACATCAGCAGCCAGCATTACATTGATCCGGAGATCGTCGAAGCCAAGAAGGCCGAGCTTGATGGCGTTTCCGAAGTTGTGATTCCTTGCACCTACGTTGGTATCATTGATGGTGTCGAGTACGCCATGCAGAACGATAAGCACCACACCCTGGCCGCCGCCAAGGAGCTGGGCATCCCTGTTGTCTTTGATGTCTCTGATGACTCCGAGGGCCTTGTTGGTGAGGAGCTCCTGGAAGTCCGCTACAACGATGGTGATTATTACAACGTCGAGACCAGCAGCCCCATCAATGAGCAGTTTGACCTGATTTGGTAAGAGGATAAGACAATGGAGGGGCGGTCCGAATCGGACCGCCCCTCCATTGTCTTATCCCCGTATCTCGTCCGCCAGCTTGGCGTAAGCTCTCCGGCGTATCTTGGCCAGACCGTCCACGCTGACGTGGAGCTGGGCCGCCGTCTGGAGACAGCTCTGACCGTGGACGTCCACCGCCAGCACTGCCGACTCCTCGTCAGGAGGCAGCCCGACCCGCCGGACGGCCTCCTCCGCTCTGGCGGGGGCCATTGATGACAACAGCGCCCGGATCGCCTTGTGTTGAGTATCCATGGTATGTCCAGACTTGCAGAGCGCGGCTATGCCGCGTGGATGTGTTGCCATCATCTGTGCCTCCTCTCGCATATGCCCACGCCGCCCCCATAGCGGCATGGGCTTTTTACTTTCAGGCCGGATCCGGGTAACCGGGCCGGACGCCGCAGGTGATGAGAGACACATCCCGGCGGCGCTTCATCACCGCGCCGCCGTTGGCGTCGTTTCCGGTGCCGGTGTTGCCCTCAATGGTGAGGACCGTGCCGCCTACCACGCCGACTACAATGCCCACGTGCTCCGTTTTCTTCCGCTTTCTGCTGAAATCGAAGAACACAATGTCCCCCGGCTTGTAGCCGCTGGTCACCACCTGCGCTGGGGCCGCCGTCCGGTAACGCTGGACGAAGGCGGAGCAGCTGGCTGTTTTGTAGAGGCTGAAACCGGCCTCCCGGAACACCCACCAGACAAAGGCCATGCACCAGGCGTAAGCGCTGCCGCTGACCTCTCGGCCGTAGTAGGCGGTGTTGTACTTGACCTTGTTGGAGTTGGAGGGCATCTCCACGACGCCCTCCTGCCACTCCGCAATCTGAAGCACCGCCGCACGGGTCTTTGCGTTCAGCGCGCCGGTCATCACTCCGCCTCGACCAGCTCGGTGCCCTGTACCCGGAAGATCTTCCCGGCGATCATGCACAGGGCATACATCTCGCCGCAGTCGCAGTTCACCAGCTGGCCGTCCTTGACCTGGACCTTATCCAGACTGCCGGTGCCAGTGTCCAGCAGGCCATAGCCGTTGGCGGTGGCAGCGGTGTCAGCCTTGGCCGCTGCGGTCTCTTCGGCGGTCAGCTCGTGCTTGCCGGGTTCCAGATGGATGCCCGCGCCCAGCTCTGCCAGTGCGGCGTTAGTCTCCTCCAAAGTGGCTTCGCCTGCGGTGTACTTGTTGATAATTTCGGTAGTCTTGCTCATAGTGTTACTTCCTTTCTATCGTTCAGGTTTATGTGGAGCCGCGTCCGCGGCAGGAAAAACTAAAAATTCCGACTTGCTATCGTGCAGTCACTTTCCGCCGTCCTCGGCCACCCGCTGGGTGCCGAAGTAGAAGCCGATGACCACCGTGAAAATGGTCAAAAACTGCTCCGTAGTCACGTGACCCGTGCAGGACAGCACGGCAAACACAACGGTCAGCGTCAGCGTCACCAGGCTTTTTACCGTCAAAAGATTCGCCAGCCGCTTCTTAAGATTTTCCATGGTTGCTCCTTTCATTTTCGTCCTCAAGGTCAGCGATTCGGTGGTTGATGACCTTGATTTGCTCCTCCACCACCGGCATCTGCTGGGCAAAGTGATTGTGCTCCCGCACCTCACGGGTCAGCTCGTCCAGCTTGGCTTCCGTGACCGCCTGGGTCTTGCTGTTGGCAATCAGCACGCCCATCAGCGTCAGGCCCCCGGTGATGAGGGCGCAGATAATTGTCTCCGTCATAAGTAGTCTCCTTAATGTTGCAGATTAAGGCGAGTTCCGACTTGCTTTCGTGCAGTCAAAACTTTGGCATGCTCCGCTCGCAGCTGGGGCATACCTGCCGACCCTCCGGGACAATGGCCCCGCAGCAGATGCAGGTATTATTCATGCGCTTCTTTCACAATTTCCGTGTAATCCCCAGCGGTCAACACGCCTTTCTTCACGGCGTTCTTGACCATGGTCTTTGTCCACAACCCCTGCTTGTACCACTTTTCGATTTTCTCTCTCATGGATTATCCCTCGCTTTCCAGCAACGTTTCAGTCATCATGGCTGTGTACGCCATTTGGGCCTCGATGCGGTCAATCTGGGTGGGTTCAGGCCCCGGCTCACCGTTATCCTCAACGGTATATTCGCCGTTGTAGGCTTCCGACTTGGCAATAGCCTCATTTGCGGCAGACCATCCCAGCGTGACAGCGGAGAAAACCTGCTTGATATTTGGCTCGTCCTCCGTGCCATGGTTGACCTCGGTGCAGAACTGATATTTGATAACTTTCATGGTGTATCCTCCTTAGTCTGTGACTTTTGCATAATACACGGTCGCTGTACATGTGAATTCGGAGAAATCCTTCCCGCCCGTTTTGACCCGAATTGTGCCACCTAATGCGCCAATGTGTAGTTGATCTTCATCTGTCGATTCGAACGGAATCGTTGACCGACTGCTATAAGACCATGTCCCTTCGCAGCGAATGGGTAAAACTATACCCGTATTTCCATATACAACATCCTTGTAACCACTCGCTGGACACGACCCACAACTCACAGCCTTAACATACACCGGCTTGCCCTGATACCGCTCCGTGGTGCGGTACTCAACGTCAAGCTTCATGGGAGGGTTGATGTATTCCCACGGAGACCAGCTGCCAGAGTTTCCGTAGCTGCGGACTGCGCTAAAGTCAGATTGTCCAGAAATTCCGACACAAAAAACTTCTTGCAAAATTTCATCCGATGTCCGCGCGCTAACACGGAGCAGACTATACTGACCGTTAGGGATTAGAGGAGGAGAATTGGCCGTCGTACTCGACATGATATACAGGCCACTTAATTTAGCATTATTACAGTCTGATATTACCTCATGCGCACGTTCTTCTCCTAGTCCAAATCCGCTTGGTGCCGCCCCGATGTTATCCCTCGCCTGGGTTTTCTGGCCGTCTGTCAGGCTTTGCGCCGCGTCGTAGCGGACGAAGTTGCTGGAGCCGCCCACGGGGCCTTCCGGCCCCTGCTTTCCTTCGGGGCCTTGGATGCCCTGCTTGCCCTGCGGCCCTTGCAGGTTGCCGTTGGGTACCCACTTGCCGTGGACGGAATCCCAGATGTAGATGTTGTACGGAGGCGCAGTGCCTACGCCGTACACGCCACCGGCCTTGGGATTAGGGACGGCTGCCTTGAGGTCGGCCAGCGTGTCAAAGTAGCCCAAAATGGCGAAGCTGGAACCGGCCTCGCCGGGATCGCCCTTGTCGCCCTTTTTGCCGGGAGGGCCAATGGGACCTTTGATGGACGTGAGCGTGGTCAGCGTAAAGGCAGGCACCCAGTTGGCCGTGCCCTTGAGGTACACCTTGCCGTAGTCCGCGGAGGCCGTAATATCCGGCAGAATCAGGACGAACTGGCCGCGCTGGACGTCCGTACCGGTGAAGTCCTGGTTCATCTCGGTCACGCTTTTGTACTCCTTGGTGATGCCGATAGGCACACCGGCGGATGCCAGACGCGCGTCAATCTCCTCGCCGGAGTAAGCGGATGTGTAGTAATCTTGCAGCTTGGCAAAAATTTCTTCCAAAACTGCAACTCTCTGTTCAATCGTCATTGGAATCACCTCACACGATAAAAAGTTTGTTCAGGCGGTCAAAAAACAGTCCGCCGCCACGCTGGACCAACGGCCCTGCTTTTGCTTGCCCAAATTTCCGGTAATAGAGAATGATACAGCCATCGCCGCCGGGGCCGCCCTGTGCGCCGTTGCTGCCGGTTGTGCGGACACTGCCTGATGTGTTATTAAGCGAGCCGTTTTTTCTGCCGCCATAATGGGTTTCGCTCACACCTGTAGCACCATCGCCACCGCCACCGTAGCCGCCTCTGCCGCCTTTGCCGTATGCGGTGGGTTTCTTCGGAACAAGTTTCGCATCGGCTCCGGGAACGTATGCGCTGCCGACAGCTGTTACTTTGATGGATGTTTTTGGCATTCCATTGCGGGGGACACTTACAAGACTAAACGTGCCGGCTGAATTTCCGGGTGTACCGTTCGCTCCTGCAGCAGCGCCGCTGCCGCAGTTGTACGATACAGCACCGCCACAAAATCCATCTTCCAAGACCCCGGTAAAACTTTGCTCGTCACGAGCAGAAAAGACAATCGTGCCTTCACGTCCCGGGGATTCTTCAATTCGCGTGGTTCCGCCTTTCCACACGTTGCCGTCTTCGTCCATGACCGACGTCGCTTGCAACGGAGCAAGCAGAATTTTGTATTCTTTTGAATCTACCGTATCCGGGTTCATGCCAGCACCGTCACCACCGGCAATGCCCTGTTCACCTTTCGCGGCAAATACTTCACCCGTTACCGGATCCGTGTAGCCGATCTCGGAGATTGCCCCGGTAGAGCTGTCAAGACTGCCAAAGGTGGTTTTTGTCCCGTCTGCTCCCGGCGTGTTTGGTGTGTTGGCCCAGTTGTTCGCGTCAAACGCCGCGCCCAAGCCGCCAACGCCACAGGCGAAAGAAAACTTCTGCGCTGAAGTCACGTCAAATGTTGCTTGTAAAATTTTGCCGCCGGAGCCTGGATCGCCGCCCCTGCCGCCTTTGCCGCCAAATGCCCATTTATTTGTAATATGTTCGGGGAGAGTACCGAATATATATTCGGTGATACTTGCGGTTTTTGGCGTAGCTGGGTTGCCGCCGTGGCCGCAGTGGCCACCCTGCGCGCCGCCGATCAAAACTGCCGTGATTGCGGTCACATTCTCCGGCACTTGCCACTCGCCGGAGCCGGTCAGGACAACCCGCTCACTGAAATATTCGGCCTGCTCGGGCTGCATGGGACTAAAGCCCACCAGCGCGCTGGTCTGACTTTTGAGGATGCCGGAGATCATCGTCTCCCGGCTTTCCACGCAGGCCTGGACCATCTCCTTGTCCCAGGGGTGGAAGATCTGCACCACGCTGCCCGCCCGCTCCGTGCCGGGCTCAACGTCCACCCGGATGGTCTCCCGGTGGCGGTAGTAGTCCGCCATGCGCTTGGCCACGTCTACGCTGTTGATGAGGGACACCAGCGTGGCGTCGCTCACCGTCACCACGTTTTCCTCGGCCCCATCCGTCACCGTCCGGCGGACGATGCGGGTCAGGTGGTTGTAGCTCTTGCCGGTGAGGGTGCCGGTCCCGGCGGACAGGATGGCGTAGTTGTCCCCCTGCTCGGTGATGGCGAACCCCTTTGCCGTCAGACTGTGAGCGGGTTCCTCAAACGTCACCAGAGTGCCGTCCTCTGCTGTTCCCTCAAAGAGGGTGACGGCATCCTGGCTTTTTACCCACTGGTGCTCCGTGATCTCCACGGCGCTCACCGGGGTATCGTACACGGTGGAGCAGGAGTCCTCGTTGATCTGGTCCGCCGTGATCGTGGCGGAGACGCCGTCCCACAGCTTCTCCACCCGCATGACGCCGTTCTCGTCAGTTCCCAGAGACGCACCGATGGCAAACAGGACTTGGGAAAGGCTATCCCGGGCGCTGCGGCCGTTGCCTTTTTCTTTGTCCGGGTTGCTGTACGGCAGGTAGCCGTACAGCTGGCGGCTGGCGTATACGCTTTCGATCATCACCGCCACCGGGGCGCAGATCTGGGGGACTACCTCCGCCACCGTCTGGCCGGTGTAGATGCCGCCCACGTGGCGCATGGTGATAAGCCGTCCCAGCGCGGAGAGGGCGGAGAGCGTATAGGCGTCGCTGCCTACCCGCTCCACCGTCTGGAGATAGTACACGCCCACCCGGCGGCCATCCCGGAAATACTCCACCTTATCATTTTTGGCAAAGCCCATGATCGCCTTATCATTGGAAAACACCGTGACGGTGAGGCTGTTGGCCTCCAGACTGTCGGAGCGGAGGGCCTTGACCTCGTACAGGATTCCGGAGGGGACCTTGATATCATCGTCCGTGGCGTAGCTGACGCCCTTGTAGCGGATCTCGTTGACTGCCATTGTCACGCCTCCTCCATGGTGATCCGGAAGCCCTTGCCCCATCGGACGGAGCCGGGCACCGGCGGGATGCTGACCTCCTCCACGGTGGGCATGAAGGTGGCCGTCCGGACGGCGTTGTCTTTTGGCTCAAAGTAGGTGAGCTGCACGTAGTTCTTCAGCACCGCCGTCAGCAGCGCCGCCAGCTGCGGCCCCTGCTGGTCATTCACCGTCACGGAGACCCGGGTCTTGATGGCCAGCAGATCCCGGGGCTGTAAGCCGCTGAGCCGCAGGGCCGCGTTGGAGCCCTCCCGGTACACATAGCCCACAGAGTACTGCCAGCGGTTGACGTAGTCGGTAAAATCTACGCCGTCTACGATATAGGGTGGCCGTGTCATCGGCTGCCTCCTCTCCCCGCCAGAGAGACGCCCCGGCGGTTGTCCTCCGCGATGCGGTACTTGTATTCCTTCCGGGCAAAGGTGGCGCCGTCAATGGTCAACTCCACCGGGATCGTCAGATCGTAGACCTTCGGCGGGCCGCCGCTGCCGCCGGTGTCCGAATCGGACACGGCCCGGCTGCTCCGTCGACCGCTGCCCAGCGTCCGCCCCGCCGCCATGGCGCTGCGGAGAAAGCTGGCCTCGCCGGAAGTCAGCACCGCCTCGCCCCGGTGGAGCTCCGCCACATAGCCGTCAAAGGGGACGTAATCCAGCCCGTCGGCGTGAGAGCCGTTGACCCGCCGCTTGAGGAGGTCCGACACAGACGAGACACTCCAGCCCCGCTGGAGCGCATCCGATTTAGACACCCCGGCCGCCCGCTTGAATGTCCCGGCGTCCTGCATCCGCTTGGCGGCTGCATAATCGATGACACCGCCGGCATTGACCAGGCCGTTGGCTTGATAGTCCGCCAGACTGTACTGGCTGTCGATAGCCTCAAAGCTGGCCTGCGTGGCTTTCTGTTGCGCGTTAAAAAGATTGTCAAACCACTCCACCAATCCGGAAATGGCGTTGATGCCCATTGTTGCCATATCCACCAGAGCGGAGCCATACTCCAGCAGAAAGCTGGCCGCAGGCTGAAGCGCCTCGCCCAGCTGGGCCATGGATTCATTCATCATCTCTTGAGCGCTATTAGCAGAAATAATGTCCTGGTTGTTCTCCACCCACGCCTGACCGGTGGCCTGTAGGCCCTGCTCTGATAGCTGCGTCAGCACCAGATTGGCCCGCTCGGTGGTATCGGCACAGGCCGCCAGACGCTCGTTGAACTCGTCCTCGCTGGTGCCTGCCCAGTTGAGGGCATCCGCAAAGACGCCGGTGACCTTGCCCACCTGCACCGTCTCGTTGATGCTCTCGGACAGGCTGTCGATGGGGATGGAATCGCCGTAGGTAGCCCATGCGCCGATAGCTTGCTCCACAATGACCCGCAGGTTTTCCTGGCTCAGCCCCAGCGCCTGAAGGTTGGCGGTAGCCGTGGCGGCCTTCTGCGTGTCGCCCAGCACCGCCTGAAACTTTTTGTAGATCTCCGTGGTCTGCTCCTGGGTGTAGCCTGCCTGCTTGCTGGAGGTCTCCAGCGTGCCCAGGATAGTCCGGTACTCCTTGGTGGACTCCGTGATATTGATGATGCCGTCCGCCAGAGCCTTGGCCCCGGCCACAGCCGCACCGCCCACCAGTACGCCCTTCATGGAGCCCAGAGCCTCCACAACGCCGTTGATGTCGCCGCTATTGGCCGCCTCGACCAGCTGGCCGAACGCCTCCTTGAGCTGGCTCATGCCTTTGGAGCCTTCATCCCCGGCGTCCTTGACGGCCTTGCCGAATTCATCGATGCTGGACGCCGTACCGTCTGCGGACTGGGCGGCCTCATCCAGATACTTGTCGGTGTTCTTCAGCTCCCGGTCGAACTTGATCAGCTCCACCGTGGCCGTGTTCAGCTGCCGCTGGTAGCTCAGAACCACATCGCTGTTCTCATCGTAGGCGCTCTTGGCGCTCTCCAGCATCCGGGCCAGCGCCCGGACCTTTTCCCGCTGCTGGTCATACTGCTGCTGCAAAATGGCCTGCTTTTTCCTCAGCGCTTCGGCGCTGTTGGCCTGGCCGTCAAACTCGGCGGAAACCTTGGCCATCTCAGACTTCATTCCGGAAAGGCTGTTGTTCACAGCCTTCATCTGCTTCCGAAATTCCGCCTCGTTTTTGATCGAGATCTCAGTTGTAATCTGCCGGACCGCCATAGTCTCCATCCTCTCCGCCGCTCAAAAGCGTCACCATATCCAGATACTCGCCCGGCGTCAGCAGCAGGGCGTCTGCCGGGGCCAGATGCAGCTGGGCGGCGCATACGGCCAGAAACCCAACTCGCAGCCGCTCCGGATCCTCCGCCCGCTCATCCTCCCGGGCCGCCAGAACTAAGTTGACCTCCCCGGCGTCCTCTCCGGAGGGCACTGCCCGGTAAAAGCCCCGCGCAATGGCCTGCCGCACAACGGTGCGGATCGTTGCCCGGTCCTGAGAGCGTAACGGCCAGCCCGTCCGCTTGCGGTCGGTATAGCCCTGCCGTCTGCGCCACAGCGCCGCCTGCTGCATCAGCAGCTCCGCCAGCTCACAGCAGGACATCCAGCCCTGGGGGGTGTCCTCCATGGCCCCGGTGGCTTGCAGGATATTGTCATGGACGCCGATTCGGTCATAAATATCAAAAAGCGCCCCCATCGTCAGCATGAGCGGCAGAGGGCTGCCGTTGAAATCCAAGGTAACGTATCGCATGGCATAAACCTCCTGCAAGGGCGGCCCATTGAGGGCCGTCCTTGCGGTAAAGATCAGGTGCTCCAGACGGCCACGATCTCGTGAGCCGCCGCGATGGAGCTGACGGTGTACTTGTGCGCGGCCAGATTACTGGTCACATTGGTGGCGTTGTCATACAGCGCTGTGGGGTCTTTGGTGCCGAAGTCGATGGCCAGGCTCTGCCCGGCGGTCACATAGGTGGTGCCCTCGCCGGGATCGCTGGTGCCGGTGCCGATATGGGTGATGGTCACGCCGTAGGCCGCCGTGCCGCCCGCCAGCGAGTCAATGAACGCCTCCGCCTCGGACTGGGTGGGGAACTCCTGCCGCTCACGCCATGCGTCCGCGTTGTCCTTCATCACCCGCAGGCTCACCGCGTTCATTTTTGGGTTAAAGTCGCTCTTGCGGGTGTCCGCCTCCTGCTTCTCCGCACTCAGCATGGCCGTGGTCTTGTAGAAAAACGAAGCCCGGTATACCAGGGTCTTGTCCTTTTTCAAAATCGGCTCAATAAAGGCGTAGGCGCCGTTGGGGGCGCTGTCTTCGCCCTTGGCGGTCTCCCGGCCCGCCTTGTAGCTGTGGCCGTAAATCTTGGCGTTTACCTCCAAATCGCTCAGCGTGGTCTCCACGTCCACCTGGCCGGAAACGAACTGCTCGAAATACAGCAGCATGGCGTCATCGCCGGTGATGTCGCCGGAGGCCGTGGTCAGGCTCAGATAGCCCTTGACGGCTGCGCCCATATCCACCTTCTCGCCGTAGATCGGATGGGTGCCCACCGGCTCGCTGGCAAAGGGGAAGAAGTAACTGGACACCATACCAAGAGGTGTTTTAACTGCTTTGTTGCCCATGGTTTCCTCCTTACAGTTTTTTTGATTTCAGCCACCTGTCATAAACCTCGAACTCTGCCCGCGTGGTGGCTTCCGCGCTGGCCTCGTTAGCGTCATGCACGGCAGGCCGGGCACTTTGGCCCTTCTTGCCAAACTCATTCACGAATAGAATCTCCGCGTTGCGGGTCTCTGTGTTGCCCCGCTTTCGCTTGCCCGTGGGGCTGACATAGATGACCCTCTCGCCTTTTTTTAGCTTTACTTTGCCCGGCTTGATAGAATCCGCCACATGCTGGGTGCTCTCCCGGTCATAGATGCCGTAGGCCATCACCTTGTCTCGCTGTGCTTTGGCCACAACTGCGGCTCCGGCCTCCAGCATGTCATCCTGCACGGCGTTCGGAAGCTCTGCCAGCTCCTGAAGGGACAGGGAGAACTCGTCAAGCCCTCTGACCGTAAAGCCCATCAGCCCACCTCCAGATCCAGCGCCTGGCACTCCAGCACGTAGTGCTGGCCCTCCAGATCGCTGGCGTTGGTATAATCTCCCACCGCAAGCCCGGCGTCCAGCATAGCCCGCCGGAGCTGCCGTTTCAGGCGGAGCGGCGTCTGCTTCAGTGGTAGATACAGGTGCAGCTGGATCAGGTACCGAATGGCCTGAGGCTCATCGTCACCGAACACATCCGGAGACTCGGTGTAATTGAACACGCAGTAGACCTCTGCCGGAGTTTCCTTAGCGTCGGGCCGGTACACATCCGGAACGCATACCGGCACGATGGGCGTCACCGCCTGGATGATGGTCTCGTTGATGCTCACACTCAGCCTCCCGCCGTCAGCAGCTTGGCGATCAGCTCCGTATACTCGCTGTTGTCGCCGTAATCATTGACGTACTCGATCTCGTAGTCCGCGCCGTTGTACCGAACCCGGTCCTTCCGGCTGATGGCCGTATGCCCGGAGCGGATCAAAAACCGCACCTTGACGTCGCCCATGTCCGCGCCTTGCCGCAGTGCCTCGGAGCCGCTGACCCGGGAGAACTGCGCCCATGGGCGCCGGATCACCGTCTCCGTGGGGGCTGCGTAGCCATCAGCATCAGGGGAGGTGGAGATCCGCACGATCTCCACCCGCTTATTCAGCTTTCCAGCATTCACGTCCATATCAGCCCTCCGTGTCCGATTCGGACCGCACCGGCTCCGTCAGCTTCAGCTGGTTGATCCGCCGCCGGAAGGCCGGATTGTCTGCAAACGCCTTGTCGGCGGTCTGCGTGCCCCGATTGTCCCAGGCGTCCAGCACCAGCGCCAGAATACAGGCATTGTACTGGGGCAGGCGGGCGGAACCGGCCTCCGGCTCCGCCACGCCTGCGCCGCGCATGTAGCTGACGGCGTCCGCATGGAAACCCTTCAGCAGGCTCAGGTCCTCCGGCGTGGGATCGTCGATCCGGCAGTAGCTCAGGATGCTGGCCTGCCGCTCACTAAACGCCGCCATCCGTCACCCCTCCGATCAGCCGCCGACGGTGCGCTCGTAGCCGGTGAAGACCACAGCGGTATCGTCCACGCTCTCGGCGTCCATGCGGCACAGGCAGCGCAGCTCGTAGGCATCGTTGGCCCACGCGTCGCCGCCAACATCCGTAGCCGCTGCCTCCATGCCCTTGCGGACAAACAGCGTCGCCGCTGCCTTGAAGTCGCCGATAAACAGGGGATCGTAGGTCTTAGACGCAGCCTTGTGCTCACCGATGAGATCGTTGTCACCGTAGACCACGCGGCGGCCCTTAAAGCGGTCGAAATCGCCGGACACGTCAGGCACCAGCATAGGCCGGTTGTTGCCGTCCACCCAGTTGTCCATCTCATCGTAGACGTTCTGGTTGGTCAGCAGCACAGCACCCCGGCTGTATGCCGTGTTCAGGCTCTTGTTCAGCACGGACTTGATGGCCTTGACCTTGTCCTTGTCGGTGGTGGCGCTCTGAGCCGTGAAGGTCAGCTTCTTCAGAATCGTCAACAGCAAATCATTCTTGGTCAGAATGTACTTGGGGCCAAACCACTGGGCCAGGTACTGGATCAGGCCGGCGGTATTGTCCTCCATCAGCTCGCTGGACACCACCAGGCGCTCGCCATACTTGCCGATGTTGTAAGAGACCTTCTTGAACTTGGGCTGGTTATTCTTGCCGATGGTGGTATTCTCGCCCACCAGAGGCAGCTTGGTCCGCTGGCCCGCCACCTCAACGGCACGCCAGCCGGTCATAGTGGAAACCGTCTCCACGTTGAACAGGGTGGAGAGATCCAGATAGTCCTTGGTCTCCCGGATGATGGCGTTGTCAAAATCGATGGGAACGAGGAAACCGCCGTCGGAACCGGCGGGAGTGCCGCCGCCCACCGTCAGGGCCTTGTGCAGAATGTTGAACTTCTCCACACCCATGGACTTCTTCACGGTCATGCCCGTCCGCAGGGCCTCCGCCCACGCTTTCGCGTACTCCGGCTCAGACCGGATGGCGTCCACGCTCTTCTCGGTCTCCTTTTCCGCCTTCTGCTGCTGCTTCTGAGCGTGCAGAGCCTTCATCTTGGGGTCGCCCTCGGCGAAGCGGCCCTCCTCAGCCAGCTGGCTCTCGGCAGCGTCGATCTCCTCGTTCATCTTCTGGACCTCGCCCATGAGGGCCTTGTGGGCCTCAAAGTCTTTCTTAGCAAGAAGGCCCTCGCCCTCCCGCACCTTCTCCGCCCGCTGGTTTTTCAGCTCCAAAAACTCCTGATACGTCATGTCTCACATACCTCCATATCGTTTTTCCTCTAATTCCTGCATGGCCTCCGCCACGCGCTGGGTCTCGGTTTCGTCAGCTGTCGGCTTCGCTGGGCCGCCGTACCGCTTGGACTTAATAACGCCAGCCTCCGGCTGAGCCGGGACAGCCACAAAGGACACCTCGTAGACGTCCGTTGGCTTTTCCAGCGCCATCACGCACAGCTGGCCGTCATATTCCTCACCGGCATGATGCTGGCAAAAGGTCTTATACTGATCAGCGCCGCAGATGGAGCAGATCGCGCTGGCCATGAGACAGCCAACGCTGCATTCCTTCAAAATGCCGGTCTCAATGGCGGAAATGATCGCCGCCGTGGCGTCATTCCGGGGGATATAGCACCGCAGCACCAGCTGTTTGATATTGTCCCGGGGCTCCACGGCGGCGGCGTAGATCCGGGCCGTCTGGTTGGCGGCGGACCATTTGTGATCCATCAGCACAGACTTTCCGACAAACAGCGGAGCCAGCCCCTCCAAGGCCTTGTCCGTAAACCGTTCATAGTCCCGGTCTACCTGATTATCACAGGCCGCCATGCGGAAGGTGAACACCTCGTCGGCGGTCAGCTCCCGCAGCGTCTGCTTGTTGATGAGCCGCAGCTCCTCCTCGCTGACCGCCTGCTTCTCCACATGGGCGGCTTTCAAAATGCCATTCATTCCAAACCTCCGTTATCCGTGTTTTTCCCCAGCGCCCGGATCACGCTCAACCGGGCGAAGTCTGCCAACGGACCATAGTTCCAGCTGGCGTAATACGCCTCGCCGCCGGGGATATGCCCCCGGTCTTCCAACGCACGAATCTCGTCGGCGTTGAGCGCACCGATCTCCCGCAGTGCCCGATAGTAGGACGCCTGGGCCGTGGAGTCGCCCTTGAGGAACACCTTCAGCTCCCGCTTGATCCGCAGACCGCCCGCCCGCTCAGACGGCAGCAAAAGCTTGTAGCTGTCCTCCTGGCCCCACTGGGTCTCATAGCCCAGCAGCGTGTAGTTGACGAACTCAATGCCGTTTTGCTCGTTGCTTGCGTAGCTCTGCTTCCCGGCATAGGCCAGATGGAGCGGAACGCCGAAAAACCGGCACACATCCGCTACCCGAATCTCGTTGCTCTCCACAAATTGTGCGTCACTGTTGGTCATGGAGATAGGCTGATACTTCAAGCCCAGATCCAGCACCGCCACCCGGAACGCCTTATCCGGCCCCCGGTGAACATTCTCCCAGGAGCGCCGCAGCTCCTCCTTGGGATCCACCCATACGGTAGAGCCGTCTGCCTGCACCCGCTGTACTTGCCCGCCCAGGTCGGAATCCGTGGTCAGGATGCCGCAAGGCTGCCCGCCGTTGAGCCACGTGCTGTTCTCGTACTGCGCCGCAGCCCGGGCGGTACTCAGGGTCAGGGACGCCCGCTTGAGCACGCTCACGCCCTCGATGCCGTCCTCGCTGTACGCCTTGTAGTGGATCATGTCTTCCTGCCGCAGCAGTGTCACCGCGCCGGTGGCGGGATGGGTGAACCGGTACCAGAGCCGCCCACCGTCATCTGTGACGGGGGAGACGTAGTCCGGGGGCAGGGGCAGCAGCTCCCGGGGCCGTCCGCTGGCCGGGTCCCGGAGGATGGCGGCGTAGGCGTTGCCCCGCAGCAGCTGATTGCACATCATCAGCCGTTGGAAATCGAAGGTGCTCATGGCCTCGTTGGCCCGGCCCCACAGCATCGGCCGCAGCGGATGCGCCGCCAGCCGCTCCTTAGTGGACTCATTCATGATGTAGACCGGAAGCACCGCCATAGACGTGCTCAAGACCTCCACGCACCGGTTGACCGTTGACACCTTCATGGCCTTGTCCCGGCTCATGGCTACGCTCTCCTCGCCGGAGATCCAGCTTGCTGGGTTATCCAAAGTCAGCGTTGGGATCGCCCCTCTGAGAGATTTCTGCCGGGGACTGTCCAGTGTCCGCCCAGCTCTCACCAGGCCCTTGCGCAAACTCATTTGTCGTCCTCCTCACCAAACATGGCTACCACAGCACCAGCCATGGCCAGCACGCCGCCGGTAATCAGGCCGGCGGGCAGATAGATCATCCCGGCGCCCACAGCCGTGACAGCTGCGCCGGCCACCAAAACGATCATACTGACATTTTTGACGATCACCGCTGCAAATCTTTTTCTCATATCTCCACTCCTTACAAGTGATACGCTCGCTGCTCCATAGCTTCCGCCAGCGACATCGGCCGGTTTCGCTTTACGATCCACGCCGCCACGGCGATGATCCACGCCACCGTGATATCGATGCGTCCGATACTACGGTTTTTCATGGGCTTCTGATTCTCGTTGCCGTCCACAGCGCACCGGACGTTACCAAAGCACCACCGGGCGCAAGTGTTGTGGACGTGGAGCATCTTGTGTTCCCGGATCAGGCCCTCCAGCTCCTTCA
>ERZ1026860.347-NODE-347-length-33874-cov-13.171767_pt1 | contig 33874 bp, 24 predicted proteins | sample MGYA00380160_ERZ1026860 | MGnify/ENA primary metagenome ERZ1026860 (study PRJEB33269, sample SAMEA4719796) | human gut metagenome | biome: human-associated habitat; feature: organic feature; material: feces | place: Cameroon | collected 2013-10 ... | reverse complement strand
GATGCACGCAATTTGACGAAGAACCGGTTTTGCTGACAGGCAAAGTGCTCTTTTGCTTGATTATCAGTGTGTTATCTGCCATCGCCGGAGGGGCCGCGCCAGCCCGAACTGTGTCGCGACCGGAGAAATGTCTGCCTAGCCGCGAGATTCTTATCTCTGTCCCCACATGCCGTGAACAGTAACATCAGGCCAGTCGAAAATCAGCAAGCGGAACCATGTGGCGAGCACCGCCGCCGGAATGTACGGTCTCCGGCGGCTACAGGTCGGGCGCTGTGGGGAGCTCGCCCGAAGGCTCTCCTCGCGCCCGACTGTTGCCCGTGCTGTCGCCAGAAATGTCCCGGTAACCAGTTTTCTTCATTATGCGGCATTTTCTGGTTGGTGACGGCACAAAAAAGAGGCGGCATCCGAAGATGCTGCCTCCTTGTGCGGACGGTGAGACTCGAACTCACACAGGCCAACGCCCACTACCCCCTCAAAGTAGCGTGTCTACCATTTCACCACGTCCGCATTACTTTGGGACTGCAAAGTTATGCAGAATTTATTTATTTGCAAATTTTCCGCTCTAAAAATCCAATTTTTCCGTCCGTATCCGTTCTCCCTTCCTCCCGCGCTCCACTTTCCTCCCATCCGCCTCCCACCCCGGCCTCGTTCCTCGTCGGCACCTGTCTCCTTGATCTTGGTGGAACTCGGGCTCTCGTGCGCGCATGGTACGGGGAAGGCTTGGCTGACGAAACGGGATGTGCACGGCATTCCGTACGGGGAAGCCCGGGGTCGCCGAACGGAATGCGCAGTGCAGGCAGTTCGGTTCGGGAATGTGGCCTCTCCCGTACAATCATCATTTTTGGGGATTGTGCCGGTGGGCGTTTATTGTCAAATTTGTATCCTGAAAAAGTATTGCCACGCAGACAGCGGGCGCAGGACACTTTGGGGCGAGAGCGCACCAGACGGGTGCAGAACCCTTGTTGGGACGCGAGAGCACCAGACGGTCGCAGAACCCTTATTGGAGCGCGAACGCAGACTGTGGGCGCAGGACACTTTGGGGCGCGAGAGCACCAGACGGTCGCAGAACCCTTGTTGGGGCGCGAGCGCAGACTGCGGACGCAGGACCTTTTGAGGCGCGCACTGACGGCGCAACCCTCAGGCGGACAACGAGGCAAGTATTACTGAATCAGAGATGACACTCGACAAACTTGGCATAGGGAAGACAGCCATAATAAAGACCGTGGGCGGACAAGGCGCGCTCCGGCAGCACTTCCTCGACATGGGCGTGATTCCGGGACAGGAGGTGACGCTGACGAAATTCGCTCCTTTGGGTGATCCGATGGAGCTTCTGATTGACGGCTACACGCTTACGCTGCGCAAGGCCGACGCCGCCCGTATCGGAATCGAACCGATGGAGGGCCCCGGAGCGGAAGAGCCTGCCCGGGGAGACGACAACTGGCTTTATATAGGGGAGGATGCCCACCCGGGACTCGGAGAAGGCGGCAAGTACCATACTGGGGATGCGGCTCCGCTCCCGAAAGACACCGTCCTGAGTTTTGCCCTTGCCGGCAACCAGAACTGCGGCAAGACGACACTTTTCAATCAGCTCACCGGCTCCAACCAGCATGTCGGGAACTTCCCCGGCGTGACGGTTGACCGCAAGGACGGCGTCATCAGGGGTTTCCCGGAGACGCGGGTCACGGATCTTCCGGGCATCTATTCCCTTTCCCCTTATTCTTCCGAGGAGATAGTCTCCCGCCGCTTCATACTCGACGAGAAGCCTGAAGGCATAATCAACATAGTGGACGCCAGCAACATAGAGCGCAACCTCTACCTCACCATGCAGCTTATGGAACTCGATGTCCCCATGGTGCTGGCCCTCAACATGATGGACGAGGTCAGGGGCAACGGCGGCTCCATCAATGTTAATGAGATGGAGGCGATACTCGGACTTCCGGTCGTGCCGATCTCCGCAGCCAAGGCGGAAGGCATCCAGGAACTGGTGGACCACGCGCTGCACGTAGCCAGATACCAGGAGAAGCCTGCGCGGCAGGACTTCTGCGACCCCGGGGAATACGGAGGCGCGGTGCACCGCTGCCTGCACGGCATAATGCATCTTGTCCAGGACCACGCCGACCGTGCCGGCATCCCGATCCGCTTCGCCGCCAGCCGCATAGTTGAAGGCGACGAGGCGATAATCTCGGCCCTTGAATTGTCGGAGAACGAGAAAGAGATGATAGAACACATCATCGTGCAGATGGAGCGGGAGAGGGGGCTTGACCGCTGCGCCGCCATGGCCGACATGCGCTTCACCTTCATACGCAGGCTCTGTGCGAGGACTGTTGTGCGTCCGCACGAGAGCCGGGAATACCGCCGCAGCCGCGCCATCGACAAGGTGCTGACGGGCAAGTGGACGGCAATTCCTATCTTCCTGGTTGTCATATCTATGGTGATATGGTTGTCAGTGGATGTGCTGGGCGCGCCCCTTCAGGACCTGCTGCAGCGGGGCATAGATTACATCGCTGCCGCCTGTGACGGCGGCATGCAGAAGCTGAATGTGGCCCCGGCGGTGAGGGGGCTTGTGGTGGACGGCGTGTTCGGCGGCGTGGGCACGGTCCTGAGTTTCGTGCCGGTCATCGTGATTCTGTTCTTGTTCCTCTCCCTGCTTGAGGACAGCGGGTACATGGCCAGGGTGGCATTCGTGAGCGACAAGATTCTCCGCAAGATAGGCCTCAGCGGGCGCAGCATCGTGCCTCTTCTCATAGGATTCGGGTGCTCCGTGCCGGCCGTGATGGCGACCAGGACCCTTTCTTCCGCCCGTGACAGGCGGATGACCGTGCTCTTGACGCCGTTCATGAGCTGCTCTGCCAAGATTCCGATTTATGCGTTCCTCACGAGCGCCTTCTTCCCCGGGCACGGGGGACTTATGCTTGTGGTGCTCTATCTCTCCGCGATATTGATCGGCGTCATCGTGGCCCTGTGCGCCAAGCTGCTGCCTCGTTCCGGTGAACCGGCCCCGTTTGTCCTTGAACTCCCGAACTACCGTATGCCGGGGGCCAAGAATGTGGGGCACCTTCTCTGGGACAAGACCAAGGACTTCCTGCAGAGGGCGTTCACCGTGATATTCGTGGCGTCCATCGTGATATGGTTCCTCCAGTCTTTCGATTTCAGGCTCAATCTTGTTGAGGCCAAGGACAGCATGCTGGCTGCCATTGCCGGTGTGATTGCCCCGATCTTCTCTCCTATAGGCTTGGGAGACTGGCGGATAGTCACCGCTCTGATTTGCGGTTTCCTCGCCAAGGAGAGTGTAGTCTCCACGCTCACTGTGCTTGGCGCCGCTTCCGTGCTGACTCCTCTCACGGCCGTGCCGATGCTCGCGTTCTGCCTGCTCTACACGCCGTGTGTCGCCGCCATCGCCGCGGTGCGTCGCGAACTTGGCGGATGGACCGCCTTGGGGATGGTAGTGTTCCAGTGTGTCGTAGCCTGGATTTGCGCCGGGCTGGCCTATTTTGTCGCGGGATTTTTCTTATGAACATCGCTTCTATAATCATACTTGTATTGGTGCTCGCGGCTCTCGCTCTCGCGCTCCGGACCTTCCGGGGGCGGGGTGACGGGGGCGGATGCTGCGGCAGTTCGCGGTGCCGGAGTTGCAGCGGCTGTGCTGCGGCCGGACTTTGCGTCAGCGATGACAGGAAGCGCCGGGCAAGTAATAAAACATTCACCAAATGAAGCGCCTCGCTTTTTTCGTGGCGCTTGTCACTCTTTTCGGATGCGCCTCTGAAGAAAAGGATTACCTCTCATCGTTGAGACTCAGGACGGAGGAGCTGACTCCGGAATCGGTGATGGACCTCTCTCCTTATAATATACTTCAACCGGTGCGTCTTGCCAAGGTCGGAGGCTATTTTGCCATCACCGACAACAGCGGCGCGAAACACCTGACAGTCATAGAAGAGGGCTCGGGGAAGCCGCTCGATTTGATTCCGAAAGGGCGCGGGCCGGGAGAGATGATCGGAGCCATGATGGCCCCGTATCTTGACGGCGTCACGCTGTATGACCCGTCGGCATCAAAGACACTTGTCTATATCGACCTTCAGAAATCAATGCTGGAGGGCAAGGCCCGGATGGATACCCTTGGCCGTTTTATGGACGGCTTCTCATTCCCGGCGAAAATCGTCTGCTGCGGGCGCGGGCTGATTGCCACGGTCGCCGGTCGCAAAGACATCTGGTATGCGTCGCTCGACAGGGACGGGCGCGTCATTTCATCCGTGGAGCCGCCACGTTACAAGGAAATGGACGAGATGGATGAGAGCACATATTTCTCTTTCCTTGTCTCTTCGCACAGCACTGCAAGTCCGGACGGGGACAAAGTATGCAGCGTGACTCCTCGCGCGGCGGCATTGTCCTTCGCGTCATTGGATACTGACGGGAGGCTGAGCGAATATCGCCGTTATGAGCTGGAGCCTCCGGTGATAGTACGCGGGGACGGCAGCGGCACTTTATCGAAGAAAGGCAAGTCCGGCTTCAATCCGCCGGTATCAGACCGCGACAATGTGTATCTTCTGTATTCCGGCAAGCCGTTCGACAACGCAGACTCCCCGAACTATGAATGCAACCACCTGATAATCTATGGTTGGGACGGGGTCCCGAAGCGGCACATCGTGCTCTCGGAGAGCGTGATGTCGATAGCCGTGGACGGCAGCGTCCTTTATGGCATGAGCAGCTGGCCGGACAGCAGGATTCTTGTCTATGACCTGTCCTGAGCGTCCCGGCGCCTGACTGGAGACCCTGCCCGCAGGATAAGAAAGTTTTTCTTTTTGCTGCGGGTTTATTATATTTGTGCTGGGTATGGATTCATTTTCCGTCAACATGAAAGCGTCTGAGCTCGTGGAGTTCAATCCGGGCTTGCTTATGGTTCTTTCCCGTCTCGGCATTGTGGGCAGTTTCGGAGAGCGGACTGTGTCCGAGGTCTGTGCCCAGCACGGGCTGGACGCGCACACCGTCATCCTGATATGCCGGGTCTACTCTTCTCCGGATTTCGTCCCGGGAGATGATGACCTGCGCAAGTGCAGCGTCGCCGATGTCCTGCGCTACCTGCACTGCTCGCATGATTATTATCTGAGGAAGGCGCTGGAGAGCATGGCCGAGTCCATCGAGGCCCTCATAGCTCCGTGCCGGCAGGACCGCCAGCAGGTGATATGGAACTTTTTCCTCCAGTACAAGTCGGAGTTGAGGATTCACTTCGAGTTCGAGGAGGGCTCTGTGATTCCATATGTCCAGAACCTGATGCTCGGGCGGCACGACCCGTCGTTCAGCATAGACCGCTTCGAGGAGAACCACTCCAACATCGACGAGAAACTCTCCGACCTCAAGAACCTCGTGATGAAGTCGCTCCCGCGGGAGTGCGATGACGACAGGCGCATAAGCCTGCTGGTTTTCCTCTTCTCGCTTCAGAACGACCTCCGCTCCCACACCTATATAGAGGACAACATCCTCGTCCCTCTGGCGCGCCTGCTCGAGAACCCTATGCTGCCCCGGACAAAGCGGGAGCCGGTACCAGGCCCCGAAGACAACCAGGTCGAACTCTCCGACAGGGAGAAAGAGATTCTGGTGAGCGTAGCCAGTGGCTTGATCAATAAAGAGATAGCCGACAAACACAATATTTCGGTCAACACTGTAATCACCCATCGCAAGAACATCAGCCGCAAGACGGGCATCAAGACCGTGGCGGGCCTGACGGTCTATGCGATACTCAACAACCTTATAGATATAAAATCCATCGAATAATGCTTCAGCTGACAGTCCCGGAAGGAGCGGACAAGGTGCTTCTCCATTCCTGTTGTGCACCCTGCAGCGGTGCAATAATCGAATGTATGCTTGCGAACGGCATCACGCCGATCGTGTTCTTCAGCAACTCCAACATATGCCCTCCGGCCGAATATGAGATCAGGCGGGCGGAGCTCCAGCGATATTGCGACTCGCTCGGGGTCGAGGCTGTGGACGATGTCTATGACCACGATGCCTGGTTGAAGTCTGTCGCACTGGGGCTCGAGAAGGCTCCGGAGCGCGGGCCGCGCTGCGTCAAGTGCTTCCGCTTCCGCCTTTTCAGGGCGGCTGCCTGGGCTTCGGCGCACGACATACGGGTCGTGACGTCATCGCTCGCTTCCTCAAGGTGGAAGAACCTCGACCAGGTCAGCGCCGCCGGGGAATGGGCGTGCGGCCTTGTGAACAATGCGTTTCCTGACGCGGACCCGATCATCTGGTGGGCTCAGGACTGGCGCAAGGGCGGCTTGCAGATCCGTCGCGACGAGATAATCCGCGAGCAGAGCTTCTACAACCAGGGCTACTGCGGCTGCGAATTCTCCCGGCATTTTGAGAGTTCCCAGAGGAAGAAAGCTGATGCGGAAGCTAAGGCGAAAGCCGCAGCGGAAGCCGCAGCGGAAGCCGCAGCGGCGCAGAAGACCCCGGAAAAAGAATAAAGAAACACTCAGGAATCTCAGCCAAAACATGATTTTCTTGCTGGTTTTGGCTGAGATTTTCGGAAACTGAAACGTCCGCAGAAAATGCAAAAAAGTTAAAAATCTCTTGTAAAGACAAATCTTTAAACTATCTTTGCGGTGTATTAGTATAATATAACACTGCAAAGATGTTGATAGAAGTCAAGGGCGTCAACAAGACATACAACAACGGGCAGCCTCTCCATGTGCTCAAGGGAATCGACCTGAGTGTGTCGGAGGGGGAGTTCGTCTCCATCATGGGGGCTTCCGGTTCGGGAAAGTCCACGCTTCTCAATATTCTCGGCATCCTCGACAACTACGACAGCGGAGAATACCGCATAGACGGCCGGCTCATCAAGGATCTCACCGAGACGCAGGCCGCCGATTACCGTAACCGTCTGATTGGTTTCATATTCCAGTCGTTCAATCTGATCGGTTTCAAGACGGCGGTGGAGAATGTCGAACTTCCGCTTTTTTATCAAGGTGTAAGCCGCAAACTCCGCCACGAGCGTGCCATGGAATATCTTTCCCGTCTGGGCATTGCCGACTGGGCGGCGCACTATCCCAACGAGATGTCCGGAGGCCAGAAGCAGCGGGTCGCCATCGCCCGTGCGCTTGTCACAAACCCGCGCATAGTCCTGGCCGATGAGCCTACGGGAGCCCTGGACTCAAGGACGTCGGAAGAGGTGATGCAGATTCTTGGCAGACTCAACCGGGAGGACGGCGTGACGATAATAGTGGTCACCCACGAGAGCGGCGTAGCCAACTGCACGGACAAGATAGTACACATCAAAGACGGAATAATAGGCAGGATAGAGGATAACAGGGAGCACCACGCTTCCGTATTCGGTGCCGACACCATAATGAAATGAGAGACATATTCATCGAGATATGGGAGAACATGCGCCGCAACAGACTGCGCACTTGCCTGACAGGCTTCGCGGTCGCCTGGGGGATCTTCATGCTGATTGTCCTGCTGGGTTCCGGCAACGGGCTTCTCAACTCGTTCAGGGCGGGAGCCTCCACCATCAACACCAATACCATGCAGATAGGGGGCGGCTTTACATCAAAGCCTTATGGCGGACTGAAGGCCGGACGGAGCATCATACTGGATGATAGGGATATGGCCATCACCGGGGGCGACCTTTTCTCCGATCATGTGGATGAGGTCAGCGCCACGGTGTCTTCTTCAGCCACTGTCGTCTACGGCGCAAACTCGTTCTCGGGCAGCATCGTGGGCGACTATCCGGAGCACCAGGACATGGAGAAGATAGTGATTCTGGATGGCCGCTTCATCAATAGGAAGGACATCAGGGACAGACGCAAGGTGGTGGTTATCCCACAGGACCGTGCTGAAGACCTGCTTGATGGGAGACCGGCAGCGGAGCTTGTCGGGAAGAGGGTGACAATCAAAGGGCTTTCATTCCTGGTCGTCGGTATCAGCAAAACCGACATGATGAGCGGGTCCAATATCTTCTATGCCCCGTTCTCCACTGTCAGGACGATTTTCTCCAAGGGCAATACGCTGGATGACATTACATTCACCTTCCACGGCCTCGATACGGAGGAAGACAACGCCGAGTTCGAGCGCAGCTACAAGGCCGCCGTCAACCTCAGCCACGGGGCGGCGCCCGATGACGAGAGCGCGATATGGATCTGGAATCGCTTCACGAGCAATCTCCAGATGGAGAAAGGTGGACGCATCATAAGCATAGCCATGTGGATAATAGGCCTGTTTACCCTGCTGAGCGGCATCGTGGGGGTGAGCAACATCATGCTCATCACCGTCAAGGAGCGTACCCACGAATTCGGCATACGCAAGGCCATAGGCGCAAAGCCGTGGAGCATAATGAAACTGATAGTGGCTGAGAGTGTGGCCATCACGGCGTTTTTCGGATACATCGGGATGATTCTCGGGCTCGTGGCCTGCGAAATACTCGACAAGACGGTCGGGCAGGCTTCCTCGTCTGTCATGGGGCAGCAGATAGCCATGTTTGTCAATCCTACAGTCGGAGTGGATGTGGCTTTTCAGGCCACGGCGCTGCTCATCATAGCGGGCACTCTCGCCGGACTCGCTCCTGCGCGCAGAGCGGCCAATGTCAGACCAATTGAAGCACTCAGGGCAGAATGAGATTCGACACTGACACATTCAGAGAGATTTCGGACTCGCTCGGCCGCAACCGGAGCCGCAGCTTCCTCACGGGGTTCGGGGTATTCTGGGGCATATTCATGCTGCTATTCCTATCCGGCGGCGGACAGGGGCTCAAGCAGATGTTGAGCGGCAATTTCGAGGGGTTCGCCACCAATACGACCATCCTCTGGGCATCCAAGACCACCAAGCCGTATCTGGGTTTCCGCCAGGGCCGGGAATGGTGGTTCACGGCTGACGATGTAGGGCGACTGCGCGCCTCTGTGCCCGAGCTGGACATAGTGACGCCGATCGTGTCCCAGTGGGGCCAGACGGTGCTGCACGGTACCAACAGTTTCAGTGCCAGTGTGAAAGGTGTGAATCCCGACTATGCCGGGGTCGAGACCCCGAAGCTCAAATATGGCCGCTACATCAACGAGACGGATGTTCTGCATGAGCGGAAAGTGTGCGTGATAGGCAAGAGGGTCTACACGTCCCTTTTTCCGGACGGTGGAGACCCTTGCGGGGAGCGGATCAAGGTGGGACCGGTTTGGTTCACCGTGGTGGGAGTGGACTACAACTCGGGGAATATCAGCATCAACGGCAGTGCCGACAGCGCTGTCATCCTCCCGTTCAGTATCGTGCAGAAGCTCTACAACAAGGGCGACGCCGTCGATATGATATGCGTCACAGGCCACCGCGGGGTGAAGATTTCCGCGCTTGAACCCCGGTTGCGCGAGCTTGTTGCGCGCCGGCACAAGTTTAACCCTTCCGACAAACAGGCGCTTTTCGTGTTCAACACGGAGGAGATGTTCTCCATTGTGGACAACCTTTTCCGCGGAGTCAATTTCCTCATACTGCTTGTGGGCCTGGGGACCATCCTGGCCGGGGCGATCGGCGTCAGCAACATCATGATGGTGACGGTACGCGAACGCACCACCGAGATAGGCATACGGCGCGCGATCGGGGCCACTCCCAAGGACATATTGTCGCAGATAATCCTTGAGAGCATTACACTTACGATTGCATCGGGGACGGCGGGGATAGTTTTCGCGGTGCTGCTGCTCAGTTCACTGGAAGTTGCCACGTCGCATCAGGCGGCTTTCCAGATAGGTTTCTGGCCCGCTGTGGCGGCGCTCTTCCTGCTGACCCTTCTCGGCGTCCTCGCCGGACTCGCGCCCGCATCCCGAGCGATGAAGATAAAACCTGTGGATGCGATGAGAGACGAATAAAAAACACACCAAATATGAAAAAGGCAGTCAAGTACATCATTCTCTCGCTCGCCGCCCTGGCGGTGATAGGGACTTTCGTATTCCTTTTCAAGAAATCGCGCCCGGAAGTTGTTGTGTATCAAGAACTGGAGGCAAAACTTGCGGATATCCGCCGGACGACGGTCGTCACCGGAAAGATAGAGCCCCGAAACGAAGTCAACATCAAGCCGCAGATAAACGGCATCATATCTGAACTCTACAAGGAGGCCGGACAGACGGTCAAGGAAAACGAGGTCATCGCCCGTCTCAAGGTGATCCCCGACATGTCGTCCCTCAGCGCTGCCGAGTCTCGAGTCAGACTCGCCGAACTCAACTTGAACCAGGCCAAGATCGACTTCGACCGCGAGAAGACTCTCTATGACAAGAATCTGGTGAGTGCCGAAGAGTATGATAAGGTGGTGCAGACATACAATCAGGCCAAAGAGGAACGTGCCGCCGCCCAGGATGCACTTGAAGTGATCCGCGACGGAGTGTCCTCGGCCAACGCCACCGGCAGTTCGACGCTGGTCCGTTCCACCATCAGCGGGCTGATCCTGGACATCCCCGTCAAGGTCGGCAACTCCGTTATCCAGGCCAACACCATGAACGACGGAACCACCGTGGCCACAGTCGCCGACATGTCCGACCTCATCTTCGACGGCAACATAGACGAGACCGAAGTCGGCTCTCTCACCGAGGGTATGGACATCATCATCACGATAGGCGCACTGCCTGGATTCAGTACGGAAGCTGTCTTGGAGTACATCTCCCCTAAGGCGGTTGAGAACAACGGCACCAACCAGTTCGAGATCAAAGCCGCAGTTAAATCCGATGGCCGCTACAAGATCCGTTCGGGCTACAGCGCCAATGCCGAGGTGGTCCTGCAGGAGGCGGACGGGGTGCTCAGTGTGCCGGAGAGCAGTCTCGAATTTGAGAAAGACAGCTGTTTCGTGTACAAGCTTGCCGCACCTCAGGAATTCGTCCGTACCCCGGTCACTACCGGGCTCAGTGACGGAGTCAACATCGAGATCAAATCCGGGCTGAAGGCCGGCGACAAGGTGCGCGGGCCGAAGGTCCTCAAAAACGAGTAGCCATGATAAAGTCAACTCCGGCGGCAGTGCTTTGCCTGCTGTGCATGGGCCTGCCCGCAGCGGCACAGAGCGGGCCGTGGAGCCTGTCCGACTGTATAGACTATGCCCTCTCGCACAACATCACAGTCCAGCAGAGCGGCATCACCGTCTCGCAGCGCGAGATAGAGCTCAACACTGCCAAGAGCCGCATGCTCCCCGGCATCAGCGCCTCGGCTTCGGAGAATTTCTCTTTCGGGCGCGGCCTCACTTCCGACAACACCTACACCAACTCCAATACGAGCTCCACCTCTTTCAGTCTCGGTGGCGAGATTCCCGTGTTTCAGGGGCTTGATATTGTCAACGGCATAAAACTAAGCAAACTGAACCTCTCATCGGCAACGGCGGACCTGGAGAAAGCGCGCGATGACATAAGGGTCGCGGTGGCTCAGGCTTATGCGCAAATCCTTTATAATGAGGAGATTCTTGAAGTTTCCGAGTACCAAGCGGAGCATGACGTGTCCCTTCTGGAGCAGATGCAGGCCAGGCGTGATGCCGGAAAGGCAAGCGATGCCGAGGTGGCGGCCCAGAAAGCCACTCTCGCCCAGAGCGAACTCTCCCGCACGCAGGCGCAGGGCAATCTCATGCTCTCCAAGCTGGAACTTACCCAACTTCTGGAGCTCCCGTCCCCGGACGGGTTCGAGGTGGTGCGACCTTCGGCAGACGCACTTGAAATAAAGCTGCTTGACAGCCCAGAAGTAATCTATGACATGGCCTTAGGCATCAAACCATCCGTGCTGTCCTCCTCCATTCAGGTTGAGGCCGCCAAGGTCAGTGTAGCCAAGGCCAAAGGCGCCTATCTGCCGACCCTTTCCTTGAGCGGCGGCATCGGCACCAACTATTATACCACTTCCAATGTGCAGTCTCCGAGTTTCGGGGAGCAGCTGCGCAACAACTTCAGCCAGTACATCGGAGTTTCGCTGAATGTGCCGATCTTCTCCCGCTTCTCCACCCGCAATGCGGTGCGCGGCGCCGAGCTGAACCTGCGCAATTCCGCTCTCCAGCTGGAGAGCGTCAAGAAGAGCCTCTACAAGGAGATCCAGCAGGCTTACTACAACGCCCTCACCTCACAGTCCCGTTATGCGAGCAGCCGTGAGTCCTCATCGAGCGCGGAGCAGTACTATCAGATGATAGAGCAGAAATACCTTGCGGGCAAGGCCGGCATCACCGACTACAACGATGCCAAGAACTCATATCTCAAGGCGAAATCCGAGTTCCTGCGGGCACGCTACGAATGCCTCTTCCAGACAGGGCTCCTTGATTTCTACAAAGGCGAGGATATAGTCTTCTGACAGAGGATTTCTCGAAAAAAATCAGCATATTTGTGTCCCGAAACTTACTTGTTGACAATGAAAAAAACCGTTCTTGTCTCCGGCGGGGCCGGATTCATCGGGAGCCACGTGACCGTGGAACTCTCCCAGGCCGGCTACGAAGTGGTCGTGGCCGACAACATGTCAAACTGTGACGAGACCAACTACGAGGGGGTCTGCCGCATCCTCGGCAAGCGCCCGCCGTTCGTGAAGATGGACTTCTGCGACCTTCCTGCCGTGGAGAGACTCTTCGACGACTACAAGATAGACGCCGTGATCCATTTCGCCGCCTACAAGGCTGTCGGGGAGTCTGTCGCGGATCCGCTCAAATACTACCGCAACAATCTCCTCTCGTTCATCAACATAGTCGATGTCGCCAACCGCAAGGGCGGCTGCAATGTGCTTTTCAGCTCTTCCGCCACCGTCTACGGCGAGCCGGACAATCTTCCTGTGACCGAGGAGTCGCCACGCCAGAGCGCGACCTCCCCTTACGGCAACACCAAGCAGATCTGCGAGGACATCCTGCGTGACTCTGTCCGCGCCTATCCGGGCATCAAGGGCATAGCTCTCCGCTACTTCAACCCTATCGGAGCCCACCCGTCCGCCCTTATCGGCGAACTGCCTCGCGGGGTGCCGAACAACCTCGTGCCGTTCATCACGCAGACGGCCATCGGCAAGAGAGAGTGCCTGTCTGTCTTCGGCAACGACTATCAGACTCCTGACGGCACCTGCCTGCGGGACTATATAGATATAGTAGATCTCGCCAAGGCCCATGTCTGCGCCGTGGATCGCATGGTGGAGGGCAAGATGAAGGACGGGTACGAGATTTTCAATATCGGTACCGGGCGTCCGGTTTCCGTCCTGGAGCTGATCAAGTCTTTCGAGAAAGTGAACGGCGTCAAGCTGAACTGGAAATTCGCCCCGCGCAGGGCGGGTGATGTGACGGCCGTGTGGGCCGACCCGACTCTGGCCGAGAAGGAACTCGGCTGGAAGGCGCAGCGCAGTGTGGACGAGACCCTCGCCGCGGCCTGGGCCTGGGAGAAGCGGCTCGCCGGACGGGAGTGATGTTTGTCGGGCTCATAAGCGACACTCACGGAGTGTTCAGCGACGCCTTCAGGAAGTTCCTTGAGCCCGTTGATGTGATCTGGCATGCCGGCGATTTCGGCGGCGGCGAGACTTTCGCGGACTCCATAGCGTCATTCAAACCGCTCGTGGGGGTCTACGGCAACTGCGACGGGCAGGACATACGCTTCCGCTTCCCGCGATTCCAATACATGGAGGAGCAGGGGCTGCGCATCCTGATGACCCACATCGGCGGCTCTCCCGGGCACTATTATCCGGAGGCTGCCGAACTTATCGATTCGTATCGCCCGGATGTCTTCATCTGCGGTCATTCGCACATCCTCAAGGTGATGCGTGACCAGAAGCGGAACTTGCTCTATATCAACCCTGGAGCTGCCGGGGTGCAGGGCTGGCAGGTGATGCGCACCGCGCTCCGGTTCAAGATCGGCGACGGCGGGATCCGGGAGATGGAAGTTTTTGAAGTGCCACGAAATCAAGGATTATGAACCTGAAGTCACTGGCTAAAGACACTGCAATCTATGGCCTGAGCAGCATTGTCGGGAGGTTTCTCAACTACCTCCTCGTCCCGCTCTATACATATAAGATAGCTGCCGGCAGCGGCGGCTATGGCATTGTCACGAATCTCTATGCCTACACGGCCCTGTTTCTCGCCATCCTGACATTCGGGATGGAGACGACCTTCTTCCGCTTCGCCGGCAAGGAGGGGGAGGACGACAGGATGGTGTACAGCACCGCGCTGCGCATGGTCGGCTCTGTCGGGCTGGCTTTCCTTGTGCTTGTTTTCCTGTTTCTCGGCCCGATTTCCGGGGCAATGGGCTATTCCGACCACCCGGAGTACATAGGCTGCTTTGCCCTCATCACCGCGCTTGACGCGTTCCAGGCCATAATGTTCAGCCGTTTGCGTCAGCAGCACAGGCCGCTGCGTTTCATGGCTCTGAAGTTTGCCTACATCATCCCGAGCATCGCCATCAACCTGCTGCTCTTCCTTGTCCTCGACAAGGTTCCGGCCCTGCAGGGGGTGTATGAACGTTTCAACGGGGGAGTCGGCCTGATATTTTTCGCCAACCTGCTCTGCACTTCGGCTGTGATGCTGGCTTTCATCCCGGAGCTGCGCGGCATACGCTTCGGCTTCGACCGGGAGCTCGCCCGCCGCATGCTCCGTTACACCTGGCCGCTGCTGCTGCTGAGCCTGGTCGGCATACTCAACCAGGTCGCCGACAAGATTCTCTACCCGCGCCTCGTGCCGGGCGAGGAAGGCATGGTGCAGCTGGGCATCTACGGGGCCTGCGTGAAGATAGCGATGATAATGTCCCTGCTGACACAGGCTTTCCGCTATGCGTATGAGCCGATAGTCTTCGGCTCCGGCAAGGACCGCAATAGTCCCGGGACGCTCGCCGACGGCATGAAGTACTTCATAATCTTCACCTTGCTCGCCTTCCTGGCGGTGATGTTCTACATGCCGCTCCTCAAATACTTCGTGGGCCGTTCCTACTGGGAGGGCCTGGGCGTGGTGCCGATAGTGATGGCGGCGGAGATTTTCATGGGGATATACTTCAACCTCTCGTTCTGGTACAAGCTCACCGACCAGACATGGTGGGGCGCCGTCATAAGCGCCGCCGGTGCGGCCGTGATGATCGCGGTCAACGTGGTCTTCGTCCCGAAGGCGGGGTACTGGGCCTGCGCGTGGGGCGGTTTCGCCGGCTACGGTACCGCCATGCTGCTGAGCTGGGCGATAGGACGCAAGCGCTACCCTGTCCCGTATGACGGCAGAACCATTGCCAAGTATGTCATTTTGGCAGTATTATTGTATATATTGTCAGGGCTTCCTGACAAATTGTCGGACAATGTGCCTCTGGCCCTGACCCTTGCGCTCAATACAGTCCTCCTGGGCCTGTACTGCCTGCCTCTGGCGAGGACATTCATCAGGAAACGAATCAAAAAACAATAGGACAATGAAACATTTCATCACAAAAACCATCTGCTGCCTCGGCGCCGTCGCGCTTGTGTGCAGTTGCGGCAACAATGCCAAAAAGGCGGAGCAGAAAGCCGCCGAGCAGGCCGCCGCAGACTCGGTAGCCGCAGCGGAACAAACTCAGAGAATAATGGAAAAAATCGCACAGCTCCCGGAGGAACCGGTATTTGACATCATCACCAGCATGGGTGTCATCAAGGTCAAGCTCTACTCCAAGACCCCTAAGCACCGTGAGAATTTCGAGAAACTCGCCCTCGGCAAGTTCTATGACGGGATTCTCTTCCACCGTGTCATCGACGGGTTCATGATCCAGACCGGCGATCCTCTCAGCAAGGATCCGGCCAATAAGGGCCGTTTCGGCACCGGCGGGCCGGGCTACAATGTGCCGGCGGAGTTCGTGCCGGAATACACCCACAAGAAGGGTGCGCTCGCGGCCGCAAGGCGCGGGGACGCAGCCAATCCGCTCAAAGAGTCTTCCGGCTCCCAGTTCTATATCGTGCAGGATCCGGTGAACTGCGCCCAGCTTGACGGGGACTATACCGTGTTCGGAGAGACAATCGACGGACTGGACGTCATAGACAAGATTGCGGCGGTGGCCACGGACGGCCGCGACTGCCCGCTTCAGGATGTTAAGATTATTACGATAAAACTTGACGACAAGCAATAGTTTGGCACAGTAATTGTAATAATTTTTATCGAATAGTTTTTTCATAGGTTTAATTTTAGGTTAGAATTGCCGAGAGTTCTCGTTGTGAAACGAGAACTCTTTGTTTATGTAAGCGGCAAAGAAAAAGTTGCCGCAGATTTGGCAAAGATTTTTGAGGATAGATGTCTTTTTGAAGAAGGAGTGTGCCGGTGGCACATGACTGATGAAAAAAGGGATATAGACCAAAAAGATTGCCAAAGGTGATGCAACTTATTTTTTGACGATTACTTATATTTGTACCCATGAAAATCCTCTTCATCCACGGCCTTGCATCTTCCGGCGCCTACAAGATGGCTTCATCTCTGAGGATACTGCTCCGCCCCTGCGAAGTGGTGGCTCCGGACGTGCCGATAGACCCGGACGAGGCGCTGCGGATGCTGCTTGGCCTGTGCGCCTCGGAGCGCCCCGACCTTGTGGTCGGCCTGTCGCTCGGAGGGTTCTGGGCTCAGAAGTTGCGCGGAGAGCGCAAGATTCTCGTGAATCCGGACTTCCATGTCTCGCGTCTGCTGCGCACGAAGATAGGCGAGAACGAATACCTTTCGCCTCGCGCCGACGGGGCGGAGACCTTTTTGATAGATGAGGACATCTGCTCGCGCTACGAGGCTCTGGAGCGGACGCAGTTCGACTCGCTTCCCTCCGGGGAGCAGGGGCTTACCAGGGGGATGTTCGCCCTGCAGGATGAGCTGGTGCATTGCGGGGAGGAGTTCGAACTTCACTATCCCGGGCGCGGCACATATTATCCGGGCGGGCACCTGCCCACTTTCCCCGAACTGAAAAAGTATCTGCTGCCGCTGGTTTGATTGTCCGTAATTTTTTGTATTTTTGGTATCTATGGAAAAAGTTACAGTGCTCCCTTCGGAGAAACTCATCAACGGCTGGATTGACCCGTCGTTTCTTCCCGCGGGAGAAGACAAGTATTATATCCGCAACAGGCAGGTCCGCGTTCCGGACGGCGGGTGGCGGCATCTGACCAGCGACGAGATCGAGCGCCTGGTCAAGAACGACAATACCGCATCGAGCTGGGATACCATCTGGGTGACGGACGAGTTCCGCCCCAAACTCATCAAGAACAACAAGTTCTACGGCACGGTGCGCATAGGCCGCGTGTCCGACAACGGCCTGCAGTTCCACGATTTGAGGCTCCCTGTCGGCATCACCAACTCTTCCATCCACTCCTGCGACATAGGCGATGACTGCGCCATACACGATGTCCATTATCTCAGCCATTATATTATAGGTGACCGCTGCATGCTCTTCAACATCCAGGAGATGAGCACCACGGACCACGCCAAGTTCGGCAACGGCATCATCAAGGACGGCGAGGACGAGAGCGTCCGCGTGAGGCTCCATGTGATGAACGAGACCGGATGCCGGGAGGTCTATCCTTTCGACGGGATGATCACGGCGGACGCCTATCTGTGGGCCAAATATGTGGATGACAAGCCGTTGCAGGAGCGTCTCAGGGCCATTACGCAGGCGGGGACCGACCACCACAGGGGCTACTACGGCACGGTGGGCGAGGGCTGTGTCATCAAGACTTCGCAGATCATCAAGGACGTGCAGGTGGGCCCGTGCTGCTACATCAAGGGCGCCAGCAAACTCAAGAACATCACCATCAGCTCCTCGGCCAGGGAGCCGTCCCAGATAGGGGAGAACGTGATACTGGTCAACGGCATCGTGGGTTACGGCAGCCGCATATTCTACGGCTGCACGGCAGTCAAGTTCATCATCGGGACCAACTGCAACCTCAAGTACGGGGCGAGGGTGATAGACTCCATCCTCGGGGACAACAGCACCGTATCGTGCTGCGAGGTGCTCAACAACCTCATCTTCCCGGCGCACGAGCAGCATCACAACAACTCTTTCCTCATCGCCGCCTGCCTGATGGGACAGAGCAACATGGCGGCGGGCGCCACTGTGGGCTCCAATCACAACAGCCGGGCCAACGACAACGAGGTCGTGGCCGGGAGGGGCTTCTGGCCGGGACTGTGCACCTCCGTCAAGCACTCTTCCGTGTTCGCGTCGTATGTCCTCCTTGCCAAGGGCGCATATCCCGCCGAGATGCACATACGCCTGCCGTTCAGCATGGTGAGCAACAACGAGGGCGAGGGGCGGCTTGAGATCGTCCCGGCGTTCTGGTGGATATATAATATGTATGCCCTTGAGCGCAACAGCTGGAAGTATCAGACCAGGGACAAGCGCGTCACCAAGATTCAGAATATAGAGTTCGACACCTATGCTCCGGACAGCATGGAGGAGGCCTTCGAGGCCCGTGCCTTGCTGGAGGAGTGGGCAGGACGCGCCGCCCTGGGGGAGAAGGCCGGGGTGTGCGGGACTGAGGAGCTGCGCGCGGCGGGCCGCTCCCTGCTTGAAGGGGAGCCTTCCCGGGTCGAGGCGCTGGAGGTGTGCGCGGCCGGGGCCGAGAAGAGCTCGCGCAAAGTCCTTGTCCGTCATCCTTATAAGGCATATCACGCTTACGGCGACATGATTGTGCATTATGCCATGTCCAATGTCCTCCGCTATCTGGAGGAGCATCCTGGGGAGACCCTGATGTCGCTTTCGCCTCTCGCGGAGGGCACGCGCCAGACAGAGTGGATAAATCTCGGCGGGCAGCTTATGAAGGCTTCCGATGTGGATGCCCTGCGCGCTGACATCGGCTCCGGGCTGCTGGCCGACTGGCAGGCGATACATCATCGCTACGACGAGTTGTGGGCCCGCTATCCGCAGGATAAGCTCACCCATTCCCTCCAGCTGCTCTGCGCCATGTCGGGTGCCGGAGGCATCGACTCTCAGATGTGGGCGTCGCTTGTGGAGAGGGAGAGCAGGATTCAGGATTTCATCTGCGAGCAGGTTTATCGCAGCCGCGAGAAGGACTATCTCAATCCGTTCCGCCGCGCCACCTACCGCAGCGAGGACGAGATGCTCTCGGCCATAGGTCCGCTGGAAGAAAACAGTTTCGTGCAGCACATCAGACAGAGTGCCGCTGAGACTAAAGATAAATTAGCACAACTGATAATCAAATAATTACAGATGAATCTCAAAGAAAGCAAATATTCGGGATTCGCGCTTGTGCGCGAGATGATGGGCACGGTCCCGACCGTGGAGAAGTTTGATCCGTCTTCAGCGGAGTTCGTGGCTGATTCGCTCAGGCGCACCGGGAGGATAATGTTCGCCGGGGAGGGGTCTTCCCGCATAATGCCGGCCAAGAATGCCCGTCGCCGCGCTCTCGGTTGGGGGCTTGCGGCCAATGTCCAGCTCGAAGGCTGCCGCCAGGCCGCCATGTACGACCTCGACGACTATACGGTGCTGGTGGATTCCAACTCCGGGCGCACCAAGGAGGCCCTCGCCCTCGCCTCGAAGCTCAAGGCCTCGGGACACAGGGAGTTTTTCTCGCTGAGCGCCAACCCCGATACCCCGATAGAGAAGACCTGCGTCGGCGGGCATGTGCTCGGATGCGGCTGGGAGGAGGCTGTGGCCGCCACCAAGAGCGTGGTGGAGCAGGGCCTTTTCTGCGAGTCGATTTTGTGGAGCCTTGCCGGCAAGGACATGAGGAGCGCGCTCGCCGGGCTGCCTGTCAAGCTTGAGACGGCCCTGACCCTGCCTGTGCCGCCTGAAGTCGTGGAGTGGGCGAAAGGGGCGCACACCATATATTTCAGCGGCTACAACGACGGAGTGGCGGAGGAACTGACCCTCAAGACCAACGAGATCACCCGTCGCAAGAGCGATTTCCTCGAGGGCACTTATGCCGTGCACGGCATCGAGGAGGTGATGCAGGAAGGCGACATTGTATTCCTCGTCAACCCTATGGAGAGCGAGTACGACAAGTTCCTCTCCGTGCTGGGCGCCGCCGGAGTGCACACCGTGGCCATCGACACCGTGAAAACGCCTTTTGAGCGGACGATTGTCGTGCCGGATGGTGGAGAAATGCAGCCTTATGTGTATCTTTGTGCCGGCTGGAATGTCCTGGTTGAGATCGCCGTCAGCGACGGCATCAATCTCGACAAGCCGCAGAGAGCCCGCAAGGTGGGCAACGAAATGTAGTAGTATAAGATATGAAGTTCGCAGTCAACACATCCACGGATCCCCATTTCAATCTGGCCTTTGATGAGTATTGCCTGCAGCAGTACCGCTCGGACGAGGATTTCTTCTATCTCTGGCGGAACCGCCCCGCGGTCATCATCGGCCTCAACCAGAACGCCTACAGTGAGGTCAATCTCGATTACCTTGATTCTCATGGGATTACTCTGGCCCGTCGTGTGACGGGAGGCGGGGCCGTATATCACGACCTGCAGAACATGAACTACACCTTCATCGGCAAGAGCGTCACACCTGAGCCTTTCGTGAAGGCTCTGCGCGCGCTCGGTGTGGATGCGGAGCTTACTGGACGCAACGACATCTTCGTTGACGGCCACAAGGTCTCAGGCTATGCCCGCCGGGTGTGGCACGACAGGGAGATTGTCCACGGGACGCTGATGTATGATGTGGACATAGACACCCTTACGCGTGTGCTTGACGTGCCCGGCTCCAAGATGGATGCCAAGGGTATCGCGTCGGTGCGCAGCAGGGTGGCCAACCTCAAGGATTATCTGCCTCAGTTCAAGTCTCTTGACGAGCTGCAGGCGGCCCTTCACGAGATTCTCTCCGCCGGAGACGGACAAGTGTCCATGGGCCCGGAGGACTATGCCGAAGTGGAGCGCATGGCGAGGGAGAAATTCTCCACCTGGGACTGGATCTATGGACATTCACGCGAAGCTGGATTCACCCGCGAGGCCAGGCTGGCCTGCGGCACTGTCCAGGTGAGTGTCTCCACGGACCGCGGGGTGATCACGGACATCTCTTTCGCCGGGGATTTCCTCGGGGACAAGCCTGCCGAGGCGCTCGCGTCCGCCCTCAAGGGCACGAAGTTCGAGAAAGAGGCTGTGCGTGAGGCCCTCTGCCGCCTTGGCGCAGGGGAGCATTTTGCCGGTGTGAAACCGGAAGAACTGGCTGAATTGATAGTTAACCAATAATATCAAGTGCTGATATGAAACAGCTTAACACAAACCTGATGCATCCGGCCGAGCAGCTTGCGCTGATCATCGGACGCATCTACCGCGAAGGTCTCACTACGACCTCCGGCGGAAACCTGTCCATAATGGACGACAACGGTGACATGTGGATCACCCCTGCCGGCATCGACAAGGGTTCCCTCACCGCTAAGGACATCATGTGCGTCAAGGCGGACGGCACCATCGTCGGCCCTCACCGCCCGTCCTCCGAGTATCCGTTCCACAAGGCGATCTACAAGATCCGCCCCAAGATGAAGGCTGTCATCCACGCCCATCCTCCTGGACTCGTGACATTCAGCGTCATCCATCAGATTCCTGACACCAGCATCATCCCTCAGGCGCGTGACGTCTGCGGCCCTATCGGCTTCGCCAAGTATGACGTGCCGGGCAGCGAGGCCCTCGGTAAGAGCATCGCCGCCGAGTTCCAGAAGAACCCTGAGTACAAGGCCGTGATCATGGAGAACCACGGAGTGGTGCTCTGCGGAGAGGACATCGGAGACGCCTACCAGCGCTTCGAGACCCTTGAGCTCTGCGCCCGCACCATCCTCAACGCCAAGACTCTCGGCGAGCCGAAGTATCTCACTGAGGAGCAGATACTCATGCACGAGGAGCATCAGCCCAACTTCCAGCATTTCATGGATGTCTCACATCCTTCGGACGAGCGGGCCATCCGCGCGGAGATATGCCGCATGGTGCGCCGCGCCTGCGACCAGCACCTCATGAGCAGCTCCTACGGTACCGTGTCCATGCGTTGGAGGGACAACGACTTCCTTATCACCCCGACCGGAGTGCAGCGTTGGGATATCGACGAGGAGGACATCGTGCAGGTCAAGGACGGCATGGCCGAGGCCGGCAAGAAGCCGAGCCGTGCGGCCGCCCTGCACTATGAGATCTATCGCCGCAACCCTAAGGTGAAGGCGGTTGTCCTCACGCAGTGCCCTGCGCTGATGGGATTCTGCACCACTGACGCCGAGTTCAATGTGCGCACCATCCCTGAGAGCTGGATTTTCCTGCAGGATGTGCCGAAGTTCCCGTTCGGTTCGCAGTACACCGATCCGGGCAAGGTCGCGGAGGTGTTCAAGGACCGTCCTTGCGCCATGCTCGCCAACGACTCTATCGTCGTGGCTTCAGATTCCCTGATCAACGCCTTCGACCGTCTTGAGGTGGCCGAGTTCAGTGCCAAGTCACTTGTTCTCGCCGCTCCTGCCGGTAAGCTCCATCCTATCACGGACAAGGAGGTCGAGGACCTCAGAGTGGCCTTCCACGTCGGCGAGTAATCGTTTTTGACATAGTTTTGAATCCCGCGATACTGTCGCGGGATTTTTTATTATATATGGCGTTTTGGTTTTATATAAATATATTCATATATTTGCCTGGACGCCAAAACAGAGTGTATCGCGTTTGCTGAGATTCTGAATTTTTGTAAACCACACCATATTAACCAAATTTATTTAAGATGAAAATCCATCTCAGAGAGCTTGTGTTGACGGCTTTGACTCTCATGCTAGTAGGAGGGACGGCGGCGGCACAGCAGAAAATCTCAGGAACGGTCCGGGACGCTGACGGGCAGGCCGTCATCGGGGCCGGTGTCTTCCTGAAGGACTCAACGACAGGTACTGTCACTGACGTTGATGGCAAATTCACCCTCACTCTTCCGTCGGGATCGGTCGTGACCGTGTCTTGCATCGGCTACAAGGACGCCACCTTCAGGGTGGGTTCGCGCAGCGTCTATGATGTCATTCTCGAGGAGGACAGCACCAGCCTTGAAGGAGTCGAAATCGTGGCTTATGGCACGCAGAAGAAGGTCTCGGTGACCGGAGCGTTGTCCAGCGTCAAGAGCGACGACCTTCTGCGTACCCCGGTCAGCAATGTCAACAACGTGCTTGCCGGACAGCTCTCAGGTGTCACCACCATCCAGTATTCCGGCGAGCCCGGCTCCGATGCGGCGACTGTGTTCGTCCGCGGCAAGGGCACCTGGACCGACTCTTCCCCTCTCATCCAGGTGGACGGAGTCGAACGCTCGATGTCCGATATCAATCCCGAGGACATCGAGAACATCACCGTCCTCAAGGACGCCTCTGCGACAGCCGTGTTCGGTGTGCGTGGCGCCAACGGCGTCATCCTCGTCACCACGAAGCGCGGCTCCGAGGGCAAGGCCAAGATCACGGTCAACACCTCGTTCTCCCTTCTGACCCCGACCGAACTGGTGCGCCAGGCGGGTTCATACGACTATGCGGTCTTCTACAATAAGATGAGGGTCAACGATGACAAGCCGGAGATGTTCTCTCCTGCCGTTGTCCAGAAGTTCCTCGACCAGTCCGACCCGATCCGCTTCCCGAGCGTGCAGTGGACTGATTATATGATGAAGAAGGTCACAACCCAGTCCAACCACAGCATCAACATCTCCGGCGGCACCAAGCGGGTCAAGTACTTCGTCTCCGCCGGCTTTATGAACCAGGGCGGCCTCTTCAAGGAATTCGACGCGCCGCATCATCTGGGCTACCAGTACAACCGCTTTAACTATCGCGCCAACCTCGACCTCAACGTGACGTCCACGACCAAGATCTCCTTCGACGTCTCCGGCAATGTCAACAACGCCGACAAGCCGCGCACCGGACAGGGGTCCACAGGCATGATTCGCAACATCTACTTCTCCACCCCGTTCTCGAGTCCGGGACTCGTGGACGGCAAGTATGTCGTCACGACCACCGACTATTCCGACGGACTCACCCTGCCGTTCACCGGAGTCAACGGCCTCGAGTATTATACCATCGGCGGATACATAGCCAGCAATGTCAACAAACTCCAGATGGACCTCTCCCTCAACCAGGATCTCAAGTTTATCACCAAGGGTTTGTCGTTCAAGGTCAAGGGGTCGTACAACAGCATCTTCACCGCCACCCAGACCGGCACCGCCGGAGTGGCGAGCTACTCGCCGGTCATCCAGCCGGACGGCAGCATGAAGTACCGCAAGTCCGGAGAGAACACCCCGCTCAGCTACTCGGAGGCGCTCGGCAAGGCGCGTAACTGGTACTTCGAGACCTCTCTCAATTATGCGCGCACTTTCGGCGGGCACAGCGTCAGCGGCCTCGTGCTCTACAACCAGAGCAAGGAATACTATCCGGGCACCTACTCCGACATCCCTCGCGGATATGTCGGCCTCGTGGGACGTGCCACCTACGACTACAAGAAGCGTTATCTGGCCGAGGTCAACATCGGCTACAACGGTTCGGAGAACTTCCACCCTTCACGCCGTTTCGGCGTGTTCCCGGCCGGTTCCCTGGGATGGGTAGTCAGTGACGAGCCGTTCTTCAGCCCTCTCAAGGGCGTGGTTTCGTTCTTCAAGCTGCGCGCTTCATGGGGACTTGTCGGCAACGACAAGATCGGCGGCTCCCGCTTCATGTACACCGATGACCCTTATACGGTCAACAGCGGCAACTATGCCACCCGAAGCGGTTTTGCCTACAACTTCGGAACCGACAACGCCACCGCGTTCCTCGGCGCATACGAGAACTCCCGCAACAATCCTAACGTCTCTTGGGAGAAGGCCTTCAAGCAGAACTACGGAGTCGATGTGAACTTCCTGGAAGAGAGGCTCTCGACCTCCTTCGACTACTACAAGGAGCATCGTACCGACATCCTTCTGAGGGACCTCTCCGCACCGGGCATCATAGGCTTCAGCGTGCCTTACGCCAACCTCGGAATCGTGGACAGCTGGGGATGGGAGCTTTCGCTCAAGTGGAAGGACAGGGTCAACAAGGACTTCAACTACTGGTTCAACATGAACCTCTCCCACAACCAGAACAAGATCATCGAGAAGAAGGAGACCCCGTATACCAATGACTTCCAGTATGAGAAGGGAAGCCGTATCGGCTCCCGCTACATGTACCAGTTCTTCCGTTACTACGATGCCGACACGCCTCGCCTCTATGAGGAGACCTTCGGGAAGCCATTCCCGCAGCAGCTCGTGGACCTCAAGGACGGCGACGCCGTATTCGTGGACCTTGACGGCAACGGGATCATCAACGCCGACGACATGACCCGCCGTCTCGGCATGACCGACGACCCTCAGTACCTGCTCGGCATCAACGCCGGCTTCATCTGGAGGGACTTTGAACTCAACACCCAGTGGACGGGCGCGTGGGGAGTGAGCCGTATGATCGGCAACTCCTTCCGCATGCCGTTCGTCTCCAGGACGGACGAGACCACCGGAGGATTGCTCCAGTATCATGTGGACAACACCTGGGATCCTGAGCACCCGTCACAGAGCGCCAAGTATCCGAGGGCCACATTCGACCACGGAAAGGTCAACAACTACCAGGACTGCGCCCTCTACGAGCAGGACGCCAAGTATCTTCGCCTCAAGACTTTGATGCTCGCCTACAATCTGCGCGGACGTTTCCTCTCCTCTATAGGAGTGAACCGTATGCAGGTGGCTCTGAGCGGCTACAACCTGCTCACTTTCACCCCGTTCATCTGGGGTGACCCTGAGACCAAGGCCAGCACGGACCCTTCATATCCGCTCCAGCGGACTTATACAGTCAGTGTGAGACTTAACTTCTAACAGCGATGAGACACATTTCAAAAGCCATATTGGCGGTCGCGGCGGTATTGGCCGCAGGCCTCGCCTCATATTCCTGCACCGACCCTCTCAAGTTCGGCAACGCGTTCCTTGAGAAGGCTCCGGGCGGCACAGTCACGGCGGATACCGTGTTCACCAATGCGGAGTACACCAGACAGTTCCTTGCGGGCATCTACAACAAGCAGTACCATGCCCTGCCGACCAACAGTACCAACAATCCGCCTCAGTGCCTGAACTACTGGAAGGGTATGCCGGAAGCGCTTTCGGACAACTTCCAGCTCTTCTTCCAGAACACCATCGTGGGCAACAAGTACTACACCGGCGCCCTCACTTCTTCCATAGACGGCAAGAACAACGGCAACATCTATCCATACCTCAACGAGTACATCTGGCAGAATGTGCGCAACTGCTACATCCTGCTCGAGAAGATAGATGATGTGCCGGGGCTTGACGCCGCTGAGAAGGAGCGCATGAAGGATGAGGCCCGCTGTCTTCTGGCCAACACCTACTTCGTGCCGTTCCGCTTCTACGGAGGCCTCCCTATCGTGACAGGGACATTCCAGGGCAACGAGAGTGAATACAACTATCCTCGCGCCAGCGTCGAGAAGACGGTTGATTTTATGGTCGGCCTGCTTGACGAGGTGATTTCAGGAGGCCATCTCCCTTGGGGCTATCCGGGCACCAGCGATGCCGCTTCCGAGACCGGAAGGTGGACCATAGGCGGGGCCATGGCCCTGAAGTGCAAGATTCTCCAGTTCGCCGCGTCCCCGCTGTTCAACAGCGACAAGCCATACTGGGACGGGGTCTACACCATGGAAGATTCGTCTCCGGCGTGGTACGGCAACTATGACGTGGCCCGCTGGCAGAGGTTCCGCAAGGCATGCGAGGATTTTATCAACAAGATGAACGCCAATCCTGAGGTCTATCACCTCGTGAAACCGGCAGGCAACAAATTTGAGGATTACCGCTATGCGTTCCGCTCATCCTATCTCCTGCAGGGAAGCCCGGAGGTCATCATGAGCGTGCGTGTGCACAAGAACGCCAAGGGCAACGATTACGGCTGGGTCAATCTCCGCACCAATGCCCGTTACAGTTACTGCCCGACTCAGGAGTATGTGGAGATGTTCCCGTGGGCTGACGGCACCCCGTTCGATTGGGACGAGACGGAGGCGGCCGGCAAACTCGACCAGATGTTTGTCACGGGCGATAGGATTCCGGGCAAGCAGATGCTTCAGAACAGGGTTTACACCCGCGATCCGCGCCTGTATGAGACCGTGGCGGTCAACGGAGCCCTCCAGACCATCAACTGGGGCAACGGCAAGACCAGCGGCGCCAACTACGAGCTGTGGCTTGGCGGCACGACGGCGGGCAACAAGCCTGTCACCCAGGACAGCCATTATGCTACCGGCTACCGTTATCTCAAATACTATGCAGGCGAGGCCTATGTCGGCAAGTTCCCGCATTGGGTTTCACTTAGCGTGCCGGAGATTTATCTCGGTTATGCGGAGGCCCTCGCTCAGACGGGAGATCTTCCTACGGCCATCAAGTATATTGATGACGTCCGCGCCCGCGTGGGCCTTGGCGGCCTTGTGGAGTGCAATCCGGGCAAGAACCTCACGACCGACAAGGATGCCCTCATCAAAGAGATTCTCCGCGAGAGGGCCTGTGAGTTCGCGTTCCAGGATTCCCGCTATTTCGACATGATCCGATACAAGCTAAGGGCTGACTTCGAGAAGACCCTCCACCGTCTTGTGATCCACCGTCTCGTCGAGAAGGACGGCCAGTGGGTCGTGAGCGACGGGCAGTGGTACAAGAAGTGCTTCGGCAAGGTAACAGACCCGTCAGATCCTGACTTCTACGAGCCGACCCACTTCTCATACGAGAGGCTCCCGATCACAGTCGGCAGCCGCATCTGGTGGGACAAGGAGAGAGGAGGATTCGACCCGAAGTGGTACCTGCAGCCGTTCCCTATCACGGAACTCAACAAGAAATATGGCCTTGAGCAGAATCCGGGCTGGTAGTTAATCTAATCAAAGAACACAATGAAGAAGAAATATATTTTTATTCTTGCGCTGTCTGCGGCTTTCAGCTTGACGCTCGCCGCGCAGGATAAGGACGCCCCGGAGAAACGGGTGGTGGATACAGGCGCTTCCAGACCGCTGAGTTTGGAGGAGACCACGTCCGCGGTATCCGTGATAACTTCGGAAGACATCTCCCGCCGCAACTCAAAGAACGTCGGCGGAAGCATGCTGGGCCAGGGACGGGGTCTGATATCTCTCCAGGGAGCAGGTATATATTCCAGCCAGAACCCGACATTCTATGTCCGCGGGCTTCAGACTCTCAATGGTAACGACGCTCCTCTGGTGCTTGTCGACGGCATAGAGCGTGACATCACCGCCGTCTCGGCCGAGGAGGTTGAGTCGGTGGTCATCCTCAAAGATGCTGCCGCCGTGGCCTTGTATGGCTACAAGGGTATCAACGGCGCCATCCAGATCAACACCAAGCGCGGAGCCAGGAACACCAGGGCCGTGAAATTCACCTACGACCATCAGTTCAACTCCCTGCTCAACAAGCCGCAGTTCGTGGACGGCTACACTTATGGACTGGCCATCAACGAGGCCCGTGCCAATGACGGCCTCTCTGCAAGATACTCCGACCAGGAGATCGCCGCCCTCAAATCCGGACAGTATCCGTACCTCTATCCGAGCGTGGACTGGGTTGACGAGACGTTCCGCAACACTGCCTCCACCGACAACTTCAACATGGAGTTCAGCGGCGGCGAGGGCAGATTCCGCTACTACGCGATGATCGACCTCATCTCCGACAAGGGCTTCATCCGCAATGCCGACGCCAATGAGGGCTACAGCACGCAGGACAAGTATGTCAGAGGCAACATGCGTCTCAATATGGATCTTGAGGTCACCCCGACCACCGACATGAGGGTCAACTTGCTCGGCATGATGCTGGAGAACAGCCGCCCGGGAGCCAACAAGGACATCTGGGACATGGTCTACACGGTGCCTTCGGCCGCATTCCCTGTCAAGGACGACAAGGGGGTGTGGGCAGGAAGCGACACATGGGACGGTGAGATGAATCCGGTAGCTCAGACCACCGGAGCCGCCTACTACAAGAATCACAACCGTCTCCTGTTTGCGGATGTGACGCTCAATCAGGATCTTTCCGTCCTCCTGCCGGGACTCGCGGCGTTCGTGCGCGCCGGCTATGACCAGACGGCCAATATCTACGAGAATCACAGTAAGACCTATATCTACCATGTGAACACTCCTTCATGGCCGGCCGGGGCTTCCGAGCCTGCGGTGACCAGCAAGACTCAGGGCAAAGACTCCGCCATGGGTTCAGGGGCCAACACCAACGCCTACAGCCGCAGGGCCCATATCGATGCCGGTGTCACGTATGATGCGGTATTCGGGGACCACACGGTCAACTCCCAGTTCAAGTGGGACTATGAGTACAGCAACATCAACGGTGTCAACAAGACGGTCTTCCGCCACAATCTCAGCTGGTGGACTCACTATGGCTACGCCGGCAAGTATTTCGCCGACCTTGCGCTGGTGGAAAGCGGATCCAGCCGTCTCGCGCCGGGTACCAAGTGGAGTTTCTCCCCGACCCTGTCGCTCGCGTGGATCGCTTCCAAGGAGGATTTCCTCTCCGGGGCCGACTGGCTCGACCTTTTGAAATTGCGCGCTTCTGCGGGAATCCTCAATGCGGATTTCCTGCCGGGAGAGGAGGTGTGGACATATTATGCCCAGCAGTACAACACCGCCGGAGGCACATATCCGTTCTCCAGCAGTTTCACTTCCGACTTCGGACGCACTTATCTGGGACGTCTCGCCACCACATCCCCGAGCCACGAGAAAGCCTACAAGTACAATGTGGGCATTGATTCCCGCATGTTCGGCGGCCTGAGTCTCTCCCTTGACGCCTATTGGCAGCGCCGCTCAGACATCTGGGTAAGCGCGGCGGGCAAGTATTCTGCGGTCGTGGGCAAGGATGCCCCGTACGAGAACGGAGGTATCGTGGACAGCTGGGGCACTGAGGTCGGCATCGACTATGTGGGACGCGCCGGCGGCTTCGAGTACACTCTCGGCGGCAACTTCAACTTCAACCGCAACAAGATCGTCTCCCAGCTCGAAGAGCCACGCATGTACGAGAATCTCATCCGTACAGGAGGCAGCGTCGGGCAGATCTACGGCATGAAGGCCATCGGCTTCTTCAAGGACGAGGCGGACATCGCCTCCAGCCCGGTGCAGAACTTCTCGACCGTGCGTCCGGGCGACATCAAGTACGAGGATGTCAACGGTGACAAGGTGATCGACGCCAATGACCTTGCGGCTATAGGATACAGCAACAGGGCCCCGCAGATTTACTACAACTTCCATCTTGGTGCGGAGTGGAAGGGGCTCGGATTCTATGCTCTTTTCCAGGGTGCGGCGAGATACAGCGCCATGCTCAACACCAAGAGCATGTACTTCCCTCTCGTGGACAACACGACCATCTCACAGTATTACTTCGACAACCGCTGGACCCCATCGTCCCAGGATGCCAAGTTCCCGCGTCTGAGCAGTGAGAGCAATGCCAACAACTACCGCAGCAACACTATCTTCCTCGCGGACCGCTCGTTCCTCAAGCTGCGCAACTTCGAGCTTTACTACAAGCTTCCGGAGCCGCTGCTCGCCAGGACGAAGTTCATCAGGGGCTCCAAGTTCTATGTGAGGGGCAACGACCTGTTCTGCCTCGACCATCTGGACGTGAGCGACCCGGAGGCCTACGGCACCGGACAGCTCTTCCGCAGTGTTGTCCTTGGACTCAGTCTCACATTCTAACAATGCCGATATGAAACACAAGATTATACTTTTATGTGCCTCTGTCCTGCTTGTGGCGTCTTGCGCCGAGCAGATGGATTACCACGAGTACAATATCTACGACAAGGATTACATAACCCTTAATTTCCAGAATGTCGGCGGATTCATGACCGACATCTACAATGCCGTGCCATATGATTTCGGCAACTTCAGCAGCGGCGCCATGCAGTCTTCCGCTACCGACGAGAGCGTGTACAGCCTCTTGGGCAATCCTATCGAGGATTTCTACAACGGAGGCTGGAGCCCGTCCAACGCCAAGTCGACCCTGTGGAGCAGCATGTACAAGGGCATCGCCACCTGCAACGACTTCCTGACCCAGATGCAGGGTCTGAACTTCGACGAGCTGGTGCTCAACGATGACTACAAGCAGCAGATGTACCGCTACGAGAATTATCAGTATGAGGCCCGCTTCATGCGCGCGTTCTTCTACTTCCTTCTCGCACGGCAGTACGGCGGCGTGCCGATAGTGGGTGAGACCATGACTCCGCAGGAGATAAACAGCCTTTCCCGCTCCTCTTCGGATGAGGTGTTCAAATATGTCATCGACGAATGTCAGGCTATCCAGAATCTGATCATCAAGGATTATGGTGATCTCGGGGACATGGCGCTGCCTACCGCCGAGACGGGCCGGGCCGACAATCTTGCTGTGCTTGCCCTCAAGGCCCGCGCGGCTCTCTACTGGGCGAGCCCGCTATTCAATCCTTCCGGGGACAATGCCCGCTGGCGTAATGCGGCTCTCTACTATAAGGAGCTTGTCACCGCTTGCGAGGCCCGCGGCAAGGCTCTCTCCGATGAGTATGACGACATCTGGGGCACCAACAACTACACTGCCGCGTCCGCTGTGCGGGAGATAATCTTCGCCCGCCGCTACTGGACCAGCGCCAATGGAGACAATCTTGTCGAGAGCAACAACTACCCTGTCGGCATCGAGGGTGGCGCGGGCGGCAATTGCCCGACGCAGAACCTCGTGGACGCTTATGACATGCTCAACGGCAAGGCTATCGACGAGGCTGGGAGCGGCTACGACGAGAGCAATCCTTATGTCGGCCGCGATCCGCGTCTTGCCATGACCGTCGCCTACAACGGCGCGCAGTGGCCTACCTATGCCGGGGCACCGAAGCTCCAGACTTATGTGGGCGGGGCCAACGCACAGCCTATATCAGGCGGCACGCCGACCGGATACTATCTCCGCAAGCTCTGCCACGGGGAGATCTCCCTGGCATCAAACGGGCGGGTGAAGACCAATTTCCACTCCTATGTGCATTTCAGGATGGGCGGCATCTATCTTGACTACGCCGAGGCTGTCTTCCGCACTCTTGGAAGTGCCGATGCCACAAGTTCTGATTTCCCTGTGTCGGCACGCGAGCTCGCGAGCAAGACCCGCTTGCGTGTCAAGATGCCGGCCATTCCTGCCGGACTGTCCAACGATGCTTTCTGGGAGAAGTACAAGAAGGAGCGTATGGTGGAACTCGCATTCGAGGGTCATCGCTTCTGGGATGTCCGCCGCTGGAAAGAGGCCGACAAGTATTTCAAGAATATAGTGGAAATGAAGATTACTAGGAACGACGACGGAAGCTTCACATATAAGAGGCAGACCGTCAGCCGCCAGTGGGACGACAAGATGTATCTCTTCCCTATTCCTCAGACCGAGACGATGAAGAATCCTAATCTCGGGCAGAACCCAGGCTGGAACAGATAATTAGCCACAATGATATTCTGAAAGGTCCGCCCCGCGAGGGACGGGCCTTTTTTACGGGGCATATCCTTTTAAAAGCGGGGCATATCCCCGAACCCCTGCGCCCTCAAGGGCCTTTCCGATTTCGCTGCGCGAAATCTCGGCCCCGGGCGGTCCGCTGATGCGGACTTTTTAGTCAAGCCATTCAGCGGAGTCCTTGCGCGGGGGCTCCGGCGATGCCTCCGCCGGGCGTCTCCGCTGCTTCGATGTCTGCGACATCTCGCTGACGCTCCGCCGCGCCGCTTGTGCGGCCCCTGCGGGAGTCGCTTTCCGACTTTGCGTTGCAAAGTCCCGCGACCGCGCCGGTGCTCTCGGGTGACAACACGGGCAACAGTCGGGCGCGAGGAGAGCCCTTCGGGCGAGCTCCCCGCAGCGCCCGATCTGTAGCCGCCGGATACCGTACATTCCGGCGGCGGTGTGGGCCGCCGTCATAGGACCGCCTCGGGCTCATCGCTGAAGTCCGTTCCCATCAGGTGTTAGCCATTTTTGGTGAATTCGCTGCTACCTGAACCGTCCACCTGCCCCGCGCGGCCTTCTGCGGCATCCGTCGCTGCCAGGTGTGAGCAGTTTTCGGAGAATCGGCTCACACCTGCGTCGCGTGACTCAGGCTCCTGGTCCGGCACTATGGCAGCAGGAGCACAGAAACAGGCAGCCTCCTGCGATGCTCTTGTGTTGAGCAGGAGGCCGCCCGCCCCCGATGCGCCGCCCATCAGGACATCTCCGGCCTGCCTTATCGTAAAAACCCTCCTCCGAACCATCATCGAACCCCGGCCCGGTGACCTCTTGGCCGGGACTGCCGCTGCGAATTCCGTCGGGCTCGGTCAAGGACACCCCTTCCGGCCAGCGTTATGGCCGTGGGCGACATGACCGACGGCGGCCCGTCCGTGGAACATCCGCCTGCGCGTGGAACATCGCCGTGCGCACCAGGGGCGTTTTCACTCACCGCGATGATTTTCAGAAGCCCGCGTGCGCAGAAAGGGGCCTGGTGCGCACGGGAACGGCACCAATCATATCTGAATCAGCGGTCGCCTGGACATTTCTGGTGATAACCCCGGCAACAGTCGGGCGCGAGGAGAGCCTTTCGGCGAGCTCCCCACAGCGCCCGATCTGTAGCCGCCGGAGACCGTACATTCCGGCGGCGGTGCCGGCTCAATGGCTCCGCCTGCTGTTCTCGGCAGGCTAGATATTACCGTCACTTCACCTGCCAGCGGAGATTACCGCTCGCAGCAAGGTTGACATTTCTCGGGTCGCGAGACTGTTCGGCTTCGGGCCGTTTCGGCGGTGGTAGATAACACACTGACAATCAAGCAAAAGAGCACTTTACCTGTCGGCAAAACCAGACAGGACAAATCATTATTTTGCTCATTATCAGGCGCTTATCTGCCACCGCTCGAATCAGAACGAACGATTAACAGCATCGGACTTCCGCCGCATCTGCTCTGCAGCCACCTCGCCCTTACGGACTTCCGCCGCACCTGCGCCACTACTATCGCCACCAGCTTCCGCTTGCGCCCTCCACCCGTTCTACATGACGACCTGCGCTGCTGCCACCGCCGCGTGCGGCCCCGGCGCTA
>ERZ1026860.346-NODE-346-length-33898-cov-27.983985_pt1 | contig 33898 bp, 29 predicted proteins | sample MGYA00380160_ERZ1026860 | MGnify/ENA primary metagenome ERZ1026860 (study PRJEB33269, sample SAMEA4719796) | human gut metagenome | biome: human-associated habitat; feature: organic feature; material: feces | place: Cameroon | collected 2013-10 ... | reverse complement strand
CCCTTGTGCACGGTGTAGGTCTGCTGTGCGCCGTAGGTGGTCTTGGTCAGATCCAATGCGGAAGCGTCCAGACCCAGCTGCTCCATCATCTTGGGGGCGGTGGTGGGCAGGTAGGCGTTCAGCAGAATGCCGCACACGCGCAGTGCCTCGCACAGGTGGTACAGCACGCTCTCCAGACGCTGCTTGTTGGCCTCGTCCTTGGCCAGTGCCCAGGGTGCGGTCTCGTCGATATACTTGTTGGCGCGCTGGATGACCGCAAAGATCTCCATCAGTGCCTGCGGGATGGTCAGGTCATCCATGTCGGCGGTGACCTTAGCGGTCAGCTCGCTGACCATGGTCTCCAGCTCGGTGTCGATGGTCTCGGTACCGGCCACGTTATGCACCGTGCCGCCGAAATACTTTTCGCACATCGCCACGGTACGGCTGAGCAGGTTGCCCAAGTCGTTGGCCAGATCGCTGTTGATGCGGTTGATCAGTGCCTCGTTGGTGAACATACCGTCGTTACCAAAGGGGATCTCGCGCAGCAGGAAGTAGCGGATGGCGTCCACGCCGTAGCGGTCGCACAGGATGACGGGGTCCACCACGTTGCCCACAGACTTGGACATCTTGCCGCCGTTCATCAGCAGCCAGCCGTGGCCGAACACCCGCTTAGGCAGGGGCAGATCCAGTGCCATCAGCATGGCAGGCCACAGGATGGTGTGGAAGCGCAGGATCTCCTTGCCTACCATGTGCAGGTCGGCCGGCCAGAACTTATCGTAATCGTGGTAGGTCTCGTTGCCGTAGCCCAGTGCGGAGATATAGTTGCTCAGGGCATCCACCCAGACATACATGGTGTGCTTGGGGTCGAAGGGCACAGGGATGCCCCACTTGACCGAGGTACGGGACACGCAGGTGTCCTGCAGGCCCTGCTTGATGAAGGCGATCATCTCGTTCTTGCGGCTCTCGGGCTGGATGAACTGGGGGTTCTCCTCGTAGAGCTTCAGCAGGCGGTCAGCGTACTTACTGGTCTTGAAGAAGTAGGCCTCCTCGTGGGCATCGTAGACCTCGCGGCCGCAGTCCGGGCACTTGCCGTCCACCAACTGGCTGTCGGTCCAGAAGCTCTCGCAGGGCTTGCAGTAGTGGCCGATGTACTCGCTCTTGTAGATATCGCCCTGCTCGTACAGCTTGGTGAAGATCTTCTGGCAGCTTTCCATGTGGTAATCATCAGTGGTGCGGATAAAGCGGTCGTAGCTGACATCCAGCAGCTTCCACAGATCCTTGACGGTAGCAACGATCTTATCCACATACTCCTTGGGGGTGACACCGGCATCGGCAGCCTTATCCTGGATCTTCTGGCCGTGCTCATCGGTGCCGGTCAGGAACATGACGTCGTAACCCTGCATCCGCTTGAAGCGGGCCAGCGCATCGCAGGCCACGGTGGTGTAGCTGTGGCCGATGTGCAGCTTATCGCTGGGGTAATAGATGGGGGTGGTGATATAAAATGTCTTGTGTTCGCTCATGGGGTTCTATCTTCCTTTCTTTTGGTTCTGCAAGCAAAAAGCGCTCCCGCCCTGCCGGGTATAACCGGACAAGGACGAGAGCGCTGAACCTTCGTGGTACCACCTTGCTTCGCCGCGCCCTTGCGGACGCAGCCTTTAGCCGACAAAAACCGGCCTTGCGCAGTAACGGGCGCACCCGTCGCAGGCTCATTGTTCACCTGCGCGGCTCCAAGACCATCTTCGGCACCGCGCGGCCTGCCCGGTTCCATCCTTCGGGCTTTCTGTCAGGCGCAGACGGTGCGTACTCTTCTCTTCACAGCCAATTTGACACAATTTTCAGTGTTGCTTCTATCATACGCAAAAAGTGTGGGTTTGTCAACAAAAAGATGCAGAATCCCGCCGGGCAGCGCGTCTGCTGCCCGCATTTTGGTGCGCGGGCAACATCTGCCGCAACGTTCAACATCAGACGGCGTAGCCCTTGCCCTTGATGACCTCCACGACCTGAGAGACGTACTTCTGGCAGGTGTCGTGGTCGGGGGCTTCCACCATCACGCGGACAAGGGGCTCGGTGCCGGACTCGCGCACCAGAATGCGGCCGGTATCGCCCAGTGCTTCTGCCACAGCCTTGACGGCCTCCTGCACCGCCGGGTCGTTCTGCGCGGCCTTTTTATCGGTCACGCGGACGTTCTCCAGCACCTGCGGGTAGATCTTCAGCGGCTCGGCCAGCTTGCTCATGGGCAGCTTCTTGGCCAGCATGACTTCCATCATCTTCAGGCTGGTCAGGATGCCGTCACCGGTGCTTGCGTACTTGCTGAAAATGATGTGGCCGCTCTGCTCGCCGCCGATACGGCAGTTGTTCTTAGCCATATATTCGTAGACGTACTTGTCGCCCACAGCGGTCTTTGCATAGCCAATGCCCTGCTCGTCAAAGGCCTTGTACAGGCCGAAGTTGGACATGACCGTGGTGACCACGGTGTTGTTCATCAGCTCACCGTGCTCCTTCATGTAGCAGCCATAGATGTACAGGATGTGGTCGCCGGTGATGACATTGCCCTTCTCGTCCACACACAGGCAGCGGTCAGCGTCGCCATCGAAAGCAAAGCCGACATCCAGACCGTTCTCTACCACGAACTTCTGCAAGCCCTCGATATGGGTAGAACCAGCGTTGTTGTTGATATTCAGGCCGTTGGGCTTGTTGTTGATGACGTAGGTGTCAGCGCCAAGAGCATCAAACACGGATTTGGCAATATTCCAGCTGGAGCCGTTGGCGCAGTCCAGACCGACTTTAATGCCCCTGAAGGAATAGATACCCAGAGAGATCAGGTAGCCCATGTAGCGATTGCGGCCTGCCACATAGTCCACGGTGCAGCCGATGTGCTCACGGTGGGCAAAGGGCAGCTCCGGCCAATCCTTGTCGAACACGTGAAGCTTGCCGTCAAGGTAGTCCTCCACCAGCAGCAGGGTCTCCTCGGGCATTTTCTCGCCGTGGCAGTCGATGAGTTTGATGCCGTTATCATAGAACGGATTGTGGCTGGCAGAGATCATAATGCCGCAGTCGAAGTCATCCACGCGGGCGATGTAAGCCACAGACGGGGTGGTCGTGACGTGCAGCAGGTAGGCGTCTGCGCCGGAAGCGGTCAGACCTGCGACCAGACTGTACTCGAACATATAGGAGCTGCGGCGGGTGTCCTTACCAATGACAATGCGAGCGGGCTCGTTGTTGCCGTTGCGCTCGCGGAGCATGTTGTAATACCAGCCCAAAAAGCGGCCAACCTTGTAGGCATGGTCGGCAGTCAGATCAATACCAGCTTCTCCACGGAAGCCATCAGTTCCAAAATACTTTCCCATTCTTGCTTACCTCGTTCCCAAAAGTGAACTTTTTATAGTGTATATGCTTTCCCCCGTTGCCTGATGCTCCTTGCAAAGAAAAGCAATGTCGTCTGCATGGTGCAGCGGCTCCGGGACACCGTAAGTTCAGTATAGCACAATTCTCAGAGCAAATCATCCTTTCTGCAGATTTTCTCCTCGCAGACAGATAAAAACACCCTTCCTCTCACGGAAACCCGCAAAAGAAAGGGTGTAGAACGCAATATCCTGTTGTCGTGCCGATCACAGCATATTCACACCAGAAAGGCCTGTATAAGCTGTTATTCGGCACGATGCTTCAAGCACTTTTGAGCGTAAAAACTCCATTAGCCATTCTCAGCGAAGCGCCTCATAGTACAGAGCATCCGAGAGGCGTAGGAGTTCTCGTTGTCGTACCAAGACACGACCTGAACCTGATAGGTGTCGTCGTAGCTACGCTAAATTTTCACGCATTTTTTGTGATCGTTCATAATTTCGAAACAACAGTTACAGTACCACAGCATACCGTTGTCGTACCAAAACCGGCTTGTTCGTACTAAGATTATAACACGTTCCAGCGTTGTTTTCAAGTTTTTTCGCAATTTTGTGTTTTGGGGGTATTTGGGGGATGTTTTTACATTTCCGCGCTTTTTATGCGTATACATTTTTCATGTGATATCGCGCGCACTCCTCGGAGCGTCCGGGGCCCGGGGCTCCCGCCGGGGGCGTTCGCCCTGCCCAGATGCGCTCCTCTGCTGCCTGTTTTACTAAAATTTCACCGGAGGCGATTTTTGGAGATGGTGTGGGAAATAGTGCATTTTTGTTCGATATGGAACTTTTGTCATCTTACGCATCGTCAGTTGCACACATAAGCACCCGCATATCAGCCCTTGGAAACATACCCGCACTTATTCATTTTGCGCTTTGCCTCGTCAGGCATATCGAGGAGTCCAAACCGATAGAACATGCCGTAGATGTAAGTCACGCCCCGGATGTCACCCAGCGCTTTTGGACGGGCTACCTCCTCTCCTACCTTTTTAATATTGCTCAGTGCCAGCAATACAGAGCTCCACGCAAGACTTTTGCTGTTCTCTCGGCGGTCGATCCACAGTTCTTTTGTGTATTGTCCATTCCGACCTTTTCGGATTTCATAGGTAAAGGGCAAGCCTGAATAGGTTTTGAAGCGCACTTTTTGATACATCAGAGCCACCTCCCACAGTTGCTCCTCTGTCGGCGCTGCTCGCAGTTTTTTCATTGCTCTGTATCTCCGCTGCCGCTCTGCTCCAACACTAATCTTCTCTGTAGAGGTCGTGCTCGGGAAATACACGCCTTTCTGATATGGTAGGTACGAAGTGACGGAAGCTTTGGAAAGATTCAGAATATTTGCGGTTGAGAGGATTGCTTCTTTATGGCTCTGTGTTTCTCTATACTTGTAAAAGGTATGCTGCACCGTCTCCGCCATGTCTGACTCATACACTCCGGCTGTGATGAGCAACTTTCTTACTTTGATGGGATTCAGAGTTAGCGCATCTGCAATGGCTTGAAGGGAGTTGTTTTTATAGAGGGACACCGCTGCACCCATCTGCTCTTTCAGATTTTTCCCGGCATCGTATTCAGACTTCAGCTTCTTCCGACCACCGCCGGGCTTCCGAGGTTTATAAGTTCTTTTCTCTCCCATAATTATTCGTGCAGTTCCAGCGGCAGTCCGTCCGGATCATGGAAGAAAGTCATCTTCTTGCCGGTATAATCGTCAACACGAATTGGCTCACATTCAATTCCTACCTCCGCCAGTTCGTTCACCGTCTGCTCCACACTCTCTACACAGAAAGCAAGATGACGCAGCCCACATGCCTCCGGGCGGTTCACACGCTTCGGCGGGTTTTCCTCAGCAAAAATCTCCAGTTCTGTGTATTCATTGACACGCAGATCCAGTTTCCAGTCCTTACGCTCCGGGCGATAGTTTTCCCTGATAACAGAGAAGCCCAGCTTGTTCACATAAAAACTCTTTGCGGATTCGTAGTCAGATACGATGATTGCGATGTGGTGAATTTTTGATAGATTCATTTTTCTTACACTCCATTTCTTATAATTTTCTTCTTTTATTTCCGTTACAAACTATACACCAACCTTCAAAAATTACCGTGTGAACTCCTGGAGTTCAGTTTGTCCACACGGCAATGGTTTTATTTCAGTTTTTCGAGGATCTCATCCGCACTCATACCGCTCGCCAGCAGCTTCTTCAGCACTGCTTCGGCTTCCGTTTTCTTTGCTTCTTCAGCGGCCTTAGCATCTGCCCTTGCCTTCTTCGCCTCTAGGGATGCCACTTCTTTTTCGGCCTTCTTCAAAGCAGACTTTTTCGCTTTCAGATCAGCCTTCAAAGTGTCAATGTTGGCAGTGATGGATGCGATCTCGGCAGTCAGAGACGCAATCGTCTCCTGCTTTTCTGTGATCTGGGTTGAATAGTTGGTATTGGGTTTGGGACGGTTCTTGCTACCTTTCGTTCTGGGCATGGTGACAACCTCTTTTCTTTTATAGTGGTTTAAGTATAGCACTGTGTGGGTATGAGGGCAATATGAACGCCTAAGCATCCAGCTCTATTTTTTCTGGAATATGCAAAGTATCAAATGCGCTATTATCTTCACCGGGTGCGAATTTAATCCTAATTGGATCTCCGTCCACCAAACACGAAACAAGTTGCTTAATTCTATCCAATTCTTGCATTACTGCGCACCTATATGTACGCATATACTTAAATTCAAATTCTGCTCCAAACAAATTCACATCACAAATTCCAACGTAAGATAGCATAGATATAGGAGTATCTAAATCTCTAAGCTGCTTACGAAATTCTTCACCTAGAACTCCTGTAAAAGAAGCCTCTTTCCATGTTGAATCCACCTCTTCATTGAAAATCAATTCTGAAACTCTGAATACACAGCGATACTCTTCCTCGCTAATATTTCCAGACAAATTCAATTTCACATTGAAATAATCCTCAATTGCACATATTCTCTTCAAAAATTCAATTTCATCAGCCACAGAATTAAACCCGGTTTCATAGTTTACACTATTGATAATCCCTGCGATAAAATCCTTTTGTACATTTAATGCAAATATATGTAAATCCTTAACCTGCGTCAATTCATCCATGAATTTTGCATAATTTAGCAATTCGTGATTATTAGCATTTGTAATATTAACTGTAAAATCTTCTTTTTGAGGATTTTGTGGATTCACTTTTATCTCAAAGAAAATTGTAGAATTTGTTTGTTCTCTGTTTCCTATAACATATGTTCCATCATCCAAAATTTCCTCAGTCCGAAGCAAGATATAATCAAAATACGTTTTCTCGCCCACTTTAATTGAGCAAGGGAAGGCTTCTGGAAATTCAGGTGGAATTGCTATAATTTCTTTCCCTACATATTGTTCTGCCTCAGTCTGAATTGGATCTGGTTTATTTCCTAATAGTTTTACCGCTTCATCTATAGACATTACCAATTTTAGTTGATGCCTATAAGCATAATCCATCGGATTAACCGATGCATCATTGAAATAATGACTGCCTGCACGTATCGTTCCTTTAAAATTCAATCGCGCAGGATATTTTTGCTGTGCCTCTTCTGAAAGAGGCGTGCTCTTCAAAACATCTCCGTCAAATGTAAATCCATAATCTGGATATAGCGGATGTTCCACCGACATTCCAGCCAGCAACTTTCTCAAATTTTTTTCAACTTGAGAATACTGACCGGTTGCTGCCATCTGCGACATATTCTCTACTGAATATAAAAGACCATTCGCCATTGACTGCTTCACCATATCCAATTGATTGGCAAGTTCATTTTTACTTTCCAATACCGTGTGCTGTATAGCTGATGTCGAAGCCTCAACTGCCGGAACTATTTTTTCATTAACCGCATCTACAATCTCCGCTGCAAGTAAGTAATCCGAAACTGCAATTTTTTTCTTAAAAAACTGCCGAACAATTTCTAGACTTATAGCAATTAAACGACTTACACGCTTTTTTGATTCTATCGTGGATGCCTTAGAATATGCCACTGCCTTTGAAATAATTTCTTCGTGTGCTTTTCTTCTATCGTTTACACTCACGGCGAAAAATCTATTTTCAACATCATCTAACAATTCTTGAGTAATATATTCCACAATCCCTTGAAAATCACATTCTTCCGCCATCGTGCAGAGATCGTTATATTTTCTTTCACTTTCAATGTATTCTTTAAGTGCGCATTTCAATTTATGTTCGTCTATTTTAGATTCCATATACTGTTTTGCCGCATCAAGACCTAAACCAGCAATATAGTCTCCAACCAAACCAAGTTCCATATTATGCACGCCCCCTTTTTGGCGTAGTTCTCTTGTGCACCACAATTCTATTTTCACATCTTCGCCGATCATAAAGATCGTTGCCTGCTGCTCACCACGGAGAGGTGTGCAAAGTTTCGAGCGGCGTAGGGAGCCACGGTCTCCCGTGGCTCCAGTATATCACAAGTTCATTTTTAAATCATCCTTGTGATGAAGATTATTTTATGATTTATTACGTCACTTCAGGTACTCTTCCGCACTCTTGCAGATCTCTGCCTCAACCTTCTCGGCAGCTTCCTTATTTTCAGCGCTGACAGAGATATAAGTTTTCAGCTTCGGCTCGGTACCGGAGGGGCGCACCACAATGGAGCAGTTATCTTCCAGCAGGAACTTGAGCACATCGGACTTGGGCAGACCATCCAGACCCGGAGCGTAGTCCAGCAGCTTGATGACCTTCTTGCCGCCAAATTCCTTGATATTGCCCCGGAATGCCTGCATGATGCTCTGCATCTTTGCAAAACCGGCACTGCCGTCGAACTCATAGCTGTGCAGGGTGTTCAGACAGTAGCCATAGGTCTTATACAATTCGTCCAGCTTGTCCAGCAGGCTGATGCCCTGAGTAGCATAGTAGCTGAACATCTCGCAGATCATGTAGGCACCGTCCACGCCGTCCTTGTCGCGGACGTAGGAGCCGGTCAGGTAGCCGTAACTCTCCTCAAAGCCGAACACATAGCTGTCGGCCTTGCCCTGCTGTTCCAGCTTGCCAATTTGCTCACCGATAAACTTGAAGCCGGTCAGTACATTGATGGTACGCAGGCCATAATGGGTAGTGATCTGCTCGCCCATGTCCATGGTAACGATCGTCTTGACCATGACCGGGTCAGCAGGCATCTTGCCGTGCTTCACGCGCTGGCTGCAAATATAATCCAGCAGCAGCATACCCGTCTGGTTGCCGGTCAGCAACTCGTACTCTCCTGCCTTGTTCTTGACGGCGATGCCCACACGGTCACAGTCGGGGTCGGTAGCCAGCAACAGGTCGGCATTGCACTTCTTGGCATACTCCATGCCCAGTGCCATGGCTTCCTTGATCTCCGGGTTGGGATACGGGCAGGTCGGGAAGTTTCCATCCGGCTGCTCCTGCTCCTTGACCACGGTGATGTTGGTGTAGCCCATCTCCTTCAGAGTGCGGGTCACGGGCTTCAGGCCGGTACCGTTCAGCGGGCTGTACACGATGGCCACGTTCTTGTTGACCTCTTCGCCAAACAGGACAGACTGGCTCTTGACCTGCTCCACGAATGCGGTGTAGACCTCGTCCGGGATGTACTGGATACTGCCGTTTGTCACGCCTGCTTCAAAATCGCTGGTCTTGACGTCCGCAAAGATATCCAGCTTCTCAATCTCCGCCAGAATCTCCGCTGCAGCCTCGGTAGTGATCTGGCAGCCATCCGCACCGTAGACCTTATAGCCGTTGTACTTGCTGGGATTGTGGGAAGCCGTCACCATGACGCCGGCAGAGGTGTGCAGATAGCGGGTCGCAAAAGACACGGTAGGAACAGGCATCAGCACAGGCCAGATATTCACCTTGACCCCATTAGCCGCAAACACCCCGGCGGCGACTTTCGCAAACACATCGCTCTTGATACGACTGTCGTAGCCGATGGCCACAGACGGCTCTGCAAAGTTCTTCTTCAGATAATCAGCCAGACCCTGCGAAGCCTTTGCCACCGTGTAGACGTTCATGCGGTTCGTGCCTGCACCAATCACACCGCGCAGACCGCCCGTGCCAAAGGCGAGATCACGATAGAACGCATCCTCGATTTTGGCATCGTCCAGCGTTTTCAACTCTGCCACTACATCGGCATCGGCGGTGGCGTTTGCCAGCCAGCGTTCATATTCTTTCTTGATATCCATACTATTTACCCTCTTACATCCAGAAATTGTGCCTGACCGTGGATGGTCAGCACCTCAGAATCCGCCGGGACGAAGATACAGTCTCCTTTATAGAAAGGAATGTTCCCGCCCTCATAGGAGATCGTACCGCAGCCATTGACGCAGAGCAGCACCCGGAAGGCGATTTCATCCGCACGGTAGTGCACCTTCTGCCGCCGTTCGGTGTTGACGATCATACGGTACACTTCAAAATACTTGCAGCGGGTCAGCAGTTCAGAGGCAACCCCCTGCCGGTATTTCAGCACACGGAGCGGCTGCTTCGGCTCTGCACTACCCTTCAGATTTGCTACATCCAACGCCTTGTCGATATGCAGTTCCCGCTTTTTGCCATCCTTGCCCACACGGTCATAATCGTACAGACGGTAGGTCAGGTTGGAGTTTTCCTGAATTTCGGCCACCAATGCACCGGCTCCGATGGCATGGATGGTACCTGCTTCAATAAAAAACAGGTCGTCCTTCTTGACCGGGACCCACTGCAGGTCCTTCATCAGGGTTCCTTTGGCGATAGCGTCCCGCATCTGCTGTTCGGTGCGCTCCCGTTTCAGGCCATACACGAGCTTTGCGTCCTTGCTGGCGTCCAGTACATACCACATTTCGGTCTTGCCAAGCTGCCCATTTTCATGCTCCTGCGCATAGGCATCGGTGGGGTGCACCTGCACCGACAGATCTTTCTTGGCATCGATGAATTTGATAAGGATCGGCAGCGCGTTTTCGCCCTTATGACGCTCGCCCAGATACTCCGGGTGCGCTCTCAGCACCTCTGCCAATTCCTGACCATCAAACGCACCGCCTACCACATAGCTGGGGCCATCGGGGTGCGTGGAGCACTCCCATGTCTCTGCCAGCGGGGTCAGGTCGATATTTTTTTCAAATTCATCATTTAAACGACTGCCGCCCCAAAGGTAATCCTTGCCGGACGGCCGGAGCAAAAGAGGCTTATTCTTGTTTTGCATAACTGCCTCCTGCGGTGGCTCAATATTCCAGTTCAAACTTCTGCTTGTCGTGGACGTCGATGGCTTCACCCAGCTGCACTTCGATCAGCTTCAACTCGGTCTCGGCAATCACAGTATGACGGCAGCCTGCGGACATGGTGATGACATCGCCGGCTTTCACGTTCTGCTCCATGCCGTCCACAATGGTCTTGCCCTTGCCTGCAATGACCGTCCAGACCTCATCCCGGTGCTGATGGCTATGGTAGTTCATCTGATGGCCTGCATTCAGAGTCACCTTGATAGCCATGGACGCCTTATCGATGTCAATGACCTTAAAGCTGCCCCACGATTTTTCGGCAAACATGACCCGGTGGTCGAGCGTGTTGACATAGGGCTTGATATAGCTGGACTGCTCCTTATCCGAGACCAGAATGCCCTCCGGGCTGGCAGAGACTACCACATCCTTCAGACCCATGCAGAGGATGGGCACATCCAGCTCATTGACCACATGGACGTTCTCGCACTTCTCATTAAACAGTGCCTCACCCACTGCGTGGCTGTCCATCGCTTCGGTCAGGGTGTTCCAAGTACCGAGGTCTTTCCAAGTGCCTGCAAAGCGCATGACCTCGATTTCCGACTCGTGTTCCACCACAGCATAGTCAAAGCTGATCTTGTTCAGGGTATCGTATTTATTGAACAGGTCATCGTAGTCCACAAAATCAATGAGCTCATGGGCGCGGTTCAGCACATAGCCCAGCTTGAACGCGAACACGCCGCCATTCCAGAGCGCGCCCTTTGCAATGTAATCCTTTGCCACTTCCTGCGTGGGCTTTTCCTTGAACATGGACACCTTGCTGACCTGCTCTTTGCCGATGGGGATGATATAGCCATATTTCTCGCTGGGATAGGTCGGCTCAATGCCCATCAGGACCAGATTTGCGCTGCTGACAGCGGCACGGTCGCCCAGCGCTTTCAGCGCCTCAAAGTAGTCGTTTTCCACATAGGGGTCTACCGGGCAGACGACCACAGATTCTTCCTCGCCGACACCCTGCACGTCCTTCAGGTAGGCTGCTGCCAGAGCGATGGCCGGAAAAGTATCCCGGCGGCAAGGCTCCACGCTGATGCCCACTTCCTCGCCCAGCTGATTGTGGATAGCCGAAACCTGAGATTTAGAAGTAGCAATGGTGACCGTTGCATCCGTATCGACCGCCTTGATCTGACGGTAGACGCGCTGCACCATAGATTCCAGTTCGCCATCTTCGCGATGGAATATCTTGATGAACTGTTTGGAACGGATATCGTTGGAAAGCGGCCACAGACGCTGGCCGGAACCGCCGGATAATAACACCAGATTCATAATTTTTTCTCCTGTTATCTTGCAAAAAAGGCCGTGGCCCTGCACGGACACACGACCTTTTCAAATCGTTTATTTTAATTTAGCGCTCTGCACGCATCGGGTTGTTCAGGAAGTCCTCGTAGGACAGGCGCAGGCCATCCTCCAGCTCGGTCTTGTAGGTCCAGCCCAGATTGGTTGCCTTAGACACATCCAGCAGCTTGCGGGGCGTGCCGTTGGGCTTGGTGGTATCCCACTTGATCTCGCCGGTGTAGCCCACGACCTTGGCGACCAGTTCAGTCAACTCCTTGATGGTCAGTTCCTTGCCGGTGCCGGCGTTGACGGTCTCGTTGCCGGAGTAGTTATTCATCAGGAAAACGCACAGGTTTGCCAGATCGTCCACATACAGGAACTCACGCAGCGGAGAGCCATCGCCCCAGCAGGTAACGCTGGGCAGGTTCTGCTCCTTGGCCTCATGGAAGCGGCGGATCAGTGCCGGGACCACATGGCTGTGGGTCGGGTGATAGTTGTCGTTGGGACCATAGAGGTTGGTGGGCATGACGCTGATGTAGTCGGTGCCGTACTGACGGTTCAGGAACTCGCAGTACTTCAGACCGCTGATCTTAGCCAGTGCATAGGCCTCGTTGGTCTTTTCCAGCTCGCTGGTCAGCAGGCAATCTTCCTTCATGGGCTGAGGAGCCATGCGGGGGTAGATGCAGGAGGAGCCGAGGAATTCCAGCTTCTTGCAGCCATTTTTCCATGCAGAGTGGATGGCGTTCATCTCCAGCGTCATGTTGTCATACATGAAATCGGCCAGTGCTTCCTGGTTTGCCACGATGCCGCCAACCTTGGCAGCTGCAAGGAACACATACTCCGGCTTCTCCTGTGCGAAGAACTCTTCCACAGCATCCTGACGGGTCAGGTCCAGTTCCTTGTGGGTGCGGGTGATGATATTGGTGTAGCCCTGACGCTGCAACTCACGGACGATTGCAGAGCCCACCATGCCGCGATGACCTGCGACATAAATCTTAGCATTCTTTTCCATCATAATAAGACGCTCCTTTATTCAGTCAGCGTCAGCAGCTTTGAAATAATTTCGGCCGCTGCGTTGTGATATTCCGGCACTGCCGGATAGGTGATCTGTTTCATTTGTTCGAGTAAGTCTGACATTTCCGTCAGCTGCTCGTAGGTGACTTTTATCCCCAGCTTTTTCTGTTCCAGCTTGCAGATGGTCGTGCGGTCTTCCAGCACGCTGTCGCGCGCAAACAGAGCCATCGGCTTTTGTGCCAGCAGGCATTCGGCCACTGTGCCCCAGCCCGCCTTTGTAATAACGCAATCTGCTGCTGCCACATAGTCCTGCGTGTGCAGCGTAGAATACGGAATCACCGTCACATTGCTTCCCGTCAGCGGAACACCCTCTGTGACGTAGAAATGAGCCTCCACACCTTCTACCGAGACAGGCTGTGTGAACTGTGCCGACATTCCCAAGGCCACAAACACGATCGGGCAGGTATGACGCGCACGAATCGCCCGAATTTCGTCCGGGTGGAAGGGGCGCGCCACCAGTGAAGTTTCGCTCAACTCTGCCCGAGACAGAAATTCCAGCATTTCCGGGTTGTGCAGCGCATAAAGCACTCCGTGCTGTATCTTCCGGTACTCTGCGGCATACGCTTTCCAGATATGTTCCGGTAAGAACTCCCGGTACAGCTCCGTCCATGTGAAATTTCCCACATAGAGCAGCGGCACACCGGCCTGCTCACAGGCTGAGATCGACCAAAGCGGCATATCGCAAAGTGCAGCGGCAACATCGTGTTGACGTAACCAGTCAGCTTCCCGTTTTGCTCGTTCCGGCAGTTCGGCCAGATACTGCGCACAGGCATCGGTCAGCGCAGCCGTATCGACCAGCAGCGTACCTTGTTGAAGGATCAACCCAATGTCGGTATGTTCTGCGCGATACCGGATACGGGAGAACTGCTCTGGGGTGAGGAACTCCAGCAGATTGGCTTTTGCAAATTCCAGATGCCGCTTCCCGCACACCACATAGACATACCCATCGATCCTGCGCACAGCTTCTGCGATCAGCGGAATATTCCGGGCGATATGCCCGAAACCATGATCTGACAGATAAAAGCAGAGATTTTTTGCCTGCATCAGACGTTCTTCAAAGCCTTTTCGCGCTTTGCACGCTCACGGTCGTGCTTGGCCATGATCTCCACCAGCTGCTCGTAAGTAGTGGACTGCGGATTCCAGCCCAGAACGGTCTTAGCCTTGGTGGGGTCGCCCCACAGGTTGTCCACATCGGTGGGGCGGAACCACTGCGGATTCACGCAGACCAGCATCTTGCCGGTAGCTGCATCATAGCCCTTCTCATCGATGCCAGTGCCCTCCCAGCGGATGGTGATGCCGTTGGCTGCGAAAGCCTTCTCGGTGAAGTCGCGGACAGTGTGCTGCACGCCGGTAGCAATGACGAAGTCCTCCGGCTTATCCTGCTGCATGATCAGCCACATGCACTCAACGTAGTCCTTAGCGTAGCCCCAGTCACGCAGAGAATCCATGTTGCCCAGCTCCAGATGATCCTGCAGACCTTCGGCGATACGACCGGCAGCCAGCGTGATCTTACGGGTGACGAAGTTCTCGCCACGGCGCTCGGACTCATGGTTGAACAGGATGCCGTTGACGGCGAACATGCCGTAAGCATCGCGGTACTCCTTGACCATCCAGAAGCCATACTGCTTTGCAACAGCATACGGAGAATAGGGATGGAACGGGGTGGTCTCGCGCTGGGGAACTTCCTCAACCTTGCCGTACAGCTCAGAGGTAGAAGCCTGATACACCTTGCAGGTCTTGGTCAGACCGCAGACGCGGACAGCCTCCAGCACACGCAGAACGCCCAGTGCGTCCACATCGCCAGAGTACTCGGGTGCGTCGAAGGAGACCTGAACATGGCTCTGTGCAGCCAGGTTGTAGATCTCGTCGGGCTTGATCTCGCCCACCAGACGGATCAGACCGGAAGAATCGGACAGGTCACCGTCGTGCAGGGTGATAGCGTTCTTCTCGATCAGGTGGTCGATACGAGCGGTGTTGGAGATGGAAGCGCGGCGAACGATGCCGTGGACTTCGTAGCCCTTCTCCAGAAGGAACTCTGCCAGATAGGAACCATCCTGACCAGTGATACCGGTAATCAGTGCTTTTTTCATAATTTCGATCCTCATTTAAAACGTGAAGTTTAAAACTTATGTTGGTTGATTTTGTCGTACATCCATATTTTAAAGGGATATTCGTCCTTTCAGAAGTGCATAAGCAGTCCGATATTAGCACTATCTTGGCTTCTTCGATTCAAGCGCAATAAAAAGAGCCGCGCAGGCTCAAAACTTGCGCAGCTCGGAAAGTTTTATTGCATTTTTGTCTTTTTCAGATAGGATATATTCCCGCATAGGCCAAGGTTTGGTCTGCCAGATAAAATCGGAATCATAGTGCACCGCTCTTGCTGCTTCACCGCAGAAATCATTGTCCACGCACCACTGCATCAGGGTGTCATCTTCCAGTGTCAGGTAGCCATGGGAAAAGCCACGCGGAATCAACATCTGCTTCTGATTTTCAAAGGAGAGGATCTCGCCATAAGCATACCCAAAGGTATCGCCCTGCCGAAGGTCAACTGCCACATTGAAGATCGAACCATGTAAGCAGGAGACCAACTTCGCCTGCGCATGTTCGCCCTCTTGGAAATGCAGCCCACGCAGCGTTCCGGCTTTCCTGCTGAAACCTTGGTTGACCTGAACCACACGGAAGTCGATTGACTTGTCCACTGGCACAGAAAGCCAGCCACGGAAGTCCTCAAAGCGTTGTGTTTCAATTATTTCCGGCTTATCTACCATTGTTTTCTGTACTCCCTTGGGCTGATGCCTTCTACTTTTCGGAACATCCGGCTGAAGTAGTTTGCGTCCCCCATGCCGACCGCAGCGCCGACCTCATCCACGGTCATATCTGTGAAGCGAAGCAGTTGCTTGGCTCTGGTGATCCGCTTTGAAATCAGATAGTTGTTGACCGTCGTTCCATATGTTTCTCTAAAGATTTTGGACAAGTAGAATTTATTGATAAAGAAGTGTTCAGAAAGATCATCCAGTGCGATTTTTTCCGTGTAATGCTCGTCCAGATACTCCTTCACGGCTGCCAGTTCCAGCCGCTTTCGGCTTACCGTCATGCTCTCCGGATGCCAAGACTGCTCCATCAGAAGAGTCAACAGCGTCCCCAACTTCTCATTGATCCGCATATCCCGTATGTAATCGGAGGATGATGCCAACTCGTAGATATCCGTCAGAAGTGTAGTGAACGGTTCAATATTCGCCGGGTGGAACACAGGACGGCCTCCACGCTCTTTGTACTTCTCATACACAGCCGGAAGGGACGGTGCATAGAAGTGACACCACTGGAGAGACCAGAGGTTATCGGAAGTAGAATGGCTGTACGCCTTTCGACAGTCGATGAACACGCAGTCGCCCGATCTCAGTTCATAATCCACACCTTCGTATTTCAGCTCGCCCTTTCCAGATAAGACTACAAAGCATAGAAATGACACAAGGTCTTTTCGAGTGGATGTATGCGGGTGAACAGCCTGCAAGGAACCGACTTCTTGTAGGTGTAAAAGAGATGTTCTAGCAAATGACGATGGGGTATAAAGGACACGGGAAGACTGGACAGAGGATGGCTGTGGATTGAATAGTTCGTCCATCTTCTCGTCCTCCTCTCAGTTTTAGGCCTTATCGCTGATTTCGCCGAACCAACGGGCTTTCCGCTCGCCCTTTGGATTCCTTCGGCAACCTTTTTCTAATCCCTTGTCCTATGTCTTAGTCTTCTATATCAATTTCCCGTATATATCTATGCAACGTTGTTTTCTATATTCTTCGTCTGGGTATTTTTGATGGAGCATTCCACCAATCGCCTCCAATAAATCCTTTCCATCATAATGGCTATTAGCCTTGTCGAGTAATTCAGGCGGAATTTGATACTCTATTGGTTCATCTTGGATTACTATTACACCATCTGAGGTCGTGTATCCTACAAGTGCTTCCTTCAAATCACTTATTGTAGGAAAGATCGTCTTGTTGATGCCATCACAATCATACACTGCTTTAAGTTCGGCTTTTGTGAACGCAACACTGTGCTTGATCTTTTCAACATAGTCTTGAAGTTCGTTAACTCCTTCATTGGGAAAGACTTTCTTTCCACCATCCATCATTTCATAAACTTGCTGCGACAGTTCTACCGATTGCTTGAATCGCATCTTCTCAAAGTGCCAGTTTTCTTGAAGAGATGGTTCATTCCGCATTGGATATACATAGCCGCTTTGTTGAGCACAACGTTGCAGCGGTTGATACCCTATTTGAAGAGCCACTCCATCCATATCCCCAGATTGCAAATAGAATCTTTTCTTTTGTGCAGCTGGATCACTCATGTGGTAATGCTCATGCTCCCATTTCATGAAACCGCCGCCATTCATAAAATCAATCGTCCAATCCGGTGCATGAAAAATGTATCCGTATTCTGCATCTTCGCTTTTATCAATATCCTCTTGTGTCAGAGTCCGATATGAATCAGTCTCCGGAACATACTTGCACGTTGCAAAGAATAGTGCGGCCTTAAAATCATTTGTCAGATCCATCAAATGCGTAGTAAATCCATAATGCTGGGCAAGTGCATCCAAATTCACATCACTGAGTTTTGCTTCCCAATATGGCACAACATTTATATTCCAGATGAGATTACCAAATTGCCATTTTCTTAAATACGCAATTACTCGAATGAACTCTTTTTTCTTCTCATCCATGTCATCCTTAAACATCCGATTCAAAGATGGTATCGATCGATAATAATTTTGGATTTCGCCACGGAATAATTGCCGCTTGCTTGGAAATGTAATAATACGCAGTCCAAATGGCATCTGAATCACTGTCCCACTTGTCTGCATTATTTGAATTTCTTCAGTAAGGCAGTCCGTTTTCTTTGCGTATGTACCGTTTTTGATTGCCTTATCTCTGTTGGTCACTTCTGTTTTAACAGCTGCAGCCCACATTTCATCTTGTTCCGCATAATTTAAAAGCTGGTTAATGTCAGCAATAGTAATATCGTGAACAATATTCTCTTGAGAATCCTCAAACAGCCAACCATTTTTATCATATATCAGCTTTGACGACATATTCAGTTCTCCCCTGTTTTGCAAAATATTGCCAGTTCATAATTCACATTATCGTCTAAAGCTATGCGTTCAAGCTTAATTGGGATATAAATACGTGATGCATTTTTTAAATCAGCCTCAACCTTCTCTATTTTCCCTCTCGCAGGTAAAAAGTTCACTTACAGCATCACTCGTTTTGCAAATGTCTTCGCAAAATAACACTTCATGTTTACAAATCCAACTATAGTCCTTATTCCACCATTCCAGTTTTTGCAATCTCTCAATCGTTAATTCATTAAAACGGTATCTGATTATTCGAGCTGGAACTCCTCCTACAATTGCATAAGCAGGAACATCATGTGTCACCACTGCACCCGCTGCAATAACAGCACCATCTCCAATATTAACACCAGACATAATGGTAACATTATTTCCAATCCAAACATCATTCCCAATCACTGTATTTTTTGTTTCCGGAAACACTCCCTCCCATGATTTGTTCAACAAGCGTATCTTCACTGGATAAGTTGACAACCTATTCAAATAGTGTTCTCCTGGGCCAATACAAACATTGTATGCAATGGAGCAGTATTTACCAATTGAAACCCCATCATAAATTAATGCTCCATTTATGTATGTATAATCCCCTATATAACCAGATTTTATCTCCCCTACATACTTAACATCTTTTCCAAGGTATACATTATGTCCTATCTTATCTTTAGTTACCTGTGAAGAAGTAAATAAGAAATTCTTTACATGCGTTTTGTTGAAGATCACAAGCTTAATAGAATAAGGAATCCTACACAAATAATCTTTTATGTTCTTTAGCATATATCTCCCTCTCCTATCACTCTTTTATCAACTGTTCAAAAGAGTCCAAAGCCATTCTATTTAATTTAATACATGAATTGATGCAATCTTTCTTCATAGCTTTCACTGAATCCATTCTCTCTATTGTTTCTCTTATTTTTTCATAAATAGCCTCGCTTGTTTTTTCTACCAGCCAACCATTTACATCGTTTTCAATGATATTATGGGCAGACTCATAATTTGTGCATATACAAGGGCATCCAACAGAAAGAGCTTCTATTAGCACCATGCTATACGCTTCATAATCTGATGTTTGAACAAACAAATCCGCATACTGCATGTACGGGATAGCATTGCTCTTTCTACCGACGAACACTAAATAATCATCCAATTCGAATTGAGCCGCTTGTTTTTTTAGCATCTCGAAATCCGGTCCATCACCAACTACTGTCCAAAAAACATTGTTTATTTTTTCCTCTTTAAACTTTCTACAGCAATCTAGTACTCTATCGATTCGCTTCTGTTGGTTATCCATTCGTGCAACTGTAAGCAAGTTAATTTTTCCATTACTTTTATATGGAGATGTTCCTGATTTTCTTTTTTCTATGCCCATTAGATTCAATGTATTGGTCACAACCTTCGATTTACCTTTATACTCAGGTACTATCTCATCAAAAATTTTTTTACAACCCTCACTAACATTAACCACATAATCAAAATCTTTATAATGCGCCAAACATATTTCCTTTGTCATTCCATGCTGTCTAGCATCGTTATGTATCCATGCAATTTTTCTCTGTGCATCGCAACATCTAAGAATATAATCATCGGATCCACCAATATATTCCCCATTAAACTTATCATTTGAAAATGAAATTGCGACATCATATTTTTCTTTATTCTTCATGGATTTAAGACAGAAATTTAATATTCTTTTATAGCCAATTGCTTTTTTTAAGCACTTAACTAAAACAGCCATTATAATCTGTGGCCTTGATTTATTTTTTTTCAAATCCTTTAGTTCTGAGCACGCATATTCAAGAATTCGATTTCCCTGGATAACATGTACATTTCCGGGAATAACCGTTGTAGGCGAGATATAATTTCCTATAACGCAAAGATCAATTACATATCCTGTATCACAGCACAAATTATTCAATATATTTAGCAATGAGGACTCAATTCCTCCAATTCCCTTTAGCACAACAACCGAGAATAGTATTTTCATTAAAGCAATTCCTCATTTCAAACTTATTATTTTCTTTTAAGTATTCCAACCACCATATTGAATAAAGCTTTAGTGTCATCTTTGAAAAACAAATACGAGAACGTAACACCAATTATCGTAAAACATATCGTGACGACAAATGCACAAACCAGCCATGCGCCAATAGTATTCACTTTAGCAACTGGCAAAAAACCTGCTATATATGCGGAAATGGCTACACATATTACAACATATATAATTTTAGGTAATATCCTCCACGAAGATCGATGAACTATATTCTTCGATGCATACATATTATACATCAATGTTCTAAATACTCCTGCACATATTGTTCCAATCAAAATACCAGAAAGCCCTATAAATTGCACCAATATGATTGATGCAATGATATTAATTGCCGCCTCTGCATAAGCTGTCTTTTTTGTCTGTTTAAACTTTCCCGCCGCAAAAACCACATTTTCATACACTAATTTAACACACGCAAAAAACTCGGCTGTACAAAAACAAACGGCCAAACCGTAACGTATATAATTCACATCCGTTATTCCCTTTGTGTAAATTGCAACAAATGGTATAAACAAAACTGCCGCCGAAGTAAATAAAATATAGCACACAAGAAAAGTCAGCAATTCATATTGCTCGAATCTTTTTTTGAGTATTGAATCTTCATTTCTTGCAATCATATTACCAAAGGCTGCAGTGGTTCCGGATGATACTGAATTGACTATTTTTCTTATATTACTTGAAATCATACTGTACACTGCATATACAGAAACCTCTCGGACTCCTAGGAATACAGTTGCAACTATTATATCTGTATTGTTATTAATAAAATTAGCAAGTTGGTGACCGAACGCATCCCATCTTTGCGCTATTAGCTTTGTATTAGCTGGCACTTTTTTATCAATACCATATTTCTTACGGGCATACAACAAATAGAAAACTGGCGGAATAACAAATACTATCGCACTACCTAATTTTACCACATGGATCGAAAAACCTAGCACAATTAGTAATGCTGATATTGCTGTATTAGCAATAATAGAAATCATTTGGGTAATAGCAATTATGTAATTATTCTGATCTGCTTCTATTAGCATTTGATATGTCATACCAAAAAAGTATTGTGCAACAGTACTAATAGACAATACTAATACAAGTGTAAAAGCAAAGAACCATGAAAAATCTTCGGAAACAATAAGTGGATATACACATGCAAAAGCCACCACAAAAATCCCAAATATCACTGCGATTCTTCGCATAAATTGTTCTGTTGCATTAATTATTTCGCTTATTCCGATGCTATCATTCTTGGATAAAGGCTTATATAAAGCGGCCCTCGTAACACTACCAATTCCTGATTTCAAAAGCGCAATACAGCTTATAAATTGACTTATTGATTGCACTATTCCATTATATGTTGACCCAAAATATGAGAGGATGAGTCTCGGCAAGATCAAGCCACAAATCGCTGTTATCGCTTCTAGCAGTAATTGACATATTGTGTTTCTAAAAGCCTTCTTTGACCTAGAACTTCCCATTTTTCTTTCCTTTTTTAATTTATTTTTCCTTCTAAAAAATCTCTATGCTTTTTATAGTTTGGATTACCTTCCACTCGCTTTAACATATATCCACAATAATAATCAAAAATGTAATTTGACGGGATCACATTGCACCTAACCTTTTTATCCAGTAAGTAGCACAAGGCTGCTCTATGCTTCCCATCGTATATATAATATTTATCATTGTAGTGATATACTTTAATGGGTTCGTAAGCATCACTGAGTACTTCATTATATTTCAGTGGTGATGCTTTTTTCCATTCATCTATACTTATACATATCGGCATCGGTCTTCTCCAATCCAATGTTCCCATTTCCCATCTTCTTGCATAATCTGTATCTTGACAATTTGTTTTATCTATAAATGATTTCACAAACTCAAGATGTGGCGAATTCACTATACTGCAATCCAATAAAGTGTATTTGTCAATTAAAAAATCCGGTCCCAAGTATAAGTCATCTGCATATAATTCTTTTTCCTCAATAATATATGGTTCAGAAAGATCTGCAACTAATCCCATATTAATATTTTTTAGTCCTACAGAAGTAAAATATGTAATTATTATGTTTCCCTTCCGCAGGATTTTTTCAACCACTCTATAGCAATAGTGACCCAACAACATTTTAATCCTCTCATTATTTTCTTTTATGTCTGAGAATTCCACACTTAACTAATCCCCATTTTATACTTGCTCTAATAATTCCCAATGAATTCATATGATGCCGTCGAAATTCTTTTCTGATTTTTTCATTAACCACAACATCTGAAAAGACACATTTTTTCTCACCATCATATAGAACACTGTTATATTTTGTTATTTTCTTTTGGTAATTAGTTCCACTTCCATCAGTACCATTGCTCACTATCCTAGAAAACTTAGGATACACAGTATAGCGGTTTTGTTTATATGCCGAATAACACCAACGTATAGCCCACGAGTGATTATAGCCATACATATTGGCGTCCAACATAAATGGCATATCCTGCCCCCATTTACCGAACTCCAATCTTCTTTTTATATTAAACTTAATTTTTTTATAATCACACACATCCCAATCAACAGTTTTCCATCGATCTTCCCATGTTGCCCACCCCCAACTACATCCACGGCAGGCAATGTAAATATCTTCAGGATAATCCTCTAGAGCTTTCATTGGAAATGTGTAACCGCTAATTGCCCATATATTTTCTTTGTTACTATAAAAATTCAAGGCATCATTCATATACTCAATAAAATCATCTGCCACAGCCAAATCATCTTCTAACACTATAATACGACCATATTGATGTATTATACTCGAGACACCATTTATAATTGAATCAGCCAACCCCCTATTAGTTTCTGCCAAAAATACTTTTATCGACTTAAATTTCGACTCATTTACAATAAAATCATTAATAAATCGTCTTACTTCCTCAACCGCTTTTTTATCATCTTCTCCTTTGGCAGCGTCTGAAAAAACAAACAATTGAGTATTCTCAATGCACCTAATTGTATTTAACTTTCTTAGATTCATTTTCACGTGATCAGGTCTATTGTACACAAACAAAACCAACGGTGCATATACACAAGTATTCTCCATACTAATTAATTCTCCCCCATTTTTTTCTTTCTTCGCCTTATTCTTAGGTATTTATTAATCATTAGTGCAATTGATAGGTAAAATGGGACATAGCTGCAATTGGCGTACATAACCGCTAAAGATCGACACATACAAAAAGAAAATATACCAGCCAGCCATGTGAACAAATATGCGCTTTCAATCTCATTTGCTAGCTTCCCTTTTACCTCACACCGCACTAACAAGCGTATCACAACAATATAAGCAATCACATCAATAAATGGTCCCATCACATAACCACCGTAAAAAATAGCCTGCCCTACAATCGGAACAATTTCAACCCAATACATTGCCAAACTATACGATGTAGGTATATTTTTAAATAATTGTACAATTCGATTTAATCCAGGCAATCCAAGAATACTTGTTTTATTGGCAATATCCGAAAACAGCGTCAATAGTTGCATTTGATTGCCGGTTTCACTATACAAATGATAACATTTAGCAATGGATTCCGTACCACACAAATATGATGTCAAATATTGTTGGATACTAGAAACATCTGTTCGCATCGTTTTCATTCCAGAAGTTCCACTTAAATCTATATGAAACTGCTTAAGCAATGTAAAGCTGATAACCACTAATAAGAACGACGGGCCAACTATCGAGTAAAAAAGCTTCTTTTTTTCAGGAAAAGCTTTCAGCAGGACTGTCAGACCGCAAATCGCATAATAAACTATCATCGTTCTATTGTTTCCAAATGTACATAGACACGTAAGAACAACTGTTATAACCGGTATTATGCAGTTTACTATTCCTGGTTTTCTTTCTTCTCTTTCAGAAAAAAACTCAACCACCATAATAACCAAAAAAGCCATCATTGTTTGCGCCAACCAAATGTCGTAGCCATACATAGATTCTTCATCCATAGCTTCAGTAATAAGGCCGAATCTCATCTTACTGAGCATTCGATTTAATCCTCTAATTGCCACGATACCTACAGCGCCAGCCAAGACAATCAAGCCGCCCAAACTCATTTTATTGAAATATGAATGTCTATTTTGATTTTTTTGTTTTTCTTTAATATAGGTTCTTCCATATGAATACTTAATCACACTACAGCTAACCAACAATTCCACATTTTGCATAATAATTGCAAAAACATATGCATCGGGAGAATAATAACCAAATTCCCCACTAAATTCCCCGATATAGCATGTATATATTGGTAGCATTAAATATTTTAATGTCAAAAGCAAATAAAAAATTTTTAATGCAAAACCATTTTCGTGGTATGCAATTATATCGCTAAATATGCAGATGCAAATTGTCCACATTAACGGTATAGTAAAAAAAATCTCTGTTCCGGCTAATAACGGTGTGTTTAAGAATACATATACGGTAGCTAATAATCCAATTAAGAGCAATGGAACAAAATAGCTATTTTTCCTAACTCTAAATAGTGATTCCTTGCCAGTTACTATATGCACTATCGCAGTCCTCCTTCATTTCAAAACTTTATTGCTCATACAATTCTCTATATATTTTCAGCAACATTTTGAGGTTTTCGTCCCTATTATGTGTTTTTCCAGCATGTGATTTTGCATTTTTGCTAATTATCAAAGCACAATCAGCATCATTGAATACTTTTTTTACATAATAAGCAATCATATATGGCGCATCTGCTTGGTAAATATACCCTTCCAGATTATGAAGTAGCATATTTTTTACTCCGCCAACATCCGAAGAAATACAAGGAACGCCAAGTAACATAGCTTCACCCAAGGAATTGGGAGAGTTTTCAATTGTTGATGGGGACACAAATACATTGCTCTTTAGAAAACGCTCCTTCATTTTCTGCTCTGTCAGCGATCCAGTGAAAGTCACCTTTTCCTCTAAGTTATATTCAGAAATCAGTCTCTTAATATATTTTGCAAAAGAAGATATTTTCAACTTTCCATAAAGGCTATCCGTTTTTGTTAAATCATTTCCGGCAATATACAGGTGCGCATCCGGATAATTTTTCAATATTTCCGGCATTGCTCTAAGCATAAAATGGAGTCCCTTAATCGGAGTTGCCGCCTGACTCATAAAAATGGAATGCTTTTCACAATTCTGATATTCCCAATCTCCTGAATAGAATGAATCTCTTAATGATTCATTACAGAAATGGTATTGTACTTTGGGATTAATCTCTTTAGTACAAGCTTCATCCCAGTCCGTTCTTCCAATCACATGGCCTACTGCTTTAATAGTAGAAATTTCCGTCATACCACGACGTTTCATTTTTTCGGCTTGCTGAAGAAGATTTCCTCTTGCGATATTGCTTAATGTAAATCTTTTCAATTCCTTATATGGGATACCGTTGTTGAAATGCATCCAATAAAAAGAAGGCAGCCCCTGTATATTAACTACCGTTTTTTCTGGGTTGTTAAACTCTTCAGCTGCCACTAAGCTATGCGGATACTCTGTTCCAAAAATATGTAGCAGATCCGGTGATACCTTAGAGATAATCGTTCTAAGATGTTCTCTCATATATTTAGACTCATGCACTTGATCCTCTACTGGAAGAAATCCCAACAATTTGGGCTGAGAAAAAGCATAATAATGTATTTTTCCAACTGTACCTGCTTTAATCTCTTTTATTCCTAATTGAGGGAATGCAATATAAAGTTCAATGTTATCTAATTTTTCAATCGAATTTGCAAATCCTGTAAGCCATCCACAAATATTAGGGACATTTACATTCATGTCTGCAGCAATTCTTGGAATTGGCACATTACAAACCCAAAGTATTTTCATTTTCTCCATCTTCCTCACCTTAATTCGTTACAAACTTCCACATTTTTGAGCACTGGGTTTTAGTATTCTTTTCATTTATTACAAACTCTCGTGCTCCATTTCCTTGTTCCTGCAATGATGCCTCATCCAAACTCAATGTTTCTTCTATTGCTTTAGCTAATGCATCTACTGTTTCTTGCTTTACAACGTATAAATGCTGTAAATATTCTCTCGGAATACCTGCGATATCAAAACTCAGCACCGGTGTTCCCGTTGCCATATATTCAAATAATTTAGAAGGGAAACAATACCCTGATGCTGGTTCAGACGGCAATCTCATATTTACCAACAAAGATGCCTCTGCCTGTTTTTGCAGTACTTCTTGTCTGCTTGGCAAGAAGCCGTAAAATTTGATTCTGTTATCCTTTCTGGCACACTCTTTAATATAATTCTCCGAATTCCCACCACCGGTCAACCACAGTTCCATTCCCGAATCATGTATGCTCATAAACGCATCTACGAGCATATTAATTCCATACTGTTCATCCAATTTTCCCGAATACATGACAGCTTTCTTTTTCTCTTTAGCTGAAACAACCTGTTCAGAAGTATCGAAGCTACCTTCCATCAAAATCCATTCGTTTGATTGAATTTCGAGAAACTCTGCCATTTTTTCTGCATAAAGAATAAAGCCATTAAATTTTGCCTGCATTCTTTTTATATCAATCCAATCAACTTTTTTTAAGGTTGCTTTAACAAAACTTTGACCCAAATCCATAAACTGTGGTAAATCGGTGATAATCAAATAGATTTTTGCTTGTGGTATTTTTTTCTGAATATAACACGCTGTTGCCATTGGAGCCGAGCGCATTGAGTATGCAAAAACAACTAACTCGCCACCTTCATATCGAGTTTTAACCCATTTATCAGCAGCTTTTACCATCGCCCTTTTACAATTAACTCGATTAATGTACTTATCATTTTTATACCCTACACTAATATCCACTGCATTAGGCTTATGCTCCCACATTACCGGCTCAATTATTCTGTCTTGATAAACTGGGAAAGGTGGGAGAACGCTACCATTTATTGAATCAAAGACTTTCCCACTAACTTCTTCGATTCCATAAATCAAGTTTTTCTGAGACACTTGAGCTGACGCAGAATCGCAGCCCTTTTGAGCTTTTATCTTAAATTCTTCATCGCTTTCTACACATCCGATCCACAATAACTGGGATATCATAATAGGTACTTCCTCACATTCTTTTGATTACTCTCGCCGGGTTACCAGCAATCACGCAGTTGTCCTCGAATTTACCACTCACCACTGCGCCAGCACCAACCACACAATTATCACCCAGCACTGTGCCCTTCAGTATTATCGAATTGCATCCGATAAAACAGTTTTTCCCGATATGGATTTCTTTTGCCGGAATCAAATCCGCCATCTCCCCAGGATGTTCCGAATGCATCTGTTGCAATCTCTGCTCCGGATCAATGGGGTGGAAATCGTTATCCAGAATCTTCGTGTTGCCGCCAATTGATGTATCATCACCAATGTAGATACCTTTTCGCGCATATATCGTTGCACCAGAGATTCCCACATGATCACCGATTTCAATTACTGCGCCCGGCGCACGGGTAACAATTATCGTTCTGGAATACAATCCAACCAAATTGCTCAGAAATCCGCTGTTTATACTTACATGCTTGCCAAGCTTAAGAGTAGCACCTTTTTTATTGAAGATGATTGGAAAACCTTTCAGCAGCAAATTATCCCCATACTGCACTTTGGTCATCTTCATCAGCACTTTGAACCAATTGCTGTTCATAATATCTCTCCCGGTCAGCTTCTGATAGAGAAATAGATAGCCTTGAACACTTCCCATCCATAGGACTCAAACCAGTAAAGTACAGAATATCCATTTCCACGATAAGCCTTATATTTTTCTTTTGCACGACCGAGCACTTTTTTCATATTCGTATTTGTGCTTACACCGTCTGCAACGAAATTAGTAATCACCTTATTGATAACTCGAATCTTCACACCTTGCTTCCGCATTTTCAGATACAGGTTAAAATCTGCATACGCCGGGAAGGTTTCATCAAATCCGTTTTGCTTATACAACTCCGTCGACAGAAACATACTCGGATGATTCCAGTGGCGGCTGGTGACAATGCCGTGCTCATCATTCTTGGACATCTTATTTGTCACAGTTCCATTTGGATTGATATAGTGCAAACCGCCGTATGTCAATTCAAACGGTTTTTCCTGATAAAATGCATTGATGTTTTTCAGTGCATCAAGTTCATACCAATCGCCAGCATTCAGGAAGGAAATGAAATCACCTTTTGCTGCTTTCACACCTTTATTCATCGCATTGTAGATACCTGTATCCTTTTCACTGGTAACCACAAAGGAAATGCCTCTTTTCTCAAACTGCTCTTTATAGGAATCAATAATTTTCAGCGTATTATCCTTAGACTGACCATCAAAAATCAGATATTCATAAGGCGCATATTCCTGATTGAGAACTGATTCGATTGTCTTCTGAATGACAGCTTCACCATTAAACACAACCGTAACGACTGTAAATTTCAGATTCATTTGCGTCCTCCTCAATACAGTCCCTGCTTGTTGCAATCTTCAAACCAGTCTTTGAAGGTATCTTCAAAACTGTAGTGGAACTTATAGCCACTTCCCGCCAGCTTCTTGCCACAGATATTTGTACTCACCATCAGCTTCTTAACCCGTGCCGGATGAATGCCAACCTTTTTTCCGCCAATCGGTCCAAGAATCGTCGCTGCCGTCATCAGCAGTCCACCGGGAACCAGCGGAATATGACGCTTCATACCAGTAGCAGCCTGCATAGTTTCACAAATCTGCTCGATGTTATAAGCGGGTTCAAACGTGCAGTTGTAGATACCTACGCCCGGGAAGTCATTATCAATCATTCGATACTTAAAGAATCGCACAAGTTCTTTCACATAGATGCAAGCCTTAACGGTATCCTTGCGACCAGCATAGAAGAAATACCGCTTTTTCTGACCGTTATAAAGACGAGTCATGTTGCCATGTTCACCCTTGCCGTACACAATACCCGGACGAACAATCGTCAGTTCTCTACTCGAATCCTTGGCCTGCCAAATCTGATGAATTTTCTCAGCAACCAGCTTGCTGATACCGTACGGAGTGTTAGGAGTAGGCAGTGTGTCCTCTGTCTTGAGTTCTTCCGCTGCACCATACGGAGCAATAGAACTTGTGAACAGAATCTTTCTAATGCCATGCTTTTCGGCAAAGGCCGTCACATTCTCTGCACCATAAATATTGGTTTCAAAGTATGCATGATCAGGGTGTCCCGGAGTCCGGTGTACCGCAGCAAGATTAAAAATCACATCGTCTTTCGTAGGTTCGAAATCAAACTCAATCGGCTTCCGCACATCCAAACGGATATATTCTACGCCATCGTTTTTCTCAACGATTCCGGGCACAACGCCTTCTTCGCCGGGCATCACAATATCAAGATCGTAAATCTTATCGCCAGACTTCACACATTCGCTCTTCAACAGATGAATCAAATGAGTACCAATAAAGCCAGAACCACCGAAAATAATATAATTCATGTATCTTTCTCCTTCTTTATTTCGCGCCATCCCTACGAAGGACCGAAGCAACTGTTCTAAATAAAATCTTTATATCCAGCATGATGGATGCATGGTTGACATAGTACATTTCCATCCGCTGCCGCTGACCACTTTGGTACGTTGCGTTATTTCGAGCGTATGCCTGCCAGTATCCCGTAACGCCCGGTTTCACAGAAAGCAATGTATCAAACATATCCGCATAATACGTTTGGATTTCCGATTCAATCAACGGACGCGGCCCCACCAAACTCATATCATTGCATAGCACGTTAAAAAGTTGTGGTAACTCATCCAGACTGGTTTTCCGAAGAAAATTACCGACTGGCGTAATGCGCGGATCATTGTCAATTTTGAATTCTTTAATGTACTGCTGTCTTTGTTCGTCAGTAAGCTGATCGATCATCTTATCAGCATTTTTGTACATGCTTCGGAATTTCCACATCTTGAACGCTTTTCCGTTCTTCCCGATCCGAAGCTGTCCATAAATGACTGGTCCCGGATCCCCCAGATAAACGATTGCAGAAATTATCAGGAGCAACGGTGATATTGCAACGATTGCAACCAATGCAACAATAAAATCGAAGGCTCTTTTGACAAATTTATAGATGCCACTCCCTGTGTTTGCCTTATATGTCGTTTCAAATTTCTGTTCTTGCAGTCCGTTTTGCATCTAATGTTTCCCTCATCACGCTATCTCAAGCTTAGTCACGCTGGAAAATATCGCGTGTATAAACCTTATCCTTCACATCATCAAGACACTTGTCATAGCGATTTGCGATGATGGCGTGGCTCATCTCCTTGAACTTAGCCAAATCATTCACAACGACAGAGCCAAAGAAGGTCTCGCCGTCTTTCAGGGTCGGCTCATAAATAATGACAGTTGCACCCTTTGCCTTGATGCGCTTCATGACGCCCTGAATAGAGCTCTGGCGGAAGTTATCGCTGTTACTCTTCATAGTCAAACGGTACACACCGATGGTCACAGATTTTTCCTGTTCCTTGTCGTACTCGTTATCCTCGTCATAGCCGTAGTAACCAGCCAGCTTCAAGACACGATCAGCGATGAAGTCCTTACGAGTTCTGTTGCTCTCGACAATAGCCTCGATCAGATTCTCCGGCACGTCAGCGTAGTTTGCCAGCAGCTGCTTGGTGTCTTTCGGCAGACAGTAACCGCCATAGCCAAAGGACGGATTGTTGTAGTGGCTACCAATACGAGGATCAAGGCAAACACCATCGATAATCTGCTGTGTGTTCAGACCCTTGCTCTCTGCATAAGTGTCCAGTTCGTTGAAATAAGCAACGCGCAGGGCAAGATATGTATTGGCAAACAGTTTAACAGCCTCCGCCTCGGTGAAGCCCATGAACAGGGTGTCGATGTTCTCCTTGATAGCACCTTCCTGCAGCAGACCAGCGAACTCGTGAGCAGCTTCGACCAAACGCTCATCGTTCAAATCAGTTCCAACGATGATACGAGAAGGATACAGGTTATCATAGAGAGCCTTGGACTCACGCAGGAATTCTGGGCTGAAGATGATATTCTTGCTGTTGAACTTCTCACGCACAGAAGCGGTGTAACCCACAGGGATTGTGGATTTAATGACCATGATTGCATCTGGGTTATACTCCATAACCAGCTTGATCACAGCCTCAACCGCAGATGTGTCGAAATGCTGCGTGTGGCTGTCGTAGTTCGTAGGGGCCGCTATAACAACAAAGTCCGCATCAGAGTATGCAGCCTTTGCATCCAGAGTTGCGGTCAGGTTCAGTTCCTTTTCTGCGAGATACTTCTCGATATAGTCATCCTGAATCGGGGACTTACGGTTGTTGATCATGTCCACCTTCTCCGGGATAATATCCACAGCAGTCACCTGATGGTGCTGAGAAAGCAATGTGGCAATCGACAAACCAACATAACCAGTGCCCGCAACGGTAATCTTATAATTCTTCATAATATCTACTTCTCCAATCCTTATTGCTTATATCTTCTAAAATCAGTTTGTGTCTATGTAGTCATCCCGAAAGACGGTATCGCAAGCTTTTACTCCCCACGCCCCAACAAACAAACCTTGAACGTTTTAAAAATAATCTTCCAATCCACCCAAAAGCTGCGTTCCTTGACATATTTCACATCAAGATCCATCCACTCCTCAAAGGAGAGGTCGTTACGGTGCGGGGCGATCTGCCAATAGCAACTCAAGCCGGGAGTCACATACAAGCGCTGCTTTTCGTAGTCGCCGTACTGTTCCACCTCGCGGGGAAGTGCCGGGCGGGGGCCAACGATGCTCATATCACCCTTCAGGATGTTCCACAGCTGCGGCAGCTCATCGAGGCTGGTCTTGCGGATAAACTTGCCCACACGGGTAATGCGGGGGTCGTCCTTGATCTTGAACACGGGACCGTCCATCTCGTTCTGGTCAAGCAAATCGTCCAGCTTTGCCTCAGCATTGGGGCACATAGACCGGAACTTATAAAACTTGAAGGGCTTGCCGTTGCGGCCAATGCGTTCCTGACTAAAGACAGGCCCCGCAGACGGGTCGTCCACCACAATTGCGATGGCCGTAGCCAGCATGACCGGCGACAGCACCACCAGCGCCAGAGACGACAGGATCACATCTTGCGTCCGACGCCCGATCCAGTACAGGCGATGATCGCGCAGATTTTCCTTGCGGTCAACTTCAACTTCCTTATCGATTCCGACTGTATTCGTAGCCATTTTTACTCCTCATTTAAATTCACGTTTGTTTATAATTTTCTTGTTTCAACTCGCTTTTGCCGTAACGGTATCGGCTTGTACTGCCTGCTCAGACGGTTGCTTCGGATTGCTTTTGTCCCACCGCATCCCGATGGTATCCAGCTTTGCAATACGTTCCTCTGTCAGCACAGCGCAGCTTTTTTCAGGATTATGACGGGTATACCGCTGCCGCTTGACCCAATTTCCAAGGTTGTAACCGCCCGGCGACACATAATCAGCCGAGACGTTCAGGTCGCCGTGGGCATCAAAATAGCGCTTGGCTTCCTGATATCCTTCGTTCCACTGGCGGTCATTGCGGTTGCCCCAGTACATCCCGATACGGTTGAGCCGCTCGACCTGTTCGTCCGTCAGCTTTCCTTTCGGGTAGGCCCATTGCTGGCTTGCAACCCATTGTCCAAGCCGTTCTCCAGCCGCCGTCACATAGGAACGCGGGATATTCAGGTTCCCGTTTTCCTCGTAATAGGCGGCAGCCAGCGCATAAGCCTTTTCCCACTTAGCATCGAAAATGTTCCACACCATGCCGATTTCATCCAGCTGTGCGATGCGTTCTTCCTTCAAGCGGCCATTCAGCTTTTGCTGCCGGGTCTTGATGATCCATTGCCCTAAGGGGTAGCCGTCCGGGTCGGTGTATTTGCCGGGTACCATCAGGTTTCCGTAGGCGTTGTGGTATTTCTTTGCTACCTCAAAACCGCGCTGCCACGCAATTTCCTTCCGGTTGCCCCAGACCATACCGATGCTGTCCAGCCGTGCGATCTGCTGCTCGGTCAGATTTCCTTGAATCTGCCCCTCACGTACCCGGCGCTGGGTGACCAGCCACACGCCAAGGCTCAGACCGCTGGGCGTGGTATACAGTTTCGGAACACTCAGGTTGCCGTGCTCTGCATAGTAGATGCTCGCCTCTGAGAAATAGTGCTCCCAACTGGAGGAAAGGCTTGCCTGCAGCTGCTCGAAAAGCATCCGGCAGTCATGCACCTGCTCGATGACCTCGAACCGCTCGGTGACGATCTTATCGCCCTCGCCGTTGGCATAGAGCCGATGGACGGCCTCCTGCATCTCGTTTTGCAGGCTGGAAATGCTGGTCAAGCCCTCGAAGTTGTTGACCACATCCAGAATCAGCGGGGCTGCGGTATCCCCGGCGGTCAGGGCGCGGCCAATCTGTTGCTTGTAAATAATGGGGGAAACCGTTGGCCGGAACAGAATCACGCCGGAAATGCCCTCCACATGGACGCCCTCGTTGAGCATATCGATGCAGAATAGCAGCTTCAGTCTGTCACTGACGTCTGTTTTGAAGTCCGCAAATGACTTGTCCGTATTCGGGTCATCCGAGTAGGCTTCGTACACCACCACGTCCGGGTTGACCCCGGCAAACCATTCAGGCACATGGGAAACCATCTCGTCCATATGCTCCTTATTGGCGCAGAACACGATGTACTTGCCGCACTTATTCGTGATATGATGGGCAAAAACCTTGTCCAGACCGTCTGCCTGTTCCAGTGCACGGCGGAGCGCGTCCAGATATTTCTG
>ERZ1026860.341-NODE-341-length-34160-cov-64.854567_pt1 | contig 34160 bp, 24 predicted proteins | sample MGYA00380160_ERZ1026860 | MGnify/ENA primary metagenome ERZ1026860 (study PRJEB33269, sample SAMEA4719796) | human gut metagenome | biome: human-associated habitat; feature: organic feature; material: feces | place: Cameroon | collected 2013-10 ... | reverse complement strand
ACCCAACGCACGAACAAAGATAGTGGGTGGTCTTGCAATTTTTAGAGGAAATATATGAATTGTTTTTGTCATGAACTAAAAATCAATAGGTGTGCAGGCTGAAGCCTTGGGCGGAGGGGAGGTAGTTTACGCCCCACCAGCACATCTGGAGGAGAAGGAAGGAGAAAATCAGGATGAGAAGAGCGAAGCGAAGGGCTTTGTTGGAGGAGTCGGTCACTGAGCTTGTCGAAGTGACCGAAGACAAAGCATTGGCTTGTCCCTGACGCAGATGCAGGTACAGGAGATAGCTGAGCCAGGTGGCGGCGGCCCAAGTCTCCTTGGGATCCCAGGTCCAATAGTCGCCCCAGGCCTGCTTGGCCCAGAGGGCTCCCATCACTATACCCATCGTCAGGAAACCCCAGCCTATGCGGACGAGGGTGTCGCAGAGACGGAGGTCGGTTTCGAGCGGTCGCTGTAGTTCGACAGGCTCAATGACCGGTTTTCGGGTAAGCCAAAGGATGCGCACGGCGAGGATGGTGGCAATGCCCATCACGGCGTAGGCGAACATATAGACGATGACGTGCGGGACGAACCACGGGCTGCGGAGGGCGGGCATAAGTTCCTCAGTGTGAATCTCTGGCTTGAATATGTTGATACAAGCGAAGACGATGGCCATCAGGCAGCCGAACGGCAGGACCCAGCGGTAACGCCAACGAAGATAGACCCCGAGGCCGATCAGCGAAAGGAAGAGGCTGAACCAGAGGCGGGTCTCCCCCATCGTGCGGAGCGGCGGACGGCCGAGCGTTACCCAGACCCCGACAATGAATGTTATGAATATAATCGAGCCTGCTCCCGTCAGAAGGACCGCCGGCATCCGACGCTTTGAGACCACCGACATCACGGCACCGGAGAGCCACAACGCGGATGCGGCCAACGCGAACCAAACAAATGAATCCCAACTCATTGCAGTCCCTCTTTTTTATTGAATATTCCTTTGGAAGAATCTTGTCCGGCAAAAAAATTCCTCTTCCTGAAACGAGGCTTGAACCCGGCGAAGAACACCATCGCCGCGGCGGAGACGAGCAGCAGCCACAAGGCGACGCGGAAAACCTCCGACATCGGCGAATGAACACACTTGAATATGCTCGCGAACTCCCCTCGCTCCGTGTCCGACAAGTAATCCGACTGATAGATCCACCACGACCCGATCTTGGCTGGATGGTTCACGGCGATCTTCGTGTCGTAAGAACGGCCGTCCGAAAGGGTCAAGGTAACTTCTGATGAATATTCATAGACAGAGAAATCCCTGAGTGTCAGCTCAAAAGGAAGTTTGACAGATGCATCGGTATATTCATTCCTCGCATAGTGCTCCGGTGCGTTCGGCATCGCGATCATTCTTGCCCGGATGGTTCCTCCGGTGCCGAATATTCCGGAAACGAGAATGACCGACAGCCCAAGATGGGCAAATGTCACCCCGAGGCGGTGCCTGCTGAAATTATGAATATCCTCGATCGTGTTCAGGGTGACGGTCATCGCAAGGAACAGCAGAGCGAGGATGAAGACTGGCGAACGGCTCATATTCCTGAAACCGAGAACGCCGAAAAAACCGTCCCCGCTCCCATCCTGCGGGGTAAGTCCGAAGATGAGAAGCAGGAACAGCACTATTGAAATCGAGATTATGCAGGCCTTCCGGCCGGAAAGATGTCTGAACAGCGGCCAGCGGTCACGCAACGCGTAGATGACCACCAGAAGGCAGACATAGACCAGAGCCGCGACAAGCCCGAACGAATGGCCCAAGGCTGACATTACGCCTCAGCCCACTGCTTGCGCAGAAGGTCAACGGCAGCGGCGACAGTCGTGGCACGGTCCCCTTTGGTGCCGCACTCGAAGCTGACATACTTGTCGTAGCCGATCTCCTTGAGGGCTCTGAATCCGTCAACGTAATAGTCCTTCTCGCCGTCCTCGCCCGGCATAACCCTACGGCCACGGCTGGCGATGTGGACGTGCTGGAGGTACTCCTTGCCAGCGGACATCAACGCGCCATAGTCGGAAGTCTCCTCGGACATATGCCAGAAATCCCCCATAGCCTTGACTCCCTTGCTGTCTGAGTCGCGGGCGATCGCCGCGGCGTCGGCAACCTGACGCATATAGAAGGCCTCGTTCCTGTTAAGCGGCTCAAGGATCACGGTCGTGCCGTGCTCAAGGGCGAACTCTCCAAGGTCGTGAAGCTGCTCGCAAAGGTAATTGCGGGTGTCCATCGTGTGAGGCTTGCACGGAGTCTGGTGATTGAAGGCCGGAACCATAATGACTCCCGTCGAGCCAAGCTCTCCGGCAGCGGCCACGATCTCGCGCATTGTCTTGTCAAACAACTCCTTAACGGCAGGATCCTCGGCGAGGATGAAGCCGTCAAAGCCGGCGCAGATCGCCGACACCTTGATGTTTCGTCCGTTAAGTGCATCCTGAATCTCCTTCACACGGGAAGCCAGTCCACGGCCTCCCGGCTCGAAACCGATGACTCCAAGGCTCTCCATAAAGTCCAGCTTCTCGGCCAGACTCTCGCCCGGAGCTATCCCCTCCTGAAACGAAATCTTCAGTTCAAGGTCGTTTCCGGTCTTCTTTTTATCGTCCGATGCGGCGACGCACCCCGGCAGCACCGATGCCGCGGCCAATGCCGCCGACCCCGCCGCCGCTGTCGCCAGAAAATTTCTTCTGTTCATATTCGGTTACTTTTCTGCTCCCGGGACAGGGACGGTGTACTTGCTCATATCCATCTTGCCGAGCTCAAGCTTCTCCGGGAGGTAATCCAGGTCGGAGGCGCTGATCTCGTCCCAGGTGATGGTCTTGCCGGTGTAGGCGGCCTCGCGACCCATCACGCCGCAGAGAGATGAAATGCCACACTCGCCTGCCTCAACGTGAGCCTCACCTTTGCGGATGTGGTTCACCCAATCCACGTGCTCAAGCACATACGGGTTGGTCTGCTGGAACTGAGCCTTCTCGGCCTCTCCGTCGAACTGCCAAAGAATATTCCCCTGAAGGTCACGGATGGCGAAATCCGTCGAGCTCCAATAGCCTTTGGTTCCACGGACATATTCACTGACATTGTTGGAGCAGCCGTCGATCTGGCGGGACATACTGTGCAGATGGACTCCGTTCTCATATTCAAAGTCAATGCTGAAGTTGTCGTACTGGTCGCCGGTGATTCTGCGCTGGCGGCTGCCGAAGCCCGTAGCCTTGATCGGGTGTTTGCCGATCATCCAGTTGAACACATCGATGTTGTGCACGTGCTGCTCGACAATGTGGTCGCCGGAGAGCCACTTCCAGTTGACCCAGTCACGGATCATCCATTCCATATCGCTCCAGCCCTGCTGACGCTCCTTGTACCAAAGCATTCCCTGATTCCAGTAAACGTTGCCGCCAGTGATCTCGCCGATCATTCCTTCCTGGATCTTCTTGAAAGACTCGACGTAAGGCCTCTGGTGGTGACGCTGAGTTCCTGTCACGACGCTGAGCCCCTTGGCCTCGGCCTGCTTGGCGGTCGCCATAATCTGACGGTAGCCCTTGGCATCCACAGCGATAGGCTTCTCAAGGAATGAGTGGACACCTTTCTCGGTGGCATACTGGAAATGAGCCGGACGGAAGACCGGAGGAGTGGCGACAATCACCATATCCACACCTGAGTCAATGACCTGCTTGTAGGCATCGAAGCCGGTGAAGCAGTGATCCTCAGGAACTTCCTGGTTCCATTGGTTCTTGATGTTCTCACGAAGGCCGTTCAGACGGTCGGCGAAGACATCGCCCAAGGCTGTGACCTTGATCCCATTGGCGGCGTTAAGAAGGTCATTGACAGCACCGCTACCACGGCCGCCGCAACCGATTACGCCAACCTTAAGTTCCTTGCCGTCAATGGCTTTGTCAGGAAGTTCAGGCACATAGTACTCGCCCGGCTGCCTGAGGGGAGTCATCTTGCCGGATTTGTCACCGCCCGCGCAGGCTGACAGCAGGACGCTGCCTCCTACCAGACCTACACCTATCTTGGCGCTCTTGCCAAGAAAGGATCTTCTGTCCATTTTGTTGCTCATTTTATTAATAGTCTTTATGTTATTTAATTATTAACAGTAATTCCTTCAGGAACGTCGCACACGACTCTGAAACCGATACCCTTGACATCGGAGTACCACCAGATGCTCTTCGGATTCTGCGGATCGGTGCGGAGCCAATCATCATTCCGGGTGTGGCTTCTGGCGGCGCAGCGAACCAGCGACGCGTCATCAGAATATGCCCCGCCGCGGACCACAAACTCATCGCCGCTCTCCGGACCCTTCGGATCCAATGCGCCATCAGCAATCTTTGAATATGCGTCAGCGGCATACCGGTCGGAGCAATATTCCATCACGTTACCCAGCATATTCTTGAGTCCGAACGGGTTGGCCTTCACTTCGGAAGGTTCCTGAGTCTTGCCGAAACTGTCTTCAGAATAAACCACATAACTTGCGATCGAGGTGGTGTCCGCCCCGAAAAGTTTGTTCCAGAACGTTTCCTTTGAATATTTCTTCGGGCTTCCTTCGAAGAAATACGGGGTCTGGGTGCCGCCACGGGCGGCATATTCCCATTCCGCCTCGGTCGGAAGACGGTAGTTTCGTCCGGTTTTGATGGAAAGCCACTGGCAGAAGGTCTCCGCCGCGTAATGCGTCATCGTGATCGCAGGCCTCTCGCCCATTCCCCAGCCTTGGTCCGGGAATCCGAACGGAGGGGTAGGACCGCTTACGGCATCCACATCCGGACGGTTGTTGTTGGCGTAGATCTTCTCAGGAGGGGTTCTGCCCTCGGACATCGTCTCGTTGTAAAACGCCCAGAACTGATGCCAGGTCACCTCGACCTCACCCATAAAGAACGGAGAGATCCGGACCTTTTTCTGAGGGCCCTCATCCGCAGAGCGGAACGGCTCGTTGTCCGGGCTGCCGATCGTGAACTCACCTCCGGGAACCGCGACCATTTTGATCGCCGCCGTCGTGCCGGGTACCGTCTCCGTGAAGTTCGTGAAAGAAGTCACCACGGCGGCACTGTCATATTTCTCGCCTCCGCCAGTGTCCATCACCTTGCCTTCCAGCCTCTTATGCTCGTAGCCGGGCATATCGTGCCCTGTGTTCAGGTGGCAGCTTATGCACTGGAGATTCAGTTTCTTGGCGTTCTCTTCATAGTAGAGATGGGCGGTGATCCCGTCATCGGATATTCCTGAAGGGAAAAGATTGACGTGGCATTTCTCGCAGGATTCGTTATAGACGATCTTCGTTCCGTGCTCAAGCGTTCTCTTTGAATTCCAATCGATTTCGTCCTTGTCCTTGGTCATCTTGGCCCACAGATCCTTTGCACCGATCCGTGCCTTGACCATATAATAGCGAAGGTAGCCGTTCTCTTTCGGAGGAAGATGGCAGGCGGCGCAGTCGGTCACGACACCACTCTCGCTGTTGTAGTGCTCGGACTTCTTCCAGTCCGCGTCAGCCTGCTCGTGGTAGTGGCAGCTCATACAATACTCATTGGTGGAAGTGCGTGTCATCGCCCCTCCCACCGCCAGCATAGCACATACACCAATCGCCAGCCCGCCAAGGCCAGCGAATATGATCACTTTTTTCCTGCCTCCCATAGTCGTGTTCCAAACCTGTTAAAAACAAATCCGGTAAATTTACACAAAACCTTTCAGAATGCAAATTTTTTTCGAGGTGGGTTCTTCCTTTAAAATCAACAAGTCAGCTCACCTATGCCAGCACGGTTCTCAGAATGAGTACTCCCCCGGACCGATCTCATAGATTTCGTAACTACTGTCATCAAGCGGTCTGAGAATCGCGGCGTCCGTGCTTTTCGGGACATAGACCGTGGCGCGGGTTCCGAAAGGGACACGACCTTCCATACGCACCTTGTCACCGTTCACCTTGACTTTGGACACAAGTGTCCCGTAAGGAGTCCGGGTCGTGTAGGAGACATCCTCAAGTTCCTTCACGGGAATAGGACGGATGATGATGTGCTTGAAACCAGGCTCATCAGGATCTGTCTGAACTCCAGCGAGCATCTTGTAGAACCAAACGAGGCCGCCACCGAACATTGGGTGGTTCCGCGAATCGGTTCCGTCCCATTGCTCCCACGTGGTTGTAGCGCCTTGTTCAAGCCACCATCCGAAACTCGGAAAATCCTTTTGGTTCAGCAGGGTCCACGCCACATCGTTCATACCATTGAGGGCAAGAGTCTCGTAAAGGAATCTGTGCGCGACGAAGCCGACATTGACGTGGCCGTTGTATTTGCCCATCAACTCTTCACGGAGTGTGGCGCGGACATCCTCAAGTCGTTCCTGAGGTACACCCATATACAGAGCATAGACGTTGCCTCCGAAGTCTCCGTAGCTCTTGGCTTCCGGATCGTAGTAACTTCTGTTGAACGCATCCCTGATTCCGTCAGCCTTTTCCGAATACTCTGCGGCACATTTCTCGTCACCAAGTACCTTGGCTGTCTTCGCTGTGATGTCCGCACACAACCAGTAGAAGAATGTGTGGACAAGTTCATCCTTCGGCAGGCCGAAAGCCGGCGCCCAATCTCCGAGGTTGTACCAATAGAGTGGCGTTCCCTGTGGTGTAGGCTTATGGAACGACGACGTTCCGTCCTCTGTCCGCCAGGTGTCATAGAAACGCATAAACGCCTTCATCGGGCCAAGACAGCTTGCGAGAAGATCCTTGTCACCGTAGCGGTTGTAGAACTCCCACGGCATAACGCAGATGGCCGCACCCCAAGCCGGACCGCCTCCGCAGCAAGGTTCCCAAGGAGCGCCGTTCGGCACATAACCCGACTCTGGATTCTGACTGCCTTTGACATCACCGATCCATTTGTTGTAGAATGAGGCGGCGTCAAAATTGGCAAGGACCATAGGCATCGCGACCTCACCGTCACCCGTGTATGGAAGTCTTTCTCTATGAGGACAATCGGAGGCCACCCCTGCGTGCATATTGTCCACCTGAGACTGTCTCCAGATCTTTTCGATCTGACAGAACAGCGGATTCGAACAGTCGAACTCAGCGTTGGGTTTCACATCGGAGCCGACCGCCTCGGCGACTATCCGCGAAGCATCAAGATCTTTGATCCCGGAAATGATGGCCTCTCTGAAAACATACCAAGTGAACTTCGGATTCAACGAGACCTTCCCATCGGACGCACAGACATATTCACACCTGCCGGCAGGATACTCAGACAGATGGTTGACCTTAAGAGTGTCACCCTTGCTAACATTGACACCATCCAATTTGACCCAGCCCGAAATGACCTTGCCGAAATCGACCTTGAATGTTCCATCGTCGAGTTTCTCGAAAGAGACCGGATTCAAGACTTCCACTACCTTGTCTGTCGGCCCCATATTGGCTACAAGTCTGCCCTGAGGAGCCTCCTTAACGGCAGCGTACCCTAACGAGGAGTCATCCAATCCAGGCTTGCTCCATCCCGGAATCTCAATGTTGGCGTCATAGACCTCTCCTTGATAGAGATTGCTGAATATTATCGGAGAATGCGCTTCCTTCCAAGTGGTGTCCGAGCAGATATATTCAATGTGCCCATCTGAATATTCAAGTTTCATCTGCAGGATGAATCTCGGGTAGCCGTAGTTCGCTATGGTGTTGTTGTTGAACAATCCTTCGTGGAAATACCCGCTTCCAAGAAGCATCGAGACAGCATTCGCGCCCTTATCGAGCATATCAGTGATGTCGTAGGCGAGGTACAGGGTCCGATAGGCTGTGACTTCCGGCTCCAGAGGGATTCTCGGATTGGTGAGAAGCGCCGGCCTTGTCGTGTAGTCGGTCAGCCCGGGAACGAAGTAGTCATCTCCGACCTTGCCGCCGTTGACGGACATCTCGAACCAACCAAGTCCACAGACAAAAGCTTTTGCGCGGACGAGACCATCCCTGACCGTGAACTCTTTTCTGAATATGGGAGCGGAGTTATCCGCTGTCGGGTCGCTGTCATCCTGCCAGGAAGCGCCGATCCACTGAGCCTTCCAGTCGCTTTCTCTGAACATTCCCGTAGTCCAGTGAGCAGGTTCCGCCCACGCTGACACTTTACCATCCGCATTCCAGATTCTGACAGTCCACCAATAGTCCTCCATAGAATCCATCTCCGGTCCCGAATATGCGACCAGATGGGACTCGCTTCCCGCCATCTTTCCCGAATCCCAGATGTCCGCCTTACCTTCCTTGAGAGCCTTCCTGTCGGTGGCCACGAGAATCTGCCAGGCGGTTTGGGTGGTGTTGTTTATCCACGAGAGCCTTGGCGTCTGTGTGTCAATGAGGATGCCATTCCCTTCCTGATACTCGCAACGGAGGGCTTCCGGTGCCATCTTTTTGTCATTTACGCAAAAGCCGAGCACAACCCCCATAAACAATAAGCCCCCCAAGGCCAATCCTAATTTTGTTGTCTTCATCTGACCAGGATAATTTTGTGTCGCAATGTAACAATATTCATAGATAAATGCAACTGTTGATGATTTCAGAATCAGCAGATCCCTATCGTTTGCCTAGCGACCTGCAACGTTCTATACCCAAATATTTTCTGTCGGTCATTTATTTCGGTTCGGTCTGCGGCTAACGCTGAAGACGGGGAGAATGAAGATTACGGCGAGGATGGAGAAGAGCATTCCGGAGATGGTGCCTACAGCGAAGTCGAACCAGAAGACTTCCTCGGGGCCGTCGGTCAGGAACGGGAGGAGGCCGAGGATAGTGGAGACTATGGTGAGGGTGATCGGGTTGATCTTGCGGGAGTAGGCCTTGACATAGAGGCGGATGCTGGCCGCCGGTCCTTCGGCTGGTTGGCGAGCCTGTCGAACCACAGGGAGCGGGTGAGTACGCTCACTGAGGAGGGACTGGTAGGTTGTGATGAGGTAGATGCCGGCATTGACAACTATGCCGCTTAGCATCACGAAGGCGGCGAAACCGCCCTGATCGAAGGAAAAGTCCGAGAGACCGAAGGCGAGGAATAGGCCGATGAAAGAGACCGGAACCATAAATATCACGGCAAGCGGGTAGCGGAACGACTCGAATGTCATCGCAAGGATCACGTACATCACCGCAAGGATCAGGAAGATAAGCCAGGCATACTGCTGCTTGGCGGTGTCGAACCAGCCCCAACCCGGCACCTCGGCCTTGAATCCTATCGGAAGCACCTCATCGTTCATATATTTCACCGCTTTCTGGGACAAAGAACGACTCAATTCCCAGCTTCCGATGAAATCGTAGCAGACAACCAGCTCGTAGGACTGGTTGCTCTTCCGGATCGTCACCCCTGTGCGTTTCTTGTCGATGCCGCCCACACTTGAGAGCGTCATACTCTTCTGCCCGACATCAATCGGGGAGTTCAGCACGTGCCATAGATCGTACCTGTCCAGATCCGAAGAACGGAGGATCACATCGACGGATTCACCATCATATTCAGAAGCCCCGATCTTCCGTTCGTACAGCAAGGATCCCAAGGCATTGTAGTAGGCGTACGGATTGATGTCGGCGAGCGTCATCCTGGAGAAATCATAGTCCAGGACAAACTCCATCGAAGGTCTGCCGTTCCATCCTCCCGACCAGATCTCAGCGCCCTGGACACGGCGGTTGGTGGAGAGATAGGCCATCAACTTCTCGGCATAGCGGCTGAGTTCCTGATAGTTATACCCATTCAAGGAGATACGGTTGCTCTTGGAGGACGAGACGATGTTGTTGTTGAAATTATTGTCGTCTATTCCGGACACCCTCCAGTTCGCACCTCCGAAATTGATAGCCATCCTCGTCACCTCAGACTTCAGCACGGCCGGGAAACCGGTGTTCTCGTACTCCGGCTTGAACTCAACCGAAATCTCGGCGTTGTCGTAGGAATATACCGATGTGGTGAAGACGGAGATCTCATCGAACTTAGCCAGATAGTTCTCCATCGCCTTCACGACATCGTTGAGCTGGTTCACAGTACACCCTTCGAGCATGCCGGCGTTGATGATCAGACGTTTCTTCTCCGGCTCGCGGTAGAAATTGGAGCGGTTCAAGGACTTGTAGAACAAGCCGAAAGACGAGCTGGCGATCTTGTCGATGAGCTGGCGGTTTGAATCGTACGGTTTCCAGGTCACGATCTTGTCCAGGAACTTGTCGAACCTGTCAGCCTTGGCCTTGTCCAAGTCAGACAGACGGGCAGGAAGAAGGCAAAGAGGAACACCGAACGCGGCGATGAACAAAAGAATATACACCCAGCGATGCCGCACTCCCCAGCCGATGTAGGAAGCGTAGAACCTGTTCCAACGCAGGATCCGGCGGAGTTTCCTTGGGGAACGCCCGGACTTGCCACCCGACACTTTTACAGGAATATATTCCATCAACGACGGGATGAACAGGTAGGAGATGACAAGCGACAGTCCCAAGTTGATGACAATCACCCAGATGAAGTCCACGAGATTGGCCTTTTCCTTTTCGGGAAGCAGAAGGACCATCATCAATGCCCCGACCGTCGTGGCGGCCGCCGAAAGAACTGACGGGAAGGCCTTCCGGTCCTTGAAATGGGCGTAGTGATCAATCATCACGATCGAGGTGTCGATGATTATGCCGAGCGAGACAGTGATTCCGGCGAGGGTGTATATGTGGATCTGAAGGCCGGCGAAACTGTAGATCATCAAAGCGGTCAGAACATTGACTGTCAAGGTAAATACTATTATCAGCATATACCTCCACGACCTGTTGATCAAGAACACGAACAACAGTAGGATCAGGATGCAGAGGGCGGTCCGGACGTAGATCTTGTCGAGTTCCTTGCTGACATATTCAGAGGAATCGTAGGCTATGCCGGCGGTGATTTCCGAAGGGAAGGTTTTCTGGAGCTCATCCATCTTTTCCTTCACCGCCGAGGAGACCGTCAGCAGATTGGCAGTGGACGCGATCTCCACCGTCAAGGTTATGGTGTTCAATCCGTTGACACGGTAATAGTAGGATGGCAGGGCCTCCTCGTAGCGCCACTGCGCGATGTCTCGAAGATAGATCACACGGCCGTTCACATTCTTGACCGGAACCGAGCCGAAATCCTTGTCCGAAGCCTCTTTCAGGCGCACTGTCATCAACCCTTCCGAAGTCTCGGTCATTCCGAGAATATCCTCTCGATAGCAGGAGTTGAAGGCGAATGAGATCTCATCGGCGGAGATGCCGGCCGACTGGATCTTAGCGGCATCAAAAGTGATCACCCACTGGAATGGCACACCTCCGCCCACATTGACCTTGTCCACGCCAGGAATGGCGGCCAAATGCCTGAGAACATGCTCTTTGACATATTTGGAAATCTCCCGGGAAGGAATCGCACCCTTGACAAGATAGGATATTCGTGAGACACGGCCGCTTCCGGACAGGGATATTTCTGGATAGGGCACTCCATCCGGGAGGCTTGAATATACATTCCGGATCGCGGACGCCACCTCGAAGCGGGCAGCGTCCATATCAGTTCCCTTGCGGAATTTGACATAGACAGAACCGGATCCCTTGCGGGAAGTCGATGAGATGTCAGTGACGTTCCGGATCCCCGCCAGGACACCTTCTATCTTGGAAGTCGCCTCGCTTTCAATTATTTCCGCAGAGGCGTTGCGGTAAGAGAACGACACCGTGATCGAGCGCCCTTCCGTCATCGGGGTATACTGTATGTTAAGACGCGGCAGCGAAGCCAGCCCGACGAGGGACAGCGCCACCATAATCAGAACGACCGAGAATGGAGAAAGCCTATTTCCTCTTCCTTCCATTGTAGATCGAATAATACAACGCCGGCACGACGAACAGGCTGACAAGGGTTCCGACAAGCATTCCTGCGATGATCACAAGGGACATAGGGTACTGGAGATCAGCCCCCATACTTCCTCTTGACAGGAACGGGCAGACGGCCAGAATAGTTGTCAATGAAGTCATTATGATAGCCTTCACCCTAAGCGAGGACGCATCTATGACCGCACGCTCAAGACTTTCCCCAGCCTTGCGCATCTGGTTGATCGTGTCGATTTTCAGGATAGAGTCGTTGATGACGATACCGGTGATGACAATCAGTCCGATCATCGACATAAGGTTGACGCTGACCCCGAAAATCCACAGCACCAGCAAGGCCACAAAGACATCCACAACAATCTCAGCAAGAATGATCAACGGCTGGACCAGAGACTCGAACTGGGACGCAAGAATCAGGTAAAGCAGGATTATGGCGACCAACATTATGATGATCATCTCGTCAATCATCTCTCTATTGCTGAACCAAGAGCCGGAATAACCCACATCGAAGTTTCCGTCCTCACGCACTACGGCATCCACCGCCGCCATCACGGGTTTCACATCCTTAGACTCGACATCAAGAGCCAGAGGATAATAGTTGTCCTCCGAACCGGCGATGACGGTCTTGAAGTCTTCGACAAAAGTCTGCCGCATCAAATCCGAAACCGGGATTCTGGACACATTCCCTTTCTGGTCTTTCCTCTCGATAAAAGCACCACGCAGGATTTCGGAAAGCCCGGCCGCATTGGATCCTGTCACCACAGGAACAGTGCTCGTACCCTGCACGATGTTGAAAAGTCGGTTCTCATTAAGGGAGTTTCTCAAGATGGAGGCCAGTTCGGAATAGCTCACATCGTAAAGCGCAAGCAACTCAGGATCAGCAACAAACAGGGCATCAGTCTTGACCGGAGGGTCAGCCACCGCCACACCCGGCAACGCTTCACGGACTTCGGAGAGGACATCCCTCAACGGACCTACCTCAACCTCCCTTGTCCTCAAAGGGCGAAGACGCGCCGTCAGCGGAGCCTCGTTCCGGGCAAAGACCATATCGAATATGTTCCCGGAGGCCTCGAATGAATATACCGCCGCAGGATATTCATTCCCCATCACACCCTGTAATCCGTCCTGAACTTGCCTCAAGGTGCGGGAGTCCTTGCAGTTGATGTAAACGGACGCTTCGGAAATACCCTGGTCGCCACTGTGACCGAGTATGAACTGCTGCGAGCCGACAAGCGTTGTCATCTGCTCCACACTTCCGGCAATGCTTTCCTCCAATCCTCTGACACGCTCAGTGTTCTGCTCCACGGAAATATGCTCGTTCCAGTCGATCTTCATTATCGCGTCCGTCTGGGTCATCTCCGGCAGACGGGATTTCGGCATCTCCAGAAAACAGAACACAAGTCCGACGGTCGAGACGGCGAGAAGCCCCCAGGCGACCGGTCGGTGTCTTATGAACCATTCCATAAGCCTGTCATCCCAGCGGCGGATCGGCTCATCAAAGTTGATTTTCTCCAGCAACGGACTCGGGCGGAAACCGGCAGAACCCTTGAACCACCAGTAATAATAGACCGGAATCACAAGGATGGTCACGATGTAGGAGGTCAGCAGCACGATTGTCACCGACATCGCCTGATCGTAGAACATCGCTCCTGCGATGCCGCTGAGGAATATCAACGGAATGAACACGGCGCAGGTTGTCAGCACTGAGCTGAGCATCGCTCCCCTCACCTCTTTCGTGCCCTCAAGCACGGCGGAGCGCAGGTTTCCCTCCCGTTGCCAGCGGCCGGTTATGTTATCGACAAGGATGACCGTGTTGTCAGTCATCATTCCGACTCCGAGAAGCAGACCGGAGAGGGATATGATGTTCAGTGTCAATCCGATAGCGTAGAAGCAGAGCATCGAGAAGATCAGCGCAACCGGCATCGTCAGGATCACCAGCACCGGAGATCGGAAGTCCCTCATAAAGAGGAATATGATGACGCTCGCCAGAATGAGGGCCACTATGATGTTCTGCAACAGGTTGTTGATGGTATATTCAAGAAGCCTGGTCTGGTCCCTCGTGATCTCGAACCTCAGCTGCGGATAGTCTTTCGCGAAGCTGTCCATCAGACGGTCCATCGCGGATTTGAGATCGGACATCTTCGCCTCGCTCTGCTTGATGACTGCAAGGCACACTGCATCCTCTCCGTCAGAGCGGACGAGGCCGGTCCTCTTGGCGGGATGGACGATGACCCTGGCGATGTCCTTGATCTGGAGCAGACGGCCGTCTTTCTTCAGCCAGAGGTTGGCGATGTCTTCGCTGGAGGAAGCACGGGAATCGAACTTGACATTGTAGCGGTACTCGCCGTCACGGATCGTGAGACTGCCCAGACGGATGTTCGAGTTTCTGACGCAGCCCTCGAACTCAGGCATCGTCATTCCCATCTGGAGGAGTTTGGATTCGTCAGGGATGATGAGAATCTCATCGCTGACAAGACCGCTGACATCAACCATCGCGACTTCGGGGAGCTGCTCGATGCGCTTGCTGATCACGTCACGGGCGAAGCGGCTCATCTGGGAGAAGGACTCGGTTACGGGGAACAAGTCATTGTCATCCGGCCGCTGGGCTTGCGGTTCGGCAGGGCTCACCAACTCTCGCCGGGCCGGTGATTCAGCCGGCCCAACGACAGAAGATGTAATATTCACAAAAAAAGCCGGAATGTCCGTGGCACTGGCCTTCAGGACCTTAGGCCGGGCGATGTCTCCAAGCCCGGACATAGACCGGTCAATCTTCTCGTTGACCTCGATGAAAAGATAGTCGATGTCAGAACCGTGGTTGAACGTCAGCCGGATCGTCCCGCTGCCGTCCTTCGCCTCGCTGACAATGTCCTCCAGCCCGTTGATCTGGATAAGCTGCTGGCGCAGAGGCTTCAGCACACTCTCGTCCATCTCCCTGGCCGAAAGCTCTGAGGACGTGGCCTGCACCGTGATGTACGGGATGTCCACGTCCGGAATCAGCGACACCGGCAGCAGACGGATGCTGACAATGCCCAGCACGACGATGACAAGGGTTATCATCGTCACAGTTATCGGACGGTCAATCAAATGTTTAAGCATCGCCTATCGTTTTACCAGCACATCGGAGTTGTCCGCCAGATTGAGATTCCCGGAGACAATAACCTGATCGCCCTCGTTCAGCTCAGCGTTCCTGTCCCTGTTGGCCTCGACCACGTAGGACTCACCGTTGGAATAGAGGATCGTGACGTAGGTCCAATGAGCCTTGCCGTCATCCGTGCAGGTGAACAGCACGTCCAGATTGTCCCGGATCACCACCGCGCTGCGAGGCACCACCAACTGCCCCGGAATCATCCTCTCCACAATCACACGGACATTCATTCCGTCGATCAGCGAGCCGTCGTTCCGGACCTGCGCCGTGACGGAGATCTGCCCCTTCTCATCCACGAGCGGGTTGATGGCGGTGACTTTCCCGGAATATTCCTTCGTCTCGTCAGCGAACGGCCGTACCTTTACCGGAAGCCCCACGGAGAGGAATGAATATTCCGACTCCATCACCGAGAAATCCACCTCCAGCACACTGTCGTCCACGATCGTGCAGAATGTCCCTGACGAGCTTTGGTCGAACGGATTCTGCTTGATGTCAGCGACACGGCCGGAAAACGGAGCGCAGAGAACAGTCCCGGCGATCTCGTAGGCAGAGCGGTCCAAGGCATTTTTGGCGGAAGAGTAGCCCGACTTCATCTTCGCGGTGGCCAGCAGGTCGGCGGGAACCGAGGTGGTGTCTCCGGCCGAATATCCCTGCCCCACAAGGAAATCGTACAGATCCAGCTCGGCCTTCTGAAGCGAAAGCCGTGAGGATTCCTGTGCCAGTTTCAAATCGGGGCGGTCAACGGTGGCGATGACGGAACCTGCGGAGACATATTCACCATTTCTGACGTTTATCGCCGAGATTTTCCCAGTAGTACTGAACTGCAACGCGCTTTTACGGCTTGCGACAAGCTTTCCGTTGGACAGGAGCTGCCGGGCAAAGTCCGTCTTTTCCAGTTTCATAACCGTAACCTCGTTTATCTGAGGTGTGTAGGTCAATTTCCCGTCCTTCGTTTCCTCCGTCTTTTTGTTCCCGCCACAGGCCACGGTCATCATTGCGAGGCCGCAGGCACAAAGTGGCACAATTATATTCCTTAGCATATTCATTGATTCTGAATTATTCGATCATTTCCTTGACGCTGACATCGATGTCCTTTCCGGTGAGGAAGTCGTATAGGGCGTATTTCCGCAAGGTGTAGTAATAGTTCCAGAAATTGGCGTAGTCGGTGATGTACTTGGTCATCGCGGACTCGTTGTCATTCTGGGCGTTCGTGAGGTCGGTCACCGTGGCCGAACCGCGCCTGAACTTGTCCATCATCAGCTCAAACCTTTCGGAGGCTATCTCCATCGCCTTGCGGGAGGCCATACACTGCTGCCGCTGGTTGTTGAACTGGCCGACAGCGGTGAATATCTTCCTGCGGTAGTCGTTCTCACTCTGGAGGTTCTGTGCCTTGATGACCTCCTCGGCGGCCTTGGCTTTCTGCACCTTTCCCTTGCCAAGCCCCCAGTCGAAGATCGGCACACTGAAAGTCAGGCCGACAACCTCTTGGTTCAGCAGATCCTTATAGACATCCGGCAGACCATCGCCGGTCTGAGACAAGCCGAAACGGGCGTTCAGGCTCATCGAAATGCCCCTGTCCGCCTTGGCTTTCGCCACATTTGAAGCCGCGCTCAATTCACTGATCTGATTGTCAAGGCTGAAGGTCGAGTTTTTCAAGGCCTTTTCCATCACCAGATCGTAGTCCATCAGAATGTCCGGCAGGGCTCCGTCCACAACAGGTTCAACCTCAACCGACTCATCGTAGCCAAGAATAGAGTTCAGGGCCATCTGCGCCTGACGCACGTTGACGAGACTCTCTCCGATCGAGATGCTGTCGTTCAGGGCACGGAGTTCCAGTTGGAGATATTCAGCCCTCGTGACGCTTCCGAGTTTCATCCTTTCCGCTGCCACGGAGCGCATCTTCTCGGTGTTCTCGTAATTCGACTTCACGACCTCTTGGTTCTTAAGAGCCTGGACAAGCGTGAAATATGCCGACACAGCGTTGATCGTGACCTGCTCCATCGACTCTATGTAGCGGCGACGGCCACGCTCATATTCCTTAGGCTCAATGAGTTTATCCCATTTGAACTGGTTGTAGGAGAAGAGCGGCTGGACGTAGCGGACAGTGACAGGCTGGGAGTACCAGGTCAGTTTCTTGTTGAGTCCGAACTGGTCGATGCGGGAAAGGTCTGAATAGACGTAAAGTCTTCCACCAGTGAATGTTATGTTCTGTGCGACCTGAAGTCCGAGGCTGTTCTGGAGGTTGTAGGTGCTGGCGTAGCGGAAGGAGCCGTCCTCGTAGCTTTGCAGCAGGGTGAGCGACCGGTCGAAGTTCATCAAGTTGCCATACAGAATGAGCGAAGGCAGGCGGCTCGCCTGATATGAGCGGTAGGCCCAATAAGTCGAAACAAACGCGTGCTTCGCCTCCAACGCCGCCACCGACTGGCTCCGCGCCGTCCCGATCGCCTCCGAAAGCGACATCCGCCGCTGCGCCCCGAGAGGCCCGGCCCCAAAGAGAAAAATGAATATGCCGACCGCGGCTGTGGTTATGCTATGGTTAAGGTTCATTGTAGCCTAACATTTTTTAGTGCTTGCTAATTTACTGAATATTTTCCGTTATCCGCCTTTATGATTATATATTTCGTTCACCGGATCACGATTCCGACAATGTACTCCTCCGGCACAAGGCCGAAATAGCGGCTGTCGCGGGAGTCCAGAACGTTGTCACCGCCGAGGAAATACCAGTTGTGTTTGAAGGTATATTCATTCAATGGTGTCTGCCCAAGGAAGACTTGCCCGCCACTCTCGCTCAAGCGCTTACCAGTCTCATACAATATAGGTCTGCGCCAGGTTCTGTAATTGTCAGCATTGATCTCAATGGTGTCTCCTTTTCTCGGGACGGGCAGCGGTCCGAAATCACGTATCGTCCACCCAAGCCTCTTGTTCACCTGCATAGCCTTTAAGACAACGCCCGCATCTGACAGAACCGAATCCGGAGTTTCTGACAAGATCCGCTGATACTTCAGATCACCTATATGTCCTCCTGACTGAGGGTCAACATAATACCCGTTAATTATTCTCACCGTATCTCCCGGCGCGGCATAGCAACGCTTCAAGTACACATAATTTATCCGGAATGAGATCGTGTCCTTGGACCTTGCATAAGGATAGTTCGCAACCACCAGATCCCCCGCTTTGGCTTTCGAGAAACCTGGCAAACGAAACGACGATAATGTCGGTTTCGTGAAATCATAGTCGGTATAGATCCTCGCCCCAATCTTGAGTTTGTTCACCCACACCCGTTCGCCGCTATGAAGCACCGGCTCCATAGACTCCCCTCTCACTATAAAAGAGTCACCTATCAGAGCCCTGCCAACCAAGTAAAGAAGGGCAATAGCAATCACGGACGCTATAATAATAAGCGACAGCCTAATAATCTTCCGAATGTTCATCATAGTATTTCTTCGCCCTATTATGAAGATCACGCATAGACATATTCCTATCATTCACCGGAAGTGACAAAGCCCTCCGCGCATAAGACAGTGCCTGCTTTGTGTCTCCCCGCTTTTCTTCCATTTCCATCAGCAAGATGTAAGGATACAACCGCGACGGCACCATATTGTGCGAATGAATATAATTACGCTCAGCTTCATCATAATCTCCAAGCGCTTCGAAATTTTTGCCGATTATGTTGTGGAACATAGGATCCGAGGATATTGACGCACCCTTCATTAAAATCACATTGCTTTCAGAATAACGACCTTCCTTATGAAGCGCATAGCCATAATCATAAAGATAACGGAACTTCATCCTGAGCTGCGGGTATAGTTCCGCCAACCTGTCCGCCATACCATCGAAAATCTCAAAGTCCGCGAACCTACGCTCCTCAAGCCATTTGCTCTCAGCCTCTTTTTTGTGTTTGTTTTCCGGCAGCCATACCAACATTGATCCCACTGACAGGCAGACGAGTGCCGGAACCAAAATCAGCCTTCCCCTTTTTCCGACTTTCACACTTACTCCTATCGCCGCTCCTAAGAAGACAGCCAAAAGCAATCGTAACTGCCACACATCCAAAGGATATGAAGCCATCGCGAATGTGCCCCACGCAACGAGCCCAAAGGTCAAGGAAGAATCTGAATGACATAGCATCATCGTTCCGAGAACAATGACAGCCACCGACAACAACAAGCCAAGGATCCCGAACTCCATCCCCATACGAAGATATTCATTGAACGCATATTCGGGGCATCCGGCGATCCTTACCCTCTCTTGGCCACGTTCCTCCGTCTCAAAATATTCCGCCTGCGCATCACCATATGCCCCGAGCGCTTTCCCGAATCCGTGCCCTGTCAGCGGTTTGTCTGCTATGGCGCGCAGTTCCATCTCCCAAATGTGGAAACGGCCAAGCGCCGAGTCCTTCTTGAAGCAGAATGCTCCCGCACCGACAACAAAGGTCACAGCTATAACAGACAGGATCAACCATTTATGTGATTTTAAATATGACTTTGATTCCGTATCGACCAAGGCGAAAGCAACCGCTGACACGACCAGCGCGACAAAACCGGTCCTGCTCATTGATGCCGGCAGGACGACAATGCCCAGACATCCGGAAACAGATGATAGCCAGAATAGTATTCTGTCATACAGGTTTCCGGAGTCACGCCATTTCCACGCGGCCGCAAAAACCACGGCTATGCAGACCGCGAGGAACCCGCCATAAGGGCCAGAGTTAGCGAAGTCTCCGGTCATAGGGCACATACTGTTATGAGAGACAGTGATGCCAAGCAACTGCATAATCCCAAGCACCGACTCGTAGGCAAGCCATAGCGACAGCGCAGAGACGACTATGCGTTCAGCCACCTCTCGCCGACAGACGAACAAGGCCAATGAGAAGAGAACTGTAGCCAGAAAAACCACAACACTAATTTACCGCCTGGATCAATCCAACTTGAACCGATATACCATCAGAGAGCCATCCTCTTCGCCACCAATGATTTGAGAATAATAGTATGGAGCGATGTAACCGACGACCTTGAACCCTTTCGGAATCTCACTATCTGACATCAGTTTTCCATCCTTATACACCTGAAGTCCATCGTATTCTGAATCCGCTCCTTTCTTATAAGATCTGAAACATACTCCGGTCTCGTCAATATATTCAATCCAGTAATAGTATCCTTTTTTCGTTATGTTTGTCCTATAGGCATTCATCTCGTCCAAAGAACCGAACCGTTCATAGTCTGTGTCCATATTTACTCCTGAACGCCCGAACGCAAACTTCGGCTTGCGGTTGTGGTCAAATACATAAACCAAGGAGTCAGCGGCGAAGCCAATGTACATATTATCTTGGTTGTCAATGTCAAACATCACAAAATCCATCCCTCTATACTTTGCCTTGTCTTCACTGAACATAGATGGCAGCCCTTGAATCTCTGACTTTAACGCTTTCCCCTCTGTCATATCCACAACGCCTATGTGGCAAACCTTCTTCTCGTAATCAGGACCAAATATAAAATCCGGAACATCTGATACTAGACCTTCATAGAGTTTACCTTTATAGAACCTGGCAATACAGTCCCCTGGTGTTGTGTAGGCAAGGAATTCTGACGGGGCATATTCCTTCTGTTGGTCTTTCACGATAAGGAACCTGTTGACAGCGGTCAAATCTTTTGAGAAGTACTCGAAATCCAGACTTGATCCCGCAATCGCAAGTTCACCATCACCAGACATCGTGCCGATCATATAATGCTTGATTATTGACTCATTCGACGCTCTGCCGTTGCCAAGAGTCCTCTTTATCAGATGCCCCTCCGCATCGAACCTATAAAGCCAACCATAGAATATGTCCAGACAGCATATTCCTTGGTCCTCCTGCGCCCACGAGAAAGACTCTCCGGAATAGCGCACGGAATCCAACTGAAGCTGTTCCAGCCGCACACTATTGTAAGCGGGAGCACCATCACTTACAATCCTGCGCATTGAATCATAAACGTTATCACCGCCGGCGCACGAACCCAACAGCAACACTAACGTCAATATGGAAGCTGCCGATGGCAGCCTCCATACGCTAAAGTATCCTCTTACCATTCTTTTCATTGTTTTTGAAGATATTAACGCAAAAAATGACTTAGATGCCTAAATTTGGCATATCATATCTCAGAATCTTCTCAGAATAACTCTCCACCACAAAAATCGCATTGTTTTCTGTGTCAATATCAAATAGTAATGCTTTGACAGGTAACTTAATCTCAACCAAAGGCTCACCTGTCCAACTGAACAAATGAATAGAGGGTGGGGAGCAGACTCCTTGTTCAAAATCGTCCATTTTCGCTCCTACATAAAGAGCCGCGAAAAAGTCTTTGTATGGATGCACGTCATAGTAGGCCCTTGGAGTCAGATCAATACCCTGTCTTTCAATGTCACCGATGCTTTGAAGCCTTTCCCCCAAAGCCAACGTCTTCGCAAACCCTTTACTCGTGGCATCGAATGAATATAGTTGAATGACATTAAAATAGGAACTTACTTCTGCCACTGTTCTTCTTTCATCGTCTATGGCAAAAGAAGACGAAAGAAGGTTCTGTTCTGAAGATGAGATCTCATTAAGATAATCCATCGAAGCCGTATGACATTCTCTTCCCAAAGAATCCACCAAAAGTCTTTCAAATCCACTGCCATCAGCCTTGGACCTACGACACAGAAAACAGTTTGGAGAAACGTAGAAATAACGGGAACCAGATCTTGTTGAAAGAGAACGCGACAAGTATCTATAGGCATTTGAAAGGGAATCCTGCGAAACATCTAGCTCAATAAATGACCCTGCATAGTCATAAACTCCGGCCTCACATCCACCATCTTTTTCATAAAAACTCATCCAGGAGATATAGGGACGATAAAGGACTTCTCCAGGACCGGAGCCAATCATCAAGAAGGTGTTTGTCACTTTGGTTTCTTTTCCTAAAGTCACGGTTGACAAGCACCCCTTGGGGGCGGCACAAGACACTAAAAGATAGTCCCCGAAACTCTTGACCCCGTGAATTCCTATTAGCTCCACATCCAATGTATCAGCCTTTCCTAACACATACTTATTTGGAAAGTTCCGCACAAAACTTACATCGTCGAATGCAAAATAGTCCTTATGTTCACACGATGTCAGAATTAACACCAATGCGGTAAGTATAAATAAAATCTTTCTCATGGCTTGCAGAAATTCATCCCTCCTCTATATGTTCCTGGGAGTTCTTCACACGTTCCACAATAGATAACCTGATCGGAAGGATCATCATTCACAAGCTTGTAACACTTATTCCCTCCATCAGGAGTTTCTTCACTCGCAAGCGCATCCACATTCGCAAACATATAAATGTCGATATCACGATTAGCGACAAGCGTTAAAACGATAAGGCCTTCTATCAGTAAGAAAGCAGAAGATACAATTAAAATTTTCTTCATATTTTTATACATTGATGTTTTGTTTATTTTTTAAGACCTTTTCAAATACTTTATACAGTTTTTCCCCGTGCAGCGGATTCCCGACAAAAACCGGATGGGCATCATTTCCTAACAGGAAACTATGGAATCTCCGATCCGATGGAAAATCCTTATTGATTCTGTAAAAGTCTCCATACAAATCGACATATACCGGAAAAGGAAATTTCAGTTCTCTAATTTGATCTTGAACATCCAACAGATCATCTTCTGATGGAGAAAACAGAATCACGACTTTGCATTTTCCTGATTGCTCAATATCTACAAATCCAGACAAATCATCATTCAAATGATTTATCGCACAAGATGAACACTCGTCCACGCCATAAAATACTATCAGCATAGGTTTATCCATAGTCATTTTGACAGAACGCATATGACCATCCTTTATTTCTGTTAATTCCACCGGCAATGCTATCTCGTTAGACATAAATTCCTTCATCTCACGACGCAATGATTGCTGCGAGCAGCCCAGCACTGCACACAGTATCACGGCTGACACTGCATTTCTTATTACGATATGCTTCATTTTATATCGCACAAAAGGTTTGACAAGTCATATTTGTACACATTATCATTCAAGTCCACACCATACAGCATATTAGTTTCCTCATCCAAGGATATAACTTTAAGGTTTTCTGATAGTGCGACATCAAACAAGAAGTTTCCGTCCCAGCCAAAGATGTGCAAGTGAGGGGTTATGGAACCTTTTACCCACTCCTCAAAGGGACAATCCGAATACAGCGCAAAAATATTCTTAGATGACTGTGTGATCGCCGTATAATAAATCCTGCGTTCGCTATTGCTACTGTTCAGAATCTTGCGCCAATTTTTATAGTCTTTAGAAACCGCTATAGTAGACTTTTCTCCTGTGGAAACATCCAGAACATTAACCTGAGGAAACATACACATAGCCATCACTAAACGATTTCGTGCCTGGTTTACTGCACAAGCTGATGACAACGCATCAAAATAATCTGTTCCTGAAATCTTAGGAAACAATGAAAAATTCTTGAGCCGCTCACCATCACAACTCAAAATCTCACAGACATAATCGTCTTTACGTGGCACAAAAACTAAATGTCCATCATTCCAAGGATATGAATCCAGTGTTTGTGGAGGTAAAGTACGCAGCAATGTCAATTCGGTCATCCGGTTACTCAAAGATTTCTTTATGTCAAAACTATATGCCGCACACAAATTTAAATCAAACAGATAGATAGGACGATCATCATTCTGAATGAATCCTTTGATGATTGGCGTCAATAACTCATACTCCGCACGTCCTTTGGAGATATAGTCACCCGCATAAGAGTTGTCCACCGTGGAAAATGCGTGAATCAGAAATGGAGACCCCGGGACAGTTCCTTTCAACAAAAGCGTTGACTCGTAAATAAATATCCCCGAAATATTACCAGTATTGTTCTCGCCAAGGGGTAGACGAGCCCCATTAAGGGTACATTCTTTCTGCGCTTTTGCCTCGTGGACAGGGGCATCAAAAACATTATAGTCGCTCTGGCCACAGGAGGTCAGAGCGACACATATCAGGAGTATTGAATTTATTCGCATCCCTAATTAAAACTTACAGTAACCGCCTTTATCCACTCCGGCACCATTAACATAATTACACGTGCCACATTCGAGGCATCTCATCGTGTCGTTAACCGAGTACTGACTGTAGCACATAGCCTTACTACTGCTTTCGCTTCTTGCCAATGCTTCTACATTCGCATCGAACAAGTTCTCCATAACATTTCTTTCGCTGCTAGCAAAAACAAATGCAGCCATACCGGCAGTTAGAATAAACGTACCAACTGCAATTACAATCTTGTTCTTCATTGTGATAACTTTTTTGATAAAACTTAAAACTATTATTTCCAGATGAGTCCATTAGACCCACATAAAAATATCCTATTCTGCACACCTCTTGACAAGCCCTCCACATAATACAACTTATCCGCAGGAATATCCACAACTTGAATCTCCACATCCTTTGCCTCTTCTTCACAATGAACTGTCCATCCTTTTCCGTTCCACCAAGACACCCTGTATAAATCACCTGGAACAATCGCGTTCCCATCTCCTCTTCTGATATATGAGATATGATCCAACGTTACAGGCTTTCCAGCATCAAACACACCAGAGGGGTCTTCACGCTTAGCCGAATAATATGTCAAGGGGTCGCCATCAATGGCATAAGATAGAGAATCGGAATCCGTAGTCATTTTAATTCTATCGCCGTTATTGTCATAGAAATACAATTCCGCAATATCAGACTTCGATCTCATATTTGAAATGAAACGCCAATATCTATGCGGGCATTCTTGTCCTGTAGAAACCATTCCCGAAGTCAGGCTCCATTCCGGAAAAACACAAACTGAATCCGCATTCCGGAAGGATTTGTCTTCCGCACCAAGGACTATGCCCCCGTGAAGATAGCGTTGGGCAAATATCACGTGCTGAAACATAGGATATTTTCTGTTCAACCTAAAGCTTGTCTTTTCGGCACTTTCATTTTTCCCCACATACGAAACCTCGCCAAAATCATTCAAAAAGAATGGATATGAGACTGCTTCCAACGCCCCATCAACATATCCTAATGTTAAATACATTGCCCGCCGACCCATATTCAAGAACTTGGCTTTGCCAAATCTGGCTCGTCCCCAAGACACTGGTTCCCAACCATCATCCCCAAAAACGCAGATGAAAACATCACGGCTTGACAGCCGCACACCTTTCATCAGCTCGACACAAACATCTGAAGTTTCCTGATACTCATCCGTGACATCCTTAAAGAATGGAGAATCATACATTTTAGGGACATTTCCCTTATGTCTACGAAGTAGTTTCAAATATTCTTCATTTGCCGAATATGTCTGGCGAACTACTTTGGCGAAAACGACATTAGGATAATGAGGATAATCCGGATTGACCCCAAACGAAGTAAACATTGTATTCCGGCCTCTCACATTCGGATAAACATTCCAATAATGCCCATACAATCGATCTGCGAACTGCGGTGTATAGTCCATACCGACAGGAATTCCTTTACTCCGCATTATGAGCATTCCATTTGTCATATATTCGTTGCACGACGCACCGGGAAGCTTGACAAAAACCGAAGGATCATAAATAGGATACCCGTGACCAGAATGAATCCACTTCTGCTCTGTAATCATAGGGATGAGTTTGTTATTGACACGCATTATCGGCGCACGCGGATTCCCTATATATTCATCACATTCATTCAAATGATCGATGTAACTTCGTGCGAAGTCCGATAGGCTGTCACGCCAGTTCATCAACGGCTGATTGTCGGAACAAGTGTAGGGCAGCAGCCATTCGCAAAATTCCTCGAATGTCAAATGTCGGGCCCACTCACCATTCCGCCACTGATCGAACGCTGTCTCGATGTCGTGAATAAGATAATCTGCCGATATGTAATTTAGGTCGAAATCATAATATATCCGCCCGTCATACTTTTCCTTCAGGGCTTCAAGGGAGTCCAGAATCGAAAGCGATCCATCAGAGGCCGAGAGAGTACGATCCGCCTCGTCCCAATATTCCTCATAGGCACCACGCATTGACTTATGCCCAGGCATATTCCCTATCAAAAAACGGGAGGCGGCTATTTTCTCTTTATCTCCAGTCTTTTCAAAGTATTCCAGAACACGCTCCAACTCGCCACGGTTCTCTCCTGCCATTCGCAGCGCTACATCCACTTGATCATAAGAACAAGAGAATGCGACAAGCGCGGCGAAAACAATCAAACATTTAAGCGAGTTGGGCATATTCCTGAATTATTATGAAGATTATTCGTCAGAATCATTATCAGTGAAGAACACGGCGTAGTAATTATGACCGTTCTCCGTTGTGATGTCCATTCTGTAGGCGGTATCCGGCTCGACAAGGATTACAATCCTGCCTGAAGCACTGTTTCCGACATAGTCCTGAATCCCTCCTGTGGTCTGATTCTCAAGCACAACATCCACTGTTCCGAGATTTGACAGGAACGACAATTCAAGATTGTTGGCAAAAGGGTAATAATAGCATTCAATCGGAATCCTTGCAGGGGTACGATTTGTCTTGGTTTTTCCTGTCGTCTGCTCATCTTTCACAATAACTACAACTGGCCCATTATCGTTATTACAAATATTTGCCAATAACGGACAACAACAAATAGAGATAAGTACAATTGTTAATAGTATTCGGTTCATTACTTTGAGATGTTTTAACGTTTTGTTTACATTGCAAAGTACGGAAGATTCTGGCAAAAGTCAATGAAAAAAAGTTTTGACTTGCCATATTTAATCTCACTAATAATCAAGCGATTACAATATCGTCAAGATTAAGAATCTTAACGATACAACATAAGGCCCTATCAGTCAAGAAATTACAAAAAGACTCTTTCCTGCGACATCAGCAGATTATACTGACAATCAAAAGATTAAAATCTTAACAGAGAACTTCAAGATATAAGTCTCTATTTTCAGAATCCAGTCCTAACAACCGTTCTTTAAGACGGTTACGCTTCGTATAGATTGTTGCGACAGAATAACCTGTGACATAGGACAACGTTTTGGCATCCAAGCCGAGAATCTGAAAAGAGATAAACCGCCTGTCTCTTTCTGTCATCCTTGGAAAGTCGGTCTTAAGCTTAGTCATTATCCCGTCAAGCCCTTCGTCAATCATTGCCTCAAGTTCGCTTTCGCTGCTATTCTCCAACTCTGCGGCAAGTCCTCTCACTTTCTCATAAACCCGATCCTTATTCCAATTTGTATTTTGCGATGCCCAATATCCCGAACAAAGCTCGCTCAGTTTGTCCAACTGAGACTTGTAGGCCTTGATATATCTTGAACGTAGATCCTTGATCGCGGATTCCCTTTCGACAAGTCTCGACTGATTCTTTTCCATCGCATCCAACCTTAAGCGGTAATCCTCCTTAATATTGCGTTCCTGCGAAAGCAAACGATTGATATTGTCGTTGATCTGCAACATATCCTCCATTCTATGTGACCATTGTCTCTTTTTGTGTATCAAGATGAACAACATACACAAAAAGATAATCACTCCTAATAAAACAAAAATCCATTGACGTTGATTCCGTATGCACCTCTCTTGAACCAAAAGTTCTGACTTGGATTGATAGTAGCCGGATTGAGCCAAGGCAACGGATTGATTGACGGCTTCCCAAACAGTAGAATCACGATCTTTAACAGACTCTTCCAATAGAGTCAATGCCTTTTCATACTCTCCACGATGTCGGCTAATACGATAGCACCAAACATCTATCTCATTCAACGGGCAACCTTGTGCCACTAATTGAGAGATTATGTTATCTGCCGCCACACCGTTTCCTAACAGATCCATAGCATAGGCATAGGCGCAATAATCATTCGTTGTAGGATTGCCATTAAATTCATCAATCGATTTTCGGAATAACTCCGCACTCAACTCCGGCTCAGGTGAAGGCCTCCATAGACACCCAAGAGCCTTATTCATAAGCATCCTTGCATACAGAGACGAGTCTTGACAAGGTGATGAAAAGAACTCGGAATAAAGGCTGTCTGATCTTTCATAGTCTTGAATAGAGCCGTATAAGGAAGCCAGCATCCCGGTGGTCACCCACAATCTTGTCGAATCACCAGCTTTCTTAAACAAAGTCAATGCATCTTTGGCATAATTTAGAGCAACCGAATAGTTCTTGTTCTGACTGTAAAGATCCGAAATCGAAGAAGCTATCAATCCCCTAAAAATCAAATTGTCAGATTCTGAAGAATATTCCATAGAACGGACATAGTTTGCAATCGCATCTTCCAAATCTCCAGCGATGTGTTGCACAGTCCCAAGATAATAGTACATCTTCATCTTGTCATCCTTGGACCCGTGACGCTCATAATAGCTGACAGCAGGCTGGATTATCCGTAAGTCCGTTGTGTCAATCCAATTCCTGTCCAACGCCATCGTGTAAAGCAGCGAGTACCTCGCACGCTGCGCCTTGACCTTAAGGCTCAGCGTATCAATCGATTCCAACGCAGCCAAAGCACTGTCAGGCCTTGTCCACATAACGTCCTCGGCGGAGTCCATAATCCGCCCTGCCTCCCTGTTCCCGCAGGAGGAGAATACCATCGCGGCGACCGCCGCCGCTACCAGTCTAATGAATATTCTGAATAGTCTCACGACACAGATAAACGCTCCCTAATAAGCGATTACCGCACAAAAATAATCATTTTTCTCTTGAGAGTATTCACGCCCCTAAGGGAAACTCCATCAAAGAGCCACCGTTGCAGGCCGCTCCAATGATCGACCGCAAGTCCTCACCCACATCAAATAAGATCCTCTCTGGTCTCTCCTGCTGACTTTAGATATTCAATATTGTACTCCAGGATATGATCTTCCTCATCAACCGTCAACAGGGATCCGGTCTTACAGTCGATGTCATATTTGGCAATATTCGAAGGCAACGGTATTCGGAACAATGGGCGGCCATCCCAGGAGTAGCCGTGGATTTCCTTTGTCGTCCCACTCACACGTTCATCGGTGTACATAACAGAGAAGTAACTATCATTCAATGACAGACCTGTATGATAAGTGCATAATTGAGGCGACTGCTTCTCAAGGACTCGGATGTCAGGCATCGTCTTTCCATAGCACAAGGTGTAACCGCCATCGCCCTCAACAGGATATACCTGAACAAGATTCAACAGACTCATCGCCTCAACAATAAGATGCCGAGAGCTGTCATAACCAACTATTCCTGAAAACAAATTAATATTATAGCCATCATTATTGCTTATCTGACAGGAGTTTAACTTGAGCATTGGCTGGCTCATACTTTCTGTTCCTTCGACATTCTGGACATAACGTTCCAAACAAGTGCCATTCTGAACCATTCGCTTCATAAAGCAACGGGATCCGTCCAAAGGCAGCGCCGTGAAGATTTCCTCCACGCTTTTAAACTCACGTTCTTTTAAAACAAGATCTTTATTCTTAATGGACTCTGAAAGATTCACCTCTACAAGACGGTCAGAGTAACGGTCCACAAAACGCATCATATATGAGCCAGCTTCGTTATCCAGGCTCAGAGAACTTCCGAATAATGGAAACAACAATTCTTTCGGTCCTCGTCCCTTTGTGAAAAAGTCGCCTTTATGCTCCAGGCAATGGCGATCATACAAGTGAAGCAACCGGTCAGTCCCCAAAGTCGTGACAACCAACAAAGAGTCGCAATAACGTACCCCGATAATCCCCATTAAACCAAGATCTATTTCCTTTGGCTTGAGTCCGGAAAGAGAAATCTCATAGAAATCACTTTCCCCTACTGTGACAACCTTTTCCAACGAAGGGCAGTATGAATCACTACAACCAGCGGCCAATAGTAATATGGCCAACATAATAGCATAAATTGTTCTCATTTTGTTATTATCTAATTACAAGTTTTCTTTGAGTGCATCTATTTACTTCTTTCCTTCGCCCCAAGCTCAATTTCCACTAATGTCGGTTTTATTTTCTCACAAATATCGGAAAAATATTCCCACAAACTCCGGTTTTTTACATCTTTGCATCCAACCACCAGTACTCATACGTAACGTTCACCAAGCCGCAAGATAACTGCAAGGCAAAGCCTAAAGCAGATAATACAGCGTTCCTAACAAACTACTTATTAAATGGTTAGAACACTATGTTGTATTTATTTCAGCTTGTACAACGCCAAAATCGGATTCGACTCTTCCGTCACATCCGGAACCAATGTCCGCAACTCGTCGTAATAAATCGGGTGGTGCTTACTTGGATAAATAGGATATACCAATTCATCGTTGGCCGTCACGCACAAGAGAGACGAAAAATCCACAAGCAAATCCGATCTATTCAAGTAAGAGAATACCTCGACCGTTGATGTCTTAAGATCCAAAACGCCATAGTATTCAGTGACATATTTATTCTGGACAGTTGATGAGAACCGGAAAAAGCAATACTTGTCAGACAGCCGGATATTATTCAAACGTCCCAAATAAGAGCCTGAACCAATTAACGTCTCATATTCCTCCGGGGACATATTCATTATTTTTGAATATGGTAATGTCTGCTCTCCGAAATCAAATTCAATGTAAGGACGAGCTTCCGTTCCATCCAATGAATACAGGACGTTTGATAGAGGGAAGTAGAAATATTCCTTCCCGGCCCAAGAGGTGAAGCCAGAACTTAAAGACACCGGGAAAGTCTCTTTTGTCGCGAAAAAGCCTTTCACAAGATGATCCATTTCTTCATTTACAAGAATAAGGCTGTTATTATCAGGATTCTTAAGATAGGAGTAATAAAGCCAGAAGCCCTCATTTGTCTTTGCGAAGACGTTCGAGCTGAAACCTGTCGCAACCTCTTTCAAGAAGTCACCGGCCAGGTCATATTCAAGCATCACCTGCTTGATCCTATCCCAAATCCAGACTGTTCCATTTTCCTTGTCAAAGCACATATCATCAAGCGAGACATATTCTTTTGGTCCATTGCCCAGACGTCCTATCCTGCGGATATATTTGCCATCAGTTCCAAACAGCCATACTGCGCGCATCCGTTTGTCCAGAATCACTATGTGGCTGTCATCCATCTCAAGTTTGTCAATCTCGCCGACGAGTGCGTCGCCAACAGTCTCAAGAGGAATGACTTTTTCGAGATTTGCAATTTGACAGACATCGAAACCTTTATCTGATTCCGACACATCGACTTTAGCAACGATTTCAGCAGGAGTCACAGCCTTTTGTCTGCTTTCCCTACAGGACGGCAGTAAAACAATCAGAATTAGAATCGCAAATAGTGATAGTGTCTTTAATTCGTTCAGTTTCATATAATGTATGATTTTGGGCTACAAAGTTCGGTAGAAAAGTCGGTTATACAATGGAAAATAGTTTCACTTTTGACAAATATAATTCCTTAATACTTAATTAGTTAAAAGTGGGTTGAAATTCACTTTCTTATTTAAGCCAATTAAAGCACTAATTATCGATTACTTAGCCAAACAAATAACGCATCGCAATCAGGTGTGTAAATCTGTTCGCACCTGGAAGAGCAATTCATTAGCTATCAAAAGGATAAAGTTCCAGGTATGCGACGTCTTTTAGGACAACCAGCGCAAGAATTCCACAAATGTCGGTTTTATTTTTCCACAAATATCGGAAAAATATTCCCACAAATTCCGGCTTTTTAGTATTTTTGTATTCCAAAGTACAGGATATGAACAACTACAAAAACAGAATAGCAGACTCTGTCCTCGCAAGAAAACTTGCCGGCAAGGGAGCCGTTCTCATTGAAGGGCCAAAATGGTGCGGCAAGACAACAACCGCCGAGCAACAAGCCCAAAGCATAATCTATTTGGATGATCCGGCAACCATAAAGGAGAATCTTCTCAAAGCCGAACTCGCTCCACAGGAACTTCTTGAAGGCGAACACCCTCGTCTGCTTGACGAATGGCAAATCGCGCCCCAACTTTGGGACACAATTCGTTTTGATGTAGACCATAGAAAGGGCAACGGACACTATATCCTTACCGGGTCGTCAGTTCCTGTTGAAGATGAAGAAAGCAAGAATATACGACACTCCGGAACCGGACGTTATGGTTGGGTAAAAATGCGTCCAATGGCTCTCTATGAATCCGGAGAATCCAATGGTGCCATCAGTTTGAAGAACCTCTTCAACACTCCGGAGAAAATATATGCCAAAAGCAGCCTATCACGAGAAGATCTTGCATTTGTCCTATGCCGTGGAGGATGGCCTGCCGCCATAGACCTAAAAGGAGACATCGCATTGGACCAGGCTTTCGACTACGTTGACTCCGTCGCAAAAAAGGATATGAACCGAGTGGTGGACAAAGTCAGACGTAACCCGGAACGTGTGCGGCAGCTGATGCGTTCATATGCGAGAAACATAGCCTCACAGGTCTCTTACGAGACTATTGCCGCCGATATGCAGGCCAACGAACCAAAGGGGTTGGATGCGGAGACTGTCTCCGCCTATATTGAAGCATTGCGGAAACTCTTTGTAATTGAGGAATCTAAAGCTTGGAATCCAAATCTCCGTTCCAAGACTGCCATCCGCACAACCAACACCCGGTACTATACAGATCCATCAATCGGAACCGCCGCGTTAGGCATCGGTCCCGGAGACCTGCTGTCGGATTTCAACACTTTCGGCCTCCACTTTGAGGGATTGGCCGTACGTGACCTAAGGACCTATGCGTCCGGCCTTCTTGGAGATGTCTATCACTATCGTGATTCGGAAGGACTGGAGTGCGATGCCATAGTACATCTACGTGATGGCAGCTATGGTCTAATCGAAATCAAGATAGGTGGTGAAAGACTAATCAACGAAGGTGCGGAAACACTCATCAAACTCCATAACAAGATTGACATTACGAAAATGAAGAGTCCCTCCTTCCTGATGGTTCTAATAGGCATTGGAGAGGTGGCATACCGACGTGAGGATGGGGTCTATGTGGTTCCGATAGGGTGCTTGAAGGACTAAAAAAGATTGGCAGAGATAAAGCTACCGACTCCCAGGTGCGTGATTCCGCCCTCTTTTGAAGAGCCAACTCAATCATTGTCAAGTGGGCGCGGTTATTTACAAAACGCTTTCAGCCACATAACGTGCCTACGCCCACAAAGGCCGGATCGGGCTGAAAAACTCGAAGCCTATTATACAAGATTTTCACGGCAATGGGCATTCTGGGTGCTTCTGACCGACTTTGGGCTGAAAGTGTTTAGTAAATTCGCTACGACAGCGCCAATAGACAATACATTAATATTACCGCAAGTGATAGATTATCAGACACGGATTGCCTTCTTCCGGCAAGGCGGTCAGTGACGAAACAAAGTCCGGTGCTGTTTCACTTAATTTAGGGCTTATTTCCGACAGATTATATTTGTCCACAAAATCACCCGGAAGGTACAAGCCTATGAGAGTGTCGTCGGAGGAAGCGGCAACGATGCTCATAAGCGGCACACCGTCATAACTTTCACAGAATCCTTGTCTTAGTGGTCTGCCGAGATTCGATTCCTTGTCAATCAGAAAATATACATTATTGTACGTGACGAGAAGCAGATGTTTTTCCGTCTCAAAAACGGAAACGAAGCCTGGGAAATAACCGTCTTTTGACAATTCGGCATAAGTGGTAGCGATAGAGAATATGTTGTGGTTCTCGATATACTTGTCATCAACAAGTTTCTTTGACTGCCCAACGGACAGGAGAGGAACGACGGCATCCGGTTCATCAAGAGTATAGACAGTGTCGTCGAACGGCTTAAGAATAACAACCCTTCCACTTCCGCCAATCGGGTTCTTGCCGGTCGGCTCCGCGATGTTCTCCGAGATCATAGGAAATTCCACAAGCGTGGCAATGCCCTTGTCGGTCAATGACAACACGCGATATATGTCATTATTATTGTTATAGATACAGTTATTGACAAGCACACGCCCTCCTCCCAAAGACACAGCATCATTAATGAAACCCAAAGCCCGCTTAGGGAAAGACACAGACGTGACGAAGCCACCATCCTGTTCATAAACCAGAACCTTGTCTTGGCTGCCATCGAATATCAAGACCCTGCCATCCGCATCTGTGGCAAAATTGTCTATTCGGAGATATTCAGACGCGGCACGGCCGCTCAAGCCTATTCTATTCAGGAACTTTCCATTCTGGTCAAACCTGGCTATCAAGTTGTTATAATTATCAAAGACAATATATTCTGAGTTTTTCAATTCCTTGTACCCAAAATTCCTAAATATTTGAAAATAAA
>ERZ1026860.338-NODE-338-length-34385-cov-60.016895_pt1 | contig 34385 bp, 28 predicted proteins | sample MGYA00380160_ERZ1026860 | MGnify/ENA primary metagenome ERZ1026860 (study PRJEB33269, sample SAMEA4719796) | human gut metagenome | biome: human-associated habitat; feature: organic feature; material: feces | place: Cameroon | collected 2013-10 ... | reverse complement strand
TTCGTTGTTGTGAAATTGTATCAACCTATTCTATCTCTATTTCGGCTAATCTTTTTTCTTTTCACTTACCTCGTTGTAATCTCTCAGTATTGTCAATGAACTTGTTTTTGTACCGCTTCTTCCGAAACGGGCTGCAAAGATACGCACTTTTTCTTTACCTCCAAATTTTTTTTAACTTTTTTTGATAAAAATTTTTCACGACAGTGAATTTTAACCTTAATATAGTATCTTTGTTTTCCGTGACGTACTTTTCGGCGCTTCGACAAGCTCAGCGGCCGGACAAGAAATAAAATAAAAACAAAATAAGACCAATGGAAGAAAAGAGAAATGCTTTACCGGAAAACGCTCAGAGGGAGCTGGCACCGGGCGAAGAGTACAAGCCGCTCTTGGGGGCGGAAAGGAAATGGGCGGAAGTTACGCCATATTCTGTGACACTTGGATTGCTGATGGTGGTCATCTTCTCCGCGGCGGCGGCCTATCTGGGGCTGCGTGTGGGACAGGTGTTCGAGGCGGCAATCCCGATCGCGATCATAGCGGTGGGGCTGACAAGCGCCCTCGGCAAGAAGGAAGGGCTTGGCCAGAATGTCATCATCCAGTCCATCGGAGGCTGTTCCGGAGCCGTGGTGGCGGGCGCGATATTCACACTTCCTGCCATCTACATCCTTGGGGTTGACGTCAACTTTATGCAGATGTTCCTCTCGTCGCTGCTCGGCGGCGTTCTGGGAATATTGTTCCTAATTCCTTTCCGGAAATATTTCGTAAAGGAGATGCACGGGAAATATCCTTTCCCTGAGGCCACGGCGACGACACAGATCCTTGTGAGCGGTGAAGGCGGCGGCAAAGGAGCGGGAACCCTTCTGGTGAGCGGTCTCATCGGAGGTCTTTACGACTTCATTGTCAGCACTTTCGGGGCTTGGGCGGACACGGTGAGCACGACCGTTATAGGATTCGGACAGACTATCGCGGACAAGGCGAAGGTCGTTCTGAAACTGAACACCGGAGCGGCCGTCCTGGGCCTCGGCTACATCGTGGGCCTGAAATATGCCTTCATCATCTGCTGCGGCAGTTTCCTGGTGTGGCTGGTGATCATCCCGCTGATGAACCTCATCTGGGGCGGTCAGGTTATTGATCTGATGAACACCGGAGTGACAATGACAATCGGAGAGATGAGCCCTGACCAGATATTCAAGGATTATGCAAGGCACATCGGCATCGGTGGCATCGCGACCGCCGGAATCATCGGCATCATCAAATCGTTCGGCGTGATCAAGTCGGCTGTCGGGCTGGCTGTCGGCGAGTTCGGCAAGAAGGGCGGAAAAGTTGAGAACACAGAAAGGACACAGGAGGATATTCCTATGAAAACCATTGTGTTCGGCATAGTGCTGACGCTGTTGGCAGTGTTCGCTTTCTTCGCGTTCGGTGGGGTTGTGAACAACATCTGGCAGGCGGTTGTCGGGCTGCTGATCGTGGCGATCATCTCGTTCCTGTTCACTACCGTGGCGGCAAACGCCATCGCCATCGTGGGTACAAACCCGGTGAGCGGAATGACGCTTATGACGCTGATCATCGCCGCGCTTATCCTTGTGGCTGTGGGACTTAAGGGCAACGCCGGTATGGCAGCGGCACTGATTATCGGTGGAGTTGTCTGCACGGCGCTTTCGGTTGCGGGTTCGTTCATCACCGACCTCAAGATCGGCTACTGGATCGGCAGCACGCCGAAGAAGCAGGAAGGGTGGAAGTTCGTGGGCGTGGCCGTAGCGGCGGCGACTGTCTGCGGCGTGATGCTCGTGCTGAACAAGACTTACGGATTCGTAGGCGACCAGGCTCTCGTGGCTCCACAGGCCAACGCTATGGCGGCCGTGATCCAGCCGATGATGAACGGCGGAGGCGCCCCGTGGCTGCTTTACGGAATCGGTGCGGTGCTGGCCATCATATTGACTTTCTTCAAGATACCGGCATTGGCGTTCGCGCTTGGAATGTTCATTCCGATCGACCTGAACCTGCCGTTGCTGGTCGGTGGAGCGATCTCCTGGTACGTGAGCACACGCTCCAAAGACAAGGCTCTGAACGAGGCGCGTCTGAACAAGGGTACGCTGATCGCTTCGGGATTCATCGCCGGCGGCGCATTGATGGGCGTTGTCAGCGCTTTGCTGAAGTTCTTCAACGTGGATTGGTTTATGGCGGGCTGGAACGCTCAGTATGGTGAGGCCATCGCGATCATTCCGTTCATCGGAATCATCGCCTACACCGTCATAGCTTCTTTGAGGGCTAAGGAATAAACAAACGGTCACGGGGTCTGCCGAAGTACCGTTATGACAGTCGCTTCGACAGGCTCAGATACCAGAAAATAACAAGAACAATGGAAAAAGTTTTGGACAGGTTCCTGAGGTATGTCAGCGTTGACACTCAGTCGAACGAGGAATCAGAGAGCCAGCCATCGGCGGCGAAAGAGCTCAATCTGCTGCGGATGCTGCGCGACGAGCTTCAGGCTCTCGGAGTGGAAGCCACTCTTGATGAATATGGTTACGTGATGGGGTCGATCCCTTCCAACATCGAGGCGAAAGTGCCGGCGGTCGGATTCATCGCCCACGTGGACACGGCTCCGGACGCATCGGGTGCGGACATCAAACCTCAGATAATCAATGAATATGACGGCGGGGATATTCCTTTAAAAGGAGTTCAGGGCCTGGCGCTGAAGCCTTCGGAGTTCCCGGAGATGCTTCATTATGTGGGGCAGACGCTCATCACCACCGACGGCACAACCCTTCTGGGTGCGGACGACAAGGCCGGCGTGGCCGAGATCATGGACGCGGTGCAGTACATCGTGGAGCATCCGGAGTTCAAGCACGGCGAGATCAAGATCGGGTTCACGCCTGACGAGGAGATCGGACGCGGTGTCGTCAAGTTCGATGTCAAGAAGTTCGGGGCTGAATATGCCTACACGATGGACGGCGGCGAGATCGGAGAGCTGGAGTTCGAGAATTTCAACGCGGCCTCAGCGAAGATTCATATTCAGGGCCGCAACGTTCATCCAGGATATGCCAAAGGGAAGATGAAGAACGCCATTCTGATCGCGACCGAACTGAACGGACTGCTGCCGGTCCAGCAGAGACCTGAATATACCGAAAGGTACGAAGGATTCTTCCATATCGTCGGATTCAACGGTTCGGTTGAAGAAGCGGACATCACCTACATCATCCGTGACCACGACCGCAAGGAGTTCGAGAGCAAGAAGGCGATTATGCAGAAATGTGTGGACTTCATCAATGTGAAGTACGGCGAGGGCACGGCGACGGCTGTGATCAAAGACCAGTACTACAATATGCGCGAGCAGGTGGAGCCGCACTATCACGTCGTGGAGAAGGCCGTGAAGGCGATGGAGCTGGCCGGCATCAAGCCGAAGATCCAGCCGATCCGTGGAGGCACCGACGGAGCCAACCTGAGTTTCAAAGGCTTACCTTGCCCGAATATATTCGCCGGTGGCCTGAACTTCCACGGCAAGATGGAGTTCGTGCCGCTTCAGAGCATCGAAAAGGCCTCGCAGGTCATCCTCAACATCATCTCGCTTTACGCAGCAGAGTAAATCCTCGTGGCGGATAACCAATTGGTTATCAACAATAAAAACATTCTCGTGGTGGACATAATCACACCACGAGAATGTTTATTTTATTGGTTACTAAGCAATTAAACGCCACGGCACTCCATTATTTAAGGCAAAGGAGACCGTTGGGATATTCAAAGATTTTCTATTTGATGACTCCCAGCTCCTTGCCGACCTTGATGAAGGCGGCGATGGCTTTGTCGAGGTGCTCGCGCTTGTGGGCGGCGGAGAGCTGGACGCGGATGCGGGCCTGGCCCTTCGGGACCACAGGGTAGTAGAAACCAGTCACGAATATTCCTTCCTCGGCCATCTTGGCGGCGAACTTCTGGGAAAGAGGAGCGTCGTAGAGCATCACGGCGCAGATGGCACTCTGGGTCGGCTTTATGTCGAAGCCGGCGGCCAACATCTTGTCACGGAAGTAGTTGACGTTTTCCTGCTGACGGTCGTGAAGCTCATTGCTTTCCTTCAGCATCTTGAACATCTCAATGCCGGCGGCGACGATCATCGGAGGCAGGGAGTTGGAGAAGAGGTAAGGACGGGAGCGCTGGCGGAGCATATCGATTATCTCCTTGCGGCCTGTGGTGAATCCGCCAACGGTGCCACCGAACGCCTTGCCGAGGGTGCCGGTGAATATGTCGATGCGGCCGTAGCAGTTGAACTGCTCGGCGACTCCGTGGCCGGTCTTGCCGACAACGCCAGCGGAGTGGCTCTCGTCTACCATCACGAGGGCGTCATATTTCTCGGCCAGTTCGCAGATCTTGTCCATCGGAGCGACGTTGCCGTCCATAGAGAAGACTCCATCGGTGCAGATGATGCGGAATCTCTGGGCCTGAGCCTCCTGGAGGCAACGCTCAAGGTCGGCCATATCAGCGTTGGCGTAACGGTAACGGACAGCCTTGCAGAGACGTACTCCATCAATGATGGATGCGTGGTTCAGGGAGTCGGAGATGATCGCGTCATCAGCCGTGAGAAGCGGCTCGAACACACCACCGTTGGCATCAAAGCAGGATGCGTAGAGGATGGTGTCCTCAGTGTGGAAGAAGTCAGAGATGGCCGCCTCAAGTTCCTTGTGAAGATCTTGGGTTCCGCAGATGAAACGGACAGATGACATTCCGAATCCCCTCTCGTCCATAGCCTTCTTGGCCGCCTCGATGAGCCTTGGGGAATCGGCCAGGCCTAAATAGTTGTTGGCGCAGAAGTTAAGAGCCTTGCTGCCGTCCTGAAGAGTAATCTCTGCGGACTGGGCGGAGGCGATGTTTCTCTCGTTCTTGTAGAGTCCGGCTTCCTTGATGGAGGCAAGCTCTGCCTGTAGATGTTCCTGGAATTTTCCGTACATATTCATTAAAATTTTAAAACGTTTCGATTTCGCAGTGACAAATATATTAAATTTTGGCAAAAACGTTAATATTTTGTCATTATTAAAGGCTCTTGTCAGAAAATAATGTAAATTTGCAGTCGCTAATTTAGCAATAAACAAGCGATCTGCAATGAAAAATGTACTAGTGATAGGTTCGACCGGACAAATCGGGTCGGAACTGACAATGAAGATCAGGAGGATGTATCCTGAAGGTAATGTTGTGGCCGGTTACATCAAAGGCGCTGAGCCTAAAGGCATACTGCTCGAAAGCGGTCCCGCCGAGGAAGCTGATGTCTGCAACGGCGAGCAGCTTCTTGGAATCGTGAAGAAGTACAACATCGACACGATCTACAATCTTGCAGCCCTGCTCTCCGCCGTCGCGGAAAGGAAGCCGCAGCTGGCCTGGCACATCCAGATCGATGGATTGATGAATATCCTTGAGATAGCCCGTGAGAACAATGTGGCAGTGTTCACCCCGTCTTCCATCGGGTCCTTCGGTCCTGAGACTCCGCACCAGAACACCCCACAGGACACCCTCCAGAGGCCTCGCTCTATGTATGGAGTCACGAAGGTGGCGACCGAATTGCTCAGCGACTACTATCACACGAAATACGGTGTTGACACCCGTTCGGTGAGGTTTCCTGGACTTATCTCCAATGTCACCCTTCCGGGAGGCGGAACGACTGACTATGCGGTTGAGATCTACTATGCGGCAGTGAAAGGCGAGGAGTTTGTCTGCCCTATCGCGGCCGGGACATATATGGATATGATGTATATGCCGGACGCGCTGAAGGCCGCCGTGGACATTATGAACGCTGATCCGTCCAAGCTGAAGCACCGCAACTCGTTCAATATCGCGTCTATGAGCTTTGATCCGGAAATCATTTACCATAAGATTCAGGAGCATATTCCTGGATTCAAGATGCGCTACGAGGTTGATCCTGTGCGTCAGGCGATCGCTGACTCTTGGCCTGACAAGATGGATGATTCCTGTGCGCGTGAGGAATGGGGTTGGGCTCCGTCTTATGACCTTGAGACAATGACGGTGGATATGATCGACGCGCTTAAGAAGAAACTCCTCTAAAGGGGAATCCCGCACATAAAGGATAATAAAAAGGGCTGGCCATCGGGTCAGTCCTTTTTATTTTTACCGGATTTCCGGGCGGCTTTGGCATCCTTCTTTGCCTTCTGCTTTTCGTAGCGAGCCTTGTAACGCTCTATCATCCTCTCCTCCTTAGCCCTTCGCTTCTCCATCGCTTTCAAGGTCTTCAGAGTCTTGGCGCGTTTCTTCGCAAGAGCCTTTTCCTCCTTGGCCTTCGCCTTGGCGGCATCCTTGGCATCCAACTCTGCCCACCGGGCCTCCTTCGCGGCAGCCTTTTCCTGACGAGCCTTTTCTCTTTCAGCCCTCAGCCTTTCCTTCTCGGCTTTCTTTATGGCCTCCGGATCAGGAGCCTTTGGCTCAACGGCAATGCTGTCAGACCTTACACTAAGACTATCCTTTACAGCGAGACTGTCGCTTAAAGCCAAAGTACTATCCCGCCGTTCAAGGGAGTCTTTCTGAATATTCCCAAGCGCAAGACTGTCCCTTGTGGCAAGGCTGTCAACCAAGGCAAGGCTGTCCGCAGCCGCTACAGTCCTCAAACTGTCCGCGATACGAGCATCCTCGGCCTTACGCTCTGCCTCAAGACGTTTGCGTTCAGCGTTGCGCACACGCTTCAGGGAATCCTGCTGAGCCAGCATCTTATAGACACTGTTCATATAGCCCGGGAAATAGATGTCGGTCTGCTTGAATTTCGTCCTCGGCACAGATTCGTATCTTTGCCTTTCGGACTCACGTGGCTTGTAGGAAGTTATGTCCTCCGGCCCTTTCGGACGCTTGTCCGGCTCCCAATCGAAACCTTTGAGAATCTTCTCATCCTTCTTCATCTGAACCACAGGATAGGCGTCACTCTTAACAGCATCGAAATAGTTCAAGTCTTGAATATTCCCATCCTTCAGCGTCGCAGTCAACATCTTGGATTCAAATTTGTTGACAGTCGCAAGGGTTCCATCCTCTTCTATGAAGAACACACCGGAAGCCCCTCCCATAGCGTCAAACCGCTTCAAGGTACCGGTACTATCGAAATACGCCATCATCTCAGCGCCACGGATCTGGTCGTATGAGACGGAATCCTCCTGCACGATGATGAACGCGTTGGACATCAGGCTGGCCCTATCTATCGACTGGTTCTTGACGATCACGGTGATGCTGTCAGCGGTGTACTGACGGCGGATCTCGTTCCAGACAATCGGGGTTTGATACAAACGGACCAAAGAATCCAAATCATTGTATGCCAACGAATCACAGGTCACCTGCATATCGTTTCTGAACACTTTGACATTCTTGATTCCGTAAATGAAATTTATTTTGGTTGAATCCTTTGGAGCAAGGGCCAGAGAATCCGCTACGGCAAGAGAGTCACGTACTGCAAGGGAATCAGACACGGCAAGGGAATCCGTCGAGACGGTCAGAGAATCTGATTTGACCCTCAAACTATCCCCAGCAGCCTTAAGCGAATCAGCCGGGGCTTTCCTGGACAGCGAGTCCGGAACCTGTGGCCGTCCCATAGACCAAAGTGGCAAATCAGGAGCGAGGTCATCATCAAACGGAGCCGGCAGGATCGGTTTCTTCCGTCCTCCGCTCCGGGATGTGGCCGGATTGCCTCCGGCTGCTTTCCCTGTGGAGACCTCAGCGGCCGCCTCTGTTGAAGCCGCACTCTTGCCTCGTCCACGGTCAACAGCTCCGGCGGCGTTAGGATCCTCCTCGGCCATCTTCTTGCGGGCTTCCTCAGCGGCCGCGCGGGCGGCTTCGGCGGCCTTGCGGCGATACTCTGTGACAGGATCGACATTCAATTCCTTCAGTCTGGCCGCGGCGGCCTCAACCTCAGTGGAATCAACCTCGAATCTCATAAAAGAGCGGAGAACCAATGTGTCGGCCCCGATGTAGGCTGTGTCCCTCTTCTCGCCCTGTTCACTGATGGCTATCACGGCGGGCTCACGGGCAAGCTTCACGCAAGACAGCGAATCGACGTACTGCACATAACCGGCCAACGCGGCGACATTCCTCGTTGTGTCAAGCAGTTCCACGTGGCCGAACATCTCTATATTGTTCGGTATGCGGTAGAACACCAAAGTGTCAGCCCAAGCCTCCTGATCGGTGGTCAGCAGATGGACATCCTTCGTGAAAGTGAACCTCTCGATGTTGCGATCATATTCACCGGCCTTGGAGGACAACATATTGCTGTCTTTCCAAGCGTTGGTGCCGGTTCCGAAGAGGGCGATGTTGGTGGCGGTGTTGTAAGTCAGGTTATCGGTCTTGACGAAGATGGAGTCAGTGTACATATTCACATTCCCCATAAAATCGAAGGTGTTCGTCTTCGAGTAGTAGTAGCCATCGTCACTTTCTATGATCTGGCCATCCTTGTCCCGCAAGGCTCCGCCGTGCCTGAACACGGCCACGCTATCCTTGGTGTTATAGTCCAGATCCCTGGTTCTCAGCGTGTTCTTGTCCTTGTCCTGAAGCTGGACGAGAGTGCCACGGAACTCCGCCAGATCCTGATCGATCAGATAGTCAAGGCGGTCACTGCTCAGGACGGTGTTGTTCTGGATGATCTTGACATTGCCGAAAGCGTTGATTATGTTCTGGTTGACATTCCATAGGGCGGTGTCACAGACCAACAGCGTCGAATTGTGCTCGAAGCGAGCGTGCCCCAACGCCTTCCTGAAATTAAAGCCCTTTTCCTCAACCTGCTGAAGCTCATCACATCCAAGCAAACGGACAAGACTGTCTCTCCGCTCGTTTTTCTGAGCGAAGAGACTGAATGAGACCAGCAGAAGCAGGAATGAATATGTCAGGCGCCTTGCGAGCATCAGTCTTCAGAGAACTTTGAAGCCCAGCCGGAACGGTGGAAATCACAGTCCTTGAACAAAGGATCGATCACGATGTGCGTCTCCTTGATCTTTTTAGCAAGGAAATCATCGATGGCCTTCATCTGCTTGTCCTGACGGACCTGATCCTGAAGCTGGCTGAAATCTTCCTCGAACGAGGCTGTGTGGGCCGGGATGATCTTGTCCACACGGATGATCTTGTAGATCGTCTTTCCGACCACATAGTCCTTGACCTGATCCTGACGGCCATCATTGTCGGTTGACTCAATCGGTTCAGAGATCTCCCCTTCCTTCAAATCCTTGATGGCCAGGTAGTCCTCTGGCTTGAGCTGGTCGATCTCGAAATATGCGGAGCCAGTGTTCGGGTCGGACATCTGCCCGCCGTTCGTCCTGGTGGCAGGATCCTGAGAGTAGAAATTGGCCGCCATCTTGAACGACACGGCGTTGTTGTTGATCTCGGTACGGAGGCTGTCCAATGTCTTGAACGCCTTATCCCTGTCATCGTCCGTGTACTTTGGCTTCATCAGGATGTGACGGGCGTTGAACATATCCCCTTTCTTCTCGATGACCTCGATGATGTGGAATCCGTCCGGAGTCTCGACAATCTGCGAGATCACACCCGGCTTCAAAGCCATCGCGGCATCCGAGAACACTGGCCAGAAGATTGACTTCGAGGCCATTCCAAGCTCACCTCCCTTGCGGGCACTGCCTGGGTCCTCCGAATATATTCGTGCGAGAGTGGAGAACTTCTCCCCGTTGATGATCCTCTCGCGAAGGTCAAGCAGCTTCTCACGCACGGCGAGGTTGGCGGCCTCACGGTCTGGATAAAGACAAATCTGGCTGAGCTGGTATTTGATCGGCACAATCGGAAGGTTCTTCACATCGACCGTGTCAAGATATTCCTTGACATCATAAGGAGTCATCTCGGGGATTTTCTTTATAATCTCCTGCTGCTCCTGCTGGGTAAGGCTCATATCCTCGTACTGTTTGCGCCATTCCTGACGGAGACGGTAAAGAGGCTTGCCGAAATATTCCTCAACCTTGTCCTCGCCTCCGAGGTAGGTCAGCATCCTGTCCGCCTGCTGGGAAAGGCTCCCCTCGACCATATCCTGATTGACGGTCAGGGAGTCGATCCTCGCCTGCATCAGGAAAAGTTTGGACTCAAGGATGGACTCCAGCACCTCGCAACGGACATTGCGGTCAGAGGACATTCCCTGCGCGGCCCTGTCCTTGACAGCGCCTTCAATGTCGGAAATCATAACAACCTCGTTGCCGACAACCGCCACGGTCTTGTCAACGTATTTGTATTTCTGTGCTGAGGCCATCGCGCAGGTCGCGACGAGGGCGAAGAGTGTGATTGCTGTTTTCTTTATCATTTCGAATATATTTCAAAATTTTCCTTGACCTTGGCGTCTTCTATCAAGTCCCGTTCCAAACCAGTCAGGAGCTCGTGCTTTCTTCCACTTATGATTATGTCCTTTATCCTGTCCTCGCAGTACTCCACCGGAGCGGTCTCACCGGCCTTCATATAATCCACGATGTAGGCCACAGAGACGTTGCTGTCCCCGTCAGGGATCTCAATGAAGTGTCCGTTGCGCTGGGACAGCATCTGGACATAGTCCACACCGAACTCGGCGGCCAGTTTCACAGCGTCTATCCAGTCGTTGGAATAGTCGTGGTAACGCTGGGTCGAGTTGAAGGCGATGCTGTCGGCGGCCACCACGTCCTCAACCTTGTCCGAAGACATCAGCTTCTTGATCTTCTGAAGATTCGGGGAATCTTTCGGAATATTCATAAAACGGGCTTTGAGGATAGGCCGCTCCAGCTTGAAGGACTCTTTGTGGGAGTCATAATATTCATCAATCTGTTTTTTAGAGACGGTGGTGTCGAGGCGCTCGTTGATGTAGCGCTGCTCGTAGCGGTACCGCAGGAGCGACTGGCGGTAGGCCTCAAGCTCCTTCGAGACATCCTTTTCCTCCTTGGAAAGACGCTGCTGGGCGATGTCAAGGAAAGCCTTGTCCTTCACCCACGAGTTGATGTAGAGGTTCGCAAGGTTCACGCTGTCCTCCGGAGACGTGCCCTTGGGGATCACATCGTCCAGCTCGGAGCGATAGAGTTTATGATCTCCCAGCCTGGCTACAACCTCCCCGTCGTGAATCAGCGAGGATATTGCCTTGCAGGACGGGAGGGCAGCGACGGCGGCAGCCATTATGAATATGCGGAACCTCTTGAGCATCATTGATTAGCGGGAATAGTTAGGAGCTTCCTTTGTGATGGTGACATCGTGCGGGTGGCTTTCAAGGAAGCCGGCGTTGGTGATGCGCACGAACTGGGCGTTCCTGAGTTCTTCGACAGTATGCGCTCCGCAGTAGCCCATCCCGGCCCTGAGTCCGCCGACAAGCTGATAGACGACCTCTGAAACGGTTCCCTTGTAAGGCACCTGGGCCACGATTCCTTCAGGTACGAGCTTCTTGATGTCGGACTCCATATCCTGGAAGTACCTGTCCTTCGAGCCTTGCTCCATCGCTTCAAGAGAGCCCATTCCGCGGTAGGACTTGAAGCGGCGGCCGTTCATAATGATGGTCTCGCCCGGGGATTCCTCCGTTCCGGCGAGCAGGGAGCCTGCCATAATGGTGCTGGCACCGGCGGCAAGCGCCTTGACGATGTCTCCTGAATATCTTATACCGCCGTCAGCGATCACAGGCACGCCCGTTCCCTTGAGGGCGTATGCGGCCTCCATTACGGCTGTGAGCTGCGGCACGCCGATTCCGGCGATGATTCTCGTGGTGCAGATCGAGCCCGGGCCGATTCCGACCTTCACGGCCTTGACTCCGGCATCGGCGAGAGCCTTGGCACCGGCCGCGGTGGCGACGTTTCCGGCGATGATCTGGAAATCCTTATAAGCGTCGCAGGCCTTCTTGATCATCCTGAGCACACCCTCAGAGTGGCCGTGGGCGGTGTCGAGGACTACTGCGTCGGCTCCGGCGTCTATCAGGAGACCGATCCTGTCGAGCGTGTCGGACTTGATTCCGGCGGCGGCGGCCACAAGGAGACGGCCCTTGCTGTCCTTGGAGGCGATAGGGTTGTCCTTGATCTTCATAAGATCCTTGTAGGTGATCAGGCCGACAAGCTTGCCGTCGTTATCTACAACAGGAAGTTTCTCGACCTTGCTGTGCTGGAGGATCTTTGTCGCGTCGGCCAGAGTGATGCCCTTAGGCGCGGTCACGAGGTTCTCTTTTGTCATAACCTCGGAAATCGGCAGCTGCATATCCTCCTGGAATCTCAAGTCACGGTTCGTGACGATTCCGATAAGGAAGCCGTTGGCGTCCACTACAGGAATGCCGCCGATGTGATGCTTCTTCATCATCGCGAGGGCGTTGCCGACATTCGCGTCCGGGCTGATCGTCACAGGATCGTAGATCATTCCGTTCTCGGCCCTCTTCACGTGACGCACCTGCTCGCACTGCTGCTCGATGGTCATATTCTTGTGAATCACGCCGATACCGCCGGCTCTCGCCATCGCTATGGCAAGATCGGCTTCTGTGACTGTGTCCATCGCAGCCGACACGATCGGGGTGTGGAGCTTGATGTCAGTCGTGAAATTTGTTGTGACATCCACGTCACGAGGAAGTACATCGGAATGTGCCGGAACCAGCAAAACGTCATCGAAGGTGAGGCCTTCAGGAATCTCTCGGTTTACAAACTTCGCCATTGTAATCAAATAAATTTGACAAATATAAGAATTTTCACGCAATAGTTGGCTTGGCTGGTGGGTTGTTCTGCCTCTATGGCCTCAAAAAATTCGGCTTCCGGCCCGACAGCCGACCTTCCGGCAAGCGAAAGTAGTGCCAGACGATTAATCAAGGCTTTGAATATAAACGGCCTTGCCACGTGCCACGTTCCTCCAATCGTTTGTCCAGAAGGCGGAGGATCTCGAAGTTGCGGACGAGCCCCCAAGGAGTGTCGTTCACGAAACGCGGAGGGACCTCTCCGGCGACCCGTTCTATGTAAAGGTCTGGACGCAGACGTTCGAGGATGTCGATGACGAGGTCAAGATATTCATCAAGCCCGGGGCGGTAGAAGGCTGAAGGGTCGGCGGCATATTCCTTTTCCATCGCGGTGCCTTTGACGATCTGGAGCTGGTGGAATTTGACGGAGCGCAGCGGAAGCGATGAGATGAGGCCGCACTGGTCGAGGAGCATATCCCTGGTCTCGCCGGGGAGGCCGAGGATGAAATGGGCTCCGGTGTCGATGCCTCTTTCGGCGGTCATTTCCACGGCTTTGCGGGCGCACTCGAAGTTGTGGCCTCGGTTGATGTGGCGGAGGGTGCTGTCGTGGCAGGATTCGATGCCGTACTCTACCACCACTATGGGTGCGGTGAGGGTATCCGGAACCGGGGCCTGGGCGGTCGGTCCCTGAGCCTGATCGTTTGGTCCCTGAGTCTGCCGAAGGGACCTTTGCCACCCGGGAAGTACACGCCCCGCCGCCAAATCAGCCAGATAGTCCAGCTTCACCTCATCGACACAATCCGGACGCGTGCCGATCACGATCCCCACCACCTCCGGATGCCTCAGAACCTCCTCGTAAAGAGCCTTCAACCGCTCAAGAGAACCGTATGTGTTTGAATATGCCTGGAAATATGCCAGATAGTGCCTCGCTCTCGGATAGCGCACCTTTTGGAACGTGATTCCTTCGTCTATCTGGGCCAGAAGCGGCTTGCCCGGAGTGCTGTAGCCAGGATGGAAGGCGGCGTTGTCACAGTAGGTACACCCTCCCCGCCCCACTGTTCCGTCCCGGTTAGGGCACGAGAATCCAGCGTCCAGAACCAGTTTCTGGAGTCTCTCACCGTACCTGCGGCGGTAATAACCCACGAACGAATTATATCTTTTCCCTTCTGAAAAACCAAACATAATGCAGCCCGACTTCTACCGATTCATTTTTCCTTCGCGTCCTCTTCCGCTTCACGTTCAAATGTGATTATCCTATTCCGGACATTCGGTTTTCAAAGAAATCCATTAAGGAGAATTCCTGTTCCACGTCTGGATGTGATTGTCCTATCCCCTTGCTAAATTCCTTTTCCCTGACACGTGCCGCTGAAAAGTGCGACATATTCCTTGCAAAACTAATGAATTGTGAATATTTTTACAAGTTGGAACTGTCATTGGTTCCGGAAAGAGAATGTTTTTGATTTGTTTGAACCTCGAAAAGACATTTCAAACAGAACAGTTTATTGATTATAAACAGATGTCGATATGAACATATTCCTGAAAATTTTGTCTTCCGCCGCCGCGGTCGCCCTGTCATTCAATTGCGTCGTCTCAGCGCAGGAAGCACCTAAGAAATGGGCCGTGGTTGAGTTTTCCGCCAACCTTATGCGTGAGGCACCTGACTACGCCGCCGAGCTTGGAGACCAGGCGTTGATGGGTACGGTGGTCGAGGTCCTGGACAAGTCAAGCTATTGGGTCAAGATAAAGAGTCCGGAGCCTTACACGGCCTGGGTCAATGAGATGGGGCTTGTGCCGATGAGCGAAAAAGAGCTTCAGGACTATCTTGAGGCTCCGAAATACATCTGCACGGCGGCTTTCTCACACATTTACGAGGAGCCTTCGGCGGATTCCAGAATTGTCACCGATTTCGTGCTCGGAGATGTGGTCAGGATTATGTACGGTGTCAAGACGCACACAAGCGGCCGCTACAAAGGCTACGAGGAAGGCCGTGCCGTCCTGAAGAAGAAGTTCGCCGGTGTCGTGCTTCCGTCCGGGAAGACTGGTTACGTTCCGGCGAAGGATGTAGCCGTGTTCTATAAATGGGCCAAAGACCGAAAGGACAGGACTTTGGCCGGGGATGATTTCAGGCAGGATCTTCTGGCGACGGGCTACAGGTTCCTCGGCGTTCCATATATGTGGGGCGGTACGTCCATCAAGAATGTGGACTGCAGCGGATTCACCCGCAGCGTATATTTCGCCAACGGAGTGCTCCTGCCGCGCAACGCCTCCCAGCAGGCAAGGATCGGAGAGGATGTGGGAATATTCAAGGACAACGGGGACGTTGACTGGAGCGGTCTGCTTCCGGGCGACCTTCTGTTCTGGGGCAAGGCCGCGACTGACAGCACAAAGGAGCGGATCACGCACGTGGGTATGTACATCGGCAACGGCAAGTTCATCCACTCCGCCCAGGTCGTACGTGTCAACTCATTGGATTCCAGCGCTGCCGATTTCTACAACCGCAAGCCTGTCCGCGCCCGCCGCATCGTCGGCCACATAGACGCCGATGGCTCCGGAATCATCTCCACCTTACGCAGCCCGTTCTACTTTCCGCGGAATTAGTGCGGTCACAGCCCGTAAGCGACACCCGCATCGTCGGTCACATAGGCTCCAACGACTCCGGAATCATCTCCACCTTACGCAGCCCGTTGATTCAGCAAGTTCATCACCTGTTAATCAACTCGTCTCTAGGCTCGTTGAATTAACAAGCGACATTCAACGGCAATTTCATTTTCCGCAAATCGTGGCAATCTATGCTCAACAGGTCTCATATCTCATCCCAGAATATGTATGGTGGGCGAACTCTTTTTACGATACATATCAATGAATTACGGATTTCTAGTCTTCCCAAATGGAGGGCGTGGCTTCATAACGCGCTGACCTTCAAGCCATGGGGCACCACACTCCAAGTTCCAACCAATTATGGACTCCTGGCCTCTTAAAATGACCAGCAGGACTTCAGATCTTTCTAAACGCCAGACAATTAAGTGCACGGTTATCATTTTCTACCGTAGCGACATCTTGAGTGGAGTCCCAAACCAAGCCCCAACCGTTGCACTACCTTGAAGGGAGATCCATACCGAGAAACTTCAGGGCTTGCCACTCATCAGCCATAGTGTCACGAACAAGAATCCGCATAAGGACGTTTTTCTCCTTGATGGGCAGGATGAGGACATCCTTGGCTCTTGTGACAAATTTATGCCTGACAACATAATTCATCATCTGGCCATAGGAAGTGTCCGGATTATGATGCCGTTCCTCCTTGATATCATATTCACTGCCGGTGTTGGAGTTGATGGCAAGCAACATCTTTTCCGGACTTCCATAATAGGAAGAGAGCCTGTCATATTCAATAACATTATAGGTAATGACAATGAAATCGATAAGTTGGTTTTTCTCTTCAGGTGATAGGCCATCAAACATCCTGTGAAGTTGAGGGTACCTCAGGTAGCTGCCCCGTGAACAACATCCTTCAATCTCCTTGAGATTTTTACGCATCTTGGTCGAGGCCACTCTACGCGACAGCTTTTCCGAAAACGGATGATCGGAAAACGCATAGGCCAGAAAGTTCCATCGCCACTTGATCGCCTCCTGATGGATATTCCTCTCAACCGGATTGTTATAAAGGTAGGCAATGCTGGTCCTTATCTTTTTGTTTCCGATTTTCGGAGCGCTTCCGAATGGAGACTGGAACAGATGGCCAATGTTCGGGATCGTGACGCTTACAGAACCTGAAGTGATGTTCCTATCCGACACAAAGCCCTCAGCCCCCCGCTTCAAGTCACCGTAATATTCATAGGAGAACGTCATATTCACCATTCTTTCGAACCCGCTGAGCGTAGGTAAATCCGGAGCCTCAACCAATTGATGAATATGATCGTACATCTCGCACAGACCCAGAACTGTCACTCCGTACCGTTTGGCGCAGGTGCAGAACACAGTGAAATAAACCAGACAATCCTCCAGACTGTAAAATATCACAGAACCGTTCTGTGACCGTTGATAAATGTGGTTCGGTGAACCGGACAGAAACTTTCGACGCCTCATAGCCTTCCCCTCTTTAAAAGTTTTACATAGTTAACCCACATCATTCTTTCAGGTGGACTGGTTGATTCCAGACCAGAGAACGATGCTTCACAAATATGGGAAATTAATCTATGATTAGCAAGAGTGTGGACCGTAAAACATCATGGGTTCGTTACTTATAAATTACTGGTAGTCAATTCCAGAGAGCAGAACTTCATAATGCACTGACCTTCAACTTGTGGAACGTCACACTCTCTGTTCCAATCAATTATGGATTCCTGGTCTCCTAAAATAGAGGGCAGGATCTCATAACGTACTGAAATTCAGTCTGTGGGGTTTCACACTCTCTGTTCCAACCAATTATGGATTTCTGGCCTTCCAAAATGACTGGCAGGATTCCATAAAGTACTGAGACTCAAGCCGTGGAGCTTCACACTCTCTGTTCCAACCAATTACGGATTCCTGGTCTCCTAAAATAGAGGGCAGGATCTCATAACGTACTGAAATTCAGTCTGTGGGGTTTCACACTCTCTGTTCCAACCAATTATGGATTTCTGGCCTTCCAAAATGACTGGCAGGATTCCATAAAGTACTGAGACTCAAGCCGTGGAGCTTCACGTTCTCTGTTCCAATTAATTATGGATTCCTGGCCTTCCAAAATGACCGGCAGGATTTCAGATCTCACTAAACACCAGACAGTTAAGGTACGTTCACTGTCAGGTCACTGAGATCGGGCTATGAGGGCGGATCAGTTATCGGCGGCGAGGAGGGTGATTATGCGGTCGATCAGGGGATCGATGCGGGAGGCGGGGGCGAGGGAGTTGTTGGTCATTATGGAGAATATGATGGTGTCGGACTTGGAGCCGGCGGAGGGTTCGATGTAACCGCTGAAGCAACGGACACCGTTCATCGAGCCGCTCTTCAGGTGGACACGGGACTTGACGGTGGCCGGGGCATCCTTCAGGCGGGACTCGTAATGACGGTTCCCGGGCTGGCCTATGGTCTGGATGTAGTCAGCGAAGGACGGACTGTCCATCATAGCGGAAAGGAAACGCACAAAGAAGGACGGGGAGATGTAGTTGTGGCGGGCGAGGCCGCTACCGTCAACTATACGGACATCATCGGCGCTGACACCGATGTTCTTCATCACCTCATTCACAGCCACATAAGAGGAATCGTAGGAGGCGGAATGATGAAACCTCCGGCCAAGGGTCCGGAAAAGGGTCTCGGCGTAGAAGTTGTCGCTTTTCAGGTTCGTCTCACGGGCTATGCGCTTAAGGGACGGGGAATATGTCTGACCGAGCATATTCAGGTCATCCACTCTGGAGGCGTAGGGGGCATATTCATTGGAAGAGAGGTTGGAGCGGACGCGGCCGAGACGGATGTCGGCGGGGCCTTCGGAGACGGGTACTCCATTGGATTTCAGATATTCACAGAAATAATGGGCGCAGGTGTAGGCTCCGAACTTGTTGCTGAACTCCTCTGTCCGTGGCTTGCGGTCGATGGCGAACGAGCCGCGGATCTCGGCGTAAGGAAGGAATTCGGAGTTGAAAAGGTAGAGCTGGTCGCCGGTGCCGGCGGGAGCGGTTCTGCAGGGATATTCATACCTCATCCACGGGGTGTTCGGGAAGGAGACCGTGACATTGACGGGTGAGCCGACGGACGGGCCGGCGCTCACGCGGAAGTCCTGAGCGTTCTCGTAGAAGCAGAGGCCGTTGCCGCCGGCTCCGTAGGCCGTGCCGATGTCCTGGTAACTCCAGGTGTCGTGCTCCATCGGACCGTCGAAATAGCGGCCGTCGCCGATCACCTTGCCGTTGATTCTCTTGATCCCGGCCTTGTCCAGGAACGATTTCCACTGGGCGAAAAGTTTGGCGCGCGGGATGGCGATCGAATCTTTCGAGGCTATGGTCGGGTCGCCGCCGCCCACTATGTAAAGGTCTCCGTCAAGGATTCCGTCCTTGATCGTGCCGCTGTGGCCGATGCGGGTGACGTACTTGAAGTCGGGCCCGAGGCTGTGGATGGCCAGGCCAGTGGTTATCAGCTTCATCGTCGAGGCGGGAACCATCCGCTGGCCGCTGTTCCAGGAGGCGAGAGTGTCGCCTCCCTCGGTCAGGGCGAGGACTCCGAGGACGGAGGACTTCAGAGATTCGCTTCGGGAGATTGATTCGACATATCTCTGGGCCTTGGTCTTGAATCGAGCCTTATTTGCGGAATGCAGTTGCGGCGAGGAGGCCACGGCGGAAGGGGCGATGGCAACAGACATCACCAAAGAGCAAACACAAGAATTTATGAATATTCCAAATCTCATAACAGCAGTCTTTTTGAATTTCAAGCCGTTCCGACACACACGAATGAAAACAGGAAACGGCAAGAGTACAAAAATAGTGTTTTATTGCTAAATTTGCAGGATGTAAAACCGCTTATGCGGAACGAACTTGAATCAAATTGTCATTGAATATGAAAAAATGCGTCCTTGTGTCCGGCGGTGCCGGATTTATCGGAAGCCACGTCACCGTGGAACTTATCGAGGCCGGCTACGATGTGATCGTGGCCGATAATATGTCCAACTGCGATGAGACCTGCTACGAGGGTGTCAAGAAGATCACCGGAAAGGAGGATATCCCTTTCGTGAAGATGGATTTCTGCGATCCTGTGGCGACGGAACTTTTGTTCACGGCCAACAAGATTGACGCTGTCATCCACTTCGCCGGGTTCAAGGCCGTCGGAGAGTCCGTCAGCGAGCCACTGAAATATTACAGGAACAATCTGGAGTCATTTATGAATGTCATCGAGACCGCAAGGAAGCACGGATGCGAGAATATTCTTTTCTCATCCTCCGCGACGGTTTACGGCGAGCCGGAGAAGCTTCCGGTGACAGAGGAGTCGCCAAGGCAGCCGGCCACATCGCCTTACGGCAACACGAAGCAGATGTGCGAGGACATCCTGCGGGACTCCGTGAAGGCATATTCAAATGTCAAGGGTATCGCTCTGAGGTACTTCAATCCGGTAGGAGCGCATCCGTCAGCGCTGATCGGCGAGTTGCCGCGCGGCGTGCCGAACAATCTGGTACCGTTCATCACCCAGACCGCAATCGGCAAGCGTGAGTGCCTCTCCGTCTTCGGCAACGACTACCCTACTCCAGACGGAACGTGCCAGAGGGACTTCATCGACATCGTGGATCTGGCGAAGGCGCACGTCTTCGCGGTGCGCAGGATGCTCGACGGCAAGATGAAGAAGGAATATGAGATCTTCAACATCGGTACCGGCAAGCCGCTGTCGGTGATGGAGCTCATCACCGCGTTCGAGAAAGCCAACAACTTGAAACTGAACTATAAGTTCGCACCTCGCAGGGCCGGGGACGTTACCGCGATCTGGGCGGATCCTACACTTGCCAACAACGAGCTTGGATGGAAGGCCGAGAGGTCAATCGAGGACACGTTGGCCGCCGCCTGGGCCTGGGAGAAGCATCTGGCAGGGAAATAATCCGTGGAGGGCAACATTTAGAATCCGCTTTTGATTCGTTTGAAATGTTCTTTGAAGTGAAAAATCTTCAAACAAACAAATCAAAACAGAGTGTCAAGCTTCACGAAAAAAAATGGGGAAGGCCATCCGGTCTTCCCCAAATATTTTTCTGCAAAGAGAACGGCCTACTTTGCGGTCGCCTTGATGAGTTCGCTGAGCTTCTGATACATAGCGTCAGTCTTCTCAAGGAGTTCCTTGCGGATTCCGGCATAGTAAGCGGACTTCTTGCCTTCCACCTTTGCGTTCACTTTGTCCCTGAGGTCATTGTAGAGTTTGACAGCCTCGTCGAAGAGTCCGCCCAAAGCCTCATCGTCAGCTTTCTGGTTAAGCGCGCTGAAGAGGGAGCAATCATCGATGAAAGCTCCGATGACATATTCAATGTCCTTCTTGATGTCTCTAAGATTCATATCTCGTTTTGTTTAGACTTAAAACTTGGCGAATATACGCATTTTTTTTCGATTTACGAATATGGTGGCGCAATGCTGAGGGTGGCGGGTCACTTCGACAAGCTCAGTGACCGATGAAGCCGGCTCAGCGACCGAAGGTTATTTGAACAGGCTGCGGACGAGGGCGGGAACGTCGGCGACCTTGACAACCTCGATGCCTTGTGGTTTGAGGTCCAAAGATGCGAATGAAGAAATGAATATCTTCTTGAAGCCCAGACGGGCAGCCTCTCCGATCCGGCGGTCGATCTGAGCGACCGGACGGATCTCTCCGCTGAGTCCGACCTCCCCGGAGAAACAGTTGTCGGAAGGGATGGCGAAATCGAAGTTGGAGGACAGAACCGCCGAGATGACAGCCAAGTCACAGGCCGGATCACTGACCTTGAGCCCGCCCGCCATATTCAGGAATACATCCTTTTGGGCAAGTTTGAAGCCGGCCCTACGCTCCAGAACCGCCAAGAGCATATTCAGTCGCCGCACGTCGAATCCGGTGGCGGAGCGTTGCGCCGTGCCATAGACCGCGGAACTGACAAGAGCCTGAACCTCAAAGAGGAACGGTCTCGTTCCATCCAGCATCGCACTGATGGCGGTACCGCTGAGTCCGGCCTCGTGCATAGGGATGAGCAGCTCGGACGGGTTGGAGACTTCGCGGAGTCCCTTGCCGGTCATCTCAAAGACGGCCAGCTCGGAAGTCGAGCCGAACCTGTTCTTGATGCTGCGCAGGATTCTGTACGAGCCTCGGTTGTCGCCCTCGAACTGAAGGACCACATCCACAATGTGTTCCAGGATCTTCGGGCCGGCGATGTAGCCTTCTTTGGTAATATGTCCGATCAGGATGACCGGAATGCCGGTCTCCTTGGCGAACCGCAGAAGGATCGCGGCCACATCCTTGATCTGGGTCACGGATCCCGGAGTGGAGTCAACAGTCTGCGAGAACATTGTCTGAACGGAATCCACAATCATCAGGTCCGGCTCGATCTCACGGGCCTGAGAGACGACATTCTCGATCAGTGTCTCACTGTAGATCTGGCAGTTGGAGGCATCACCGCCAAGACGGTCGGCACGCATCTTGACCTGACGCAGGCTCTCCTCACCGGTGACGTACAACGTCCTGAGTGACGGACAGCCGAGCGGAATCTGAAGGGAAAGGGTGGACTTGCCGATTCCCGGCTCACCTCCGATCAGAACAAGAGAGCCTTCAACGATGCCGCCACCGAGTATTCTGTCGATTTCCTCATTGTTCAGGGAAAGCCTTGCCTCGGAACGGGAATCAATCTCGTTCAGTTTCTGAGGTTTGCGGCCGGCGCCAGGAACGGTGTCCGCCACGGTTGACTTTTTGGAGGCACCCGTAACAACTTTCTGCTCCACCATCGTGTTCCACTCCCCACAGGCGGGACAGCGTCCCATCCATTTGGGATATTCATTGCCGCAATTGGAACAAAACCAGACTGTTTTCTCTTTCATATTCATCAATGTTTATGTCGTTCGGTTGGCCACAGCCGAACAATATTCAAAGATAGACATTAGGACGGGGGAAGACAAAAAAAATTGCAGCATCTGGGTTTGGACCCGGACACCGCACAAAAACCCTTTCGGGAATCAACGGCTGAAATTACTCAGCTGTAGCAGTTGAATCGCAGCAAGCAGCGGTTGAATCGCAGCAAGCGGTTGTTGTGTCAGTTACAGCCTCAGCCTCAACAGCCTCTTCTGTAGCCTCACCCTCAGCGGCCTCGGCCTTCTTCGCGTTGTTACCGCAAGCAGAAGCAGCTACCATAAGAGCTACAACTGCGAAAGACATAAATACCTTCTTCATAATAATTATAAATAAAAAAACTATAGTTGCTTTACTCACGTTTTTCAGATCGCAAAAGTACATAGTTTTCTGAAATTTACAATATTTTTTTATAAAAATTTTATCTAAATCGATCTTATTGGCAGCTCGCACTTCTCCAATCCGGTGATTTCTCCGCTTACAATCTGAAAGCGAAGCGCCAGACGAGGCACGTCACCAGAGCCTTGGAAGCCACACGCGCCCGGGTTCATAAAGAGAAAGCCATTCCTCTTGTCCCTGAATACCTGAGGAATATGCGTGTGTCCGCAAACGAATATGTCCGGATGATATGAGTCAAGAAGAGCCTTTGCCCGCAGGTCGTACATAGGCTGGTGCGGATTGAAGGCCCAATAGCTGCCACGTCGTAAACCGATGTGGGTCATCAGGATTCTCATCCCCTCACACTCAAAGTTCTGGAAGGCGGGATATTCCTGTCTCACATCAAGCCCGTCGCAGTTGCCGTGGACTCCGATCAAAGGCTTGAACGCGGCGATGTCCCTGGCGCACTGGAGCGTGCCAAAGTCACCGGCGTGCCAGATCTGGTCCACCGGTTCCAAAAATTGCCTCACGTCATCAGCGAACACCCCGTGGGTGTCGGATATCAGTCCAATGTACATTCGGATTACAGTTTAATCACAATCTTCTTCTTGTAGAGAATCCACAGAAGGGTGAATATGATGGTGACGAATATGAGAGCCCACAGCAGGGAGGCATATTCATTGGCACCGAAGTAGCGGCTCGGAGCGAATCCGAAGAATCCGTAGCTTTTGGCGATGACTCCGGAGAACACGAACGCCATCAACGCGTTCATACCCATAGCCTTGAATGGGACGAACGGTTTCTCGTACCCCTTCACGTCAAGCAAGTACGCAAGGAAAGCCAGCGCGAGCATCGCCCAGCCTCCGGCATAGAAGACATAGGAGACTGACCAAAGAGGCTTGTTTATCGGAATCCAGATGCTGAGGACCACACCGAGGATCAGGGACAGGCAGCCATAGACAAAAGTCCTGTTGACAACCCTGTCCGGTGAACAGTTTACGGCGGACATATTCTTTTGCGAGCTGTGGATCATCGAGCCGATCAGGTAGCCGAGGAGACAGGAGCAGGCCGCTGTCATCGAGCCAAGGACACCCTCCGGGTCGAAATCGGTCCCGTTGTAGCCGTGGTAGCAATGATTGCCGCCGACAAGCCAAGTGTCGATTCTCATCGAGACATTGCCTTCGAGGGAGAACGCGCCAGGCTCACGGCCGAAGATCAGTAATATTCCCGTATAGGTCACGCAAAGCGTCGCGATCGCGGCGAGAATCTTCCCTGGCTTCTTAAGCCACAGGGCAAGGCAGCCGGCGATGGCATACGCCATACCTATTCGTTGGAGAACCCCGAATATTCGTTTATGCTGAAGCCAGTAGAGGTAGTTCTGGCCGAATGACCAGGTCTCGTCGTGGAGCGAGGTCGGGAAGAACGGGTACAGGTTCAGCGCAAAGCCGACCAGAAAGATCAGCGCCCCCCTTTTCAACACCTTCAGATAAGCCTTGGCGGTCGTTTTCTCGTACTTTGAGAAAGAGAACGCCATCGCGCATCCCATACAAAAGATGAAGAACGGGTACACAAGATCCGTCGGGGTGCAGCCGTCCCAACCAGCGTGCCTGAGCGGCGGGAATATGTGCGCCCACGTGCCGGGATTGTTGACGATACACATAAAAGCGACTGTCAGTCCTCTAAGGACATCCAATGATTCGTAACGTTTTTTCATAGGCGCAAAGTTACTCTTTATTATTCAATGTTGTATCTTTGCAGTATGGAGATTTTCTATGCTTACGAAATAGATGGCGGACTCGCTCTTCTGGATGCGGACGAGAGCGCGCACTGCGTGAGGGTGCTCCGGCATCGTGTCGGGGATGAGGTCACCGTCGTGGACGGCATCGGGAATATGTACCGTTGCCGCCTAAGCGATGATTCGCCCAAAGGAGCCGCGGCGGAGATCCTGGAAACCGTTCCCGGATGGGGCGGGCATTCATATTCATTGAATATGGCGGTATGCCCTACGAAGAATAATGATCGCTTCGAGTGGTTCGTGGAGAAGGCTACGGAGCTTGGAGTGGACGTGGTTTCGCCGGTCATCGGGGAGCGTTCCGAGCGGAAGGTGTTCAAGGCGGAAAGGTCCCGCAAGATCGCTCTTTCGGCGATGAAGCAGAGCCTGAAGGCGAAATTGCCGTTGGTTGAGGAAGCTGCCACAGTGCGGGATTTCATCCTATCGCATTCCGGGGATTCCGGTGCCAAGATGATATGTTACTGTTTCGAGGGTGAGACTTTAAGGCGATCCATCAAGGATGTGCTGGAAGGGCTTCCGTCTGATTCGGTGATCACTGTGCTGATCGGCCCAGAGGGGGATTTCTCTCCGGAAGAGGCACGTCTGGCAGTCGAGCACGGTTTCGTGCCGGTTCACCTCGGGCCGAGCCGGCTGCGCACAGAAACGGCGGCGGTGACGGCGGTGACGGCCTGTTACCTGCATTTTATGGAATAATCTTATGAATATGCAAAAGAAGAATATAGATGAGATCCTTAACGAGACGTTGAAGGTTCTTAAGGATGGCGGGGTTATCCTTTACCCTACCGACACGGTCTGGGGACTGGGCTGCGACGCGACCAATCCTGAGGCCGTCGCAAAGATTTACGAGATCAAGCACCGTTCGGACAGCAAGTCGCTCGTCCTGCTGGCTAACAGCCTGGATCAGATTGCGTTGTACGTGAACGAGATTCCGCCGATGGCCATAGATCTGGTCGAGGTCAATGACAGGCCGATGACTCTGATCTACCCGGGAGCGAAAACCTATCCGGCACCGGCCGAGGGTGAACCTTGGAAAGCTGACCGCTATCATCTGGCACACAACACCGTGGCGGCGGACGGCACTGTCGGAATCCGCATCCCGATGATGGAGTTCTGCCTGCAGCTCACCTACAAGCTCGGCAGACCTATCGTCTCCACCTCCGCCAACATCTCCGGTGAGCCTACACCGAAGAAATTCGCCGACATCTCCGACGAGATCAAAAACGCGGTTGACTACACTGTAGATCCACGTCTCGAAGCCGGTGCCACCGGTCTCGCCTCCCAGATCATCAAGATCGGCCTCGACGGCGAGGTGGAGATCATCCGGGCGTAGTTCGTAATTCATTACAGACTAAATATTTACAGAATCCTGCCAGTCTGTATGGAATGGCAGGATTCTATAAATCTCTACTAATCAACGCGTAACATTTCACGGATATATTGTGAAGAATCGGTCAAAAAAAGGAAAATTTGAAATTTTGCACGTTACCAAAATTTCAAATTTTATTTTTTGACCTCATTCTGCAAGATTTAGAATATCAGAATTGAAACTCAAACTGGAAAATACATCTTGAATACCAATATATTGTACAGCAGAAATCCAATTGGTGTTCGAACCAGTTTAAAATACTCAATTGGTACAGGGAAAGGCACTTTGGCGTACCAACCTGCCTATTTTCTCCAAGCATTTGTAGCCCAACTATCAAGTCAACACTATGGAGCGAAGCGACCGAAGGGGTTTCGGGGAATCCTTTCCCCGTGCCCCACTGGGGCTGTCACGCAGTGACTGGGGGTGAGGTATCTCCACAAAAAAAGTCGGAGCAGCGATGCTGTTCCGACTTAATTTGTGGAGATATAGAGATGAAAACCCATATACCTTAACATAGCGTATCTTTTTAATAATCAACCTAATTTCAAGCACTTACAAAACTGAATATTCCATAGTATTTTGTATTATTTTGGACATTTTTGGTAGATTTTTTGGTAGATTAATTATATTTGTATCCAATACACGAATATTATGCACTATGCCAAAACTACGCACAAATACCACATTGTCTAAAATACGAAAAGACGGACGAGCGTCAATCATCATACGAGCAACATACAGTGGTCGTGTTGATTTATACTCCGGCTATAACATCAAGCCAAACCTATGGAATGCTTCTAAGCAACGAGTGAAGCAAGGGGTAAAGGTGGATGGTATTCCATACAATATAATCAATTCTTCTTTGGACAATATGGAAGACTTTTGCATCGAGTATGTCAATGCCACTCTTGCAAGAAATGAAGTCCCATCCGTGGAAGAACTAAAACGTCAATTTAATTATAGCTACAAACAGGGTAAAAGAGACAAATCCAATGAGTTCTATTATCTATTTGACAAGTTCATAGAAGAACGGAAAATGTCAAAAGGATGGGGACAAGATATGATAACTGTATTCAACCGATTGAAGTTAAAATGGCAAACATACAAGCCCCAAATGACATTTGACTTACTATCGACCTCAACGATGGATGGGTTCAAGGTCGAATTGGCAAAGACAATGTATAATGATGCGATAGAAAAACATCTATCTTATTTCAAACAGTTTGTCAATTGGGCAAGAGATAAGAACTACCGCATCAATCCAGAATACTTCTCATATAAGCCCAAACTTCCTAAAGCGAAGAAAGCCGTGCGCTATCTCACATTGGAAGAGCTTAATACGATATACACGTTAGACCTAAGCCATAATGAACCGCTGGATAAGGTTAGAGACATCTTTGTTTTTCAGTGCTATACCGCACTGAGATACTCAGATGTGGCACAGTTGAAAAGAGAGAATATCAAAGTAAGCGAAGAAGGAGATTACGAAATAGACATATTGACGGAAAAAGATGATGACCGGATTTCTTTCAGACTACCTCAACGAGCAGTAGCCATCTATAAAAAATATCAAGAATATGTTTATGAAGAAGACCGTGCATTCCCTGTCATCAGCAATCAGAAATATAACGAACATCTAAAGGAGTTGGGTGAAGTTGCCGACCTTAAAGGGGAATGGATAGATTATGAGTATAGGCTTAATGAAAAGATAGTCATAAGAATACCCAAGAAAGACCTTACTTCGCACACGGCAAGAAGAACTTTTGTGGTCAGTGCGCTAAACGAGGGTGTCTCTGCCGAATTGATTTCAGCCATAACATCACATTCCGTTGTAGCGTCAATGAAGCCGTACATCAAAGCAAACAAAAGAGGAACGGATATTGTCATAGACGCAATAAACAAGGTGTCAAGCGAATAAAAGATAATCGGATAGTATTTATAGTTAATGAAGAAAGAATAGTAGAATATGAAGAATACAAGCATTGACCTATATCAGATAGATGGTTTTGATATGCAACGATATATTGACTTGTATCGAGAGAATACGAACGAGAAAGATGTCAAGGAATATAAGCCGTTCATTCCAATGGCTGAGTTTAGATACAGAAGCAATGAGATTGGCAAAGAGGAGTACCTAAAGTTGAAGGCACAAGAGGAACTAATGTTGCGCCCCGAACTAAAGCACTACGATAAGAAACGTGGAGTTCTAAAGAGTACGGATAAGATAGAGGCTAAATGCAAGTATCTTCAAGACGCTCTCATCCGGCGTGCATATTCTAAAAAAGACACAATGTCATTCAGTCTATCTGCATCAATACTCAAAGCAGTCGTCGGACACGAATATAAACAGATGTTGGAGACATTCACAGAAATGGGCTATCTAAAACGTGGCTCAGATTTCAAGACCGATGCCGTCAAAAAGGAACAAATGTTCAGTATTGGCGAACACTCTACAATGTTCACATTGGTTTGCGATAAGGTAATTAAAGTTCCGTGCAATAATGCCAGCATCATTAAATATAAAGTCAAGACCAAAGAAGAATACGAAAAGATGAGAGACTTGGCATTGAAAGAGGTCGATGCCAAGTACGGAAAGACATTCAGAGAACACTACATAACATCATTAAAGAAGATAACAATTGAGGATGAGCAAGGATTATTCTCTTACATTAACAAACAAGTCTCAGAGGATGATAACAAATACTATTACTATCGCTTTGTGGTTGAGGCTCTGAAAGACAAGAATAAAACCATAAACAGAATAGACAATGCAGGTAGAATGTATCATTGTCTGACCAACCTTGAAAGAGAACTTAAAACTTATCTTAACATAGACTTTGCTTTAGATTGTAAGAATAGTCATCCTTTATTGTTTAACTACTTTATATTTAAGCATTATAATATTTCTATTTCTTCATCATATAATATTATTTCTCATATAAAGTCATATTCTAACGAAGCATCTAAGTGCTTAGTCCATAATGTTGGTAAAGAATTAAGAAAATTATTAATTATCAACGATATAGAAAATACAGAAGTTGCAAAGCTCAAAGATGATGAGATTGAATATATTTATCTAACTTGCACTGGGCAACTATGGGATGACATCACATCACGGCATCCCGATATGGATAGAAACGAGGTAAAAGTCCAAATGTTCCAAGAAGTATTCTATTCAAACACACCTTACGCCTATCATTGGAAAGAGTACGCTGTGGAGTTCAAAAAACAGTTCCCAAACGTTTATGCTATGATTGGAGCGTGGAAGGCAAACAAGCAATCCGATGAAATCAAAGAATATATGAAGAGCCGTGGTCTCAAAGTCGAAAAGGCAACGGCATCATTATCCGTTGCGATGATGAACTTGGAGGCTCAGATATTCACAACTATCCTCAACAGACTATACGCCAAGAGATGGAACGCAATCCATATTCACGACTGCATAGTCATCCCCAAAGACAACAATAAAAACCACCCTACAAAAGACCAAGTTCGTGCTATAATGGAAGATGTTTATAAAGAGTTCGGTCTATGCCCTACGCTTGCATAATGTTCAATAGCGTGCCTCAACGACAAAAGTGAATGTCATATTTCCGCCAAAAGCGCAATATCAACAATAACAAATTGATATTCCATAAGTTAAGCAACAAATAAAATATTCACTTCTGAGAAATGTGAATATTTGGACTATAATTGCTATTTTTGCAAAAAGCAATTAATATTCCTTATGCAAGTCAAAATCAAAAACGAGCAAATAGCTTCGCTATCAAATGCCCCAGCGTACTCCTTTCCCAAGTACGCAACGCAAATCATTAACTTAGCCAATAGTGATGCACAAGGCACACGCCCCAAGGTCGTAGGTCAAATGTCTGAACTAATAAAAGAGTTCAAGGGGACTTCTTTATCAGAATGGGTTGAGTGGTATAATTCAAAGCAACCAGATGCAATCAAGAATGCAACCGATAAGATATACTCAATGTTTCTTGAAATGAAAGATGCGGCAGGAAAAATTGACAGACAGATGGTTGAGAATTGGGTAAAAGACTTAGTTTATACAAAAACCTATGTTGGATTGAAGTTCCAAGAGGCAATAGTGTCATATATTGGGAAGTCATTAGGATTGCCATACCAATTGGCAAGTGTCAATCAAGAGGCTCTCGGAATAGATGGTATCATTGGAAGCAAACCCGTAAGCATCAAACCAATAACATATAAGGTACAATCTAACAGACTAAGTGAGACGATTGAAGTTCCCATAGTATATTACGAGAAGAAGAAGGATGGCATAGTCATCGAATACAACCCTGATGATTTTACCACTGACAATGACATATATTCTTCGAAAAAGGATTAACTGCAACAAAGAGCCAAGCTATAATGTTTGGCTCTTTGCTGTTCAGAATAATGTGTTTGAACTTTTCGGCAACTGTGTTAGGTCTGATTGTTCTTCATATAAGCACTCGTATTCAAGAGGGCTATCTTTTGACTTTGTTATAGCTTGAAGATAATGTATCTCCAAATCCTCTTCTTGCCCTGTAATAACTTCGCAATTTAGATAGTTATTATTATGTTTAGCAGCCCCCTTCTTTGATGTATATTCGGCTATAAACTCCAAATGTTTATCGAGTCTTGCTTTCAGCAACCTATTAGCACCTTCAATCTTAAAGGAATTGATATTCTCCTCAATGCTTTTCCTCAACTTACAATCTATCTCAAAACCGAAACTATTTCGACCGAGAAGCATTGCTGCCTGCCCCGTAGTTCCAAGTCCATAAAATGGGTCTAACACCACATCTTCTGCCTGAGAATACATATTAATTAACCGATATGGTATCTCAATAGGATATGCCGCACTTCTTTCTCTACTGTCAGAATTGGATATCTTTTGCTTTGTTCCACGCAGTTCCCATATATCTGAGAACCAAGCATTACGTTCTTCCCAAAAAAACGAAGATTGCCTCCTTTGTCGCTTCATATCTTCCGCCTTATACATTCGCTTGCCACCCTTTCTAAATATTAAGATATACTCGTGTTCCAATGTAACATAAGCCCCACACGGGAGCATACCACTTCCCATAAACTTATTGGGAGCATTAGTGGCTTTATGCCATATTATATTTGGAAGATTAGTAAAACCAAGTTCGAGACAATGTGATATAATACGTGAATGATTATTATACAGTCGAAAATCTCCATTCACTGTTCTTGTCGCATCACCTATGTTAATACAAAGGAAACTTCCATTCTTCAAAACCCTAAAGCACTCATCCCATACTTTATCCAGTTCTTTATGCATAAGCTCAAAGGCATCCTTTGGCTTTCCATCCTTTAGCGTTTCAGCAATTTTGGGGTTCTGACAAGATAAAATATCATCCCACATTTCAATCATAGGATATGGGGGTGATGTAACGACCAAATCAACAGATGCATCTTTTACAGCAAGCATATGCTGCGAGGCTTCGAAAAATATGATATGATTTGTTCTCATAATACAAAGTTAGTTATTTATTAAGATATAAATGCACAATTATAATATACTAATTAGGTATTATAGGTTATTACTGTATGTCTTTATATTAAAAAGATAGTATAATACAACCGTACCATTTCATTCGTAATGATGGTAAATATTTCCATAATTTACCAATATTAAGTACATTACGATAAATATAATTTACATCAGAAGTCAAGGCTATCATAAACTTCGTTTAACTCTTGTTGGCGAAGACCGAGGTATCTTCTTGTTATCATCGGTGAAGAGTGAGAGAAGATTTCAGAGAGTTTGATGAGAGCCATTTCAGAGTTGCTTCCGGCCTGCTCAACAACCCTACGCCCGAAAGTCTTACGGAGGCTATGAGTGCTGAAATGGTCAATTTTAAGCCCGTAGCGTGTCTTTATCTCCTTGAATAGCACATTTACCCTCTGCACCGAATAGGGTGTTCCTTTTTGGCTTAAAAATACCTTTTCCGAGCGGTTCTTTACATTCAAGGCAGTATAGCAGTCATCAATATGCTGACGAAAGCCCTTATTGACCCGAATAGTCCTACGTTTCCCCGTCTTAGCCTCATTGATGGTAAATGTATCTTCATCGAGCAATTGAGACCAAGTAAGATTTCGCAGGTCAGAGATACGGAGACCGAAAAACGAGCCGCATCCAATCAGCAATGACATCTTATATTCACCATCTCTGAATAACCTATGTATCAGATTTAGCATAGTATCCCACGGTAGATAATCAGCTGTTGTTATTGAATGAATACGGCTCATAGTGTGATAATATTTACAATGGACAATTGATTAAAGAACCGCAATCAGGTTCTCCCAACGAAAAGAACGCCATCCACCTTTCTCTACATCAAAGTATGCGGTAGTCGCATAGCGTTCACGGCTTTCACCATTGCCATTAATATGCTTGGCAACGAGCGATGGGTTAAGAGTTGCCCACGCCTCTCTCAGTTCTCCATTCACCTTTTGGTAAAGTATATGCACACATCCCATTCTCATAGCCTTCTTGGCATTCTCTATCATCATAGCCTTAGTGCCAGCCATCAGTTCGGAATGCGTCCTATCAGCAATCACTCTAATGCGAGTGGCTGTAAGTGCGTTGTTCGTAAGTATCATTGTGTCCATAAAGCAAAGCAATTAATATTATAACCTTAACTCAACGACACAAAGTTAATACTATAATTTGAATTATCCAAATAATATTTAATATTTTATCCATAATATCACTCAATCGCTTAATACTATCATATTAATTTCATATCTTTGCACAAACGAGTTATAATATGGCATTAAAAATCAAAGAGGTATGTAAAGCCAAGGGCTTGAAATTAGCCGACTTAGCAGATAAGTTGGGAATTAATCCGGTCAGTTTGTCCGCCTCGTTAAACGGAAATCCTACAATCGCTTGGTTGCAAAAGGTGGCAGACGTACTCGATGTTGAGGTCAATGACCTAATAGAGCGAAAATCGCCAACGGTTATCGGGTGCATTATGATAGGAGACGATGCTTACACAATCAAACGCAAGGAAGACATACTTGAATTAGCCGACAAATTACAAAAATAGACCATCGGTAGTTCCAATGGTCTGACTGTACGGATTACACCAAGTCGCTCATAGAAGTAGCATCATTCCCAGTTGAGGAGTTTACGTCATCCGGAAAGTTATTATCATTGCCCCAATATGCCTCCATCCCTTTAGAGATATGCAAGCAATGCGACCACGACTTTGGTTTGCCTTTGAGAGATTGTGAGATTTTACGCCTTGTCTCTTGGCTTAACGACCTTGATGTCCGCTTGAATTGTTTTCTTTGTTCCATACCAATCATTTTGATATAAATAGCATAGAAGACAGAAAAGGATAGGTAGTTCCACAACCACAATTAGAAATAGGTGAAGAAAGAACAAAAGCAACAAATAATAAGCGGTACTACGGCATTGACAAGCAAGGAAATCCGACAATCTCGATGGCTTAAACCAAAAGAACATCAGTGATTTACGAGAACCATAACAAACAAAAATCAATTTCAGACATTTACGACTATATCATAGGCACCCATACGAAGTACAAACAGTATGCTTAGAAGGCTTACTGAACACATATAAAGCCATAGAAAATTATCATAAGACATTGATATAGCCCTACACTGCTCACCACATAGACAGCAATGATTAGGAGGATTACAGTAAATAAAATAAAGAATATGGACACAACCGAGACCATCAGCACATACCTAAATGAGTTCAACTCACCATCAGTGAATTGGGATGAAAATACAAACACAATCACCCCTATGGAACTGAACAGATATTCAGCATCTTTAGACAAGATGCGAATAGAGTTCATCGAAGCCATCTTACACCTTAGTCCATCAATGCAAGAAGTATATCTTAAAGAATTAGAAGATAGACAGGAGAAAATCAACAAGTTTGGATATGCGTCAATACCAACAAACAACATACTGGCACTGATACAAAATGGCATTGTTAGCGAAAGTATGCTATCGTGTCATCTTCTGCATACCGAGCAACTAAAAAACATTGGGAAAGCTATTGCAACAATTAAAGGCATTAAGTCAGAAAAGGGAAAAACCGAAATTAAAGAGCCTCAACCAAAAGATGAGACCTCAACAGTTGAAAAAGAGCCAAACTTGCCCAAAGTAATATCCGGAACAGATGGTCTTAAAGACTATCTTGGATGTTCTCACAACAAAGCGTTCGACATAATCAAGAGTCGCATCTTGCCGAAAGACGTTCAATACAAGACTGGAAATGTATGGAAGTTCAACCGAGCAAAACTCGACAAGTTCATCAGCGAAAATCCTGAAATACTTGGAAAAGTAAGGGCAAAAGGCAGATTAGATGAATAATATTTGGTAGATATTTTGGTAGATTAATAAAAAGAAAAACACCGCAAGTCTCTAAGAAAGAATAACTTACGGTGATTGTTTTGTGGAGATATAGAGATTCGAACTCTAGACCCCCTGCTTGCAAAGCAGGTGCTCTACCAACTGAGCTATACCCCCGGACTATTCCAGTTTTGGATTAGTAGGCCCTGGCAGAGTTGAACTGCCGACCTCTACATTATCAGTGTAGCGCTCTAACCAACTGAGCTAAGAGCCTGTATAATAATGAAAGATTAGTACAGAGTTCCGAACTCGAAACCTTGTACAGAGCGTCTTCCGCTGTCGGAGCAAAACCCCAAAAAGGAGGT
>ERZ1026860.333-NODE-333-length-34750-cov-4.641591_pt1 | contig 34750 bp, 36 predicted proteins | sample MGYA00380160_ERZ1026860 | MGnify/ENA primary metagenome ERZ1026860 (study PRJEB33269, sample SAMEA4719796) | human gut metagenome | biome: human-associated habitat; feature: organic feature; material: feces | place: Cameroon | collected 2013-10 ... | reverse complement strand
GGGCGGTCTGCGGGCCGGGCTGGTGATGGAGGCCCTATACGGCGCGGCGGTATCCGCCGGGGTGTTTTGTCTGGCGACTCCATTGGTAAGCCTGTTCGTAGACGCCGGCGAAACCCAGGTGATTCAGCTGGGAACCCGCTATCTGCACCTGATGGGTTTTTTCTATTTTATGCCGGGCATTACCAACGGCCTGCAGGGCTACATGCGGGGCGTCGGCAAAATGAACCTGACCATGTACGTTACCTATACGCAAATGCTCACCCGGACGCTGTTCACCTGGCTGCTGATCGGCTCCATGGGCATGGACGCGGTGCCTCTGGCCTGCGCGGCCGGATGGCTGGTGATGATGGTATGGGAAGTTGCCCTGATTATCCTGTGGCGCAAACAGGGCCGTCTGCTGGACGCATAAAACGCCGCTTTCTTAAAGAAGCCGTCCCATCCAAGGCGGCTTCTATTTTTTTCAGCGTAATTTTTTCACATTTTTCAATAGGATTTTCAATTCAAATCAGCCGTGGCAGGACATATACTTGTCCCATAAGGGTGGTTACCGCCCAAAAAATGAAAAGGAGACGAATCATAATGAAAAAGTTGTTAGCAATGGTGCTGGCTGCTGTGATGGCCCTGAGCGTTGTCGGTATGGCGACCGCTGAGGAGAAGCCCCTGAAGGTTGGCGTTTGCATCTACAGATTCGATGATGATTTTATGACCCTGTACCGCACGGAACTGCAAAAGTATCTGGAAGAAACCTACGGTGCGGAAGTGACCGTGGTGGACGGCAAGAACGACCAGACCGAGCAGACCAACCAGATCAACAGCTTCATCGCCGAGGGCGTGGACGTGCTGATCGTGAACCTGGTGCAGTCTACCGCCGCCAGCGCTGTGACCGAGCTGGCCAAGGCCGCCGATATCCCTGTTGTGTACATCAACCGTGAGCCCTCCGAAACCGACATGGCTGCCTGGGAAGGCAAGATCGCCTATGTTGGCGCCGACGCCCGTCAGAGCGGCACCATGCAGGGTCAGATCGTGTATGATCGTGAGGATCATGGCGACCTGAACGGCAACGGCACTGTGGATTATGTAATGATCGTTGGCGATCCGGAGAACGTGGACGCTCAGTACCGCACCGAGTATTCCATCAAGTGCCTGACCGACAACGGCGTTGCCGTGAACAAGCTGTTTGAGCAGCGCGGCGACTGGGATCGTGCGAAGGGTCAGGAACTGGCCGCTACCGCTCTGGCTCAGTTCGGCGATCAGATCGACGTTATCTTCTGCAACAACGACGCCATGGCGCTGGGCGCCTATCAGGCCATTGTTTCCGCCGGCCGCAAGGTGAATAAAGACATCCTGCTGCTGGGCGTGGACGCTCTGGATGAGTGCCAGGAAATGGTCGCCAATGGTGAAATGACCGGTACCGTGCTGAACGACCATATCGGCCAGAGCCACAAGGCTGCCGACGTGGCCGCCGAGGCCGCCAAGGGCGAAGCCATTGACGCCTACTACTGGGTTGACTACCAGATGATCAAGTAATGGCATTCCGGAGGGGTGCGGAAGCACCCCTCTTTTTTGAATCTGCGGACGGCCAAAGGGGGACGGCGTATGTCGGAATACCGTCTGGAAATGCGGAACGTGGTCAAAACGTTCCCGGGGGTTAAGGCGCTGGATCATGTCAACTTCAAACTGAGGCCCGGCACCGTACACGCCTTGATGGGCGAAAACGGCGCGGGCAAATCTACGTTGATGAAGTGCCTGTTTGGTATCTATAAAATGAACGAGGGCGAGATCATCTACGAAGGCAAAAAGGTAGAGATCAAAGACCCGCTGATGGCTTTGCAGCTGGGCATCGCCATGGTGCACCAGGAATTGCAGCCGATTACCGAGCGCAGCGTCGCCGAAAATATCTTTGTGGGCCGCTACCCCATGAAGAAGGCACTGGGCTTTATTCCCGTTGTGGATCACGAAAAAATGTATGCGGATACCGCCGCGCTGCTGAAGCGCGTGCGCATGAACTTTGACCCCAAGCAAAAATTGGGCAGCTTGAGCGTTTCCCAGATGCAGTCGGTGGAAATTGCCAAGGCCGTGTCCAACGACTGTAAAGTGCTGATTCTGGATGAGCCCACCAGCTCCCTGACCGAGCACGAGGTGGAGGCTCTGTTCCGTATTATCGAGGACTTAAAGGCTGAGGGCGTTTCCATTATTTATATCAGCCATAAAATGGAAGAAATACTGCGCATCAGCGACGAAGTAACCATTATGCGCGATGGTAAATACATTGGCACCTGGGACGCGGCCGGGCTGACCACCGATATGATTATTACCAACATGGTGGGACGCAAGCTGGATAACCTGTACCCGGAGCGCCGGTGCTACGCCACGGACGAGGTAGTGCTGGACGTAAAGGACTTTACCTCCATCAACCCCCGCAGCTTCCGCCATGTGAATTTTCAGCTGCATAAAGGCGAAATTCTGGGTGTGGGCGGCCTGGTAGGCGCGCAGCGTACCGAGCTGATGGAAGGCCTGTTCGGCATTCGCGCCCACTCCAAAGGACAAATCTTTTATAAGGGGCAGGAGGTCAAAATTGACCGGCCCCGGGACGCCATTCAAAAGGGCATGGCTCTTTTGACCGAGGACCGCCGTGCCAGCGGCATTCTGGGCGTGCTCAGCGTCAGCGACAACGTGGCGGTAGCCAGCCTGGATAAATACGTCAAGCACGGCATTGTGCTGGATGATAAGGCCATTGCCGACCTGGTGGAAAAAAATATTGAACGCTTGAGCATCAAAACTCCCTCCGATAAAACCCAGATCCAGTCCCTGTCCGGCGGCAACCAGCAAAAGGTGCTGATCGCCCGCTGGCTGGCCAACGCGCCGGACGTGTTTATCCTGGATGAGCCCACCCGCGGCATCGACGTAGGCGCAAAGTATGAAATTTACTGCATCATCGCGGATTTGGCCAAGCTGGGCAAGGCCGTCATCATGATCTCGTCCGAAATGGGCGAGCTGATCGGTATGAGCGACCGCATCATGGTGATGTGCGACGGCCGGGTGACCGTGTTTGTGGACCAAAAGGACGCGACGCAGGAAAATATTATGGAACTGGCAACACAGTTCGGCACGACGGAGGAAGCACAATGAAAAAGCATGGAAAGCTCATTTTGACCATTGGTTGGGTCGTTCTGATTGTGTCGCTGTTTCTGAACCTGAGCCTTAGCGACGTGACCCGCCTGAACCCCCTGCTGGAGGGCGTAGCCGCCGGCAAGCTGGCCGCCACCGCCCGGGAAACCCGGGTGGACCAGCAGCTGGACGTGCTGGTGCGGACAGAGGGCGTTCCGGAAAATCCGGAAGCAACCGAAGCCACCCAGTCTTGGAGTCAGGAGGGGCTGGAGGCCATCGATGCCGATAACGACGGTACGGCCGAAACCTATATCCTGGATTACGAAAAGTTTGCCGCTTTTGGCGGAGCCTTTGCCAAGGATAAGTTTGGCGCGCCCAAAACCACCGATGTGGAAGGCGTGGCTTACTACCAGGGTAAGATAAGCTCCAGCGGCATCCTGTGGGATGAAATGAACGGCTGGGCGCACTTCCTGTGCATTCTGGCCCCCGTATATCTGCCGCTGATCATCATCGGCGCGGTGCTGATTGTGCTGGGCTGGGTGCTGAAAACGCAGCAGGAATGTGATAAGCAGGGCATTACCTTTGGCCATCGCCTGGGCGAAATCTTCGCCCCCAAAAAGATCCTGAAGCTGATCAGCGATAATGCCATTGTAGTAGGCATCATCCTGCTGGCTGTGGTGGTGAGCATCTTCCGGCCCAACTTCCTGTCCGAGGCCAACTTCCGCAACCTGCTGTCCAATACCGCCGTGCGCTTTATCATTGCCGTGGGCGTGTCCGGCTGCCTGATTACAAAAGGCACCGACCTGAGCGCGGGCCGCGTGACCGGCTTTGCCGCCTGTCTCAGCGCCATCTTCCTGCAGCGCGCCGGCGATTACGCCAACAAGTTTTATCCCGGCCTGGGCAACCTGCCCATTCTGCCGGTGCTGCTGGGCGTGCTGGCCATCTGCGCTTTGATTGGCGCAGTCAATGGCACCGTCATTTCCAAATTGAAGGTCCCCCCCTTCATCGCCACCCTGGGCATGCAAACCCTGGTATACGGCATCTGTCTGGTGTATACCGGCGCGCAGCCCATCGGCACCCTGCAAAGCGCCTATACTGGCATTGCCCTGGGCTATGTGGGCAACCGCATGATCAGCTACATCGCCATCATCGCCGTTGCGGTGGGCTTCCTGATGTGGTTCCTGTATAACAAGACCCGTTACGGCAAGTACATGTATGCCATCGGCGGCAACGAAACCGCCGCGGAAGTGGCCGGTATCAATACCAGCCGTTCCAAGATCAAAATCTACACGCTGGCGGCTGTGCTGTACGGCCTGACCGGCTTCCTGATGGCCGCCAAGAGCGGCGGCGCGTCCGTTAACACCGCCCAGGGCTATGAGCTGGAAGCCATCGCGGGCTGCACCATCGGCGGCGTATCCGTGAACGGCGGCGTTGGTAAAATCAGCGGCATCCTGATCGGCGTGCTGGTGTTTGAGCTGCTGAAGATCGCCCTGCAGTTCATGGGCGTGGAATCCTCCTACACCTACATTGCCCAGGGTCTGGTAATCATCATTGCCGTGGCGCTGGACCTGCGCAAATACCTGGCCAAGAAGTAAGGTTCGCGGGGAGGGCTTACCATGGCAGAGGAACCAAACGTCATTTCCCGGGATGAATCCCAGCCGCCCCATGGACCGGCCAACGCGAAGGAGCGCCTGTATGAAAAGCTGCGCATGCCCTTGTGGGTGCTGGATATCATCATCACGGTACTGGTCATTGCCTTTATTGTGGTGGTGCTGATAGGCCGCGGCAAAGCGGCGTAACAAAGCGCACCCTCCCCGGATGAATGGCCCGGGAAGGGTGCTTCCGTCTTCCGGCAAAGTCGAAATCTCTCCGCCTGAGCGGGTGCTGCACACAGCAAATGAAACGTTTCCATTTGCCTGCCCCAGGTCAGCCGGTCGATACGATGACCGGCTGAGAGACTGCGGCCCCGCTGTTTGGGAAGGAGTTTTTTGGGGACAAATGGAAACCGAAAGGCCGCGGCCCTTCGGTTTCCATTTGTTTTTCTTTTTTGAATCAGGCGGCTTCGTCGCCGGCGGTATTCTCGGTGGCGAACAGATTAATGGCGCTCAAAATCTGCTCCTGGGTGTAGTCCTCGGCAATCGCGCCCACGTTCCAATAGGCGTAGTCTCCCTCAAACCAGCTTTGCAAATCCTCCAGCTTTTCCGCGTAACGGAATTCCAGATGGTAGGTATCCGCCATGGTGTCCGGGGAGAAGGCAAAGTAGCTGAACTGGCCCGCGTCCGCGTCGTCGCTCTGGTAGAACAGGAAGCCGTTTTCATTGTCCAGATTCATGGCGGTGTAGCTGTGGCTGAAAACCTGATTGCCGTTTTCGTCCACGCCGGAAATCACATTGCCGTCCACCGTCATCTTTTTGACGCCGCCCAGGAAATAGCAGTTAAACTGCATGGCCTCAGGATCGGCGGTAAACTTGTCAATGGCCTCCTGGCCGTACAGGCTGCCCATGCATACGTTCAGCAGGTAGGCCACGGTATCCTCGGCGTTTTCCGCGCCTACATAGGGGGTTACGTCGTCAATCCATGCCTGGTGATATTCTTCCTTGGCCATTTCGGGGAATAGCTCCACATAGGTGCCCGCAATCTGGGCCAGGAAGGCGTCGGTTTCTTCCGCCAAGCTTACCTGACCAAAAGCCAGCAGGCAGACCAGCGCCAACAAAACAGATACCATTTTTTTCATCAGTAATTCCTCCTTGTGAGTTAGTCTTGTTTAACCACACGGGAGTATATCACACCAAAACGGCATCCTGCTATTCCGTTTTGGTAAAATTGTGCCGTTTTGTTACCTGGGCTGCCTCACGCCTGTAGGCGCTGGGGGTAACGCCGTAGCGCTTTTTAAAGGCCTGCGAAAACTTGCTGGCGCTGTCGTAGCCCGCATTCATGGCAATATCGGTAATCCTGCGGCGGCTTTGGCTCAGCTCCACAGCCGCCTGCTCCAGCCGGTATTCCTTGATGTAATGATAAATGGGCACGCCGTATACCTGGCGAAACAGCTTTTGCATATGGGATACGGACAGGCAGTGCTCCTGGGCCAGCTGCGCCAGGGATTCGTAATGGCTTCTATCCGTCAGCAGATGATCCCGCAAATGGCGAATCAGCTGCAGATGCTCCGGCGAGCAATACCCCTGATTAGCCTCCAGCCTGGGAATTTCGCAAAGCAGCATAAAAATCTCCAGCGCCTTCAGCCGCAGATAGTTCTGGTCAAAGTAGGGCAGGTTCTCAAACAATTCCCGAAACACATGCTCGCATCGGGGACCGGCGCTTTCCGCCACAAACCAGCGATCGCCCAGCAGGTTTTGCTGCAATTTTTCAAAATCCGTAGCCAGCGGCCCCACATTCTGCCGCATCCAACAGGACGCGGCGGCGCAGTCCACATGCAGGCAGACCCCCTGATAATAGCCCAATGGGAATATGGACTCCGAAACAGCCCCATGCAACCCGTCAAAACGGTTTACCGCCAAATCGCCCGGAGTCATGGTTACCTGCTCCCGGGATGAAAACACGCTTTCAAAGCGGCCGTTGACGCAAAAATTGATTTCCAGCCCGTCATGCTGCTGCCGCTGCTCCTGAAAGCCATGGGTTTCCAGACGAATCAGCATAGCCGTCACCCCTTCAAACAGGGGATAGCAGGCAATGCTGCCGCTGCCGTCCCGGCAGGGCACGGGCGTTAACGCCTGCCCCGTAAAACCGTTGGTAACCGCAATCTCCGCCATGGGTCTCATCATCCTTTCGTTTTTCTATTCTACCATACTTTTGCCGTCATTTCCTGCTGTAAAGAATGAGAAAAAAACTCCCAAACAGGATATCGAAACTCTGGCGTAAGCGTGCTATAGTGTATATGCCGTCTTCATAGAAGATTTTCGATGAAGGCGTATCAGGAAGGAGTTTTCAGGCTTGAACAATCGCGTCATTCAATTGCTGATTGATTCTTTTGGGCAAATTCTGCTGCCGGGCCTGACCATGACCATCCCGCTGACGATTATCGCATTTTCACTGGGTATGGTCATTGCCATCGTTACGGCGCTGGTTCAGTTTGCCAACATTCGCGTGCTGAAGCAGATTGCCCGGTTTTACATCTGGGTCATCCGTGGCACGCCGCTGCTGGTGCAGCTGTTTGTGGTGTTTTACGGACTGCCGGATGTGGGCATTCTGCTGGATCCCTTCCCGGCGGCGGTCATTGTGTTTGCCATCAACGAGGGGGCCTACTGCGCCGAAACCATGCGCGCGGCTTTGGAGTCCGTACCGGCCGGGCAGATGGAGGCGGGCTATTGCGTGGGCATGAGCTATTTGCAGATTATCCGGCGCATTGTGCTGCCCCAGGCGCTGCGCACCGCGTTCCCGCCCCTGTCCAATTCGCTCATTTCCATGGTCAAGGACACGTCGCTGGCGTCCAACATTACCGTAATGGAAATGTTTATGGCGACCCAGCGCATCGCGGCCCGCACCTATGAAATGCTGCCGCTGTACTGCGAGGTAGCGCTGATCTATCTGCTGTTTTCCACTCTGCTTACCTTTGTGCAGCGGTGGGGCGAAAGGAGGCTGTCCGCTTATGGAAAACGCAAAGCATGAATGCCTGCTTGCGGCGCGGGGCGTGCGCAAGGCCTTTGGCCAGCAGCAGGTTTTGCGGGACGTCAGTTTGCAGGTTCACAAGGGCGATGTGGTCGCCATTCTGGGGCCCAGCGGCTCCGGCAAAACAACCCTGCTGCGCTGCCTGAATTTTTTGGAGCATGCCGATGGTGGCAGCCTGACCTTTGACGGCGAAGGCTTTGACCTGCCCCGCATCACCAAGCGGGATATCGCCCGCATTCGCCGCAAAACCGCCTTTGTGTTTCAAAGCTACAACCTGTTCTTAAACAAGACGGCTTTGGAAAATATCATGGAGGGGCTGGTTGTCGCCCGCAAAACGCCCAAGGCCGAGGCAAGGGATATCGCCATGAAGATGCTTGCCAAGGTGGGGCTTTCAGACCGGGCGGACGCTTATCCGGCGGAACTGTCCGGCGGACAGCAGCAGCGGGTGGCCATTGCCCGGGCCCTGGCCACCAATCCGCAGATTATTTACTTTGACGAACCCACCAGCGCCCTGGACCCGGAGCTGACCGGCGAGGTGCTGTCCGTCATGCGGGACCTGGCCCGGGAAGGGATGACCATGCTGGTGGTTACCCACGAAATGGGCTTTGCCCGCAACGTGTCCAACCGGGTGGTTTTTATGGAAAACGGCGTGGTGGTGGAGCAGGGCCCTTCGGGCGACTTTTTTGCCAATCCCAAAGAAGCGCGCACCCGCGCCTTCCTGCAGATGCTGAATACCGATTCTTAAGTGAATCAAAGAAAGGATGGATTCATGATGAAAACGAACAAATGGCTGGCGATTGCCCTGGCGCTTCTGCTGGTTTGGACGGTTCCCGCCGCCCTGGCGGAAGGCGACCTGCTTGCGGACATTCAGTCCCGGGGCGAAATGGTTGTGGCTACGGAGGGTGCGTGGGCTCCCTGGACCTATCATGACGAGCAGGGAACCCTGGTAGGCTTTGACGTGGAGGTGGCCCAGGCCATCGCCGCCAAGCTGGGCGTAACGGCCAGATTTGTGGAAACGGAGTGGGACGGCATCTTTGCCGGGCTGGATTCCCGCCGCTACGACATTGCCGCCAACGGCGTGGAGGTAACGGAGGAGCGGGCCGCCAAGTACAACTTCTCCACCCCCTACGGCTACATCCGCACGGCGCTGATTGTGCGGGATGACAATACGGACATTCAGTCCTTTGAGGATTTGAAGGGCAAGCACACCGCCAATTCCATCGCCAGCACCTATATGACCCTGGCGGAAAGCTACGGCGCAACCGCCGTGGGCGTTGATACCCTGGACCAGACCATCCAGATGGTGCTGTCCGGCAGGGCGGACGCGACCCTGAACGCGGAGGTTTCCTTTTACGACTACATGAACGCCCACCCCGACGCCAATTTGAAGGTTGTGGCGCTGACCCGGGAAGCTTCGCAGGTAGCCCTGCCCCTGCGCAAGGAAGCCGCCTGCGACAGCCTGCTTCAGGCGGTGAATCAGGCCATTGCGGATTTGGACCAGGAGGGCGAGCTGACCCGTATTTCCGAAAAATACTTTGGCAAGGATATTACCAAGGCCGAGCAACCGTAAGCGCAAAACACAGCGCCCCGTTTTCCCAGTTGGGAAAACGGGGCGCTTTAGCCCGTTGACTCACTTTGTCAACGGGCTGGACCACCGGCTAAGCCGGTGGTCCAGCCCTATAAGGGCACGATGCCGGCCGCGCTCACGCGCTCTGAATTTCCGCCTTTTGCACCACTTGCTCTGCCACTGCTTAAAGCAGTTGAATACTTCTATTCCAATGTTGACGCAGGATCATTTTCTTTTTATCAGAACAGGGCTTGGCGAATAGACTCATAGCTATAAGCTTTCCTGAAACCCCGCTCGAAGCGGGGGTTTCAGGGGTTTTCATTGCACAACAATTCCCCGGTTTGGACTGTACCAAACTGGGGGGATTCCGTTTGAAAGGCCCGTTATTCGGTCATACGGCGCGCCCGCAGGGCGCGGACCAGTTCCCATGTCAGCAGCAGGAACAGAACCAGATTCATGGCTCCCCCCAGCTGCAAGGAAAAGAAGGACGCTTTGAACAGGTAATAGGCATACGCGCTCATCACCGGCAGCACGCTGAGAATCACATACACAAAGCCTCTGGGCCTGCGCAGGCACAGCGCCCAGCACAGCAGCAGCACTTCGCCTGCCATGCCGTAGCGCTCATGCATACGGGGCATCAGGAACACGCAGCACAGCACGCACCAGGCCCCCAGCAGCAGAATATCCCGCCCTTCCAGCGAAATGCGGTCATGCAGCATCCACACCGCCGCGCCGCCCAGCAGAGCAATGGCAAAGGCCATGCCGGTACGGGAGAACATGCCGCTGACCATTTGCTTCTGGCCCTCCATGGCGTCCCCCATCAGGGCATACAGGTTGGGATAATTCCAGGTGATTTTGTCATAGTACCCGGTTTGGCCCAGGTAAACCTTTACCGCGTACAGGGGCGACTCCCCCACCGCAGCCATGGGCACGCCGCTCAGCACCCAAATACCGGGCACCAGCAGGAACCACAGCAGGCTGAATTTCTTTTTACCGCAGAACCAAGCATAGAGAAACAGGGGCAGCAAAAACGCCGTCTGCAGCTTCATGGACAGGGCAAACCCCATGGCCACCAGAGCGGGCACCGGCTTTTCCTTTACCAGCAGCCAGACCGCCAGCACGCACAGGCCCGCGTAGCCGGTATCAAACTGGCCCCAGGCCGCCGCGTTCCACAGCAGCACAGGATTCAGCCACAGCAGCAAAAACGCCAGAAACGTGCCCAAGGGCCGGTTTTGTTTGGGCAGCAGCGCCCGCACCAGCAGCGTGCCCATCACGCACAAAAAAGCGTCCGATGTCAGGCACACCAGCTTTACAATCACATAGCTGTTCAGACGGCCCAGCAGGGCGGCGGCAGCCGTCCAGATATACAGGCTGAGCGGGCTGTAGTTAAACTGCAATTCCGGGTCCAGCACAGCGCCCATGCCGCCCTGCTTGATGGCGTCTATCCAGGGCGCGTTTAAAAACTTTACATCCGCCGACAAAAAGGGCAGGTAGGAGTATTTCAAGAAAGCGCCCAGCAGCAGCGCCGCCGCGTAGCCAAAAGCGATGGCGTGCCCGGCGATAAACGCTTGCAGGCGCTGTTCCCATTTCATCATCAGGTATCGTCTCCTTTGCGCAGCAGATCGCGCAGGCTTTGGGCAAACGCCCGGTCCTGCTCCGGGGTTCGTTTGCGGGGCCCCCGCAGGCGGCCGCCGCCCCGGCGTATTTTGGCGGACACATGCCGCATGGCCAGCAGCGCGTCCATATTGCTTTCGTCATAGATACGGCCATTTTGGTCCAGCGCCCGCGCGCCCCGGGCCAGACACAGGGCCGCCAGCCCGTAGTCCTGCGTCACCGCCGCGTCCCCGGGGCCAAGCAGGTTCACCAGCCGCAAATCCGCGCTGTCCGCGCCCCGCAGCACCGTAATGGTATCGGCCCCGGGGCGGTTCATCACATGGGCGTCATCGCACACCAGCGTTACCGGCACGCCCGCCCGGCTTGCAATGTCAATGGCCAAATCCACCACAGGACATGCGTCCGCGTCAATCCACAATTTCACAGGGGCGTCACCTGCAAATGCACAGGGTTATGATCGCTGGAGGCAAAATTCAAGTCCAGAGTTTCCACCAGATTCACCTTCAGGTTATCGGACACGATAAAACCGTCGATCACATACAGCTGCGTGGCCGCCCGGTTGCCATCGTAGGGCTTGTTCAGCAGGCGGCAGGTGGGCCTGGACGCGTCGTACACATAGCTGAAGCCCCGGGGCAATTCGCTGTTCGCCAGCCTGCCGGGCTGCCAGTGGCTGGTATCCAGCAGGGGATACACGTCCGCCCCTTCAAACACCTGATTAAAATCGCCGCCCGCAATGACATAATTGCCGTTGCGGTATTCCGCCGCCAGAATATCCATCAGCTGTTTGGTCTGGGCCAGCTTGCCCTCGCCATCATCATAGGCTTCCAGATGCAGGTTGATCAGCACCAGTTCCTTATCGGTTCCCTCCACCGGCACCCGCTCAATCAGCAGGCAGCGCTTCAGGTTGGCCACGCGCACCGGCCAGCTGAAGGGCACGGGCAGGCTTTCCCGGGTGGCCTGGGTCACCTTGAGGCAGGTAAACGTGGTCAGCCCGCTTTGAATCTTGCGCATGGGCGGCCAGGGGAACGGCACAAAATCGCACTTGTAGTTATAGGCGAAGGCCCGGTTCATGGACAGGCCGTGGCTGTAATAATCCGCCTGGTTGATGTAATAGCTGCGGTAGGAATCCAAATCCACCTCTTGCAGAAAGTACACATCCGCTTTCATGCGGGACAGGGCACCCAGAATGCCGCTCAGGTTGCTTTCCACATCGCTTTTCTTATCCGGGCGCACCATTGTGCCGCCGTCCATAAAAAAGTCCTGCTCGCGGCCCAATCCGCCATAGCCGGTATTAAAGGTAACGATATCCAGCATTCGGCCCACGGCGGCGCTTTCGTTCCGGGCAGAGGCCGTCACCTGCACCGGCTCCACATCGTCCGGGTTGTATTCCATAGCGGACAGGTAGCCAATCAGGCCCCCCGCCAGTACCACCACCGCCAGCAGCAGGCACAGCAAAATTTTGAGCAGCTTCATACACGCTTCTCCTTATCCTGTTCTTTCCAGGGTTCTAGCGGTATCATACCATATTTTCGCTCAAGGCTCAACCCTGAGGCTCCTCCACCCACGGGCTGTAGCTTTCCTCCTCCAGCAGGCCCTCGATGCGGCCGTCGGTAATCCGGGTCAGCTCCGCCTGCACCGTCTGGCTGTCCGCCGCTTTCATGGACAGCTCAAAGGCCACGGAGGTGGTAAACTCTACCCCCTCCTGACGCACCGGCAGGGCGCGCAGGGTGTGCTGCACCTTGTCCCACAGGGGGTAGGCCACCTCAAACAGCCATTTTTCCGTAGGATGCATTTCGCACACCTGGGCGGCGTTTAAGGCCAGCGCGCAGGTGTGCGAATAGGCCCGCACCAGACCGCCCGCCCCCAGCAGCACGCCGCCAAAGTATCGGGTCACCACCACGGCGCAGTCCACCACGCCCCGGGCCTTCATCACTTCGATGATGGGCATGCCGGCCGTGCCGCCTGGCTCGCCGTCGTCGCTGTAGCGCATGATTCCCGCGTTTTGACCGATGATGTAGGCATAGCAGTTGTGGGACGCGTCCCGGTACTGACTGCGGATGCGGCCGAGGAAGTCCAGCGCTTCCTCGGCGGTTTTCACAGGGGCCGCGTGGCCGATGAAGCGGCTTTTGTTGATCACCACTTCATCGCTGGCGGCCTTCAGCAGCGTTTTATAGGTTTTCATCATGCCTTCAAAATCAGGCGGCAGTAATTCTTCTTGCCCTTACGCAGCAGCAGGCCGTCGGTTCCAATCTGGCTTTCCTCAATGCGGGCCTCAATGTCGGCGCACTTTTCCTCGCCCACCATCACGGCCCCCGCCTGCACCATCTTGCGGGCCTCGCCGCGGCTGGCGCACAGGCCGCACATGGCCAGCAGGCTGGTCACCCGGTTGTCCTCCGCCAGCATGGCGGCGGTTACCTCGTAAGTGGGCACGTTCTGGCTGGCGGCGCCGCCGGCAAACAGGGCCTGGGCGGCGTCCTGGGCCTTCATGGCCTCCTCCTCGCCGTGAATCATCTTGGTAATTTCAAAGGCCAGCACCCGCTTGGCTTCGTTAATCTGCTGGTCCTTCAAAGCGCCCAGGCGGCGTACCTCGTCCATGGGCAGGAAGGTAAGCAGCCCCAGGAAGCGTTCCACATCCTGGTCGGCCACGTTGCGCCAGTACTGGTAGAACTCGTAGGGGGTGGTGCGGGCGGGATCCAGCCACAGCGCGCCTTTTTCCGTCTTGCCCATCTTTTTGCCGTCATGGGTCATAATCAGCTTGCAGGTCAGGGCAAAAGCGTCCTCCCGCTCCTTGCGGCGAATCAGGTCCGCGCCGGACAGCATGTTGGACCACTGGTCGTCGCCGCCAATTTGCAGGCGGCAGCCATACTTCTGGAACAGCTGCAAAAAGTCGTAGCTCTGCATCAGCATGTAGTTAAATTCCAAAAAGGTCAGACCGGTTTCCAGACGGCGCTTGTAGCATTCGGCGGTCAGCATGCGGTTGACGCTGAACAGCGCGCCCACCTCCCGCAGAAAGTCAATGTAATTCAGGTTCAGCAGCCAGTCGCCGTTGTTGACCATCATGGCCTTGCCGTCCCCAAAATCCAGAAAGCGGCCCAGCTGCTTTTGAATGGCGGCCACGTTGGAGGCGATGGTTTCCTTGGTGAGCATTTTGCGCAGGTCGCTCTTGCCGCTGGGGTCGCCAATCATGGCCGTGCCGCCGCCGCACAGGATGATGGGCCGGTGGCCCGCCCGCTGCAAATGGGTTGCCGCGATAATCGGGATAAAATGACCCACATGCAGGCTGTCCGCCGTGGGGTCAATGCCCAGATAAAAGGTCATGGGTTCCTTTTCCATGGCCTTGTACAGGTCCTCCTCAAAGGTGATTTGGGCCAGAAATCCGCGTTCCTTCAACGTATCCAGAATGTGCATGGGGTCAACGTCCTTTCTATTATTACAAATTTTCGGTAAACAGCCGGTTCAGAATGCGCATGCCCTTTTCAATCTGCTCCGGGGTGGAGTTGGAAAAGTTCAGCCGCAGGGTGTTATGATGCCCTCCCCGGGGATAGAAGTGGGTGCCCGGCACATAGGCTACGCCCCGCTCCACCGCCTTGTCAAACAGCTGGGTAGCGTTCAGCCCCTCCGGCAGCTCCACAAACAGGAACAGCCCGCCCTGGGGTATGGCATAGCGTGTGCCCTGAGGAAAGGCCTCCAATTCACGCAGCATCAGGTTCAGCTTGTCCCGGTAGGCGGGCAGGATGCTTTCCACATGGGGCTTCAGCAGTCCACGCCGCAAAAACTGGTCCACAATGGCCTGGTTCAGGTTGGGGGTGTGCAGGTCCGTGCCCTGCTTGCCAATGGTGCACTTGCGCAGAATATCCTTCTGCGCCACCAGATAGCCCACCCGCAAACCCGGGCTGATGATTTTGGAAAAGCTGCCCATATACGCCACATGGCCGGTGTGGTCGCAGCTTTTGATGGTGGGCAGATGCTGGCCCGTATAACGCAGGTCGCGGTAGGGGTCGTCCTCCGCCACAACAAAGCCGTATTGGGCGGCCATATCCGCGATGGGCCTGCGCCGGTCCGCCGCCAGGGTGCGCCCCGTGGGGTTCTGGAAGGAGGGGATGATATACAGCAGCTTGGGCCTCTCCCGCCGCACCGCCGCTTCCAGACTGTCCAGCCTGACGCCGCCGTCGTCGCTTTCAATGGGAACCAGCCTGGCCTGATACAGGTTGATGGTCTGCATATTGCCCAAAAAGGTAGGGCTTTCCACCAGCACGGCGTCTCCCGGATTTACCAGCGCCTTCAAAAGCAGGTCCATGCCGCTGGTGCTGCCGGTGGTGGGCAGCACGCCGTTTTGCTCCATATCAAAGCCGTACTGGTCCTCCATATACCGGGTCAGGCTTTCCACAAAGGGCGGATAGCCTTCCGTGGCCCCATACTGCAAAATCCGCTTGCCGTCCGATAGCAGCACATCCCGGGCGATATCGGCGCAAAGCCGGTCCGGCAGCGCGTCCAGAGACGGGTTGCCGCCCGCAAAGCTGATCATGCCCGGTGCGCCCAGCACCTTGAAAATTTCGCGGATGGCGCTGCCGCTGACTGCGTCAAACCGTTTGGCAAAGGCGATTCCCTCCGGCAACATTTCTTTCTTCCTCCTCTCCATGATAAAGAAAAAACCGCCTGTCCTCCGCTGGGGAGGAAGGCGGGAAATAACCGCGGTACCACTTCCATTTGGTCTCTGCGGGCCCAGACAGGCCCCCGCGCTGTAAACGGCGCACCGTCGGTCTGCTACTGCAACCTTTTCGCAGCCGGGCTCAGGGAGGTATTCGCCAGGGCCGCCGCCGCCTTTTTGCACCAACCAAAGGCTCTCTGTGGGCGAGCGTGCCGGGGGTACTTGGTCCCTTCATCGCTATGGGGGTATTATAGGGGATTGGTTTTGAAATGTCAAGCATATCCCCCACGCCGTTTACATACAGTTGAAAACCGGGCAAAGGAGGGCGCGTATGAAACGAATCTGGCTGCTGGCGCTTTTCGTGTTCCCGCTGCTGCTGGGGCTGGTGGTATGCACCGGCTGTCCCCTAACGGCGGCGGCCCCGGCGGCAGCGCTGGTGGACTTTGCCGCCCAGCGGGCCAACGTACCTCAGGGGCTGTGGATCTGGATTGACCTGCACCAGAAATCCCTGACCCTGTATCAGGGCGTGCAGGTGAAGCAGCGCTATGTCATTGCCACCGGTACGGGACAGACCCCCTCCCCCATTGGGGTTTACCGCATTACCCACCGTTTTTCCGGCGATTTGGGCGGCTTTGGCACACGGTTTCTGGGGCTGAACGTGCCCTGGGGCCAGTTTGGCATTCACGGCACCAACCGGCCGGAAAGCATTGGCCGCAACGCCTCCCACGGCTGCATCCGCATGCATGTAAAGGACTCCGAGGCCCTGTACGCCCAGGTAGGCGTCGGCACAAAGGTGGTGCTGGAGGGCGGCCCCTACGGCCTGCTGGATACCCATTTGCCTACCCTTCGGCCCGGCGACCGGTGCAGCCAGGTTGCGGCGGTACAAGCCAGGCTGCTGACTCTGGGCTACAGCTACGCCTGGCCGGACGGCATTTACGGCCCCGCTACCCAGGCGGCGGTGCAAAAGGCCCGCAAAGCTCTGGGCCTGGCGGAAGCGGATTATGTGGACGGCCCTTTCTACCGGGCCATCGGCCTGATATTGTTTGAATAACGGAGGATTTTCGTCTATGACATGGCAGGAGACGGTAACGTTTTTAGGAGGATGCATGCCCCGGCAGATCGGCCGGGCGCTGCTGGCCCAGCCGGAGGGCAGCGTGCGGGAAATCCGGCTGCGGGCAGGGGGCCACGGACAGATTGTGACCTGCGAGGGCGCTGTATCCTGTCTGGGCAAAATCACCCAGCAGCAGGTAAGCCAAACCGCCGAGGCCCTGTGCGACCACGCTCTTTACGCCCGGGCCGAGGAGCAGCGTCAGGGGTTTGTGACCCTGCGGGGCGGCCACCGCATGGGCCTGTGCGGCCGGGTCATCGCCCAGGGACAGAGCGTGCGGGCCCTGCGGGACATCAGTTCCCTGTGCATTCGCGTTGCGGGGCAGTGGCGGGGCGCGGCGGACGGGCTGATGCCCTACCTGACGGATTCCCGGGTATGCTCCACCCTGATCATCGGCCTGCCGGGCATGGGCAAAACCACCCTGCTGCGGGATGCCTGCCGCCGCCTGTCGGAGGACGGGGTCCACCTGTGCGTGGTGGACGAGCGCAGCGAAATTGCCGCCATGTGCGGCGGCGTGGCCCAGCTGGACGTAGGCCCCAACACCGACGTGCTGGACGGCTGCGCCAAGGAGGCGGGCCTGCGCTGGCTGGTGCGGTCCATGTCGCCGGACGTGCTGGTAACGGACGAGCTGGGCGGCCCGGCAGACGCGCAGGCGGCAGCGGACGCGGTGCGCAGCGGCGTGGCGGTGCTGGCCACCCTGCATGGCCGCGATCTGGAAAGCGCCCTGTCCCGGGCGTCCCTGTACCATCTGGCTCAATGCCGCGTCTTTGACCGGTACGCCGTTCTGGACGATAAACAGGTAGGCCGCGTCAAGGCCGTTTACGATGCTCAGCTAAAGCCCATGAACCAGCGGGAGGCAGGCTGATGCTGGGCGCGGCTGGGGCCCTGTGCTGCACGCTGGCGGGCACGGCGCTGGGCAGCTATCTGCACGACCGCAAACGGGCCCGCTGGCGGATGCTGCAGGCGGAAACGGAAGCGCTGACAGGTATGCGGCTGCTGCTGGAACAGGAAAAGCCCGCCATGGGCGATTTGCTGCGTCTGTCCGCCAGCTACGCGGCCACGGGCTACGGGGCGGATCAGGTGATTCGCCGGCTGCTGGCCGCGGCGGATCAGCTGGAAAAGCATCCCGCCGAGGGGCTGCCGGCCGCTTATGCCGCCGCCTGCCGCCTGCTTCCCGCCCCCTGGGAAAAGGATGAGGAACGCTGCGCCATGGAATGGCTGATGAACCAGCTGGGCAGCGGAACCGCCGCCATGCGGCAGGAGGCCGCGGCGGCCTGCCTGCGCCGCCTGAAGCCCGTTCAGGAAGCCGCCTTTACCCAGGCGGACAAGGGCGGCAGGCTGTGCGTGCAGCTGGGGCTGCTGCTGGGGGCCATGGCGGGGATTCTTTTGTGGTAGGAGGGAGCGGGCCATGATTCAGATGGATTTGCTGTTTAAACTGGCGGGCCTCGGGGTGGCCGTGGCCGTACTCAGTCAGGTGCTTACCCGGGCCGGACGGGAGGAGCTGGGCACGCTGGTAACGGTAGCCGGGCTGGTGATTGCGCTGTTTCTGGTGATCAACCTGGTCAGCGACCTGTTCTCCAGCCTGAAAAGCATCTTCAGCCTGTACTGACCATGGCGTTTTGGCAATGGATGGGGCTGGCGGTGGCGGCGGCGGCCCTGTGCATGGCGGTGCGTTCCTGGCAGCCGCAGCTGGCCGGGCTGTGCGCCGCGGCCGCTGGGCTGATGCTGCTGTCCGCCGCCCTTGGCAGCATGCAGAGCGTGCAGCAGACCTTTGCCCGGCTGGCGGAGCTGGGCGGGCTTCAGCCCGGGTACCTGTCTTCGCTGATTAAGGTGCTGGGCGTCAGCTATGTGGCGGAAGCCGCCGCCCAAATCTGCGCCGATTTAGGCGAAAGCGGGCTGGCCATGAAGGTGCAGCTGGCGGGGAAGCTGTGCGTTTTTTCCCTGACGGCTCCGATTCTGCTGAAACTGCTGGAAACCATATTGGAGTTGGTTCCATGACAAAACGGGGATGTGCGTTTATAATCCTGCTGGCGCTGCTGTGGCCGGGTACGGCTTTGGGCATGGACGCCGCTTTGGAAAATTCTCTGTCGCAGCTGGATTTGGACGGTTTAACCCAGGCGGCCCGGGACAGCGCATGGCTGTCAGGCGGCATTCCGGAGGCGCTTGGAAAGCTGTGCCAGGGGCAGAGCGTGCTTTCCCCCACCGAAGCCCTGAACCTGATTTTGCAGCAGGCGGCGGGAATTTTTCGCTCCAGCCTGTGGCGCATGACCCGGCTGATGGCCCCGGCGCTGCTGCTGAGCGCGCTGGAGAGCGTCAAGCCCTCCGGCGCGGGCCGGGCCGCCCGGTACGCGGGGCTGGCCATGGCGCTGGCTTTTCTGGTGGCGGACCTGCGGGAGCATGCGGTCCTGGTCAGCGACACGGTCAGCCGCATGTCCGGGTGGATGCAGGCGCTGTTTCCTCTGCTGGTTACGCTGCTGGCAGCGGTGGGCGGCACGGCCAGCAGCGCCTTTTACCAGCCCGCGGTGATGGCCGCCGCCGGTACCATGACCACGCTGATTCAGCATGTAACCATGCCGCTGGCGGTAAGCGTGGCGGTGCTGACCATGGTGGGCGGCCTCAGCGACAGCCTGCGGGCGGGCCGCATGTGCAGGCTGTTCCGGCAGGCGGCCAACTGGACGCTGGGGCTTGGGTTTACGGTCTTTATCGGGGTGATGACGGTGCAGGGCCTTGGGGCGGCCGCGCTGGACGGGGTGAGCATACGCACGGCCAAATACGCCATGGATCACTTTATCCCCATTGTGGGCGGCATGTTTGCCGACACGGTGGACACTCTGGTAGGCTGTTCGCTGGTGATAGAAAACGCCCTGGGCGCGCTGGGCCTGCTGGTGCTGCTGGGCATTCTGATTACGCCCCTGCTGCGGCTGGTGATGACCCTGTTTTTGTACCGGGCCGCCGCCGCCCTGCTGGAGCCCATGGGGGACACCCCCCTGTGCCGGGCCATTGGAGACTACGCGGATGTGTTTTCTCTGCTGCTGATTATTCAAATGAGCGTAGGCGCCATGTTTTTGCTGCTGATCGCCCAGGTGGTGGGCGTTGGCAATGCAACCGTAATGCTGAGGTGATGGAAAAGATGAACGCGTTTGTCAGGCAGTTGGCGGCGCTGTCGGTGCTGTGGGCCCTGTGCGAGCTGCTTTTGCCCGAGGGCCGCGGCCATCAGGCCGTGCGGCTGACGGTCAGCGTGCTGGTGATGACGGCCCTGCTTTCCGGCATGGGCAAACTGGTGCAAAGCCGCCTGCCGGCCATCACCGCCCTGGCTTCCCAGGCGCAGACCGCCGCGTCCCAGTCCTACGCGGAAACCGCCCTGCGCGCCGCCGCCAACCAGGTGCAGGGCTACTGCGTCCGCACGGCAGGCCGGGCGGGCTATCAGGCCGGCGTTACCGCCTACCTGCGGCAGGACGGGGCCATCGATCACATCGCCATTGCCTTGCAACCCAATGAAACGCCCCCCTTGATGCAAAAGGACCGTCTGCTGGAAACGCTGGCCCAGCAGCTGCACCTCCAGCCATCCCAAATCACCGAGGCGTCACCATGAAACTGTTAAAGGAAAGAAAGCCGGTCTTATGGCTGGCGCTGGCCGCGGCGGCGGTGATTGCGGCCCTGCTGCTTGGCGGCCGGGAAGCCTCCTCCGGGGCCAGCCAGCAGGAGGCCCGCATCGCTCAGGTGCTTAGCGCCATGACCGGCGTGGGCAAGGTGGAGGTGGCTCTGTTTTACCCTGAAAACCCCGGTGGCTTTTCCCAAAGCGCCCCCACCGGCGCGGTGGTGGTGGCCCAGGGCGCGGGCGACCTGACGGTGCGGCTCAGCCTGATTCGCGCCATGCGTACTCTGCTGGGCCTGCCGGAAACGGCGGTAGACGTTTTTGAAATGGAGGAAAAACAGCCTTGAATCAGCAGTCAAAAAGCCATGGCGGCAAACCGTGGCTTCGCAGATCTCTTTTGTTGCTTTTGATGGCCGCGGCGGCGGTTCTGGCGCTATGCAAGCCGCGGGCGACCGTTTCCCCATCTCCCGCTGAAACCCCCGCGCCCCGGACGGCCTCTGAGCGGGATGTGCGGGAGGATGCCTATCAACAGGATCTGGAGGCGCTAAACACCCTGCTGCAAAACGCAAGCACGGACGAAAGCGCCCGTCAGCAGGCTCAGACCCAGCTGATGAGCATGGTCGCCGCCCATCAGGCGGAACTGGGCATTGAGGAAGCCCTGACCCAGGCGGGCTACGGCCCCTGTCTGGTGCTGTGCCAGAACGGGGCCCTGACCGTGATGCTTCAGCGGGACACGCTGACCGCCTCCGACAGCGCGGCCATCCTGTCCCTGTGCGCCGCCCATACGGACATCGGGGTGGAAAACATCCGCATTATGACCCGCTAGCCCAGTCGTCCAGCGCCTGCCATTCCTCCTGGGGAATCTGTCCCGGCCCATAGGTGTGGATAAGCCGCTGAACCTCAAAATAGCGGCGCATATCCATGGGTACGGGACTTTCCACCTGATAAATCAGCATATCGTTAGGAAACAAAAGCGGGGCCACGCTTAATTCCTGAATGCTCTCACGAACCTGCTCCGGCGTTTCGGCCAGGCACATGGCCTCCTGCCGCTCCGCCATCTGCCGCCGGTAGGCCGCCGCCTCGCCGGTAAGCAGACACTTGTACGCGCCAATGGTGGGCGAGGCAAAAATGGCGTTTCCAAACAAGCCCCAAACGACCAGTCCCAGACAAACGGCGGCGTGCCACACCCGGGGCTGAACCCGGGGCAGCCCGTCCACCCTGCGGGTCAGCCAGCCGCACAGATAAATCAGCACCACAAACAGCGCCAGTGCAAACAGCAGGTACAGGCTGGCCAGAATCCGGTCATAGCGGTAGCCGTCCGGACCCATGGCAAAAATCGGCGGCACAAAAGCGGCGGCGGCCGTGCCCAGCCCCAATACCGTCACCCAGAAAGGGTGGGCAAAGGAAAAGTGGCTTTGCTTCAGCGGCTTCCACAGCAAGACGGGAACCAGCGCCAGCGCCGCCAGCCATTGAGGCCCCAGCCAGCCGCTGCTGTTTTCCAAAAACGCGTCCACGCTGTACGCAATGGCCAGCGCCGGGTTCAGGCTGTCGCCAATGCGGTTCTGCCGAACCCCGTTGCCCGGGGCGATAATGACCAGCAGCAGGGCGGCCAGCAAGGCAAGCCAGCAGATCAGGCTGGCCCAGCGGGCCCGTGACTTCGCGGCAAAGCACCACAGGGTCACGGCCCCAAGCCCTACCGCCGCGCCAAGAGCCACAGGATAAGGACATGCGCCTTCGCAGAAGGCGCATAGCGCCGCCAGCAGCGCTGCAAAAACCCGTCCCGCGCGGGACAGGCCCGCCAGATGCAGCTGAATCAGCAGTCCCAGCATGGGCAGCAAAAACCAGAAGCTAAGGATATACTGGGTCGCCGCCTGCCAAAACACCGCCTCCCGAATGCCGGGCATAAAGGCCAGCATCAGGGTGGTCATCAGCGTATACAGGCCCAGCCGGACAAGCCGGCCGCGCGCGTTCAGCAGCCTGCACACCTGGTGGGTCAAATAGGCCAAAGCCAGCAGCCAAACGCTCAGGGTCAGAAAAGGCGTCAGCCAGAAAGCGTCCAGGGAAAAGGCCATCGGCTGAAAATGGCAGTGAAACATGGCCACAAAGGTTCCCTGCCAGCTCTGGTAATCCCCCGCCGCGGCCTGTGCGGCGGCTTTTACCGTCTGCCACAGGCTGCCGGTTTTGGCCCAGGCCTCCGCCGTGGGCAGCAGGTTGCCAAAATCGTCATAGGCGGGATAGGCGTAAAAGCACAGCGCAAACAAAGGCAGGGTCATAAACAGCAGCCAGACCACGCACGCCGCCGCCAGCGCCCGGCGGGAAAGGGCGGTATTCCACAGGCCCTTCCGCCCCGTCTTTTCCATCATCATGCATTCCTCGTTTCTTGGCGGGTGTGACAGCCCGCCGGGGTTATGGTATAATCGCCCCGGGGAGGGACGCGACCATGCCACTGCAATTATACATTCATTTTCCCTTTTGTAAAAGCAAATGTTTTTACTGCGACTTCTGCTCGGCACAGGCCAGTGTGCAAACCATAGCGGCCTACTGCCGCGCCTTGCGGGCGGAAATGCGCCGGGAGGCCCAAACCTATGGAAGCATGCCGGTTTCCACCGTCTTTTTTGGCGGCGGCACGCCGTCGATTGTTCCCCCCGGTCTGATGGCGGATGTGCTGGATACCCTGCGCGGCTGCTTTTCGCTAACGCCGGATACGGAGTTTACCAGCGAAGCCAACCCGGGAACCCTGACCGAAGAATGGCTGCGGGTAATGACCGACGGCGGCATGAACCGTCTGTCCCTGGGGGTACAGGCGGCCCAGGACGATCTGCTGCGGGCCATTGGCCGCATTCACACCTTTGATCAGGCCTGGGAGGCGGTGGATCTGGCCCGCCGGGCGGGAATCCGCAACCTGAATCTGGACGTGATCAGCGGCCTGCCCGGCCAGACGCCCTCGCTGTATCTGGACAGTCTGCAAAAAATCCTGTCCCTGGGGCCGGAGCATATCTCCGCCTACAGCCTTATATTAGAGGAAGGAACGCCCCTGTATGAGGCGGTGGAAGCAGGCAGGGTTTCCCTGCCGTCGGAGGATGACGCCGCCCTGATGTACGAGCAGGGCATCCGCCTGCTGGAGGACGCGGGTTACGCCCGGTATGAAATCAGCAATTTCGCCAAACCCGGCTGCGCCTGCTGTCACAACCTGGGCTACTGGAACGGGGCCTGGTACCTGGGGCTGGGGGCGGCGGCTCACAGCATGCTGCCGGAAGCGCCCCAGGGCAGCGCCTACCTGCGCCGCGCCAACCTGCCGGACACCCAGGCGTATATCTGTGCCCTGAACGCCGGTCAGTCCCCCATCTTGGACAGTCAGGCCATTTCCCCGGACGAGGCCATGTTTGAAACCCTGATGCTGGGGCTGCGCACCGTTCGCGGAATAGAGGAAGGAGACTTTCAGCGCCGTCACGGCGTGTCCCTGACAGGCCGCTGCGGTCCCCGTCTGGATGCGCTGGTTGCTCAGGGGCTGGCCCTATGGGCGGTAGAGGATGGGCGGCGCTGGTTTCGTTTGACCGAACGCGGGCTGGAAATTCAAAATGACGTGCTGCTTACCCTGATGGACGATTGAGCGTAAAAGCGTTGCAAATCAACGCTTTTACGCTTTTTTCACAGGGTTTGTGAACAAATGTTGAATTCCCCGTGAAAAAATGAAAAACCCCTTGACAAATACTTAGGGGTGGCATATCATATGCAGTGTTAGCACTCGACCACATTGAGTGCTAACAAAATCAAGCCGGAATCGGGAGGTGGCACATATGACGATGGACGCGCGCAAGTTTCGGATTTTGCAGGCGATCATCGACGACTATATTTTAACGGCCATCCCCGTAGGCAGCCGCACCATTTCCAAAAAGTACGAAATGGGCCTCAGCTCCGCCACCATCCGCAACGAAATGAGCGATCTGGAGGAGCTTGGCTACCTGGATCAGCCCCATGTCAGCGCGGGCCGCGTGCCCAGCGCGAAGGCCTACCGCCTGTATGTGGACCAGCTGATGCAAAGCGGGGCCATTCGTCAGGGGGACGCTGAAAGCCTGCGCAGCTACTTTGGCAACCGGGCGCAGCAAATGGAGGACGTTATCAGCCGGGCGGCGCAGGTGCTGTCCGGGCTGACCCATTACACCTCCCTGGTGATGAGTCCCAAGGGCGTGGAATTGCGCATTCGCAATATCCAGCTGGTGCCGGTCAGCTCCCAAAGCGCGCTGCTGGTCATTGTTACCGACGGCGGCATTATGCGGGACACGGTCATCCGGGTAGGCGGCGATCTGGACGCGGACGCGCTGTACGCCATCAGCCGCGCCCTGACGGAAAGCCTGTCCGGCAAAACCGTCAGCGAGGCCCTGCAAACCCTGCGGGACCGTCAAAGCGACCCGGTCAGCAGCCAGGTGGCCGGTTTTCTGGACAGTGTGGAAACGGATTCCGGCAAGGCCAAGCTGGCCCTGGGCGGCCAAAGCAACATTCTGAATTTTCCCGAATACAACGACGTGGAAAAGGCCAAGGCCTTCCTGAGCGTGCTGGAAACCAAGGAAAAGCTGGTACAGCTGCTGGACGGCCACAACGAAATGGCGTTTACCGTGCGCATCGGGCCGGAAACCGGCATCCCGGAGCTGAAGGACTGCTCCCTGGTGACGGCAACCTACAGCCTGAGCGACAACACCCATGGCACCATCGGTGTGATCGGCCCCACCCGTATGCAGTACGGCCGGGTGCTCAGCGTGCTGAGCGCCATGGGCAAGCAGCTGACCGAGCTGCTGGGCAAAGACGAGGAGTGACCCCTATGAATAAGAAAAAGAGAAAGCAAAGAAGGGACAACATGCAGGACGTGGAACAGACGCCGGTGACGGAGGAAACCAGGGAAGAACCAACCGAGGCAAGCGAAGCCAAGACCGAGGCCATGGACGCCGACGCCGCAAAGGAGCCTGCCGCCGAGCAGGCGGAGGAGCATCCCAAGCTGGACCTGAAGGCCGCTCTGGAAGCGGCGGTTGCCAAGCAGGAGGAGTACCTGGGCATTGCCCAGCGGGCCCGCGCGGATTTTGAAAACTTCCGCCGCCGCAACGAAAACGTGCGCAAGGACGCTTTCGACGACGGTACCCGCACCTTTGCCACCACCTTGCTTCCCGTTGTGGACAATCTGGAGCGGGCCATTCTGGCCGCGGCGGACAGTCCGGACGAAGCGCTGCGCAGCGGCGTGGAAATGGTTTACCGCCAGCTGTGCGAGGCCTTTGAAAAGCGCGGCATTCAGTCCATCGACCGTTTGGGCCAGCCCTTTGACCCCAAGCTGGAAAACGCCGTCATGCAGGGCGAGCCTGACGAGGGCGAGCCGGGCACGGTATGCGCCGTGCTGCAAAAGGGCTACCAGCTGGACGGCGTTGTGCTGCGGCACGCCATGGTAAAGGTTGTGCCCGAAAAATAACCGGTGAATCGGGGATTCCCTTCCCCATCACATACATGAACATCGACTTACACTCTGCGCCATGCGGCGCAACCAAATTTGAGGAGGATATACACTATGTCTAAGATTATCGGTATTGACCTTGGTACTACCAACAGCTGCGTCGCCGTTCTGGAAGGCGGCGAACCCGTTGTTATCCCCAACGCTGAAGGCGCCCGCACCACCCCTTCCGTGGTGGCCTTCACCAAGGACGGCGAACGTCTGGTAGGCCAGATCGCAAAGCGTCAGGCCATCACCAACCCCGACCGCACCATCATTTCCATCAAGCGTGAAATGGGCACCGCTCACAAGGTAACGGTGGACGGCAAGGACTACACCCCCCAGGAAATCAGCGCCATGATTCTGCAAAAGCTGAAGGCGGACGCCGAGGCTTACCTGGGCCAGCCTGTAACCAAGGCGGTTATCACCGTGCCCGCCTACTTTAACGACAGCCAGCGTCAGGCCACCAAGGACGCAGGCCGCATCGCCGGTCTGGAAGTGGAGCGTATCATCAACGAGCCCACCGCCGCTTCTCTGGCTTACGGCCTTGAAAAGGAAGGCGCTCAGAAAATTTTGATTTACGACCTGGGCGGCGGCACCTTCGACGTCAGCATTCTGGAAATTGGCGACGGCGTGTTTGAGGTGCTGTCCACCAACGGCGACACCCACCTGGGCGGCGACGATTTTGACGAGCGCATCATCAACTACATTGCCGACAGCTTCAAGAAGGAAAACGGCATTGACCTGCGGCAGGACAAGATGGCCTATCAGCGCCTGAAGGAAGCCGCCGAAAAGGCCAAGATCGACCTGTCCGGCGTGATGTCCACCAACATCAACCTGCCCTTTATCACCAGCGACGCTACCGGCCCCAAGCACCTGGATATGACCCTGACCCGCGCCAAGTTTGACGAGCTGACCGCTGATCTGGTGAACCGCACCGTTGAGCCTGTAAACAAGGCTTTGAAGGATGCCGGTTTGACCGCCGACAAGATTGACAAAATCATCCTGGTGGGCGGTTCCACCCGTATCCCCGCCGTGCAGGCCGCTGTAAAGAAGATTACCGGCAAGGAGCCCTTCAAGGGCATCAACCCCGACGAGTGCGTGGCTGTGGGCGCCGCTATCCAGGGCGGTGTGCTGAATCAGGAAGTAAACGACGTGGTTCTGCTGGACGTAACGCCCCTGAGCCTGGGTCTGGAAACCGAGGGCCACATCTTTACCAAGCTGATTGACCGCAACACCACCATCCCCACCAGCAAGAGCCAGGTGTTCTCTACCGCCGCCGACGGCCAGACCAGTGTGGAAATTCACGTTCTGCAGGGCGAGCGTCCCATGGCTTACGACAACAAGACTCTGGGCCGCTTCCAGCTGACCGGCATTCCCGCCGCGCCCCGTGGCGTGCCCCAGATTGAGGTAACCTTTACCATCGACGCCAACGGTATCGTGAACGTATCCGCCAAGGATAAGGGTACCGGCAACGAGCAGAAGATTACCATCACCGCCTCCACCAACATGACGGAGGAGGAAATCAACCAGCGTGTGAAGGAAGCCGAGCAGTACGCTGAGCAGGACAAGAAGCGCAAGGAAGAGGTAGAGGTGCAGAACCGCGCCGACACCCTGACCTACGAAATGGAGAAGCAGCTGCGTGAAAACGGCGACAAGCTGTCCGCCGAGGACAAGGAAACCGTGCAGCACGAGATTGACGAGTTCAAGAAGGTGCGTGAGGGCGGCGACACCGAGGCCATCAAGAGCGCCATGGAGTCCATGACCCAGAAGGTATACGCCATCTTTGGCAAGCTGTACCAGCAGGAAGCCGGTCAGGCTGGCCAGGGCAGCGCTGAGTCTGGTCCCCAGGTAAACGACGACGGCACCATTGACGCCGACGCCGAGGTGAAATAACCAGGGGCTGAGCCCCTGGACCCCAGCTCGCGAACGGGGTTGATTCCCCTGTTCCACGGTTTCCGCGCGGAGCGGTTAGGGGCTAAGCCCCTGACCCCACTCGCGAACGGGGTTGATTCCCCTGTTCCACGGTTTCTATGCGGTTCACCACGGATCGGCTGGGCATGTACCAGAAATGAAATGGCCGTTTCAGGCGGCGGGAAAAAATTCCCCGCCCTGCCTGAGAATGGGGCTTGCGGGCGAATCGCCCCAAGCCCTATTCGGCTGTAAAGCGAATGATTTTGAAACATAAGTAAGTAGGTGAGATTTTGGCGAAGCGCGATTATTATGAGGTACTGGGCGTCAGCAAGGATGCCACCGAGGCCGAGATCAAAAGCGCGTACCGCAAAAAGGCAAAGGAATGCCATCCCGACCTGCACCCGAATGATAAGGACGCCGCGGAGCGTTTTCGTGAGGTGAACGAGGCCAACGAGGTTTTGAGCGATCCGGAGAAACGCAAGCGCTATGACCAGTTTGGCTTTGACGGACCCCAGATGGGATCCGGTGCGGGAGCCGCCGGCGGGTTTGATTTCAGCGGCATGGGCGGCATGGACGATATTTTCAACGCCTTCTTTGGCGGCATGGGCGGCATGGGCGGTACCAGCCGCCGGGCGGGTCCCGTGCCCGGCAACGACTTGCAGCACCGCATCACCATCACCTTTGAGGAAGCCGCCTTTGGCTGCGAAAAGACCATCGACTTCTTCCGCAATGAAAATTGCGAAGCCTGCGGCGGCACCGGCGCAAAGCCCGGCACCCAGCCTCAAACCTGCCCCACCTGCCATGGCAGCGGCCAGGTTCGCTCCGGCAACGGTTTCATGGTTACGGTTCGCACCTGTCCCACCTGCCGTGGCGAGGGCAAAATTGTCAAGGACAAATGCATCAGCTGCAGCGGTACCGGCCATGTGCGCCGCAAGCGCACCCTGACCCTGCGCATCCCCGCGGGCATTGAGGACGGCACCAATCTGGTCAAGCGCGGCGAGGGCGAGCCCGGTCTGCGCGGCGGCCCCGCCGGTGATTTGTACATCAGCATTTCGGTCAAGCCCCACAAGCTGTTTAAGCGGGAGGGCAGGGACTTGCTGCTGGATATGCCCATTTCCATCACCCAGGCGGCCCTGGGCGCGGAAATTGACGTGCCCACGCTGGAAAGCCCCGTCAAGCAGCGCATTCCCGAAGGCACGCAGACCGGCGCCCAGTTCCGCATCAAGGGCAAGGGCATTCCTTCCCTGCGCAACGGCTTAAAGGGCGATCTGATCCTGACGGTGCATGTGGAAGTGCCCAGGAAGCTGACCGAGAAGCAAAAGGACATTTTGCGTCAGTTTGACCAAAGCATGGGCGGCAAGGAATACGAGGGCCGCAAAACCTTTGCGGATAAGCTGAAGGAAATGTTTAATAACTAAACACCCATGAAAGCGTGCGGCGACGGTTTGCCGTGCACGCTTTCGTGCTGTTTCAAGGAGGAAAATCATCCATGCAATGGTGTGAAGCCATCGTCCATACCACCACCCCGGGCAGCGATATCATCAGCGACGAACTGATGCAGCTGGGCGCGGCCGGAACCGAGATTGTAGACCGGGCCGACGTGCCCGATCCCCGTAAGGCCGGGGTCTATTGGGAACTGTACGACCCCAAAATGGTCGAGGATATGCCACAGGATGTGCTGGTAAAAGGCTGGTTTGAGCTGAACGAGCATACCCACGATGTGCTGTCCCGGGTGCAGCAGCGCCTTGGCGAATTAAAAGCCGCCGATTTTGGCATTGATCTGGGCTCACTGACGCTGGATATGCAAAACGTGGCGGACGAGGACTGGTCGGAAAACTGGAAGAAGTATTACAAGCCTTTCCGTATCGGCACCCATCTGGTGGTAAAGCCCACCTGGGAGGCCTATACCCCTCAGCCGGAGGATCTGGTTATTGAACTGGACCCCGGCATGGCCTTTGGCACCGGCACCCATGAAACCACCAACATGTGTATGCAGCTGCTGGAAAAATACTATCAGGACGGCATGCGGGTCATGGACGTGGGCACTGGCAGCGGCATTCTGGCCATTGCGGCAGCCCGCCTGGGCGCTGAAAACGTGCTGGCCATCGACATCGACCCGGACGCGGTAAAGGTAGCCCGGGAAAACGTGGCGCTGAACGGGGTGCAGGACGCGGTGCGGGTGGTGGTTGGCGACCTGTGCAAAAGCGAGGCCATGCCCTGTGAGCTGGCGGTAGCCAACATTGTGGCGGACGCCATCTGCATGCTGGCCGGGCCCTTGACCCGTCATTTGGAAAAAGGCGGCCTGCTGATCTGCTCCGGCATCATCCGGGAGCGGGAGCAGGACGTGCTGGACGCGGCCAGGGCCGCGGGCTATGCCGTGGCGGACCGGATTGAAAAGGGCGAATGGGTGGCCCTGTGCCTGCGAAACGAGGCCGCCTGATGCATCGGTTTTATGTGGATCAGCCTATCCAGCGTCCCGGCGTGACGGTAACCCTGTCCAAAGAAGAAAGCGCCCACGCGGCCCGGGTGCTGCGCCTGCGCCCCGGTGAGGAAGTGCGCCTGCTTGACGGGCAGAACCTGTGGGCCGCCGTGCTGGACACGGTGGATGAAAAAGCCTCCACTGTGCGGGTTCAATCCCTGTGCGACAGCCCGGAGGCGCCCTGTCAGGCGGTGCTGTTTCAGGGGCTGCCCAAGGCGGATAAGCTGGAACTGATCGTCCAGAAGGGGACGGAGCTGGGCATGCATAGCCTATGGCCTGTGGAAATGGAGCGCAGCGTCGCCCGCATGGATAAAGCGGGCCGGGACGAAAAAAAGCGGGACCGGCTGCAGCGCATCGCTCTGGAAGCCGCCAAGCAAAGCGGCCGGGCTCATGTGCCGGACGTGGCTGCCGCCATGTCCTTTGACAAAGCCCTGCAGGCCATGGAGCGTCAGCCCTTCGATCTGGTGCTGGTGGCCTGGGAGGAAGAACATTCCCTGCCCCTGTCCCAGGCGGTACGGAACTACGCCGTCCAAAACGGCCAGCCCCAACGGGTGATGATTGTCATCGGTCCGGAGGGCGGCATCAGCCAGGGCGAATGGCAAAGGCTGCGCCAGCTGGGGGCCGTCAGCGTCACCCTTGGCAGGCGGATTCTGCGTACTGAAACCGCAGGGCTGTGCGCCCTGAGCGTATTATGGACCGCATTGGGCGAAATGTGAGGAAAAACATCATGAAAAAAACCGTTTCCTTTGTGACCCTGGGCTGCAAGGTAAACCAGTACGACAGCCAGGCCATGCTGGAGCAATTTGAAAGCCGCGGCTACCGGGCGGCCCATCCCGGCGAAATGGCGGATGTGTATGTGGTAAATACCTGCACCGTTACCGGCACCGGGGATAAAAAAAGCCTGCAGCTGATTCGCCGCTGCGCGCGGCGCAACCCCGGTGCGGCGCTGGTGGTGACCGGCTGTCTGGCCCAGCGCATGGGCGACGGCCTGCGTTCCACCGGCGCGCGCCTGATTCTGGGCACCCAGCACCGTGCCCGTGTGGTGGACCTGCTGGAAGAAGCGCTGGAAAAGGATACGCAAATCGTGGCGGTGGACGGGGTGGAGCACATTCCCTTTGAGCCGCTGACCATTCACAACCACGAGGGCTACACCCGGGCCGTGATGAAAATTCAGGAGGGCTGCGACAACCGCTGCACCTACTGCATCATTCCTTCGGTGCGGGGTACCATTCGCTCCCGTGTTCTGGAGGACATCCATACCGAGGCGGAAAATCTGGCCAGGGCCGGTTTTCAGGAATTGGTGCTGACCGGCATTCACCTGACCAGCTATGGCCGCGATCTGCCCGGGCGGCCCAGTCTGGCCCAGGCCATCCGGCAGGCCTGTGTGCCCGGCATTTCCCGGGTGCGTCTGGGGTCTCTGGAACCCCGGGTAGCCAGCCAGTCCTTTGTGGACGAAATCGCCAGATTGCCCCAGGTCTGTCCTCAGTTTCATCTGGCGCTGCAAAGCGGCAGCGATACCGTGCTGGCCCGCATGAAGCGGGGCTATAACACCGCCCAGTTTCTGGCGGCGGTGCAGCGCATCCGTCAAGCCTTCCCCACCGCCGCCTTTACCACCGACGTGATTGTGGGTTTTCCCGGCGAAACGGAGGCGGAGTTTCAGCAGACGCTGGACTTTTGCCAAACCGTGGGCTTTGCCCGGCTGCATGTGTTCCCCTTCAGCCCCCGGGAGGGTACCCCGGCGGCCTCCATGCCGGAGCAGGTTCCCGAAAGCGTCAAGGCGGACCGGGTGAAACGGCTGATCGCCCTGGGGGACAAACTGGCCCGGCAGTATCACGAAGATTTTTTGGGTCAAACCGTGCCTGTGCTGCTGGAGGAGCGCACCCGGGAAGGTCAGATGCTGGGCTATACGCCGGAATACATTCAGGTACGGGTTCAGGACGGTCAAAGCGGGCAGATCGCCCCGGTACAATTAACCGCCGTCACACCGGAAGGAATGGCCGGCGTGGTTGTGGAATCATTTCAGTAACATTGTTGCGAAAGCGAGGCATGTTTCATGCAGGATTGTCTATTCTGTAAAATCATCGCGGGAGAAATTCCCTCCGCCAAGGTGTATGAGGACGAGGATACATACGCCTTTCGGGATATCAATCCCCAGGCCCCTACCCATGTGCTGGTGGTCAGCAAAAAGCACATTCCAGACGTGGCCCACCATGAGGAACTGACCGATCACGAGCTGGCCGCCTGTCTGCGCACCTGCGCCAAAGTGGCGGAAATGGAGGGCCTGACCAGGGACGGCTACCGCATTGTGAACAATTGCGGTGAAAACGCCTGCCAAACCGTTAAGCACATGCATTACCATGTGCTGGGCGGGGAAAAGCTGGCCGAGCGCATGGCCTGACCCGGCGTTTGTTACAATTTCGCGTCGGATTTGCGCAATTTTCCACCTGGAAAACCAAATTCATGGTTGACGCGGACATGGAACGGCGCTATAATATGTATATGTCCGCTATGTGTCCGAATGGCTCCATTTGCGGCAAGGCGATATGAGCGAGGGGAGGGATAACAGTGTCCGAGGTACGCATCCGCGAAAACGAATCCCTGGAAAGCGCTCTGAAGCGGTTCAAACGTCAATGTGCTCGCACAGGTGTTTTGGCAGAGGCTCGCAAGCGTGAGCATTATGAAAAGCCCAGCGTGAAACGTAAAAAGAAAGCTGAGGCTGCACGCAAGCGCAAGTACTGATTCATACGCAGTCCAAAAATCCAGTCCGGTTTTGCCGGGCTGGATTTTTCTGTTATCTTGCACATTTTCCCTGCATCTTGCGTTGTTTTTTGCAATGGGTATGCTATAATCAAACAGAAAAGCCCTCTCCGGGAAGCTGTCAGAGAGGCTGCGGCCCCTCTGACAACTCCCCGAAAAGGGTCTTTCGACAGTCTGAAGACCGCCGTCAGGCGGGCTTTCGAAAGATTTTGTGCCACTTCATTCGCCTTATTTTTGTTTTGCAGGAGGATTCGCGCCATGCCAGCCCTCACCCTTTCCCGCGCCCGCCTTTGCGGCAGCGCCCAGGTGCCTCCCTCCAAAAGCGCCGTTCACCGGGCGCTGATCTCCGCCGCTTTGTCAACCCGGCCCTGCCGCCTGATGGGCTTCTCCTTTCCCCTGTGCGATGATATTCAGGCCACCCTGAATGGCATTACCGCGTTGGGAGCCAGCGTCCGGTTGGAGGAAAACGCCATTCTGGTCACCCCCGCCCCGGCTGGCCGCAGAAGCAACGCGCCCACGGCCCACTGTCACGTCTACGCCTCCGCTTCCAGCCTGCGCATGCTGATTCCCGTGTTTTTGGCCAAAGGGCAGCCGGTGACCTTTACCCTGGAACAGGGCCTGGCCCGCCGCCCTTTAGACGCCTTTGACCCGCTGCTGGCGCGTCTGGGGGCAGTCCTCAAACGCCTGCCCGATACGGCGGACGGCTTTGCCGCCCTGCATCTGGAGGGCTTCATGCCCGCGGGGGCTTATCAGGTGGACGGCAGCCTGTCCAGCCAATTTGCCTCCGGCATGCTGCTGGCTCTGTCCCATGCCACGAATGAAAACGGCCAGCCCGCTCCTTCCACCCTGACCGTCACCGGCCCCATTGTCAGCCGGCCTTATTTGGATTTAACCCTGAGTTATCTGCGAGAGATGGGGCTGGAGATTCAGGAACGGCAGGAAGGCGTTTTTGCCCTTACGCCATCGGCCTGCTCCGGCGCTTCCGCCATGACCATGCCCGCGGACTGGTCTCAGGCGGCGGTATTTTTGTGCGTTAACGCCATGGGCGGCGGCATTATGTTGCAAAACATGGCGCTGGACGATCCTCACGCCCAGGGCGACGCGGGCGTGCTGGATATTTTGCGCCGCATGGGGATGCGGCTCTACCTGACCCATGGAGAACTATACGCCGTCAGCCCCTCCCATGCCGGGCTGATGCCCGTAACCATTGACTGTACCTCCATTCCCGATCTGGCCCCCATTCTGGCCCTGACCTGCACTCAGGCTCGCGGGGACTGCATGCTGACGGGGGTCAGCCGCCTTCGGGCCAAGGAATGCGACCGGCTGGCCGCTACCCGGGACCTGCTGGGACAGCTGGGGGTAGCCACGGACCTTTCGGACGATCAGCATGTGCTGACCATTCACGGCCCCGCCAGGCTGCGGGGCGGCTTTCAGGCTGACGCCCGGGGCGACCACCGGATGGCCATGTTTGTCGCCGCGGCGGCCCTGCTGTGCGACCAGCCCATTACCCTGACCGGCTGGGAAAGCGTCAGCAAATCCTGGCCCGCCTTTTGGGATACCTATCGCGCCTTAGGAGGAATTGCCAAATGAGCAGCCGTATGGGACGCTTTTATCAGGTTCAAATCTTTGGCGAAAGCCACGGCCCGGCGGTGGGCGTTACTCTGGACGGACTGCCCGCGGGCTTCAGGCTGGATTTGGATGAATTGAACGTCTTTTTACAGCGCCGTGCCGCCCGCAGCGCCATTGCTACAGGCCGCCGGGAAACGGACCTGCCCCGCATCCTCAGCGGGCTTTCCCCAGAGGGCTATACCACCGGTTACCCCCTGACCGCCCTTTTTGAAAACGCGGATACCCACAGCGCCGATTAC
>ERZ1026860.328-NODE-328-length-34962-cov-6.001805_pt1 | contig 34962 bp, 35 predicted proteins | sample MGYA00380160_ERZ1026860 | MGnify/ENA primary metagenome ERZ1026860 (study PRJEB33269, sample SAMEA4719796) | human gut metagenome | biome: human-associated habitat; feature: organic feature; material: feces | place: Cameroon | collected 2013-10 ... | reverse complement strand
GCCGGGCGGGGCGTGACTATCTGCAAACCGGCTTTTACACGGAGGTATTCTTCCGACAGCACGGGGTTCACTTTGTCGCCATCGCAAACAGCGTGGACAGCGACGACCAGAACAGCAACGAGTTTGCCCCCTTCCTCAACATCATGAACGAATGGTATCTGCGCGACCTGAGCCGCAAGCAGAAAACCGCCATCCGCGTCAAGGGCGAGTCCGGCAAGCCCACCACCAACTGTGCCATTTACGGTTACAAGAAAGACCCGAAAACAAATACCATTGGCTGATCGACGAGGAAGCCGCCGCCGTGGTGCGACGCATTTTCCGATTGACCATCGAGGGCAAAGGACCCTACGATATTGCCCGTATTCTCTTTGAGGATAAGGTGGAGACGCCTGCCGTGTACTTCGGCAAGCAGGGCAAGGGCATCTGGAAAAGCAAAGAGGAATTTTCCAATCCCTATAACTGGAGCGGCTATGTCGTGGGACAGATCCTCTCCAAGCCGGAGTATATGGGGCATACGGTGAATTTTCGCTCCCACAAGCAGTCCTATAAAGATAAAAACGCCGTGATGAATCCCAAGGAGGATTGGCTCATCTTTGAGGACACCCATGAGGCCATCGTGGACAGGGAGACATGGGAGCTTGCGCAAAAGCTCCGCAAGACGCCAAAGCGCATCGACACGCTGGGTGAAGCGAATCCGCTGACCGGCCTTTTGTACTGTGCCGACTGCGGCGAAAAGATGTATAATCACCGCTCCAAGGGCGGCACGGAGAATAATCCGTACCCATCTGACTTCTTCGATTGTTCTTCCTATACCCTTGCCCGCCAGAAAAGAACTGCCGCCTGCTGCGGCCATTATATTACGACCAAGGCTCTGTGAACTCTGATTCTGGACACCATCCGCACGGTCAGCACCTTTGCGATTTCCAATCAGGCGGCGTTCATGGAAAAGGTACGCTCCGCCTCCCAGCTTCGACAGGCAGAGGCGGCCAAGGATGCCAAGCGAAAGCTGAGCAAAGACAAAAAGCGTACCACTGCATGCAGGGAAAAGGCGAAAAGCTGGGCAGGCGATCCGCAGCACGATTGAATATGTCATCAATCCCGGAAAAACGGAGCGCGGCGAACTGATCACCAGCTACGCATGTGACCACAGAACAGCGGACGCGGAATTCATGCTTTCCAAGCGCGAGTATATCGCCAAAACAGGCCGGATTCGCGGGAAGGATGACGTGATTGCCTATCATCTGCGTCAGTCCTTTGTCCCCGGCGAGATCACTCCGCAGGAGGCCAACCGGCTGGGACAGGAACTGGCCAAGCGTTTTACGCATGGCGATCATGCGTTTATCGTTGCCACGCATACCGATAAAAAGCACATCCATAATCATATCGTTTTTCATTCGGTGAATCTGGACTGCGACCGGAAATTCAAAAACTTTTGGGATTCCAGCAAGGCATTGCGGAGGCTGAATGATACGATCTGTATCGAAAATGGATACTCCATTGTGGAGCAGCCAAAAGCTCACGGAAAAAGTTATAACAAGTGGCTGGGAGAACGAAAGAAACCATCAAACAGGGATGTACTCCGTGCGATGATAGATGAAGCACTTGCAAAGAAGCCTGCATCACTCGATGATCTTTTGTACCTGATTCAAAGTACGGGCTGTGAAGTGAAATGCGGAAAACAAATTTCCCTGCGAGGCCCGCAGCAGAAGCGTTTTTGCCGATTGGATACGTTGGGTAATGGGTACGATAAAACAGCACTCAATGCTGTTTTGTTTGGCGAAAGGCAGCATCAGCCAAGCGTGAAAGCATCTGCTGCACCTGCTGCAAAGGTCGATCTGTTGGTGGATATTCAGGCAATGCTGCGAGCAGGGAAAGGCCCCGGCTACGAATGCTGGGCAAAAGTTTTCAACCTCAAGCAGATGGCGCAGACGCTCAATTATCTGTCCGAAATGAGATTGACGGATTATGGAGAACTTACAGCCAGAGTGCAGGCTGCCACAAGCCAACACAGTAAACTGGACGCCAAAATCAAGGCGTCGGAAAAGCGGTTGAGTGAAATTGCCGTTCTGAAAGCCCATATCATCAACTACATCAAAACCCGTGAGATCTATGCAGGCTACCGCCAATCAGGCTATTCCCAAAGATATCTGGCGGAGCATGAAATGGAGATCCTTCTGTACAAAGCCGCCAAGAAAGCGTTCAATGAGCTGAATGTGAAGAAACTTCCGACTGTCAAAAAACTGCAAGCTGAGTACGCGGAAATCCTTACAGAAAAGAAAAAGGACTATGCCGAATACAGAAAGCTGCGCTCTGAAATGCGGCAGCTTCTGACGGCCAAGGCCAACGTGGATCGTCTGCTTGGATACGATGAAAAGCAAAAGGAAGTTGAGCAAGTGAAAGAGTCACCTGTACGATAGAACAAAACCAAAGAGCAGGGAAGGCTGCAATGAGCAGTCTTCCCTGCTCTTTTTCTATGTCCAGTGCCTGAAGCGAGAACCACTTAAAGCGCCGTAAGGTGCGCAGCCGCATGAATTGTCATGCGATCAACAGGGTTTTGGGGGATGCTTCCACCAACAAGCGTCAAGGAGTGTGGGTACCCGCAGACATTGCTTGCCACTATTAGTAGATAACAACGGCTCATAAACTTGCGTTCTTATCTGAATAACGCTATGATTCTTATGCAAAAAAGATTCTATTTCTTGCTACCTATTCCGACCGGAATTCGCTTGGTGTTTTTCCTGTCTTCTTCTTAAAGGTGTGCGAGAAATGCGATACGTTGATGAAACCCGTTCTTTCCGCAATGGCGGAAAACGAAAGCTCTGAGGAGCGCATCATACGGATCGCCTTATTGATGCGGAAATCCTGCAGGAACTGGTAGATCGTCTGGCCTGTGTGATAATGCATAAGACGGTTGATGTAATCCGGATGATACCCCATATGCTTGGCGATGGATTCAAGGGTCAGTTTCTCGTTATAATGGTTCTGAATGTAGTCGATCAGCTTGTCGATGGTGGCGGCTCGGTTGACCTTGGTGAGTTTCTCCGCGCTGAGCTTTCGCAAAGCCCTTACCAGAACCAGCACCAGATTGGCGGATGCGATTTGCTGTGCGTACAGCTTGTTATAGAAAAATTCCTTGTGCAGCTGATGCAGGAGCTCCGTCATATACTCGTCGCACCGGCAGATGACGGGATCATTAAACAGCGGCGTATCGGTAAATTGATAACGCATAAACCGGTGCTGTTCCGCTGCTTCAGGGGTAAGCGTGGCTAGCTGGTAGGGGCCGAGTTCCGACTGATAGATGAAATCAAAGTTGAGGGACAGAAACGTCAGCGGATTGACGGCTGCCGGCGGAAACAGATAGGGTGTGCCAACCGGAATGAACAGGAGCGCGCCTTCGCTCACTTTGTAGCATGTTTCGGCCACCTGAACGGTTCCTTCGCCGCTTTTGCACAGGAAAAGACGGTTGTCGCGCGAGACCATCCAGCGGTTGGCGCGCTTGTCATTAATGGTTCGATCGCCCACATACCGGATGAAAGGATGAATCTGCGTAAAGAGCATTTCTTGCATCATTTTCATACTCCATGTCGCTTATTTACAAATTCATGTTCGTTTTGTGGATTTATTATAGCGGGACATGGTGATAAAATCAAGATGTAAAAAACGAACAAACATCGACCAGAAAATAAAGAAAGGGGAGCAATGTTGTGGTTGCTGTACCTAAAATTGATATGCATGTGCATTGTCTGCCGGAGAGAGATGTTCCCAAGATCTCCGGAAGGTATTATGTTTTGCCTCAGGAATTAAGGAAAATCTATGACGCTAATGGAATAGAAAAAGGCGTGGTGATGTGCTTCGGCGCGTCGCCCGAATGCGCTACGGACTCGCTTTCCATGCGCGAGGCGCGCAAGCTGACCGAGGATTATCCTGATACGCTGGGCTGGTGGTTCTGCGGCGTGGATCCCCGCGCCGGGCGAAACAGCGCGCAGACGGATTTCACGCCAATGCTGCGCTACTATCAGCAGATGGGCGCAAAGGGCGTTGGGGAGATCACTGCGGGGCTTCCGCTGGATGATCCTCGCATGATGCGCCTTTTGGAATGCTGCGAAGAAACCGGCATGATCGTTACTTTGCATCTGGGCTCTGAAAAGGATTACGGTGTGATCGACCGTCTGCATCTGCCGCTGTTTGAGGAAATGCTCAAGGTTTTTCCCAGGCTTATCGTGATGGGCCACTCCGCCCGTTTCTGGTCGGAACTGGGCGACGATGTGACGGAGGAAACCCGCGCCACCTTCGCCTTTGGCCGGGTGCAGCGGGAAGGCCGTGTGGTGCAGCTGATGCGCAAATATCCCAACCTGTACGGCGATTTGTCCTCCATCTCCGGCTACCGTGCCATGACGCGCGACCCGGAATATACCTATGGATTCCTGGAGGAATTCAAGGACCGTCTCTGCTTCGCCACCGATATTTCCGAAAAGGAACACGGCGACAGCGAAATGATGCAGCTTTCTTCCTTCCTGGATGAGGCGGTCAACAATGGCCGCATTTCGGAGGAAGCGTACCGCAAAATCAGCCGCGAAAACGCGCTTTCACTTCTGGAAAAGAGGTAATCAACCGTGGAAAGAATCATTGCGGATGTTTTGGTGCTGGGCGAAGGCCTCGCCGGCATGACCGCCGCGCTCACCGCCGCACAGGCCGGAAGCAAGGTTTGCATAGCCGGCAAGGGCGGCAGCGCATCGCCGTTTGTGATTGGATTTTCCGCTCCTGTCGGGGATGAGGATTCCCCCGAAAACTTCGTGGAGGACATGATGAAGGCGGGCTGCGGCCTGAACGACCGCGATCTCGCTCTCGCCTTTGCCCGCCGCGCCATGGACATTCCCAAGTGGATGGATGCGCTTGAAGTACCCTACGAGAACACCGACGGCAAGCCGGAACTGATGCGTTCGCTGGGGCACACACAGGCGAGACTGGTGCATCAGGGCACCAAGACGGGCCCCATCTGCATGGAAAAGCTCGTACCTTTGCTTGAGGAAGCCAAGGTACACACGCTTCATCCCTACGCCTGCATGACGCTTCTGAAGGACGGTGACCGGGTGAACGGAGCAGTGCTGATGAACCTCGACACCAACGATCTGGTTTATGTGCAGTGCGGCGCGGTGGTGCTTTGCACGGGCGGCTGCCATATCGCACGCCGCAGCACCTATCCCGAACAGCTCACCGGCGACGGCTATGCGCTGGCCTATCAGGCGGGCGCGACGCTGACCGATATGGAATTCATCCAGCACGAACCCCTTCGCTGCGCAGACAAACGCATCGGTATGTCCACCACGATGCTGGACAAGGGTGGCATGCTGCTGAACTCCGGGGACGAGCGCTTTGTTCTCCGCTCTTATCCCTCTGAAGGTTCTCCCACAAAGGATGAGCTTTCCCACCTGATTGCGGTGGAAAATCTCGAAGGCCGCGGCTCTCCGCAGGGCGGCGCGTATGTGGATCTCACACAGGCTCCGCAAAAGACCGTGGATCAGCATGAGGCCATTTATGAGCGCTTCCTGAATAACGGTCTGGATCTTACCAAGGTTCGAGTAGAAGTCAAACCCGCCGCACACTCCATCATGGGTGGCGTCAGAATTGACGAAAACTGCTTCACCGGCGTGAAGGGACTCTACGCAGCGGGCGAAGTCACCGGCGGATTGCATGGTGCGAGCCGTCTGGGCGGTAACGCCGGTTCTGAGACGGTCGTGATGGGCTGCACCGCAGGCCGCGAGGCCGCTGCCTATGCCGCATCCATCGAACCCACCTCCTGCGCAATCGAAGCGAAGGGCTTTGAAAAGTGGATGCACGCGTGCTTGAAGAAGCCGTGCTACATCCCCACCGTCAGCGTCATCCGCCATCGAGTGCTGGAAGCCATGGAGCAGGGTATGGGCCCGGCACGTACTCAGGAAGGTATCACCAAGACGCTGGATCAGCTGGATACCATGTCCCGCGCGCTGGGCGACAGCGGCGTGAGCCACATCGGCCAGTTCGCCAGCCACATGGCCGCAAGCCATCTGCTGCTGACCTGCCGCATCGCTTGCTTGGGAGCGCTGAACCGCAAGGAATCCTGCGGCTCCCACTACCGTGTGGATTATCCCGAAAAACCGGTTGTGCCGCAGCATTTTGATTTCCAGAAACAGTCCGGAATGACGATCAGACAGGAGTGAATGAAAATGGTCGTTAAGGATTTCATCAAGAAGGAACAGTACTACGATTCCGTTTTCCTCATGCGCATCGCCGCCAAACTGGGCGAGATGCCGGGCATCATCCAGATTTCCGCAGGCATGGGCACGCCGCTCAACAAGGACACCATGAAGGAACTTGGCGTGCTGGATGAAGCCGGCGCGGCGGCAGGCGTGAACGATATGGTGGTCGGTATCGCGGCTGAAAATGCCGAAACGGCCGAAAAGGCGTATCAGAAGTTTCTTGAACTCATGGAACAGAAGCAGCAGAAGAACGCCTCCGGCTGCAAGACCATTGCACAAGCCAAACGCGCGGATGCCAGGCTCAATCTGGCCACCATTGCCGTGGCCGGTGAGTATGCCGCACAGGAGGGCATGAACGCGCTCAAGCAGGGTATGCACGTGTTCATGTTCTCCGATAACGTACCTCTCGAGCAGGAAGTGGAGCTGAAGCAGTACGCCGAAGCGCACGATCTGCTCATGATGGGCCCCGACTGCGGCCTCACCTTTATTGATGGCGCAGCGATCGGCCTTTGCAGCAAAACCCGCCGCGGCAGTATCGGTATTGTGGGCGCATCCGGCAGCGGCATTCAGGAGGTCATGTGCATCGTCCACCGCAGGGGCTATGGCATATCGCAGGCCATCGGCACCGGCGGCCGTGACCTGAACGACGCCGTGGGCGGCATTACGATGCTGCGCGGCATCCGTCTCTTGGAGCAGGATCCCGATACTGCCGTGATCGTGCTCATCTCCAAGCCCCCGGCTGAAAAGACCATGGAGAAGGTGCTCAAGGCCGTTGAGAACTGCAAGAAGCCCGTGGTGGTGCAGTTCATCCACGGCGATGCGGAGATCATCCGCAGCCATGGCGCGTACGCCAGCCAAACCTTCCTGGAAACGGCGGAGGCCGCCATCGCCTATGCGGAAGGCAAAACGCCCGCTCCGTATACCATCGCCAAAGCGGATGAAGCTCTTGCCAAAGCCGAATGTGCGAAACTGGCCAAATCCCAGAAGTATCTCCGCGGCCTCTACTGCGGCGGTTCTCTGGCCGATGAAACCCTCACCATGCTGGCCGAAACCCTCTCGCCCCTGTATTCCAACGCCGGCTTTGATGGCATCCTGCCCATGAAGGATGCGCAGGTCAGCGAAGGCCACTGCCTTGTGGATATCGGCGCCGAGGAGTTCACCAAGGGCCATCCCCATGCGGCCATTGATCCTTCCATCCGCGTCAAGCGTCTCATTCAGGAGGCGCGCGATCCCGAAACAGCCATCATTCTCATGGATGTGCTTCTTGGCTACGCGCTCAACGAAGATCCCGCCGGAGCGATGGTTCCCGCCATTGTGGAGGAACGCGAACGTGCGGAAGCAGAAGGCCGTTCCCTGTGCATCATCGCTGATCTTTGCGGAACCGATCTGGACCCGCAGGATTACGAGGCGCAGAAGAAGCGTTTTGAGGAAGCCGGTGTGATCGTGATGCAGAGCAACGAGGAAGCCTCCGCACTCGCCGCCCGGATTCTTGAAATGAAAAAGGAGCGTGATGCGCAATGAAACTGCTGGGTGATACCATTCATGCCGTGAACGTGGGCGCGGATATCTTTGCCGATGCGCTCAAAGCGCAGGAGATTGAAACGCAGCAGCTCAACTGGGCGCCTCCCATCAAGCGCACGCTGAGTGCGCGTCAGGTGCAGCTGATGGACCGTCTCGCGGATGATCTCGCAGAGAAGATCGACGAGGCCAACGCCAAGGTGGTCTCCATCCTCAAGAACACCGATCCCTACTGGGTGGGCATGAAGCCCGCCATCGAGGTTGTACCGGACATGCACGAAGGCCTCATCCTCCACGCTGGCCCTGAAATCCCGTGGGATGAGATGTGCGACGCGCAGCAGCAGGGCGGCATCAATGGCGCGCTGTTCGAGGGCTACGCCAAAACGGAGGAAGAAGCCCGTAAAATGCTGCGCAGCGGCGAAATCGAGTTCCATTCCGCCAATGATTACCACATCGTCGCTCCCGGTTCCGGCATTGCTACGCCTTCCCTGATCGTCAATATCGTGGAAGACCGCAATACCGGCACCCGCGGCTTCTGCGCTCCGTTTGAAGGCCCCAACCGCGGCGGCCTCGGCGGATGGGGCATCTACAACGAGGATGTCCGCGAATTCCTTGATCTCATCCGCGATACCATTGCTCCCACCTTCACCAGCCTTTTGGAAGGCTGCGGCGGTCTCGCACTTCGCCGCATCTTCGTACGCGGTGTGGAAATGGGAGATGAACTCCACTCCCGTCAGGACGCCTGCGGCCTCATCGCCGTGAACGAGATGATGCGCATGCTCTTTGAGAGCAATCTGCCCTATGAAGCCCGCAAGGCCTGCGTGGATCTGATGTACGGAACCGTCCGCTACTTCCATCCCCTCGGCATGGCCAGCGCCATGGCTGTTCTGGAAAGCGTGCGCAGCGTGCCTTATTCCACCGTTGTCACCGCCATGGAAGGCAACGGCGTCACGTACGGCATCAAGCTCAGCGGCACCGGCAACCGCTGGTACACCGCTCCCTCGCCCTATTCCGAGGGCGGCGCGCTGGTGGCGGCCAACATCGACAAGAACGAAATTCTCCCCTGGATCGGAGACAGCTGCATGCTGGAGGCCTGCGGCCTCGGCGGCTTTGCCGCGGCAGCCTCTCCCGCCGTCATGCGCGCCCAGCAGAAAACATGGCAGGATGGTATCGATCAGTCCTCCTCCATGTCCCAGATTGCACTGGACACGCATCCCTACTACCTGCTGCCGGGTCTGGACTACCAGGGTTCGCCCGTCGGCATCGATATGCGGAAAGTCATTATCACCGGTGTGGTGCCCGTCATCCACGGCGGTATCATCGCCAAGAACCTGAGACGCTTGGGTTCGGGCGGCACAAAAGTACCTATGGAATGTTTTGAAAAGGCTCTGGAAGGTTTCGCAGAACAGTACGGAAAGGAAAGGTAAAAAACATGTTCGAACGCAGCAAATGGGATTTTGGTGTAGCCAGCGTAACTCGCGACGGTATCCTCTACGGCCTCGGTTACACAAGAGAAGAAGTCAAGAAGCCTTACATCGCCGTTGTGAACTCCTGGAATGAATACAACCCCGGCCATATTCATCTGAAGGAACTGGCTCAGCGCGTGAAGGACGGCATCCGCGAAGCGGGCGGCCTGCCCTTTGAAGTGACCACCACCGGTCTTTGCGACGGTATGGTGCTCAAGGATCCCCGCTATATCGAACTGCCCAGCCGCAACCTCATCGCCGATGAAGTGGAACTCAACGTGGAAGCTAACATGTTCGACGGCATGGTGCTCCTCTGCACCTGCGACTCCATCGTGCCCGGCCATCTGATGGCCGCCGCCCGCTGCGATATCCCCACCGTTATGGTCACCGGCGGCTACATGCCCCACTGCCGCTACAAGGGCGAACTGGTCGGCCTGTCCGAAGTGACGCTGAAGGTTGGCAAGGTTGTGGAAGGCAAGATCGATCCCGACGAGTTTGATGAGCTGGTCTACTGCGCTCACGCCGGTCAGGGTGCCTGCGGCGCGATGACCACCGCCAACAGCATGTGCTGCATCGCCGAGGCTCTGGGCCTGACCATGCCCGGCAACGCCACCATCGACGCGACCGACAAGCGTCTGGGCGGCATGGCCTACGAGGCTGGCAAGCACGTGATGCGCCTGGTGAAGGAAGGCATCACCGCCCGTCACTTCATCACTGAAAAGTCCATCGAAAACGCCATCATGACCGATATCGCCATCGCCGGTTCCACCAATCTGCTTCTGCACATCCCCGCGATTGCGCACGAGGCGGGTATCGACCGCGACTGGTGGAGCTTCTTCGATAAGGCTTCTCATGATATTCCTCTGCTGGCTGCCATCGCTCCCAGCGATCACCGCCATTACTTTGTGGATTTCGATGCAGCCGGCGGTTTCAAGGGCCTCATGAAGAACCTGCTGCCCAAGCTGCATCAGGATTGCCCCACCATCAACGGCAAGACCCTGTACGAGAACTACCACAACGCCGAAATCTACAACACCGAAGTCATCCACTCTTTGGATGATCCCGCTCTGGACGACGGCGGCATCGCGGTGCTTCACGGCAACATCGCTCCCGACGGCGCGATCGTGAAGCTGGCGGGCGTGCCCGAGAATCTGTACCACTTCGAGGGTGAGGCCGTCATCTTCCACGAGATCGACGATGCGATCGCGGCTCTCCGCGCCGGTCAGCTCAAGCCCGGCCATGCCATCATCATCCGTTACCTTGGACCCAAGGGCCGCTTCGGCACCACTGCCTTCACCTTCCAGAAGGAACTGGCCGGCACCGATCTGTTCGATAAGGTTGCCATCATCACCGACGGCCGCTTCTCCGGCGGCTCTCACGGCCTGTCCATCGGCTACGTGGCTCCCGAAGCCGCCATTCTTGGACCGCTTGCCGCTGTGAAGAATGGCGACAAGGTCGTGGTGGACGTGAAGGATCGCACCATTAACATGGAAGTATCCGACGAAGAAATCCAGAAGCGTCTCTCCGGAGTGGACTGGGAGCTGGACGGCGCGAAGTTCAAGCCCTTCCTGCGCCTGTTTGCCAAGAACGTCACTTCTACCGCCAAGGGTGCTACCTGGGGTGACTAATAGGAGGAATTCCAATGAGCCGTCCTGTTGTTATGGTTACCGGTTCCAATCGAAATACCGGTCTGGGCATTATCCGCGCTTTTGGCAGAGCGGGATATGACCTGGTAACTGCCTGCCGCACGCAGGAAAATGCCGAAAAAACCGAAAAACGCCTGCGGGAAGAGTTTCCGCAGGCGAAGGTGCTGGGCGTGTGGTTTGATCAGGGCCATCCCGAACAGTTTCCGGCAGCTTTTGCCAAGATAAAGGAACGCTTTGGCCGTCTGGATGCGCTGGTGTGCAACGCCACCATCACCGGCAGGCAGACCTTTCTGGAGATCAAGCCTGAGGAAATGACGGAGATCCTGACCACGAACGTGAACGGTTATCTCTTCTGCGCGCAGGAAGCGGCAAAGCTGATGATTCCGCAGCGCAAGGGCAGCATCATCATGATTTCTTCCGTGCAGTCCAAGGGCGCGGTGCCGCGCATGATGGCTTATGCCGCCAGCAAGGCCGCCATCAACTCCGTCTCCCGCTCCATCGCCCTTGAGGCCGCCAAGTACGGCATCCGCTGCAACACACTGATCGCCGGTGCGATCCGCGTGGACAAGTGGGAGGATTTCTCCGATGAGGAAGTGGCCCGCAAGCGCGCCAACTGGCCGCTGGAACGCGAATCGACCCCCGAGGAAATTGCGCAGGCTGCGCTGTTCCTTGCGGGAGATCAATCCGCAACCATCACCGGCACCGAACTTACCGTGGACAGCGGCGTAACCATGTGCCTGCTGCCTTATAACAAACACTGGGAGGAGGGCTGAGAGTGAATCGCAAAATGCCAAGCGCAGCCGTGATCCGCGCCAACATCTGGAAGAACCGTTACATCTACCTGATGATTCTTCCGGTCGTGATCTACTTTGCAGTGATCCACTACTGGGCCATGGGCTGGCTGTCCATCTCCTTCTATGATTTCAAGTTGCTCAGAGGGTTTGCGGGCAGCGAGTTTGTTGGTCTTGCAAACTTTGAAAAGTTCATTTCCGGCGTGAACTTCTGGCCGGTGATTAAAAATACCCTGCTGCTCAACTTCTACTCGCTTCTTTTCTATTTTCCTGTTCCGATCATCTTTGCGCTTCTGCTCAACGAGCTTAAGTCCACTAAATATAAGCGCGTGGTGCAGACCATCAGCTATATGCCGCACTTCCTGTCCGCCGTCGTGCTGGTGAGTATGCTCAACATCATGCTTTCGCCCTCTGTGGGCTTCGTAAACGGCTTCCTGAAAGCACTTGGCTTGGACTCCATTTACTTCATGGGTGACGCCAAGTACTTCCGCGGCGTGTACGTAGCCTCCATGATATGGCAGGAGACCGGCTGGGCGGCCATCACCTACATCTCCGCCCTCTCCGGCATTGACCAGAGCCTCTATGAGGCTGCCCGCATTGACGGTGCAGGCAAGTTCAAGCAGATCTGGCACGTGTCTCTGCCCGGCATCCGCGAGACGATCATCTTGCTGCTCATCATGCGCGTGGGCAACATGGTGAACCTCACCTTCGAAAAGCCCTACCTGATGCAGAACGCGCTCAACACCTCTGTATCGGAAGTGCTTTCCACCTACACCTACAAGATCGGTATGGTGCGCGGCAACTACAGCCAGGCGACCGCCATCGGTCTGTTTTCCTCGTTGGTCAGTCTCGTCTTTGTGCTCGGCGCGAACTACCTGAGCAACAAAGTCACCGAGACCAGTCTGTTCTGATTTTGGAGGCAAGAAAGATATGATGAAAAAAGATCCTGTCCTCCATCCAAAAAAGAACAGCCGCGAAACCACGGGCGAGAAGATTTTCAACGTCTGCAATGTGATCATTATGCTCGCGCTGTGCGTGATCGTGCTGCTGCCGGTGCTCAACGTCATTTCCGTCTCCATCTCGGCAGACCGGTATGTGGCGGCAGCGCGGGTTTCCTTCTGGCCCAAGGGACTCAACTTCAAGGCATACGAGACGGTGTTTGAATCCCAGAAGCTTCTGCGTTCGTTCTTCAATACTGTGTTGGTTACTGCGTGCAGTTGCCTGTGCAGCCTCACTATGACCTGCCTTGCTGCATATCCGCTGGCATTCGGCAAGTTCTACGGCAAGCGCATTTACTCTCTGATGATCCTTCTGACCATGTGGTTCTCTGGTGGCATGATTCCCACCTACATGGTGGTCAATAAGCTGGGATTGATTGATTCCTTGGCTTCGTTGGTGATTGTACCACTTGTGATGGCCTATCACGTGGTTGTACTGCGTGCGTTCTTCACCTCGATTCCGGCTTCTCTCGTGGAATCCGCCCGAATCGACGGCGCGAACGATTTCCGCATTCTGGTGCAGGTGGTTGTGCCCCTGTCCAAGGCGGCGCTGGCCACCATCGGCCTGTGGATCATCGTTGGCCGCTGGAATGAGTTCATGAACCCGATTCTGTATCTGAAGGATTACCGCAAATACACCATGCAGATCGTTCTGCGTGATATCGTTCTGGCGTCCTCCGCATCCCAGTATGATATCAACATGGAATCCACCGCGCTGGGCGAGCAGGTGCGCAATGCGACCATCGTGGTGACCATGCTGCCGGTTCTGATTATTTATCCGTTCCTGCAGAAGTACTTCGTCAAGGGCGTCATGCTTGGTGCTGTGAAGGGATAATCAAAGCATAAAACAAAAGGAGGTACCACCCATGAAAAAGACCCTATCCCTGGTCCTTGTGCTGACGATGATGCTGAGCCTGTTCAGCTTCACCTCCGCCAGCGCAGAAGCCCCCGTCGAGATCAACATTCTCGCCCAGATCTGGACCCCCTACGAGGAAGAACAGCGCGACGTGTTCGCAAAGATCGAAGAAGCCTGCAACGTGAAGCTCAACATCGAATGGGCTCCCAAGGATGGTTTCAGCGAGCGCGTGTACTCCACCATTGCTACCGGCAAGCTGCCTGACCTGATTGCTCGTCAGGGCATCAGCGAGTCCAGCATGATCAACGAAGGCGCGATCGTGCCCATCACTCCCTATCTGGATCTGGCTCCCAACTACGTGGCGGCCATCGGCACTGACAAGGCGGACATCACCAACGCCAACGACGGTCAGATCTATCCCATCGCCTCTATCATCGACATTCCTCCGGCCTATCAGATGGCCGTCCGTAAGGACTGGCTGGACCGCGTTGGCCTGGACGTTCCCGAGACCTGGGAAGACTGGCTGACCGTGTGGCGCGCTTTCCGCGATCAGGATGCCAACGGCAACGGCGACCCCAACGATGAAATTCCCTTCACCGCTGCTGGCGAACACATCTCCGGCGCTTGGGGTACTTCTCCCCTGGTATTCTGCGGCATCATCTCCAACCAGTACTTCTATGTGGACGGCAACACCTACCAGCTCGTGTACGATCATCCCCGTTACGGCGAGTATCTGGAAATGATGCAGCTGCTCTACAGCGAGAACCTGATGGATAAGGAAGTTGTGACCCACACCTATCAGGATACCCGCGCTCTGCAGGCTGCCAACACCGCCGGTTCCGCCCTGCAGTTCACCGATGCGACCACCGCTGCTATGAAGACCCTGCTGGAGAGCGATCCCAACGCTGACTTTGCTCCCGTCAAGCCCATGGCTGGCCCCAACGGCGAACAGCTCATGCCCGCCCGCGCCAAGTTCGACGGCCGCGGCTTCTACGTAACCATTCAGGCCGAACAGGACGGCAAGATGGAAGCCATCATGAAGATGGTTGATTACATCTACTCCGAGGAAGGCACCCGCCTGATCAACTTCGGCGTGGAAGGCCAGCACTACGATATGGTGGACGGCGCGCCCATCATCAAGCAGGAAATCCTCGATGGCGGCTGGACTGTTGCCCGTGGCGCCGGTATGGCCAACCAGACTTTCATCCTGCCCTGGAAGTCTGAAATGTTCGCTCAGATGACCTTCAAGAACAAGGACACTGCCGACATGACCAAGGTAGAAAGGGTCGCCGCTGACGCCTTCACCATGTACGATGAGTACTACTACAACATTCCTCCCACACTGGAAACCGCGGCCTATGCCGAGTATGCCACTGACCTGCTGCCCATGGTGGAAGAACTGCGCGCCAAGTGCGTGACCGGTGAAATCACCGTGGAAGAGTTCTTCAAGCAGTACGAAGCTCTGAAGCCTTTGGGCCTCGAAGCCATCAACCAGGATGCTCAGGCTGCCTGGAACCTCGTCAACGGCCTGTAAGCGACTCTCGCACCGGGACCCGCCGAAAGGCGGGTCCCTCACTAAAATAGCACAATCAACCTGAAAGCTTTGATTTTGACTGTGCAGGAGGATGGACTGAAACGAAGTTTACTTAACGCAACTAAGAACGATTCGAGTGATGGGAATATCACCTGTGCCAAAGCAAAGGAGGGCTCTGAATGAAAAAGATCTTCTCGCTTTTCCTCGTGCTGATGATGGTGATGAGCTTGTTCGGCTCCACTAATGCTCTTGATGAAGATCCAGTTGAGATCAACGTCCTTGCGCGTATTTGGTCTCCGTATATGTCCATCCGTAAGGACTGGCTGGACCGCGTTGGCCTGGACGTTCCCGAGACCTGGGAAGAATGGCTGACTGTATGGCGTGCTTTCCGCGATCAGGATGCCAACGGAAACGGCGATCCCAACGATGAAATCCCTTTCACTGCGGCCGGTGAACACATCTACTCCCTGTGGGGCGGTTCTCCCTTGCTTTTTGTTGGCATTGTATCCAACCATTATTTCTACCTTGAAAATGATACTTATCAGTTGGTTTATGACCATCCGCGCTACCGCGACTATCTCGAAATTATGCGGATGCTCTACAGCGAGAACCTGATGGACAAGGAGTTCATTACTCACAACTATCAGGACACCCGTGCTTTGCAGGCCGCCAATGTTGCTGGTTCAGCACTACAGTTTTCCAATGCTACCCAAACCTCGCTAAAAACGCTTCTGGAGACAGATGAAAATGCTGAGTTTATTGTTGTTCCGCCTGTCGTAGGTCCATTTGGTGATCAACTTATGCCTTCCCGCGACAAATTTGACGGACGTGGCTTCTATGCCACCATTCAGGCTGAAAAGGATGGCAAGATGGAAGCGATCATGAGATTTGTTGATTATATGTTCTCTGAGGAAGGTACCAAGCTGATGAACTTCGGCGTGGAGGGTATACATCATACCATGGTAGACGGAAAACCCGTGCTTGCACAGGAAATCCTTGATGGGGGATGGTCTGTTGCGCGTGAGGCGGGCTTGGCAAGCCAACCTTTCCTGATGAATTGGACTCAAGAAATGTTTTCTCAGATGAGTTTCAAGAATCAGCCTATCGAAGAAATGAACAAAGTTGATAGGGTTGCAGCTGACGCCTTTACGATGTATGACGAGTATTACTTCAATATCCCACCTACACTGGAAACGGCAGCTTATGTTGAATATTCCACCGACCTGTTTCCTATGGTGGAAGAACTGCGTGCTAAGTGCATAACTGGTGAAATCACCATTGATGAGTTCTTTGAACAGTACGAAGCACTGAAACCGCTGGGTCTGGATGCTATCAACCAAGATGCTCAGGCCGCATGGAACCTTGTAAACGGCCTGTAAGCGACTCTCGCACTGGGACCCGCCGAAAGGCGGGTCCCTCTTTTTGATAGGAGTGGACACGCATGAAGCCGATCATTGCCGCCACACGAAACACGGAACTGCCAATCCAATGGATTGAAACACCCGAATACAAAGAAATGGTGATTCCCGCCCACGGCATTACGGCGAAGCTCTCAAACGTGGATGTGCTGCTGGACTGCATGCAGGCCCAAGTGGGAACCAACGGCTATTTTGTGATTCCTGCCGCTGCCAATCCGCGCACGGGAAGCCAGCTGTGCCGGTTCCGTGAACGCGGCGACGGGTTCCATCTGCATCAGCTGTTTCAATTCCCGGTCATGCCCATCTTTGGCGTCGTCAAAGATGACCGCGCAACGCTCGCCATTGTAACGGGCATGGCGCAGGAGGTACATCTGCTCGTTCGCATGGACGATGGGCAGTACACCCTGACGGCAAGGTTTGATCTTTCTGATTTCGGCGCGTATGAAGATATCCGCATCCGGCTGATCGAGCTGGAAGGCAAGGACGCTACCTACAGCGGCATGGCAAGGGCCTACCGGGAGTATCAGCTGAAACGCGGGGAATGCAAGCCCATCCGCGAGCGGATGAAGGATCAGCCGTATCTTGACTATGCAAAGGATGCGTTTTCCATCCGGCTTCGTCAGGGCTGGAAGAAGCGTCCTACCACGGTGATGCATCAGACCCCCGAAAACGAGCCGCCGATGCATGTGGCCATCGATTTTGATAAAACCATTCAGCTCATGGAAAGTTTCAAGCGTCATGGCATCGACAAGGCGGAGTTCTGTCTGGTCGGCTGGAACAAGAGCGGCCATGACGGACGGTTCCCTCAGCATTTCCCGGTAGAGGAGCAGCTGGGCGGCATGGATGGCCTGATGCGTGCGCTGGAAACTGGCAAACAGCTCGGCTATACGGTGGATTTGTTCACCAATTCCACGGGCGCGTATGAGGTGGCTGACTGCTGGGATGAGGAGTTCGTTGCCAAACATAAGAGCGGCGCTTTGCAGATTGGCGGCGTAACCGGTTCCGGCGTTTGCTACCGCATGTGTCCGCAGCGCGCCTATGAGCGTTCGGACAAGCAGATGCTGCCCAAGCTGGCGGAACTGGGTTTCCGTGGGCTCCACTATATCGACGTGCAGACGATCATTCCACCTCAGGTCTGCCACGACCCAAGGCATGCCCTCAACCGTGCGCAGTGGGCGGAATGGGTGAAAAAGATCATGCGCCTTTCCCGGGAAACCTTCGGCGGTTATTCCTCCGAAGGCGGTTACGACTGCTATGCCTCCGGGCTGGATTATGCATTGTATATCTCACAGCAGCTGGTAGGTCAGAAGCCCTACCTGTGCGACGAGAAGATTCCTTTGTGGCAGCTGGTGTATCACGGCATTATCCTCAGCAATCCCTCTGCGGAAACCATCAACGAGTGCGTGTGCGGATGGCGCGAGCATCTGCTGAGTGTGGAATACGGCGCAAGACCCGTGATGTACTACTATTGCAGATATTCTACAGACGCAGAGTGCACCTGGGCAGGCGAAAAGGATCTGGTGTGTCCCACCGATGAAGCGCTGGAAGAAAGCGTTTCAATTGTGAAACAGGCGTACGATGAATATCGCAATCGTTCCTATCTGCAAACGCAGTTTATGCAGGAGCATACCATCCTGTCCGAGGTCGTGCGCCGCGTGCGCTATGAGGACGGCACGGAAATCATTCTGAACTACGGAGACGCAAGCTTTATGTACGGCGAAACAGAGATCGCGCCGCGAAGCTATGTGCTTGTGAAAGGAGAATAATGGCATGAACAAGGCGGTTGAAATTCTTCTCGAGAAAAGGCTGATGATTCTGGAACGCGGAGCCAGCGTGGAAGATTTGCAGGGCATCGTGCCTGCGCTGTACGAGGCGGGCATCCGCGTGTTTGAGGTAACTTTCAGTCCCATGGATCCCGAAATGGTCAAGCATGGCCGCGAGCAGATTGCAGCCGCCGTCCGTGCGGCAGGCCCTGATATGGTGGTGGGTGCAGGTACCGTGCTGAGCCTTGAGCAGGTGCATGCGGCTTATGAGGCGGGCGCGCAGTTCATCGTTTCTCCGCACTCGGATCCGGAAGTGCTGAAGGAGAGCAAACGCCTCGGCCTTGCCGTGATGCCCGGCGCGCTCACGCCTACCGAAATCGTGATGGCCTACAACGCCGGTGCGGACATGGTGAAGGTTTTCCCGGCTGACAGCATGGGTATGGGCTATCTGCGCAACCTGCGCGGGCCTCTGCCGCATATTCCGCTGCTGGCGACCGGCGGCGTGAACCCGGATTCCATTCCGCTGTTCTTTGAAGCTGGTATCAACGCCGTTGGCACGGGCATTACCGTGGTGAAGCCGGAGCTTGTTAAAGCGAAGAACTATGCAGAAATCAGCCGTTTGGCACGGGTGCATATTGAGGCGATCGCCAAAGCAAGCAAATAAGACTGCAGGAGTTTTGAATATGAAAAATGTCATGGTATTGAATCTGGGCTCCACCAGCTTTAAGTACAAGCTGTTTGATATGGACTCCGATGAAAAAATGCTCGCGCAGGGCAGCGTGGACGCCATCGGCAGCGAGGAAAGCCGTATTCAGTCCTCAGCTGCAAGCGGCAAGCTGGATGTAATCGGCAAGTGTGCGGATCATGGCGAGGCCTTTGACGCTGCGATGCAGCAATTGAAGATGCTGGGGATTCTGAATGGTCTGGATGCGCTGTACGCAGTTGGCTACAAAGCGGTTTTGGCGGGCGAGGTGCATGGTCCGCAGATCATCACCGATGAACTGATTGAAAAGATGGAATCTTTCTGCGCTCTGGCTCCTGCTCATAATCCTGTATACATTACCATGATGAAGCGCGTCCGGGAGATGTATCCGGAGCTTCGTCAGTACGGCTGCTTTGAGACCGCCTTCCATTCCAGCGTTCCCATGAAGCGCCGCGCCTATGGCGTTCCGAAGGAGTGGCAGGACTGGGGCGTGATTCGCTTTGGTTTCCACGGCTCCTCTCACAGCTATATTGCAAGCGCTATCGGTCAGCGTATGCCAGAAGCGCGTAAGGTCATTTCTATCCATCTGGGCGGCTCGAGCTCCATGTGCGCCATTCAGGACGGTAAGAGCGTCGCGACTACCATGGGCGCAACGCCTCAGTCCGGCTTGTTCCATAACAACCGCACCGGCGATCTGGATGTATTCTGCCTGCCGCTGTTGATCAAGCGCTTCGGCAGCACGGAGGCAGCTCTGAAGGCTTTGTCCTCTCAGAGTGGTTTCCTGGGCCTGAGCGGCGTGAGCAACGATCTGCGCAAGGTGGAAGCGGCTGCGAACGAAGGAAACGCACAGGCACAAGAGGCCATCGACGCCTTCTGCGATGAAATCATCGGCTTTGTCGGCATGTACACCGCCTATATGCAGGGACTGGACGCGATCTGCTTTACCGGTGGAATTGGCGAGCACAGCGTGCTGGTACGCAAAACCGTTCTGGAAGCGCTCGGCTTCATGGGCGTTGAGATGAATCCAGATGCGAACGACCGCCACGATGAAATCATCAGCACGGACAAGAGCCGCGTCAAGGTGTTCGTCCTTCCCACGAATGAAGAATGGATGATCGCCCAGCAGGCGGATCAGTGCCCGTGGACAAAATGATTCCGGCCAGAATCTATGTGCGGCATCCGGAAATGCTGTCTCAGCAGATGCGGGGAAGATTTCATTCCATTTTTGCGCACAGCATCAATATAGAGCTGGGAAATGGAGAAACCCGCATCCTGCTGACGGCAACGGATACAGAGGAACTGTTTCCAGACTGCCTGTATCTTTCTGCTGATAGGTTGGACGAACTTCGCAGGCTGGAAATTGGATTTCCTGTGAACTACCAGTCCGGAAAGCTGTGCTGGAACAATAGGGAATTATTCCTTGAAACAGGTGCATGGAGCGGAGACATACGAAATCAGCACTGCTCACTGAAAATGCTGAAGCAGACGCTGGACAGTACGGATCATGGGATGGAGCTTGGCGTTCCGACCAAACATGTGGAACGAGTCCTGCGGAATCTTCTTGGACTCATGGCTGCATTTCTTCAAGCGGATGATGTGCATGCCAATGAGCTTCTGGAACAGATCGTAGGCCTTGGGAAAGGGCTAACTCCCTCCGCAGATGATGCGATCGTAGGCATGCTGGCTATCTTTTATGCAGCCGGAAATGTGCCCTCGTGCTTCATTCGTTCGGATATTCTGGCCAGAACCACCGATGTGAGCGCCAAGCATCTGCAATGCGCGCAGGAGGGCTTTTTCTCTCAGCGACTTCTTAACGTATATGAAGCTTCCTTGAAAGGTCAAACAGCAACAAACGATGCTTTTAACCGCTTAGCAGAATGGGGCGCTTCGTCAGGTTCCGATACGATTTGGGGAATGAAGCAGGCACTTAAAGCAGTTCTGTATGAAGCGGAAGAATGATGAGGAGAAAAGCATGTTAACTATCCATTCCAAAGAGAGACTAAACAAATCCGTTACGCGTATCCGTGTGAATGCTCCGCTGATTGCAGCAAAAGCTCAACCTGGACAATTTGTGATTCTGCGCGCGAGTGGAAATAGTGAGCGCATCCCGCTCACCATCGCAGATTCGGATGCGCCAGGCGGCCTTATCACTCTGATTTACCAGGTGGTAGGAGCTGGAACCATGGAACTGGACGAACTTGAGGCTGGAATGGCTTTGCACGATTTAGTCGGCCCTCTGGGTGTCCCAACACACACAGAAGTGCTCAAAAGAGTGTGCGTCATTGGTGGAGGCGTTGGATGTGCTATCGCCTATCCCATAGTCAAAAAACTCCATCAGCAATTTTGCTGCGTAGATTCTATTATTGGTTTTCGTTCAAGAAATCTTGTTATTCTTAGAGATGAATTCAATAAAATCAGCAACGAGCTTTATCTCATGACTGATGATGGAACAGCTGGACGTTCTGGACTTGTGACAGAAATGCTGGAAGTTCTTTTGAAAATGGGGAAGCAATACGATGAAGTCATCGCAATAGGTCCTTTGCAGATGATGAAGTATGTGTGTGAAGTCACAAGAAAATATGGTGTTAAAACCATTGTGAGCATGAATCCAATTATGATTGACGGTACCACGTTTTATGGGAATTGAGGGCGAGACGCTTAATGGAGTATATAGCGCCAATGAGTATTTAACACGTGTAAACCTGATGAAAGCCTATCTTCAGGATAGCGCTACGCCCATTCGTAAATCTCGTAAGGTAGCAGTAGTCGGAGGTGGTAATGTAGCAATGGATGCTGCCCGTTGCGCTAAACGTTTAGGGGCAGATGAAGTGGCAATTGTGTATCGTCGTGGTATGGAAGAACTCCCAGCACGCCAAGAGGAAATAGGACATGCGTTGGAAGAAGGGATCGTTTTCCATACATTGTGCAATCCAACTGCTGTAGTGGGAGACGAAAAAGGCTTTGTTCGTGCTTTGCGATGTGTTCGAATGTCGCTGGGTGAACCGGATGAAAGTGGACGTAGAAGACCGGTTGTGCTGGAAAACAGCGAGTTTGAACTGGAAACAGAAACGGTCATTATGTCTATTGGTACAAGTCCCAATCCGCTGATTCGCAGCACTACTCCCGGACTGGAAACGAACCGTTGGGGTTGTATTGTTGTGCAAGAAGATACTGGCTTGACAAGCCGCAAAGGTGTATATGCAGGAGGCGATGTTTTTACGGGAACAGCAACAGTTATTCTGGCAATGGGAGCAGGTAAATCTACCGCGCAAGCTATTCATAAGGAATTGGGAAAGAAAGGTTGACCCCATGAACATCTTCGTATGCATCAAACAGGTGCCGTCCACCAACAAGGTACAGGTGGATGAAAAGACCGGCGTGCTCAAGCGCGACGGCATCGCCAGCAAAATGAACCCGTATGACCTGTACGCGCTGGAAACGGCGCTGCGTTTGAAGGCCGAGCACGGCGGCACGTTGACGGTGGGCACCATGGGCCCGCCGCAGGCGCAGGCCGTGGTGAAGGAAGCCTACATGATGGGCGCGGACGAGGGCTATGTGTTCTCCGACCGCAGACTCGGCGGCGCGGATGTGCTGGCTACCAGCTATACCTTGTCTCAGGCCATTCAGAGCGTGGGCGATTTTGATTTGATCCTCTGCGGCAAGCAGACCACCGACGGCGATACCGCGCAGGTCGGCCCCGCCATTGCCGAGCATCTGGGCATCCCGCACGCGGCATGGGTTTCCAAGCTCACCACCGATCTGGCGCTGTCCATCGGCGCGAAGGACATGCTGCTGGCCGACACCGACGAGCGCAAGGAAAGCATCTGGAACGCCCGCGGCGCGTTCCTCGAGGCCATCAAGGGCTCGACTCCTGAAATGGACGAGTGCGACGTGGTGGTTCCGCGCGAGATCATCCCCGCCTTCGTGCGCAAGAGCGTGGAAATCGGCAAGAAGCTGGGCGTGCGCATCTGCTCCTTCGGCCACGCGGGCGACGGCAACCTGCACATCTACGCCTGCAAGGACGAGCTGAGGGCCGAAGTGTGGAACGACGTGGTTGAAAAGGTGATGGACGAGCTGTAAATCGCGGCCCGCGAAATGGGCGGCGAGGTTTCGGGTGAGCACGGTATCGGCCATGCCAAGAAGGGCTTCCTGGCTCAGAGCATGGGCGAAACCCAGATGAACCTGATGCGCGGCATCAAGGCCGCCTTTGACCCCAAGGGCATCCTGAATCCCGGAAAGGTTGTGCAGTAATTATCCTTCTTGAACTTGTACTATGGCTGCAAAGCAATAGTACCATACATTTTAGAAGAAAGGAGGGGGGTAAAGTTGAGCCTGACCTGTCTGCATAATGAACAACTGACCGTGACCATTGATTCGCTTGGAGCACAGCTTATCTCTATCAAGGATGCACAAGGCATGGAGCGCATCTGGCAGCGTGATCCGGCTTTTTGGGCAGGCAGCGCTCCTATACTGTTCCCGGTGGCAGGCAGCCTGCGTGAGAACTGTTATTATTTAGAGGGCGAGCGCTATGAAATGCCTAAACATGGCTATGTGCGACTACTCCCTTGGACACTTGAAAATTGCATCCAAACGGAAGCTGTTTTCCTGATGACCGAGAAGCACCCCGGCTTTCCCTTCGATTACGAGCTTCGTGCGATTTATTCGTTGGATGGAAATGCGTTGAAGATTAACTATCGAGTGACTAATACCGGCGATCGTAGGGCGGCAGCAAGTCGGGGTTGAACCTGCAAGTATCTTTTTTGTGCTTAAAGCCATCATGGTAGAATTCACAGTATTTAAGCCCCGTTTTTGCGTTATAGGGAACACAGAAGATACCGTTTTTTCTGAACTTCCGCTGGATTTTGTACACGCTCTTGCGGTATTTCAGCCCGAAGGTCTTATACATGCTGTATTCCAGAATGAATGCGAAGTTCTTTATCACCGTAGCGTTGTTTGCTATGGAATAGTAGTTATACATTCCTCGGATTTCAGCATTCACCATACCCTTCTTCCAGATGAATGTTTTCCCAGCCAAGCCCCAGCACTTCTTCCCGTCTCATTCCCGTATAGACCAATAGCGCCATGTATAAGCGTTGCCGTTCGTCCCGTAAGGCAGGAATTTCCCGCTTGATGCGGCTCACCTCCTCATCCGGCAGCGCTTTGTGATGACCTCCACGATGCGCACGAATCCGAAGAATCGTTTTCTTAAATGGCGTGTCCTCCACAATACCCATTTCAAGCGCCACTTTGAATATTCGGCTTGTCAGCCCGCTAATGCGCTCAATGGTGCAGCGGTTTAGCTCTCTTTTCTGTCCCGCCGCAGAGTCAGCAGCCAGCCAGTTATAAAAGGTTTGAATCGTTGCCACGGTGATTTCCCTCATTTTCATCTGTCCCATAAAGGGGCCTATATACAGACGAATGTAGCGTTCATAGTTGGCAATGGTGGTTTCGCAAAGGCCCTCCATAAAGCCGGGACGAAAGGTATCATTGATGAATTGCGTCAACGTGGGCGTTTCCGCCTGTGGAATGGCTGCCACGCCTGTCAAAAACGCCTGAAACTTCTTTCCCGCATCTTTTGAGGAAGTGCCATTGATGAGAATGGTTTGTTTTTTCCCCGCTGATTGGTATATGTGTATGTCCGAGACATGAAATGCCCCTCCTGTTGTCGTTTTGACTTACTCAATTCTACAACAGGAGGGTGCTTTTTCACTGTCTATTTCTCACCAATGCCGGACGGGGACTGGCTTTTACCCCTTTACCGCGCCGCTGGTCAGGCCCTCCACCATGTAGCGGCCCGCAAAAATAAAGGCGACCACCACAGGCAGGGAAGCAATGACGGAAAGGGTCATCATGCCGGCATAGTCGAAGATGAACTCGCCAATAAAGCTGCTGGCCATGCCCACAGGCAGGGTTTTCATGCTTTCCTTTTTCATGATGATCTGGGCAAACACAAAGTCGTCCCAGGCGTACAGGAAGGTGTAAATGCCAATGGCCACCAGGCCCGGGCTGACCACGGGAAGCACGACCAGGAAAAGGGTTTGCAGCCGGGAACAGCCGTCAATTTTGGCCGCTTCATCCAGCGATACGGGCACCGTGTCCATAAACGCCTTTAAAAACCATACCGTAAACGGCAGCGAATATACCAGCTGGGCCAGAATCAGTCCCCCGTAGGTGCTTTGCAGCCCCAGCTTGGTATAAAACGTAAACAGGGAAATAATGATGACCGTTACCGGAAAAATCTGAATGTTCATCAGCGCGGACATCAGCGCGTTCTTGCACTTGAAACGGAAGCGGGAAAAAGCATAGGACGCCAGAATGGAAACAATCATGCTCAGCGCTACCGAACCCACCGAGGTGATCAGGCTGTTTTTAAAGTAGGTTAAATACTTGGTATTGGCAAACATGGTGTGGTAGTTATCCAGCGTTTCCACAGAAGGGGAAAAATTCGGCGGCCAGGAAATCAGGCGGCTGTTGGGCTTGAAGGAGGAAACCACCATCCAGTAAACAGGAAACAGAGAAACCGCAATGGCGATGATCAGCAGCCCATAAACGGCGCCATGGGCCCATTTTTTGTTTTTCATGTCGTTTCGCCTCACATATAACTGCTGGTCTTTTTATCGGAATAGCGCTTGTACAAAAAGACAAAGGCGCCCAAAAAGATCAGCCAAATAACGCCCAGCGCCGACCCCTGACCAAAGTCGTAGTTGATAAAGGCCTTCAGATACGCGCTGACGGAGAAGGTGGTGGTCCTGCCGGTGGGGCCGCCGCTGGTCATGTTGTAAATGATGGTAAACATCTGGGAATTGTTGATGATCGCCACCATCACGGACGTATCGATTACAGGCCGGATAGAGGGCAGCATGATGTTGCGGAATACCTGCCAGCCGTTGGCACCGTCTATCCTTCCAGCCTCGATCAGGTCATAGGGGACGCTTTGCAGGCCCGCCAGCAGCATAACCATCATGTAGGGCGTCTGCCGCCATACGCAGGCGATAATCACGCTGGGCAGCGCCAGCGTAGGGCTGGACGTCCACAGCAGGTTAATGTCGCTGATTATCCCCAGATGATACAAAATCCAGTTGACAACGCCGTACTGGGAATGCAGCATCCAGGACCACAGCAGCGCCGTTACCACGGAGGGAATGGTCCAGGGAATCATAAACAGGGCGCGCATCACATTGCGGCCCTTCAGGAAGCGGCAGTTCATCAGCAGCGCTACCAGCAGGGCAAACAAAAACTGTATGGAAACCACGGCGAAAATAAACAGCAGGGTGGTCACAAAGTAACACGCCACCTCGCCGCTGGCAAATAACGTGCGGTAATTGGCAAAGTTGTTCCACTGGGGCGCGGCCGCGCTGGTCAGCTTGTAGTTGGTCATGCTGATCCAGATGGCCTTGACAATGGGCGCCAGCACCACCAGTCCAACGCCTAAAAAGGCGGGAAGAATGCATAAGAACGAAAAAAGAGAATCTCCGGTTTTCACGGAAAGCTGCGCGCGTCGCTTTTTCATGGCAGAAAAAAATCCTTTCCCCAAAAAGTCAGTCAGCAATCAAAAAAGCCCCGGGCTTCAGGAGCAAAAAACACCAGTCTCCGGGATATGGGCCCCGCAGGCCGCATAAAGCATGCCTGCGGGGCTTTGGACAAACCGGAAAGAACGGGTTACTTTACATAGTCCACGGTCAGCTGGGCCTGCAAATCCTCGGCAACCTTGGCGGGATCCTCGTTGTTCAGAATCACCTGCTGCAAGGCGTTGGCAATATCCAGCATGCTGGCCTTAAAGCCGGAGAATTTCTCGGGCAGGGCGCGGGCGTCAGGCAGGGTTTCAATGTAAACATGGGTGTACTCGTTGCCGGGGGCGCTGTAGTAGGCCAGGCCCTCTACAGAGGTACGGCTGGGCATAATGTTGGCGGAATAGGTGTCGTAAATCTCAATCGCCTCGGCGGAGCTGAGCCATTCGATAAAGATGTAGGCTTCTTCCTTATGCTCGCTCTGCTCGGAAACGGCCAGGTTGTGGGCGTTGAAGAAGTAAACGGGTTCGCCGCCGTCGCTGGGGATGCGGGCCAGCTGGGTATGAGCCTTAAAGTCGTCCAGGTTTTCCGCCATGTTCTGGATGGCGGCATAGCCAAAGGCGGTGTCTACCACAAAGGCAATCTGCTCGTTGGCGAACATGTTGCGCAGGTCCTTGATCTCCTGGCCCACGGGGGTAATCTTTTCATCCACCATGCCTTTGAGGAACTGGAAGGTTTCAATCAAAGCGGGAGAATTGATGGTGATGTTGCCCTCGGCGTCGCACATTTCGCCGCCAAAGTTCCACAGATAGGGCAGGAAGTACAGGCCGGTCTGGTCGATGGCCTTGGTCTGCACGCCCAGGCCGTAAATGGTGTTGCCATTGCTGTCGGAGCCCAGGGCGGCCACGGCGGCGGCCATTTCACGCAGCTCCTGCATGGTGGCGGGCACATGGTCATAGCCGGCCTTTTCCAGCAGGCTCATGTTGCAGTACAGCACCACGGGAGAGGGAGCCCACGGCAGCGCAAACTGCTTGCCCTCGTAGGTCAGGGCGTCCATCAGGTTGCTGTAGAAGTCAGCCCGGGTCTCGTCGGAAATGTAGCCGTTCAGGTCGGTCAGCGCGCCGGCGCTTACCATGGCGCTTACCATGGAATTGTGTACCTGCAGGCAGTCGGGCATTTCGTTGCTGGCATTCAGAATCAGGGTCTGGTCCAGGTAGGAATTATACGCTTCCGCGATGGATTCCACATGAATGTTGGGATGAGAAGCGTTGAAAGCGTCAATCATAGCCTGGAAGGCGGGAATGGTGGTGTCCTCCGCCATGCCCCAGTTCATAAACTGAATGGTGACGACTTCGTCCGCCTGAGCGGTCAGCGCGAAGGAGCAAGCCAATATCAGGCACAGGATCAGAGCAGCCAGTTTCTTCATAGGGAAAAATCCTCCTTATATGGTTTTGGGCTTTATGCAAGCGCCCTTTTGTACATATCATATCTGGTTTGAAAGCAGATGGAAAGAAACACAGCAGCAAAAGTATGCCGATTAAACGCTCCTTGAAAAACAAACGAACTCCAAACAGAAAAAATTAGCGAATCTCTGCCAGATTTTACGCTTTGGGTTCATCAGGACGCGCCGCCGTTTCATGCCGGGCGTGCTGCTGGTAGCCCTGGGGCGTGTAACCCGTGTATTTTTTAAAGACCTTGGAAAAATAGGTGGCGTTGTTAAAGCCCAGCGCGTCGGAAACCTCGTTCACATTCATCCGGCCGGAAAGCAGCTGCGCCTTGGCGGCGTTTACCTTTTGCCGGGCAATGTAGGCCGTCAGGTTTTCGCCTGCGCGCTGGTGAAACAGCTTGGAAAAATAGTTGGGCGACAGCGACACCGCGCCCGCCACATCCTCCAGCAGAATGTTTTCGCTTAAATGCTCCTGAATATAGGCCTTGGCCCGGGCAATATACGGATATTCTTCCTCTCCGGCCATTCGCTTTTGAAATTCCAGATCAATCTCCCGGATAAAGGTGATGGCGTTTTCACAGGTAAAGATGTAGTGCGCCTTGCTTTGCCAGGCGTACATCACCTCCAGCGCTTCGTTTTCAGGCACGCACATATGCCGCAAAAGGCTGCCCAGCTGAAACACCAGCAGGTAGCACAGCCCGCCCAGCTGCTGCACGCCGGGCCGGCACTGCAGGGTTTGGGCGCTCAGCCGGCACAGCGCCTGATGCAGTTTCTCATAGTCCATGGACTCCATGGCGCTGCTTACGCTGGACAGCAGGCTTTCATCCGGCTTTTGCCCGTCGTCCCACTGGGCGCGGGCAGCGGCGGAGCAAAAATCCAGGTCGTAAATCTCGGCATAGCGCATGCTGTCCAAGGCTTCCTGCCAGGCCTCATGCAGCTTGTTCAGCCCCGGCTTTACCAGGCTGCACCCGCAGTAGATGCGAAAGTTGAAAAGATACTGGATGGTTTCCCGAATCCGCAGCGCCAGCTTGGAAAACACGCCGACTGCTTCCCCATCGCCCTGAAAAACCGTGCACAGCACCCCGTCCCGGTGCAGGCTCAGGGTAACGGACGGCACGCCGGACTGCACAATATCCTCAATCACATCCCGGATGGTGCCTACGGCTTCGCCAAACTGGGCGCTGGGCAATTCCTGCCGGGATGCGGACAAAACATGGTAGGCCGCAATGGCGATGGACGATACCGGCGCGCCCGCCTGCTGCAAAAGGGCCTGGCACTCCGCCTGGCAGGATGGGCCGCAGCCGTTAATCAGCTGGCGGTATGCGTGACGCAGATTGCTCAGGGACAGATCCGAAACCTCCCGGGCCGTTTTTTCCGTCTCCGGACGCAGCTGCTCCGCCGCCTTATGCAGTGCGTCCAGCAGCTTTTCCGGCTCCAGCTCCAGCTTCAGCAGGTAATCCGTTGCGCCGTTTTTCAGGGTGCTTCGCACATACTCAAAATCGCTGTAGGCGCTTAAAATGATAAATTTGGAGGGCAGCTGTTCCTTTTTGCACTGCATCAGCAGCAGGATGCCGTCCATCACCGGCATGCGATAGTCGGTGATGACAATATCCGGCTTGCGCTGTCGAATGATGGCCAGCGCCTTTTCGCCGTTATCCGCCTCGCCAATGATGCGAAAGCCTTCCTTTTCCCAGTCCAGCATGGACTTTAAGCCCACCCGCACCAGCATTTCATCATCCACAATCAGCACGGTATACATGGGTCTGTTCCTCCTTGCCCGTCCAGTCGGGGAATATCCACCGTCAGCAGCGTATAATAGCCCACCCGGCTTTGAATGGTCACGCCGTAAGGCTGGCCGTACTTTCCCCGCAGCCGCTGGTGAATATTGCTGATGCCGATTCCGTTAAAATGGGCTCCGCCTTCCAGCGCGTTCAGAACCTGCCGCTGCTTTTCCTCGTCCATGCCCACGCCGTTGTCAATGACCCGGATGCGGATGGTGCGCTGGTCCAGGGGCGCAACCCGCACCCAGATGGAGCCTCCGCCCTCCTTGGGGGCAACGCCGTGAAAATAGGCGTTTTCCACCAGCGGCTGAAGCAGAAATTTGGGGCAAACCGCGTCCCGCACCTCCGGGGCGATGTCAAAATGCGTTTCACAGTGATAGGAATGGGTCACCTGCTGGATAAAAAGATAGTCCTTCACATAGGAAAGCTCCGCGGCGATGGTGCTGCTGGTTTCCAGCCCCTGCCAGGTGCTTTTCAGCAGCCGGGAAAAGGCGTCAATCAGCTGCTTGATATTATCCGCCTTTTGCATAATGGCCAGCAGGCGCACCGCGTTCAGCGTATTGGTAATAAAGTGGGAATTGATTTTGGATTGCAGGGCCCGGTATTCCAAATCCTTGTAGTGGGTTTTTTCCTCGCTCAGCTTTTCCGCCAGCTCGTCAATGGCACGAACGTTCTGGTTGTAGGTGGCAATCAGCATGTCCATTTCTTCAATGCCGGTGCGGGCGGGCGAAACGGCGGGCAGCGGTTCCCCCTGCCGGGCCTTTTCAATGGAGGACCGCAGCACCAGAATGGGCCGCACCAGCCGTTTATTCATGGACCGCATCAGCGCCAGCGACGCAAGAATGCCAAACACCAGCGCCAGCAGAACCATCAGAATCAAATCCAGGCTTTGGGGCAGCAGGCTTTCCGACTGTAACACAAACAACAGGTAGCAGCGCTGCTGGTGCAGGGTGGACACAAAAAAGGTCCGCCCCGGCTGGTCTATCTGCTCAAAAGCGTTGGCACTGCGCCGCTGGATGGGCTGAAGCAGCTCCGCCGCCTTTTCCGGCAGAGCGTCCCCCACGGAAAAAAGCGTTTCCCCATGTTCGTCCAGCAGATACACGGAATAGGACGCGTCGTTTTCAAAGGCCAACAGGTTTTCCTTCAGCAGCGCAATGTCAAACAGCAGCAGCTGCCCGCCGATGATTTTCTGGTAGCGAAAATCCCGAATGCTGCGAATCACCGCCAGGTACTTACCGTCCTGCCCGTTCCGTGCGGAGTAAAAGTCCCGGGTGGAATACACAGGCCGCCCCGTGGCGCAGGCCTCCGCAAACTCGCCGCTTTCCCGAATGCGGTGAAAGTCCAGTATGCGCCCGGCGCTTTTATCCTGCTCATAGCGATAAACCATTTTGGTATCCCCAAAAACCACCATGGCGTTCAGGTGGCTGTAAATATTGGACATCACGTTTTGCATCAGCAGCTTATCCAGCTTGTCCACCGCCTGGGTATAGGCGTAATTGTCCTGGTCGCACTGCAAAATGGTGGATTTTACATCCTGATTGAGGAACAGGTAATTGCTGATATCCGTGGCGCTGTCCAGCACCCCGGAAATGGACGCGCTGATGTAACGGGAGCTTTCTTTATAATGCTCCAGATTGTTGGCGTGAATAATGCTGCGAACCCCATACACCGCCAGAAAGGCAATAGCCAGGCAAAACACGCTCATTGTAGCGGTAAAGTAAGCCATCAGCGTTGCTTTGAATGTGCGGGTGTGCTTCAATGCTTCCGTTCCCCTCTCGGCTTTGCTCCCTTTTTTCTTTTATCATGCCCAATGCCGTCGGTTTTGTCAATGGCTTATCCACCAGCCGCGCGGCGCAACAAGGATAAAATCGTGCAGTCTTTCGCCGGAAAATTGATTGACAGGCGCAAACCATCCCGATACCCTAAACGTAAATCACCCGGAAACAGGGAGGCACCGATATGCTGCTACATTTTTTAGGCGCGGGCTGCGCCTACCGCCCGCAATGGGGCAATACCAGCGCCCTGGGAACCTTTGGCGGGCAGACCCTGCTGCTGGACTGCGGCGAGAATATCTTTACCCGATTGTACGAAACCGGCCTGCTGGAAACCTGCGGAAAAATGACGGTACTCATCACCCACATTCACGCCGACCATGTGGGCAGCCTGTCCACCCTGATTTCCTATATGCGCTATGAAAAGCAAAATCCCATTCGGGTATGCTTTCCCGGCGACCAGGTGGAACGGCTGATGAAAACCTGCGGCATTTCCGACGGCGAATGCCTGTTTGACAACCGGCCAGCCGGCACGCTGGAAAACGGGGTCAGCTACCGGGCGATACCGGTTGAGCATGCCGCCAATCTGGCTTGCTACGGCTATCAGGTGACCGCGCCGGAGGGCTGTTTTTATTACAGCGGCGACGCCCGCTCCCTGCCGTCGCAGGTGCTGGCCGACTTTCAGGCGGGAAGGATTCAGGAGCTGTATCAGGACGCTACGTTTCTTCAGCCTCAGGGCCAGTCCCACGGCAGTCTGGAGGCCCTATGTCAGTTGATCGCGCCCCGGCAGCGTCAGCGGGTTTGCCCCATGCATTTTTACGATGTAACGCCAAAGGACGCGGCGGCCCGCGGCTTTGCCATTCCGGACTGCTTTGAGGGGAGGAATCCGTAATGCCCGGTCTGCTGCGCTTTGGGGTGATGGCGGATTTGCACATGGATATTATGCACGACGGCACGCGGCGGGTGCGCACCTTCCTGCGCGCTGCCCGGGAAGCCGATGTGGATTTTATCATCTCTCTGGGGGATTTTCTCTACCCCGTCAAGCCGGAGCATTCCCTTTGTCCATGGGACAAGCTGCCGGTGAATTTGCGCCTGGCCCTGCAAAACCCGCACGAGCCGCGCATGAGCGTATTGCGGGAATTTAACCAGTTTGAAAAGCCCGCCTATCACGTCATGGGCAACCATGAAATGGATTTTTGCCCCAAGGAAACCGTGCTGCAAGCCTACCAGTCCCCGGGACGGTATTATGCGTGGAGCCAGAACGGCTGGCGGCTGATTGTGCTGGACTCCAGCTATTACCGGGAAAACGGCCAGCTGAAGGATTACAATCAGGGCGCGTATTTCGCCACGGACGACCTACCCTATCTGTCTCAGGAAGAGCTGGACTGGCTGGAAAAAGAACTGGCCGCTGCCACAGAGCCTGTGCTTTTGTTCTCCCATCAGCCCCTGTTTCACTGCCCCCGTGGACTGCGCAATGTGGATGATTTTCAGCGGATCATCGCCCGGGCCAACCGGCCCCGGCAAAAGGTGCTGCTGTGCCTGAACGGGCACATTCACATCGACGACCTGCAGGTGGAGGACGACGTGCTGTACTATACGGTCAACAGCATTTCCAACCTGTGGATGGGTCCAAAGTATGCGGCGAAGCACTATGCCGACAGCCTGCACCGGCAATACCCCAATCTGGAATTTGTCGCGCCCTACCGCACGCCGCTGTACGCCATTGTGGAGGTGGACGATCAGGGCGTGCGGGTAACGGGGAAGCAGGGCAGCTTTGTACCGCCCACCCCCATGGATCTGCATTGGCCGGGAAAGGCCTCCCCCTCCATCGCCAGCTGGGAGCGCCGCTGGAAGGAGCCGCTGGTGTAGTTTTTCCGCAACGCAAAAGGCCCGTTTCACATCGTCAAAATGTGAAACGGGCCTTCATTTATCGATAAAGTGAGGCATTAACCATCTCGCATATAAAGTTGCGATTATAGGATTCATTTAGAATACATCTAGAACAAATTGCATTTTTGTCATTGGAAAGAGCACCCAAATTCACAGTTTTCTCAACAATCTGTCTCAAGTATTATTCCTCTTTTTCATTTCTCCGCTCTTACATATACGACCGTTTTTGCATTATCATCGAATTGCGTATGGTCTACTACAAAATCGGCATTTCCTTCAGCTAGCTTTTCCGCCGATTTTGGCAAATAACCAATTCGCTCATCCATACTGTATACTGCATATTTTTCCTTCTCATCGTCGTATTCGATCACCAGTCTATCTTCTTCACCTAGAAAAAGAATGGATTCTTGGGCTGCTTTGCTTCCTGTGCCCGTAAGTTTAAAAATGCCAGCCGCCTTTTTGGGCCCATAGAAAAACAGCGCAACTGTGCATTTTCCCTCATCATCGTCGACACTGTCCACACACCCTAATATCGGCCAGCCGCGTGTCAAATAATCGAACGCCATGTTTTTTCTTGTTCCCCTGTACAAATAGCCAAGTTTCAATTTTTCTACATATACGGCTACCGCCTCATTATCATAGACGTTTTCCGGCTCTTTAACCAGCAGTATATCTTTTCCAACTTCCAGCGTTTCAAAGCAAATACCAAATTCTTTTGGTGTAAATACATCTATTTTATCGTAGTAATACTTGATCTTCTTCCCTTCAAATTCACTTGGAAATGCTCTGGCTTTTGCTGGCTCTGTCATTTTGGGCTGTTCTACTGATATCGCTGATTCTATTGGCTTTTTTTCTGCTTGTTTTGATGGCTCTACAGTGTTTGGCCGTTCCACTGGATTTGCGGCTTCCAAACTTTCCTTTCTCTCTTTTGTTTTTTTTCTTAAACAATTCAAAAAAACCCATGGAATACCCCCTATTTCGTTATTGTATTTTTTGTTATTCTATAGCAAAAAGTCAGAGTAGTCAATTCGCCCTACTTTTCTGCTTCTTAATGCTTATGCAATGTATTGACGTTCTTAATGCATCGCACTATAGTACTGTTGAAAGGGGTGATTCAAATGGCTCAAGACAAGCTAACCATCCGAATGGACAGCGAGCTGAAGCAAAAGTTTCATTCCGTTTGCAACGATTTGGGCATGTCCATGTCCAGAGCCGTTACTTTATTGGCTAAAAAAATGACCCGTGAAAAGCAGCTTCCCTTTGAAGTACCCATGGACCCATTCTACAGCACTTCCAACCTATCGTCTATCCATACCAGCATTGCTCAAATGCAGGATGGCAAAACCGTAACCAAATCTCTGGAGGAATTGGAGCGCATGGCCAATGAGTAAAATCATCTTTACCAAGTAGTCCTTTTAGCAATACCTTTACTGGCAATTTCAAGATAAGCGGACCCGCAAGCGCATCAACGCACTGTTGAAGACATCGGTAAACCAGAATGGCTAATACGCTGGCTAAATAAAATGGCCTCAGTCGTTTAACCAAGGCCCACCCGCTGCTATTAGAAACAGCCTGTGAATATCTATCTTTTACATATATTCATAAAAAATTTTCAATGAGTAAGGCCCGTTTCAC